>Ga0134126_10007372_pt1 | contig 13817 bp, 7 predicted proteins | sample KB31752_FD_96881 | JGI IMG/M metagenome (GOLD analysis project Ga0134126, IMG submission 96881) | Terrestrial soil microbial communities with excess Nitrogen fertilizer from Kellogg Biological Station, Michigan, USA - KB3-175-2 | ecosystem: Environmental > Terrestrial > Soil > Unclassified ...
AGGCGCTCGGCTCGATCGCTTACGCACCGACGAGCGCTACGCGCAAGTTCGGAGCGAGATTCATTCGCGCGCGCAAAATCTGGCTTCGACCATCACTTACAACAAGGCAGCGGGTGACAATATCGAGCTGATGCCCATGGGGCGGGGCATTGAACCGGCAACTCAAGGCGAGTTGAAGCCGTATTTCCAACTGGTCGAGAACTACTCCAATGCGGTGGCCTACAACGCTCTCGACTATCGGTTGAATGGCAATGCTGAAGCCCTTAACTCGGCTCGGCGGGCACTGCTTACCATGGCCCAATGGGTCACCTGGGTGCCGCGCCGATTCCGCTCTCATGGCCTTAAGACCTATTACGAGGTCGGGGTTATTACTCAGCGGCTGGCATTCGGATATGACCTGATTGCGAGTGAGTTGTCCCCCGAAGAAAAGCGCAGCCTGGAGCAAGCCTTCTGGAAGCAGGCCATCGCACCGGTGGTCGAAGAGTACTTTCTCTTCAATCGAGATCCGGTCGGCGCGAGCAATTGGATGGCGAATTCGCTCGGGGGGGCTCTGGCTGCGGCAATTGCAGTCGCGGGCGATGTCCCGGAATGGGACGAGCGAGAGGGGCCGGCGATCGCAGAACTCCAGTATGCCTTCGAGCAACTACTCGAGGGATTATTCCCCGGGGATGGAAGCGAGGCCGAGCCGCTGGGATATGAGAACTTTGCCATGCAGGGAATTTCCTGGGCAATGAGTTCACTCGATGCCCTGCATGTCACCCCGATTGGGGCTGATGAGACGATTCGAGGTTTCTGGTGGCCCTACTATGCAAGGGTTCGTCCCGGCATGCAGCTCGACACCGGCGACTTCAACGGTCATCAAACCAAGCTGCCGGGGTTTGCGTGGACGGCCGAGCATGCGGGAATTCCCGAGTTGCGCGCTCTATATGACAGCGAAGCCAAGGTCGATCTCTCTCGCGGAGCGTCGGTAGGAGAAAACGGACACCTGCTGGAAGAGATGCCGGGTCCACTCGATCTTGCCTGCTGCTCTGAACCGGCGCCTTCTTTCCCCTCCCCGGCACCCTCGCGCGTCTTCCCAAAACGGGGCAGCGCAGTGCTGCGCAGCGGATGGCAGCCTGATGCGACGGTGATCTCACTGCGCGCTGGCCCGTGGTTCAATCACGAACACCACGATGAGGGCAGCTTTCAAGTCGCCGCCTTCGGCCAGAAACTGATCGATGAAGCTGGTTACGCCAGCTACTACACCGATCCTCACTATCCCGATTACTTCACCCAAGCCGCCGGACACAACGCACTGCTCATCGATGGAGATCCTTTTAGTCAGGCTGCTTTTAACGGCCGCTACTGGGCGGCTTTTTCCCATCCCCGCTTCAGTTCAGAGCTTTTAACCCGCGACTTCGACTATCTCAACCTCGACCTGACCACCGCATACGCGGGCAGTCTGAAGAGCTACCATCGTGAATTTTTTTTCGCGAAGCCGGACATTCTGGTGGTGCGGGACACAGTGAATGCGCCGCAGGCGCACGTTTTTTCCTGGCTGTTACATGCTCCGCCCGGCTCGAACGTGACGGCAGGCAGCGGGGAGGCAGTGATTGCCGCCGAAAAAGCCAGTGCCGGACTCGTCGCCCTCGGTGAAAACTCACAATGGGTGCCTTCGATAACTCCCCTGCAGGTCACCCTCTTCGATAATCTCGATCACGGGTACCTCGAGCCGCGGCGCGAACTGCTGCTGAAGTCATCCAAAAAAACGCAAACGCAATTCTTGGTGGGCATGAAGTTCGCGGCCTCCGCAACCGAGGCCGAAAAAATGGAATCGTGGAGTGACGAGAGCGGAGAAGGACTACGCACTACAAACGGTCGGGACTTTACGGCGACGTTCCGAACCGGGCCGGGATGGCTGATAAACTCCGGCCTTTCCTCCGACGCTTCGGCGCTCCTGAAGATCGGCGGTTTACACCAGGCATCGCGATCGCCGGGGCCTCCCGGCTGGTCGGCATTTGGCGCGACCGTCGTTCGCCAAGGCGAACGACTCGTCTTTCGCGCGAGCATCCCGGTGGACGTGTCCGTAGAAGAGCTGGAGTCTGGAATTGAACTGACTCTGCACAGCGATGCGGTTGCAGCGGTCAGCGTTTTCCGGAGTAAAGCTGTCTCCCAGGTCCAGATCGACGATCATTTAGTTCCGATTCGGTACGAACAGTCAATGATTAAATTACCCAGCTTGTCCCCCGGAGAGCACCATGTCTCAATTCACGAGTGAATCGATTTTCGCCGAGGCTGCCGGCTGGAACCTGTGGGACGTGAATGTCCGCGTGGGTCCCTCAGGAATTCACGGCGAGCTTGCTCTTGAAATGCCCGCCCTTCTCGAGGAAATGAAACGCTATTTCATTCGCGCCGCGATCGCGATGCACGGCACGGCAGCCGAGTACGACGCCGCCGTGGGCAACGAAGCTCTCTCCAGGATCTCTGCTTCTGAACTGATTCCGGCATGGACACCGCTGCCCGACCGGGAATCGATCGAGCAGTTGGCCCGGCGGAGGCCGCGAGCTGTGAGGCTCATGCCGCGAAATCCAAATCACAACTTCCCGGTAACTCCCTGGGGAGCCGGAGAGCTGCTCGAGTATCTGCAGGCCGGAAAGGTAGTAACGCTGATCGCCCGCGAGGACATCGAATGGGAGGCGCTGGTCAAAGTACTGGAGAGCTTTCCCGGCCTCACGCTGGTTTTGCTCGATGTAGGCTACCGCGCAGACCGTTACTTGTTCCCGCTTCTAGAGCGATTCCCAAATTTGTACTTTGACAGCGCAACCTACCTTGCTCACCGCCAATTGGAGGCTTTTGTCGATCGATTTGGCCCCGACCGCGTATTGTTCGGCAGTCGCCTGCCGCTCTTTACGCCCGCTGCATCTCTTGCCGTCTTATCCTCAATGCGCGTTTCCGATGCTGCCCGTCTTGCCGTCGCAGGCGGTAATCTGCGGCGCCTGCTGGCCGTTGCGGAGCAGAGTGCAAAGGCGTAATGCGCTCGCCGATTCCCACTGTCGACGCTCATGGCCACCTGCGAATCGGGGTTCGTTTTCCTTATAAAACCGAACCCCGAGACATGATCGCGGTGATGGATTCTCTCAACATCGAATTCGTTGCTGTGACTGCCTCGCTGGCGTGTTGGAACGATGCTCGTTCGGGAAACGAGCAGGTCGACCAAGTGCTGCGGCAGCATGGAAAGCGATTTCGGGGATACGTGACGGTCAACCCTCACGTACCCGGTGAAGCCATTGCGGAAGTCGAGCGTTGGCGGCATTTCCATACGCCGCCTCTGATCAAGCTTCATCCCAGCGTTCAGCAATACGCGGTGGATGGACCGAAATACCTCCCGGTGTGGGACTACGCCAATCAGACCGGAGCTGTAGTTCTCGTGCACACGTGGCAGTCCCATCCACATTGTGGGCCGCTGCTCTTTCCCAAACTGGCGCGTGCTCATCCGAAAGCTTCGATTTTGCTGGGCCATTCCGGCGTGACCTGGCGTGGCTACGAGCAGGCGATGGAGGCGGCTGCAAACATTTCCAATCTGTATCTGGAACTGTCCGGATCGCAGCGCCACCGTTCCATGCTGGAGCGGTGCGTTCATCGCATCGGCGCCGAACGCCTTGTGTTTGGTTCCGACATGCCGGCGCTGGAGGCGGCCAGCACACTCGCGGACGTCCTCACGGCTGCGATCGGAGACGCCGAAAAGGAAGCGATCTTGCGTCATAACTTCCTGCGCCTTCTCGGGGAAGCATAAGAGTTTCAAAACATAAGGCAGGAGCAAAGATGGATAAAGTGCGAATCGCAATTATTGGATTAGGCAAAATGGGTCGGATGTGTGCACGCATTTTCAATGAGCATCCGTTATCCACAGTAGCCGCCGTCTGTGCCCGGCGACAGGAGCCGGTCGATGAGGTAGCCGCGCAATACCACGTGTCGGGATACACAGATCATCGCAAGATGCTCGCGAGGAAAGACATCGATGCAGTGGTCGTGTCAACGCCGGATAATTCCCATTATGAGTTCGCCCGCGCTGCTTTGGAATCGGGCCGGCATGTGTTCGTGGAAAAACCATTTACCACCAACGTCGATGAAGCCGACGCACTGCTGAGGCTTGCGCATGACCAGAAGCGGAAAATTCAGGTGGCGTTCAATCATCGCTGGCTTTCCGCTTACTACCAAACTCGGACTTCGATTGCCGCAGGAAACATCGGAAATCCGTTGATTGGTTACGCTCGCAAGAACGATACGATTAGCGTCTCTACCCAGAATATTCGCTGGGCGGGAGAAACCACTTCCGCCTGGCTCTTGTCCTCCCACGATATCGATCTTGTTCGCTGGTTTGTCGCGAGCGAGCCGGTTGAGGCTCGGGCCTGGGGTCGCAAAGAAGTTCTGGTGGCGCGCGGCATACCTACTTACGACATGATTCAGGCGCAAGTTAAGTTTGCGTCAGGATTCTTTGCGACCTTCGAATCAGGCTGGATCTATCCCAATACATTTCCGACCAACGTAGACTCTTTTGTGGAGGTGATCGGTGCCGCCGGCCACGTTCATCTGGATCGCAAACGCGAATCTCTAGAAATCAGCACCGAGAAACAGTTTTCCTATCCCCGGGGATTTCTAAGCAGCGAGATATTCGGCCGCATGCGAGGAGCCTTTCCCAGTTGTCTTGAGGACTTCGTCTACGCCATCTTGAACGACACGCAAACCAGAGTGACTGGATTCGACGGCCGGCAAGTCACGGCTGCGCTGGAGGCAATCCATCAGTCTCTGGCACGAGCCGGGGAGAACGTAGCCGTGAGCCGGCCGCCCGCAGACATTCAGAGCTGGTACTCAGGCAAAGATCAGAGCTGACGTGGAGGCGAGTGAATCCAGCAGAATCTTTATCGCATTTCGCTGTTTGCGAAGCTCTCTTCTTCAAGGACCTTGCGCACATCGGACGATCTCTCCGCCTGTGAACTTCTGCGCAAGCGATAGAATCCGAGGCTGAGAAGGCAGACCGCGATTCCCGAATCGGTCAAGCGTGCGCCGCTGGAGGCGGCTACGATTGCCGCAATCCCCAGCAGGACTCCCACCGCAACGGTAGAGCAGGCGATGATTTTATCCTGGTCCAACTTTCCTCTAATGCGGATGCCGACATGCTCAACCTGTCCAAATACCTGATTGAACTTCTCCTCCTGGTTTTCAGCCGCACCAAACAGCAGCGTACCTAAAGCCATTCCTGCGACGGTGACAGCTGTATTAATAAGGATAGAAGCGCCATCGAAATTGGCCTGCAGCCAATGCCAGTGGCCGCGCGGGAACCACCAAGTTCTCAGACCGAGAAGAGTAAGTCCGCTGGCCAGGCCAAGAAAGAATCCCACGGCTACTCCTTGCCAATTCAAGCGCCTCGATACCAGCGCTCCCATGACCGGCAAAAAAGAAGGCGCGATGAACGCACTGGCGATGACCACCATGAGGTGGAGAACGCCGACGTCGCCCCGATGAGAAATGTAGAGGCCTATGCCGACAGAGAGCCCACCGGTGAGCAGAGTGATCAGCTTCCCCGCCAACATCAACCTCTCGCGACTTACATGTGGGCGCAACAACCGCTGATAGACGTCTTTCGTGAGCACGCTGGCGATGGAGCTGAAGTCGGCGCTCACCGTGGCCATTGTGGCCGACAGCATTGCCGCAACGATGATGCCTACCATACCTGCCGGGAGCAGGTTCAAAACCAACAATACATATACATCGGCGGTCCGATGCTGGGCGATCAAATCCGGCAGGAAGGTTCGACCTAGAATTGCCGGAATGATCATCAAAGGAGGACCAAACACGTGCAGAATTGCCGACAAGTAAGCGGCCTTCGAGGCTTCGTGTGAATCTGTGACCGAATAGAACTTTTGCGCCAACGCCCAAGAGCCATTCAAGGTAATGGTCAGCATCACTCCAAACCCAATCAGGTAGACCAGGTTATATTGACCGCCCGTCGCGTGAAAGAAGCTCGGCGGCAGGACCTGAAGAGCATGCCGAACTCCACCCGCTCGCCAGAATGCCAGTGGCACCAGCAGCAGCAGTGCCATAACCTTCATCAAAAACTGGATGTAGTCAGTGACCATCAGCGCCCACAGCCCGCCGAGGAAGGTGTACGCGACCGTGATCAAACCACACACCAGGAGCGCCCAGGTTACAGAGATATTCAGGCCAACCGCCAGAAACAAGCTGGTGGCAAAGAGCTTTAGGCCGTCTTCTGCCACCTTCATGGGAATGCCGGCCCAGGCAAAGAGCTGGCGCACGAAGGGATTGAAACGCCGTTCCAGAAACTCCACCGGAGTTACGACGCGCGCCTGACGCCAGCGCCGCGCAAAGATCGCTCCGCCTAAAATGCAGCCCGGAATTGAAACCCACGCCAATGTGATCGCGGTTAATCCATAGGTGTAGCCCAATTGCGCGTAGGCAACGAAGGAAAGAGCGCTCGCCCCCGAAATGTAATGGGAGACGCCCGCTAGCCACCACGGGACTTGGTGTCCTCCAGCGAAATAATCTTCGGTGGAGTGCATGCGCTTGCGGTAATAGAAGCCGACACCCAGCACCAGCAGCAGATATCCTCCGATCACGATCAGGTCGGAGGGAGTCAGGCGAAGGTGGTTTTTCATAGCGGCCTCTGGCGCAAGCCGGCTGGAACGTGCCAACGCACGTCCCAGCCCGATGGATCAGAAGGTGTATCGAAGCGAAAGCTGGATGACGCGACTGCCTTCGCCGCTGGTGACGACCCCGAAGTTCTTTACTGCAGGCCCGCCGTATTGCTGCGTGCCGACATTGGCGATCACGGGAGCGGCAACGCCACCGATGGTGGTCCCCCCGCCGTCCCAGTTCGTATGGTTGAGAACGTTGAAGAAGTCTGCCCGGAACTGCAGTCGCTGGCTTTCCGTGGCAGCAAAGCTCTTCATCAGGCTCATGTCCCAGTTGTAATAACCCGGGCCGAAGTAGCCGTTGCGCGGTGAATCACCCCACTGACCCGGTGCGGGAGGAGCAAACGCCGCTGGATTCAACCAGGTCGCAGTTGAGGAATGAGTGTGGCTTCGCAGGTAAGGGTCCACGCCCGGCACTACGTTTGCCCGCCCTGCGATCCAGCCGGGATAAGCGCTGGGTGCAACAAAGGTGACCGAGAACGGCGGTCCGGTCTCATAGGTGGTGATGCCTGAGAGGCTCCAGCCGCCCACGACCTGACTCAGCACTCCATGCTGCAGCCATCGCCGCCCTGCTCCGAAGGGAAGGTCGTAGATGTAATTTGCCACCAAAACATGTCGGGCAAGATAAGGACAATTGCCATAGTCGGCGCGCGGATCGTCGACGATCTGAGGCCCGGCTCCGGTGGGCGGGCCTTCGTCGCGACAGTTTGTCCACTCATACTGCGCCTGCGTCATCAGGCCGCCGGCGAACTGACGCTGCAACTCCAGTTGCATCTGGTCGGTGTTGGAGATGTTGTCGTTGTTGGTGGTCTGAATCGGACCCCAGGGCTGGTAGGGACGCTCGTTCTGAAGTGGAACCGTGGGTTGCTGCACCACGGGGATGTTCGTGTTGTAAGCATTAAAGGGCAGATCGACGCTGCGGTTTCCAACATAACTCGCGCGTGCCTTCCAGTCTTTCCCGAATTGGTGTTCGAGGGTCAGATTGAACTGCTGAATTCTTGCATTCTGAAAGTCGCTGGGCTGAGCAAATACCGTGGGGTGCGCTGCCGGCGCGGCCAGCGAGCCGGTGGGAAAGGGTTGATTGAAGGTAATGTCCGGTAGAAATGGAGATGTCGGCTTGGACGGCTTGGCGGAACTATAGGTGTAAGTCGCCGCCCAGGGAGCGTTTTTGTTATTAGCGCTGTAGCCGATGTAAGCCGCATTGTAGTTGTAGTAAATGCCATAACCGCCACGAAGGACGGTGTTGTTGTTGCCAAAGACGCGCCAAGCAAATCCTACGCGTGGCCCGAAGTTGTTCTTGTCTCCCTGATAAAACGTTTTCGGCAGGCCCAAGGCTTGGGTCGTGGTGAAGGGATACTGCGATATCAAGTTTGCGACCGAACCCGGGGGTGGAGTCGGGGTCGCCGAATCCTCGGGAAGAACCAGCTTGTTTTGAGCGAAGCTGAAGAAGGTAGCGACGTTTCCCTTTGCTACCCAAGGCTGCTGGTAGACATATCGCAAACCGTAGTTGATGGTCAGGCTCGGCGTAGCCTGCCAGATATCTTGCGCGTAGTATTCCCAATCCCGGCTGTAGAGAACCTGAGATTGCAAAGGACTGCCTGTCACTGCGCTGTTCGCGTCTCCGAGAAGGAAGTCGGCAAATGCGTTCCCGACTGATTGCGGACGCCCGGGCCACCCCTGATTGCCGGTCCAGGTACCGTTAAAGGTCCAAGTGCCCAGAGGCGTCTTTCCGTCATTGGGAGCGTAGACTTTGAAGCCGGTCTCATCGATGCCGGCTTGGAGAGTATGTCGACCCATTACGTGCGTAAAATCATCGGTGATCTCGACGTCATACTCGGGGGTGTAGGCGGCCACGCCAATATCTCCAACGCTGGTGTAGCCGGTCATCGTCATCGTCGACAATCCACGGTTGGTGCTGGAAATCAGCTGCGGGAAGAGCTGGTAGGGATTAAAGGTAGTGTTTTGCCCGCTGCGAATACTTTCGTGATCGAACCAGGCTCCGCGCAGCGCGTTGACCGTGTTCGGACCGAAGGTGTGGGTTTCAGTAGCACTCAAGGTGTAGGTCTTGTACCCGTAGTTCTCGCCGTTGCCATACGTGGGCGGAGTTCCGAGGGGATCAAACCAGGGGAATCCGACCGAATGCGAATAGACGCCAAACAGAGAGTCGCGGCTGGAAAGATGATCATCGAGGCGCAGGTCCCATTTGTTCACGTTAAATTTTTGGCCCAGAGTGGTCACGTAGTTGAACTGTTCGGCTTGGCCATTGGCCATCTTTGTGCCCTGCGGCAGTCCCGGAGAATTGGGGTCAGTCAGCGCGGGCAGGAAGCCGAGTAGAGTCTTTGCCTGCGAAGTGATCATGTTTGCAGGAATCTGGTTATTCGCAAACGGTTGTCCCGTATTGGGATCGTAGAGTTGCACGCCTCCTGCGGCGCTGCATACTCCGTTGGTATAGCTTGCGCACAGCACGCTGAAGTCGCCGACCCGCTGCGGCGCGCTGGGGAAATTGTCCTGGACCGTAATGGGAATGTTCTGGCGCACTCCGTCGTAGTCGAAGAAGAAAAAGGCCTTGTTGCGCCAGATCGGTCCGCCCGCGTCGAAGCCGAATTCATTGCGGTGAAAAGGCGAGCGCGGCCGGCCGGCGGAGTTGTTGACGAATGTATTGGCGTTGAGAGCGGTGTTTTCCAGATACTCGTACACGTCGCCGTGAAACCTGTTGCTTCCCGCCTTCGTTACCATCTGCACATTCACGATGCGGCTATAGCGCGCATCCATACCGATGCCGCCGATCTGTACCTCCTGCAGTGAGCTCAAGGCCGGCAGGTTCACTCCGCCCAGTCCGAAGGAATAGGAACCGCCCCCATTGCCGGCATCATTGACGCTGACACCATTAAGGGTGAAGTTATCGGCGCCCCAGTGCGTGCTTCCGGCTATTTGTGGAGCCGAATTGAAGGTGGCGCGCCCGACCCCGGCAGACAGAATCAGGAGGCTGTCGATGTCCTGCAGCGCGGTCGGCAATTGTTTGAGCTGCTCGGTAGTGATGGGCGTGGCGATGGTTCCGTTCTCGGTATTGAGCAGAGGCGCCTGTCCCGTAACCTCGATGGTCTGGCTCACCTGTCCGATCTGCATTTTGAGGTCCTGACGCAAGGTCTGCTGGGCAAGGAGCTGTACTCCGGTGATCGCCAGGTGGCTGAACCCAGTTTTGTCTGCAGCCACCGAGTAAACCCCGGGATCGAGCTCCGGCACAGTGTAGTTTCCCGAACTGTCCGTCGTAGTTTCCGTCGCCACCTGAGTCTGCTGGCTGGTGACCGTGATTTTTGCCGCCGGGACCGCGGCTCCGCTGGGATCGGTCACGCGGCCGGTAATTGAGCTGCGGACCACCTGCGCCACCCCGAGCTGCGCGGCCACAACCACCATCGCGGTGAAAATCACAAACCCGCGACTCACACCGAAATCAAGAAATCTCATGGAGCTGTCTCCTCGCAGTGCATCGCGGTGTCGTCCGGCTTGCCCGGCAAAATTCACCGTTCTATTAGAAGAACAACCTTTCGATAACATGCGTGCTCGGCATTCTTCTCCTGCGCGAACGAGGCTGTCAAGTTAAATTGCGTTCGTTTCTTCGTGCAGCGCATTGAGTCAGTTGGCTATACAGTCGGCGGCAAGAGGTCACGGCAGTCGCTCGCGGTTCCATTCAGAGATTCGCGGACAATCGGGCAGGCTTCGAACCTGGCGCTTTTCCATTCCCGCGCTTATTTTGTATATTGTATTGAAATCATGTTCTCGTAATAGAACAGGTCTTTAAAAGGCTTCCCTCCGGCGCGGCGGTCGCGGTTTGCGCGCAAGTTGCCGACGGGCTCGGGGCAGCGTGGAGATTCGGATCGATGATCAGACTACTGCAGCTTCGCAACTCAGCGGGACAGCGTCGGGTGGGCGTCGTCGACAACGAACGGGTGCTGTTTCTCCGGAACGTCGATTCCACTTACAGCTTGGCGCAGCAGGCGCTTTCGGCCGGCAAAACTTTGACCGGCCTGGTCGAGCATCTTGCCGCCGACCCATCAATTTCCTATGACGAAGTCTATGAGGGCAGGCGCGATTGGCGCATTCTGCCGGCGATTGATCATCCCACCGAACCCGCGCGCTGCCTCGTGAGCGGCACCGGACTGACACATCTGAAAAGCGCGGAGAACCGTCAGGCCATGCACGGGAAATCTGCCGCGCCCACCGACAGCATGCGGATCTATGACTGGGGCGTGCAGCATGGCAAGCCTTCCGACGGACAGATCGGCGTCTCTCCCGAATGGTTCTACAAAGGCACGGGTACAATACTGCGAGCACACGGACAGCCGCTGGCTGTGCCGCCGCATTCCGAGGACGGAGGCGAAGAAGCGGAAATTGCCGGGATCTACATCATCGACAGCGGCGGCGCGCCCCGGCGCATTGGCATGGCTGCGGGCAATGAATTCTCAGATCACGTGTTTGAGAAAAAGAACTTCATGTATATCGCCGCTTCCAAGCTCATGCCCTGCGCAATTGGGCCGGAATTGATCATCGATCCCGATTTCCGCTCGGTTTCCGGTGAAGTCAACATCCAGCGCGAGGGCAAGCTCGTGTGGCATCGTGATATCCGGAGCGGTGAAGAGGCCATGTGTCACAGTCTCGCCAATCTTGAGCACCACCACTTCAAGCATGCCTCTCACCGGCAGCCCGGAGACATACATGTGCACTTCTTCGGAGTGGATGCCTTCAGCTTTGGCGAGGGAGTGAGGCTGGAGAATGGGGACGTGGTGGAGATTCGCTACAGCGGTTTCGGAAGGCCCTTACGCAATCCTGTTCAGGTGGAGAAGGCGGAGCGGCGGCGGGTTGCTGTCACCCAGCTCTAACCTTTGCCGGTGTCGCCCAATTCGACCGGCGTTGGCGAGCGAAGTGCATACGCCCCCATAAGAAAGAGCCCAAGGCACACTGCTTACTTGTTCTTAAACCAGAAGCCTGATGTTCTGAAGCACGCGTGTGAAGATCACTGGCGTTGAAACCATTCCGGTCAGCGTTCCTCTGCGCCCCCGATTGATGATCCGGGCCTCGCGCGGGACGCACTCTACCTCGCCATTTCTGCTGGTCAGGGTGCACACGGACGCGGGCATCGTCGGTCTCGGCGAGGTCTCCTGTACTCCGCGATGGAGTGGAGAAGACCATTTCACCGCGCAGCATTTCATCCAGACCATTCTCGCCCCGCTTCTGATCGGACAGCAGCCTTCCCAAATTGAGACTCTGACGGCAAAGCTCGAGCAGGGAATCGCAGGGAATTATTTCACCAAAGCGGCGTTGGAAATGGCTCTGTGGGACATCTTCGGCAAATCCGTGGGGCTTCCGGTTTACCGGTTGCTCGGCGGTCCGGTGCGGGAGGAGATTACGACCAAATGGTCGGTTTCGGGACTCGAGCCGGCGCGCGCCGCAGAGATCGCGTCCTGGGCGATAAGTGAAGGTTTTCACACCGTGAAAGTCAAAGTAGGCATCGAGCCCGGCGCCGATCTGGCCAGGGTTAAAGCGGTTCGGAATGCGGTGGGAGGCGAAATTCGCGTCGGTGTCGACGCCAATGGCGGCTGGTCCCGGGCCGCTGCCCTGAGCACGGTTGAGCGCCTGAAAGAATACGACATCTTCTTTGTGGAGCAGCCGTTACCCGCTTCGGACATTCCCGGAATGGCACACCTCCGGCATCGCGCCGGGCTGCCGGTGATTGCTGATGAGAGTGTCTATACTCCGCAGGATGCACTGAGGCTTGTGCGCGCGGAAGCAGCCGATGTGTTCTCAGTCTATGTCGGCAAAGCGGGAGGAATTGGGCCGGCGCGCAGAATTGTGGCCATCGCCGAAGCAGCCGGCATGGCTTGTACGATCGGCAGCAATCTGGAAATGGGTGTCGGCACCGCCGCCATGATTCACCTGGCGATGGCTGCCCGCGGCGTGCGAAGCGAAGACTTCCCTTGTGACATCATTGGTCCTCTTTATTACGAGGACGATTTGCTGGTCGAGCCGCTGCCGGTCGGAAAGGGAAAAGCACGTCCCCTGGAGCGTCCTGGTCTCGGAGTGGAGCTGGACGAGAAGAAAATCGAGCGCTACCGGGTCGGTTAAGACTATCCGTGAGCTGCCGTCCCGTTCCCTGCGCCCAGCACCCTCCAAGCCGCGACACTTTCAGTTGATGCCCGCAGCCCAGGTATCGCCGGCCGCGCGAACAGTCCTGCTTTGTCTGAGAATCTCCGCACAGTGTGCGGCGCCGGCGCCTTCTACCAGTTCCTGCTTGCGCACGACCTGATGGCCCATGGCCGTGAGTTGATCGAGGATCGACTGCGCGGCGCTCTCGGTAAAGTCAAACTTCAAGAACTCCAGCGGCTCCCGGTCGCAGGTTGAAAGGCGGGGAGCAGGTAATGCTTCGTAGGGCAGCAGTCCGCCATCGATAATGCGGTGCGCCAACTGGGCGCAGACGTTGATGATGGGGCGACCGCCTCGTGTGCCCAACGCAATTTCCCGATCCGGGAGCGACAGGATCAGCGGCGACACGTTGCTGAGAGGGTGCTTTCCCGGAGCGATGGAGTTTGGCCGCCCCGGCCGCGGATCCAGCCGGGACATGCCATGTCCCAGAATAATTCCCGTTCCGGGAATGGTGACGCACGATCCAAAGGCCGCCCCCTGGGAGACGGTGGCCGCGACCATGTTCCCTTCGCGGTCGGCGGATGAAACGTGGACCGTTCCCGGGGCGGCAGGAGGAGCGAGCGAGGCCGGAGGACCGAGGCTTTCGGGAAACTGGCGAAGCGTTTCCGTCCTGCCCATCGCGTAATCGCGAGACAACAGGCGATCCACCGGAATTTGAACGAAGGCGGGATCGGCCAGATAGTTCAAACGATCTTGCCATGCGAGCTTGGTGACTTCAGCCAGGCGGTGCCAATAGGCGGGCGAGTCGAGCGCGACCGACGGCGCGAAACAATCGAGGAAGTTGAGAATCTCGAGAGTGGTGAGGCCGCCGGCGCACGCGTTGGACGCAAAAACTGCGTGCCCGCGGTACTCGGATTGCAGCGCCGGTTCGATGCGGGGCGTGTAGCTGGGCATGTCGTCGACGCTGAGAATTCCACCCAGCTCGCTGAT
>Ga0134126_10007374_pt1 | contig 13817 bp, 10 predicted proteins | sample KB31752_FD_96881 | JGI IMG/M metagenome (GOLD analysis project Ga0134126, IMG submission 96881) | Terrestrial soil microbial communities with excess Nitrogen fertilizer from Kellogg Biological Station, Michigan, USA - KB3-175-2 | ecosystem: Environmental > Terrestrial > Soil > Unclassified ...
CGTACAAACGGGGCATCCTGCTCATGGTGCCACGCGAGGGGCGCCCGGTTGCCGATCGCGTGATGCGCGACACCGTCACGGTGCTGCGCAAGTGGCTGCTCACGCAGCTCATCGCCATGGTCGCGATTGGGGTGGTCACGACCATTGCGCTGCTCCTGCTGGGCGTGAAGGCGCCATTCGCGCTCGGCGCCATTGCGGGGCTGCTAGAATTCGTCCCCACGATCGGGCCGATCATGAGCGCGATTCCGGGCATTACAATGGGATTCCTGGACTCGCCGCAGAAGGCGCTCTATGTGGGGATCGCCTATCTCACCATTCAGCAGCTCGAGGGCCACATTCTCATCCCGCTGCTCATGAAGGGGGAGATGGACCTGCCGCCGGTGCTGACCATCTTCGCACAGGCACTCATGGCGCTGCTCTTCGGCTTCATCGGCCTCATGGTCGCCGTGCCGCTGCTCGCGGCCATCATCGTGCCCATCAAGTTGCTGTACGTCGACGATGATTCGAAGCAGACGCCCGATGACGCGCAGCTGTCGGTCTTCGGATAGGGCCGCAGCCGGCGGACCGTCCGGGCAGGAGGCGCTGAGCGGAACACTCCCATCGTGACGCCGTCGCACCCGGCGCGTACAGCGGAGCTGCCCCTCTTCCGCCGCTTCCCGGCGCTGCACCGGGTCGCGCGCGTCTCACTGGGCACATTTCCCTCGCCGGTGATGCAGGTCGATGGCCTGCCAGACGCGCAACCAGTCTGGATCAAGCGCGATGACCTGAACGCGGCGCGGGTCGGCGGCAACAAGGTTCGCTCCCTGGAATTTCTGCTCGCGCATGTGCGCGCGGGCGAGACGGTGCTCACGCTGGGCGGTGAAGGATCCACGCACGTGCTCATGACCGCGCTGCTGGCGGGCACCCTGGGCGCGCGCACCGCCGCGGTGTTGTGGCGGCACGAGATGAACGCGTCGGCCCGGGCCGTTCTTGCGCGCACGCGTCGCGAATGCGACGTGCTCATGACACGATCCAACCCAGTGAGCGCCATGGTCGCGGCGTGGTGGCGAGGACGCACCGCGGCGTGTTCCATACCGGTGGGCGGCGCCACACCGACCGGCATGCTCGGCCATGTGAACGCGGCGCTGGAGCTGGCGGAGCAAGTGGCATCCGGAGCGCTTCCCGCACCGCGATCGGTCGTGCTGCCGCTCGGCAGCGGTGGCACCGCGGCGGGGCTCGCACTCGGTTTCGCGATCGCCGGGCTGGACGCCACGGTGACCGGCGTCCGCGTGGCACCCCGCATTGGTTCCAACCACTGGCGCGTGATGCAGCTCGTGCGATCGTGTGGCGACCTCATCACGCGACTCGCGGGAGAGCGCGTCACGCGCGTGGATCCGCAGCACGTGCGCGTGGTGCACACTGCATTCGGCGGCGCGTACGGACGAATGCTTCCCGCCGCGCATGACGCGGCCGTCGCACTCGAGAGCCGGACAGACATCCATCTGGACGACACGTACAGTGCCAAGGCCTGGCTCGCGGCACTGCACGAGGAAGCGCCCGTGCTGTTCTGGCTGACGTTCGACGGGAGGATACTCAGCGCGTAATGGCCAGGCGGCCGACCGTGCTTGCGGTGGCCCGGGTCATGCGCTCACGTTAGCGCACGACCTCCTATGCAATGAAGACGCACGCCAGCGACCTCACCATAGCCTACGATGACGTGGGGACGGGTGCTCCCGTCGTGCTCATGCACGCCTTCCCGGCGAATCGCAGGCAGTGGGGTCCGCAGCTTCCGGCCCTGTCGAGCATCTGCCGGTGTCTCGCGCCGGACTTCCGCGGATTCGGCGAGAGCGATGCCCGGGGCGCGGGCTCGGTGGATGACTACGCCGACGACATCGCGCGTCTGCTGGATGCGCTCTCGCTGGAGCGGGCCGTCATAGGCGGCGTGTCGCTGGGCGGCTACGTGACTTTCGCGTTCTGGCGTCGGCATCCCTCCCGCGTGCGGGCGCTGATTCTGTCCGACACGCGGGCGCGCTCGGATACGGAGCGTGACATGGCGAGGCGCCGCGAGCTGATCGCGCTGGCACGCGCGAGCGGCCCGGTGGCGATTGCCGACCGGATGATCGAGGGGCTCATCGGCAAGACCACGCGACGGCGCCAGCCGGAGCTCGTCCGGTCGGTGCATCGCATGCTGTCCACCGCGACGGTGGACGGAATCGTTGGCGCGCTGCACGCAATGATGCACCGCCCCGACGCGACGGCCGACCTGGCGGCCATCACGGTGCCCACGCTGATCGTGGTCGGCGACGAAGATGTGGCCACACCCGTTCGGGACGCCCAGGTCATGCACTCCGGCATCAGGGAGAGCCGGCTGGCCATCATTCCGAACGCCGGCCACCTGAGCAACGTGGAGCGTCCCGCGGCATTCAATGCGCTGGTGAGCGAATTCCTTTCGACACTGCCCGAGCCATGACGACCGGCCACGCGGCGGCCCGCGCTCACTCATGAAATTTCAGCCAGGCAGCATACAGAACTGGCCCGGCTGGATCATCGCGCTGGCGATCGTGCTGGACCTCATCGCCCTGGCGTCCATCTGGCGCGGCAGCCGTCGCCATTCGCCATCGGTGAAAGTGATCTGGACCATTGTGACCATCCTGCTCCCGGTACTGGGCGCGTTGGGATGGCTGGTGCTGGGACGGGAGCGAAGGCGAAGGTCGCGAGGCTGATCTCCGCCTCCAGGTCCACGCTACCGCGTCGGTCGTGCCGGTGGATTCTCGCTCTTGAACACATCCCGGTTGATCTGGATGTATTTCTGCTGATCAGCCGGTACATCCTCTTCCGGGAAGATGGCGGTCACCGGGCATTCCGGTTCGCAGGCCCCGCAGTCAATGCACTCGTCGGGATGGATGTAGAGCTGTTCGGGGCCCTCATAGATGCAATCCACGGGGCAGACATCCACACAGGCCTTGTCCTTTACGCCAATGCAGGCTTCCGTAATTACGTAGGGCATCGCTCGCCTCGAAGGTACGTACCAAACGTCCAGGTCGTGCCTATAAGCTAATGCCAAACAGAACCAGAGGTGAGGGGCGCGACGCCGGGGTGGATCGCCAACCGCAGGAAACGGGGTGGGGATGGAACTGATCGTGAACGGGACGCGGCACGACGTGGCCGCGCCAGAGCATGCGAGACTGCTGGATGTCCTGCGCGACGAACTGCGGCTCACGGGCACGAAGCTCGTGTGCGGACGTGGCGAATGCGGCGCCTGCACCATCCTGCTGGATGGTGAGCCGGCGTACTCGTGCCTGACACTTGCCGCGGCGTGTGTGGGCCGGCGCATTACGACCATTGAAGGTGTCGGCACGGGCGATGCGCTGCATCCACTGCAGCGTGCCTTCATCGCGCACGACGCGCTGCAGTGCGGCTACTGCACACCCGGCCAGATCATGGCGGGTGTCGCGCTGCTGGAGCGCACCTCGTCGCCTGCCGAGTCCGAGGTGATTCGCTGGATGAGCGGAAATCTGTGTCGCTGTGGCGCCTATCCGAAGATCGTGCGCGCCGTGCTCGCCGCCGCCGAAGCCATGCGGGATTCCCATGCCGGGTGAATCGTCACGCTCTCCCTCGGCGCGACGCTTTGTCGCGACCCGGGTGGAGGTGGAAGGGCGCGAGGAAACCAAGGTTGTCGAGCTGCCGCAGTTCGAGCCGGAGCCCTGGCAGCAGGATGCGCGGCTGACGATCGTCGGACAGCGCGCACCGCGTGCGGACGCGCTCGAGAAGGTGACCGGCGCCGCGCGCTACACCGCCGACGTGCAGCGTCCGGGAATGCTGTACGCGGCGATACTGCGCGCCGCGATCCCGCGTGGCTGCGCGCTGCTCGACGTGGAGGCTGCCCGGACGCTGCCTGGTGTGCGGGACGTCATGACAGGCGACGACATTCCTCGTGTGCTCGTGCAGGAACGACCGCTGTTCGAGAGCACGGTGCGGTACGCGGGGCAGCCCCTTGCCGCGGCCTGCGCGGAGTCCGCTCGAGCGGCGGAAAGCGCGGTCCTGGCGATTCGTGTGCGCTACGAGGCGCAGCCGCACGCCGTGACCACGGCGGCAGCGCTCGCACCGGGCGCGCCGCGCGTGATGCCCGACGGCAATCTTGCTGAAGGCGGCCCGCAGACGGCATCACGTGGCGACGTCGAGCGCGGGCTGGAAACGGCCGATATCGTCATTCGCCGCGAGTATCGCACACCCGTCGCGTTGCACACGGCGCTCGAACCACACGGCGCGGTGGCGGAGTGGGAAGGCGACCGTCTCACGGTGTGGGAGTCCACGCAGGGAATCTTCAACACGCGAAGCGACCTCGCGGCGGCGCTCGGGCTTCCGCTCACAAAGGTGCGCGTGGTCCAGGATTACATGGGCGGCGGCTTTGGCGCCAAGAACGGCGCGAGTGCCAATGCGCTCATTGCCGCGCTGCTTGCCAGGCGAGTCGGGCGCCCCGTGCGATGCGTCAACGATCGAGCGGGTGAGCAGCGGGACGCCGGGAATCGGCCGGGGACCATTCAGCGTGTGACACTTGGCGCGACACGCGGCGGGTCGCTCACGGCCATCCTGCTCGACGCGGACATTACCATGGGCGCCGGCGGATGGCTTGGTGGTCCCGGCCGTATCTACCACGAGCTCTACTCCTGCCCCAACGTGCGCACCACGGAGCGGTTCGTGTACGTGAATGCCGGACCAATGAGTTCCTTCCGCGCGCCCGGACATGTGGAGGGCGCATTCGGGCTGGAGTGCGCGATGGATGCGCTGGCCCGCGAGCTCGGCATGGACCCGCTCGACTTGCGCCGGCGGAATCTCTCGCACCGGAACGAGAGCAACGGCCGTGCATATTCCGCCAAGCATCTGGATGAGTGCTACCGCGTGGGGGCAGCGCGCTTTGGCTGGGCGGCACGGCAGCATGATTCCGGCAGTGCCGGCGGCGCTGGTGGCGCTGGTGGCGCGGGTGGCGCGGGTGCACCCCGGGTGCGTCGCGGCTCCGGCATGGCCTCACAGACGTGGGGCGGCGGCGGCGGGCCTCCGGCCTACGCCATGGTGCGCATCAACGGCGATGGAACGTGCGACGTACTCACGGGAACGCAGGACCTCGGGACGGGATCGCGTACGGTGTTCGCGCAGATCGCCGCCGAGTCGCTTGGCGCGCGACTCGAGGACGCCCGTGTCGTGCTGGGCGACACCGAGCGCACGCCGTACACGGGCAATTCGTGGGGCTCCATGACGGTGGCATCCGTGGGTCCGGCGGTGCGCATGGCGGCGGAGGATGCGCGTGCCCAGCTGCTCGAGGCGGCGGCCGGCATGTTCGATGTCGAGCCGAATGCGCTTGAGGCGCGCGATGGCACTGTGCGAGCGACGGCGGACGGACGATGCCTGACCTTCGCCGAGATTGGCAAGCAGCTCGGTGACGTAATGATTCTGGGTCGCGGCACGCGCGGGCCCAATCCCGAGGACACGTCACTGTCGACATTCGGCGCCCAATTCGCGGAGGTCGAGGTGGATCTCGACACGGGCGCGGTTCGAGTACTGCGCGTGGTGTCGGTGCACGACTGCGGGCGCATCATCAACCCCACGCTGGCGGAAAGCCAGCTCGAAGGGGGCGTGCTGCAGGGGATGGGCTACGCCCTCTTCGAGGAGCGGGTGATGGATGAGTCACTCGGCGTGCAGCTCAACCCCAACATGCACGACTACAAGATTCCGACCCTCGCGGATGCGCCGCGCGTTGATGCGACCTTCCTGGACATTGCGGACCCGGCAGCGAATCACATCGGAGCGCGCGGCGCGGGCGAACCACCGATCATCCCGACTGCGCCGGCGATCGCGAACGCGGTCGCCGACGCGATTGGTCGGGAGGTGACGGAGATTCCCATGACTCCGTGGCGCGTGCTGGGGTAGGGCGTCGCGCTCCGCTTCGCGTCGCTGCGCCGCCGGGGAAGCGACGCGAAGCGGAGCGCGACGCCCTACCGCATGCCCAGAGCCCGCAGCACTTCCTCATCCACCGCCGCCGCAAGCGTCTCGCGACGTGAGTAGGGGCCCGGCGTGTACTTCCGCGACTGTACGCCGAGCTGGCTCTGCTCGCAGATGTGCCAGTCCTGGCGGTTCGTCATGTCCCAGAACGCAACGCCATCATCCGGATCGAATGCCCCGCTGGCGAGTGAGGCCGGCTGGAAAAGCCACTGACAGGTAATGCGCGTGCGATCCGCCGCGACCGGCCACAGCGTGTGCACCATCACGTAATCGGGGTGAAGGCTCAGCAGCACGTTGGGAAAGAGCGTGTAGTAGTACACACGGTGCAGGTCATCCGGTGGAAGATCGCCCACGGGCAGGCCGCACGCGTGGCCGCTCATGGTCAGGCTCTTGCTCCCCGGATTGATCGTCATGAAGCCGCCCAGGAACGGCCCCTCCACGAGATCGTTCTCGCCGCTGGTGGGCGGCGTGAGCCGGGCCAGCGCCGGATGAATCGGCGCGCAGTGGTAGCACTCGGAGTAGTTCTGCAGAATGAGTTTCCAGTTGGCGCGCACGTTGTAGTCAATCGTGCGCGCCACCGTGAGCGCCGGGATGTTGAAGCGCGCGAACCGTCCGACCACCGGCGCATACGCGTCACCAAACGGCTGCGGCTCGTCCGCGAGATTGATGAAGAGAAAGCCTTCCCAGCGTGCCACACGCACCGCGTGCAGCGGATATGCCGTGGCGTCGAAGTCATCGATGGTGTCGGATGATGGCGCGCCAAGCAGCCGGCCGTCGAGCGCGTAGGTCCAGGCATGATACGGGCACCGGATGTTCTGTTCCAGCGCTCCCGATGCTGCCTCACACAGTCGCGAGCCGCGATGCCGGCAGACGTTGTAGAAGGCGCGCACCGTTCCGGACGTGTCGCGCAGGATGAGAATGCTCTCGCGCCCGACATCGCGCAGCACGAAGTCGCCAGGCTTCGCGATCAGCGTTTCGCGTCCCACGCAGAGCCACCGTGCGCCAAAGATCTTCTCCATCTCCTCAGCGAACACCTCGGCCGACACGAAGAACCGCCCGGGCAGCGTCGTCGGACGCGCGGGGGGAATGTCCGTCGTTCTCAGGTAACTGGTCACACCGCGGCACCTCGAGAAGGGCTTCGTCAAAATACGCATCACGCGTGTGGCCTGAAAGCATTGGCACGGTGATGGCGCGCTCTTGCCTCACGTGGTGCCGTTCGACGATCTTCCGTGCGCGTCCCCCTCCGCGGCCCGCGCGCCGTCCACTCCTGTCTCATCGCCAGCCTTCGCATGTCTGTTCGCTACGACGTGATCATCATTGGCGCCGGTCACAACGGTCTCGTGGCCGCTGCATACCTGGCACGCGCCGGGCGAACGGTGCTCGTGCTCGAACGGCGCGAGCTCGTTGGCGGTGCCTGCGTATCCGAGGAGATCTGGCCCGGATTCAAGGTGTCGACGGCGTCGTACGTGAACAGCCTCCTGCGTCCGATCATCATCCGCGAGCTCGAGCTGCACCGCCACGGCTTCGAGATGCTGCCGCGCGATCCGTCATCGTTCACGCCGTTTCCGGATGGTCGGTCGCTGATGCTCGGTCCGGACAAGGACCTCACGCATCGCGAGGTGAGCAAGTTCTCCGCGAAGGATGCCGACGCACTGCCGCACTACGAGCAGATGCTGGAGCGCGTCGCGACATTCATCGAGCCGACGCTGGACATGACGCCCCCCGATCCGTGGTCCGGCAGCCCGCGCGATCTGTTCGCGCTGGGCAGGCTGGGGTGGCAATTCCGCAAGCTCGGTCGCGACGGCGCCAACGCAATCGAGGTGCTCACCGGCGCGGCGCGTCCCATCCTGGATCGCTGGTTCGAGAGCGAACAGCTCAAGGTGACGCTTGCCACCGATGCGATCATCGGCGCGGTCGCATCACCGTCCATGCCGGGCACGGCGTACGTGCTCTTCCATCACGTGATGGGCGAGTGCAACGGGGTGCGCGGAGTGTGGGGGTATTCGCGCGGGGGCATGGGCGGCATCAGCAATGCCATCGCCCGCGCCGCGCGAGCACACGGCGCCGAAATTCGCGTCAACAGCGAAGTCGGGCGCATCCTCGTGAAAGACGGACGAGCGACGGGTGTGGCGCTCGTGGATGGAACCGAATTCCGGGCCACGCGCGTCATGTCGGGCGCCGACGCCCACGTGACCTTTCTCAAGCTCGTGGAGCCGGCGGCTCTGCCGGCGGAGTTCGCCGAGTCCGTTCGCGGAATTGATTACAGCAGCGCGAGCCTGAAGATCAACGTGGCATTGAGCGAACTGCCGAACTTCACTGCCCTTCCCGGCGCGCACGCGGGCCCGCAGCATCGCGGCACCATTCACATTTCGCCGTCACTCGACTACATCGAGCAGGCCTATGACGATGTGAAGTACGGGCGGCCCTCGCGGAATCCGATCCTCGAGTGCACGATCCCATCGGTCATGGATTCCACCGTCGCGCCGCCGGGCAGACATCTCATGTCCATGTTCATCCAGTATTTCCCGTATGCGCTGCGCGACGGATCGGTGAGCGTGGAAAAGGAGAAGTTCGCCGACCGCTGCTTCGACATCCTCACCGACTATGCGCCCAACTTCCGGGGTGCCGTGATCGACCGGCAGGTACTCGCGCCCGTGGACATCGAGCAGCGCTTCGCGCTCACGGGCGGCAACATCTTCCAGGGCGCCATGGCGCTGAACAGCCTGTCCTTCATGCGTCCGCTGCCGCGCTACGCGAACTACCGCACACCGATCCAGGGATTGTACCTGTGCGGCGCGGCCACGCATCCCGGCGGCGGTGTCATGGGCGCCTGCGGGCGCAACGCGGCTCGCGAGATCCTGCGCGAACGGCGCTGAACGCGGAACGGGACATCACGGTCCTCGCCCACGCCCGCCACCGCCACCGAATCCACCACCGGACTTCAGGTTGTTCGGCACCTTCGCCCACTGCGCGGAGGTCAGGATCTTCTGGACCTCCTTCATGGCGCGCGTCCGCACATCGCGCACATCGGCAAGCCTGGGCCGCAGCGTCGCGAGCAGCACACGCAGATCAGGGTTCGTGCCGGCCTTCTCGACGCGCGAACGAATCTCGGCGGCCACGCTGTCGTTGTGCGCGGAAATCGTATCGGCAAGCGGCTGCAGGCGCGTCACCTGTTCGGGGGTGAGTTGCAGCGTGTCCTTCATGCCGATGACGGCGGCGACGGGATTGGGGAGGGCGCTCGCGAACCGCGAAAGAAAATCGCCGGCCGTTCCCGGCCCACCGCCGTCGCCACCGGGCCCACCCCCACCACCACGTCGTCCCCCGCCGCCGCCGAACAGGCCGCCGAGTCGCGCGGGCCCGAGGGCGAGATGTCCCTGGAAGCCGATCTGGAACGGCATGCGCAGCGCCCCCAGTGAACCGCTCGTCGTGCCGAAGCGCTCGTTCACGGTGTAGTCGAACGTCTCGGTGGATGGATCGAAGCCGTGTACGTAGAGCAGCGTCGCATCGGGGAAGCGCGCCGCGCCCCAGCCGTGCGCGCTGTTGGCGCCGTGTACCAGGTTGTCTATTCCCGAAATGAGATTGACCGTCACGATCGAGAGCGTGAGGCGGCGCTGCAATCCCAGCACGTTGGGACGGAAGTTGAGCTGCATGTCGAACGACGGCTGCCAGGGGCCGGTGCAGCTGTTGCGCGCCGCGACCGCTCCTTCCTGCGACTGCAGGCACTGCCGCACGGACGACGGCGCGCTCGCCAGCAACTGCTGCATGGCGGTGGCCACGGCGGGATCGGCGCCCACCGGAGCGAAGACGAATGCCCGGTCGTTGCGCGCGCCGTCGCCATTGATGTCCGACCCCACCAGCGGAGTGAACGGCGTGCCCGAGCTGAAGCGGCCGATGGCGGTGAGCTCGAGCGCGGAGGTGAGCGGATACGTCACCGTTCCAATGAACGAGTGCGTACGCTGGAAGTTGCTGGTCGCCCATTCCGGCGTGTTGGGATTTCCCGCCGTGGTCAGGCTCGACAGGCCCTGCAGCGGCGAACAGCAGGAGAACGACGACTCGTCACGGGCATGCGTGTACGTGTACGACATGGAGTAGAACATCCCCTTGTCGGTGAACCCGTTCACGCTGAGCGTGAGCTGGTGCGACTCGGAGTACAGGTTGGAGCTGATCTCCATGACGTCGCCCAGCTCGGGATGCAGCCGCGAGCTCGAACTGCCCAGTGCGCCGCTCGCCGCATCAACGTTATCGGGACTCACGTACACGGGGCGGTTGGCTTCGTTCGCCAACCGGAACTTCGGTACCGTGTCGAGATTCAGGTCGGCGAATCCATACTGGTTCACGCCGCGCGCCCAGCTCGCGTCGAGACTCACGCCGAGACGGCCCAGCACACGGCGCTGAAGCCCAAGCGACGCGCGCCACGCGCTGGGCGCCTTGAATGCCGGGTTGAACACGAACGCGTTCGGGTGCGCCGAGAGCGCCGCACGAGCGCTGTCGGACGCGCCGCCCAGGTCGCTCGACGCACATGTCGTGGGAATGCTCGACGGATCACTGGCGTAGCCCGCCCAGTTCTGCGTGGGGACATCAGGGCCCACGCACACGAGCTGCGATTCGGCGCCCGCGAGTCCCGTCGCACCCTGCGCCGCGGCGAACAGCCCGCTCGGTGCCGGACTGCGGAACGCGCCAATGCCGCCGCGAATGATCGTGCTGGCCGCTACACCCTGCGCGGCGCCGGGTATCCAGGTGAAGCCGAGCCGGGGACTCAACTGCACGTCGTGCGGAAACCTGTCGGTGCGCATGGCGAAGAGTGAATCCACCAGGCTGTTGAACGGCGGCGCACCGCTTTCGTTCGACGATTCGAGGCGCACCCCATAGGTGAGTTGCAGTGCCGGGCCATGCCGCCACGAGTCGCCCAGATAGAGCGCACTGTTTACGGTGGTACCGGCGCGCTCGCTGGGCGCGAGCGTTCGCGTGAACAACGACGGGCGCCCCGATTCCAGCGCACCGAGCGACGGGTAGGTGAACACGCCGTTCTGATTCGCCGTCACATCCTGCAGATAGCGCGTGGCGTTGAAGTATGCGCCGAGCTTCACACGGTGCGCCGCGCCCTGAAGCCAGGACAGCTCGTCCGTCGTCTCGAAGGTCGAATTGTGCGTGCTCTGCGGCAGTGACGGATTGCCGCCGAACGACAGCGTGGACACGGCACGCGTATCACCGGAGAGATCCGACGCCACCTGCACCCGTCCCTCGGGCAGATCGAGCACCGGCGACGCGCTGCGCCGGTCCTGCGAGTAATAGGCACGCAGCTCGTTGATGTAGCGGTCGCCGAGATACGACGTGAGCACCGCCATGATGCCGCCGCCCGACGTGGCGGACGAGCCGCCGGTCTGCGGCAGGGCGGACGAGCTGACGCGCGTGGGGTCCTGCGTGATGCGGCGCCAGTCGCCGCGCAGCATGAGGGTGTTCCGGTCCGACACCAGATAGTCCACGCGCAGCAGTCCCACGTAGTTGTCGGCCGCCTGGTCGGGCGAGAGCGCGGGCGCATCGGGCGAGATGCCGGCGCCACTGACGAGCGAGAGAAAGCGGGAGACCGAGTCGGGACTCACACCGATGCGCGTGAGGACGGGCCCTCTGGCATCGAGTAGCGTCGACATCTGGTTCGTGCGCCAGCGCCCCTGCAGCGCACCGAACACGAACAGCTTGTTCCGCACGATGGGGCCGCCGAACCCACCGCCGAGCTGGTTCTGCGAGAAGGCCTGGGGAAAGAGCGAGTCCGCCACCCCCCACGCGAGCGAGCGGTCGCGCAGCGTGTAGGTAAACGATCCTTCCGGCGTATTCGTCCCGCCCTGCGTGGTGGAGGCCACGAGTCCGCCGCTGAATCCGCCGCGTGCCACATCGTAGGTACTCGTGACGACGCGCGTGGACCGCACCGCATCCTGCGGCACCGAGCCCGAGCCAAAGCCCAGGCCGTCGAGCGTGACGCTGTTCTCGGTGGGGCGGAGCCCGGCAACGGAAAATGCCGCATCGGTGGAGTCGGTCGCGTCAATGCCCACGACGCCGGGCGCGAGCGTGGCCAGCGCCATGAGATCACTGGCGTCGATGGGCAGTCGCGCCGCACGATCGGAGGTGATGTCGGTTTCGCGCGAACCGGCGCCCGCGCGGTCAGTCCCGCGCGGACGGCGGTTCTGCCCGCGCACCACCACCGCCTGCAGTTGCTGCGCGATGGTGGACAGTCGGACGTTGGCCACGAGCCGATCCTCGTCCGCCTGTCGCGCGAGCGTCATGCGTGCCGGTGCCATTCCAACGTACCGGATCACAAGCGTGTACTGCCCCCCGCCATCCGGGAAGACGATCGTCCAGCGTCCCTTGTCGTTCGTCTGCGCCTTGCGGGTGAGTTCCGTCTGGACCGATGTGGCCTCGACGATTGCACCTTCGAGCACGCGCCCCGTTGAATCGGCAACCACGCCGGTAAGGATGTCCGTGGTGGTGCCAACCTGCGCGCCGGCAGCCGCGGGTGCAGTACACGCCACGACCATGGCCAGGACTACGAAGAGAGCACGCATGAACTCCGGTGTACGCGCGGTACGCGGTGAGGCGAGCCGCAGGACGGGAATCGTCGCTGTCAGCCGCAAGCACCATTACGCGGCAGGTATCGGAGAGTGTTGAAGCGGCGCCAGCACCGCGGCGGCGCAGCGGTGGCGCGGTCGCGCGGTGGCGCCGGCCTCAGCCTTTCCGGCGAGGCGCGCGCTGTTCCTGCTCGTGCAGCTCGGGATTCTCGCGATAGAGCGTGGTCGTCTTGCCGATCACCTGGACGACGTCGGCACCCACCGCGTCCGCAAGCGCGAGCGCCGCATCGCGCGGCTTCACGTCACTCTCGCGGGCGAGGTGCACCTTGACCAGCTCGTGCGTGCGCAGCGCATCGTCCAGCGACTGCACCACCGCCGGCGTCACGCCGTGCTGCCCCACGTGCACGGAAGCCACCAGGTGATGCGCTTCCGTACGCAGCTCGGCGCGACGCCGCGAGGTGAGCGTCACGGCACTCCGACCGGTGTGCCCGGTTCGAGCACCGCCTCGGCCGCGGGTGCCAGCCCCGCCTCCCGCGCCAACTGCTCGAGGCCTTCCTCGATCGTACGCGAGTGATGCATGGAGCAGAACTTCGGCCCGCACATCGCGCAGAATTCGGCGCTCTTGAAGTACTCGGCGGGAAGCGTCTCGTCGTGATACTCGCGCGCCCGCTCGGGGTCGAGCGACAGGCGGAATTGCTCGTTCCAGTCGAAGCCATAGCGGGCCCGCGACAGCGCATCGTCCCGGTCGCGCGCGCCAGGCGTTCCACGCGCGATGTCGGCGGCGTGCGCGGCGATCTTGTACGCGATCACGCCCTGCCGGACATCCTCGGCGTTGGGGAGGCCCAGGTGCTCCTTGGGCGTCACGTAGCACAGCATGTCGGCACCGTACCAGCCGATCATCGCGGCACCGATGGCACTGGTGATGTGGTCGTAGCCCGGTGCGATGTCGGTCACGAGGGGACCCAGCGTGTAGAACGGCGCCTCGTGACAGATCTCCTTCTGCTTGCGAACGTTCATCTCGATCTGATGCATCGGGATGTGGCCGGGACCTTCCACCATCACCTGGACGTCGCGCGCCCAGGCGCGCGTGGTGAGCTCGCCCAGCGTTTCCAGCTCCGCGAATTGCGCGCGATCGCTCGCGTCGTGCAGTGAACCAGGGCGAAGTGAATCGCCGAGCGAGATGGTGACGTCGTACTGGCGCAGGATGTCCAGCACGTCGTCGTAGTGCTCGTAGAACGGATTCTGCTTGCGGTGGTGCATCATCCACACGGCGTGCAGCGA
>Ga0134126_10007375_pt1 | contig 13815 bp, 11 predicted proteins | sample KB31752_FD_96881 | JGI IMG/M metagenome (GOLD analysis project Ga0134126, IMG submission 96881) | Terrestrial soil microbial communities with excess Nitrogen fertilizer from Kellogg Biological Station, Michigan, USA - KB3-175-2 | ecosystem: Environmental > Terrestrial > Soil > Unclassified ...
AACGGTGGCGTATGCGGATCTGGTGTTGCCCGACACCACGTATCTGGAACGCTACGACTGTATTTCGCTGCTCGACCGGCCGATCGGCTCGGCGCATGGAGCGGCAGATGCCATTCGCGTGCCCGTGCTGCGCCCAGGCCGCGATGTCCGGTCTTTCCAGGATGTGCTGATCGAGCTCGCCGGCAGGCTCGGTTTGCCCGACTTCACGGATGCTCGCGGCAAACCCCTGTATCCCTCATACGCCGACTACATCGTGCGGCATGAGCGCGCACCCGGCATCGGCCCACTGGCCGGCTTTCGCGGCAAGGATGGCGAGGCGATCGGCAAGGGAGCGCCCAACGCGAGTCAACTTCAACGCTACGTCGCGAATGGCGGCTTCTGGAAGCATGAGCTGCCGCCGGAGCAGCTTTACTTCAAGCATGCCAACAGGGCCTATCTCGCCGGCGCAAAGGCCATGGGCTTCATCGAGGATGACTCGCAGATCGTGCTGCAGCTCTACTGCGAGACATTGCAGAGATTTCGTCTGGCAGCGCAAGGGCACGGCGATCGCCGTCCGCCGCAGCGGCTGCGCGCCCGCATCCACACGTATTTCGATCCTCTGCCCATCTGGTACGTACCGCTGGAGGAGGCGCTGACCGACCGTGCGCGGTTTCCGCTGCATGCGATCACGCAGCGGCCGATGGCGATGTATCACTCGTGGGGCTCGCACAACGCCTGGCTGCGGCAGATCCTTCCGCAGAACCGCTTGTACCTGCACCGCGATCTGGCGGCCAGCCTCGGAGTCGCGGATGACGATTGGGTGTGGGTCCATTCCCGCAACGGGAAATTGAAATGCCAGGTGCGCACGATGAGCGGCGTGAATCGCGATACCGTCTGGACCTGGAATGCCATCGGCAAGCGCGCCGGGGCCTGGGCCCTGCGACACAACTCGCCCGAGTTTCGCCGGGCCTTTCTCCTCAACCATGTCATCTCGGAATATCTGCCGAAGGAGGGCGATGAGGCGCCGCATTCGAACTCCGATCCGGTGACGGGCCAGGCCGCGTGGTTCGATGTGACCGTGGCGATCGAGCCGTGCGGCCGCAATACGCACGCCGAAGTCGCTCCGCGGCTGGGCGCCAATCCGGTGCGGCTCAAGCGCGCCTCGAGGGCCGGCCGATGACCATGCTGCCCGACCCCGTCCCGGGGGCCAGGAAACTCGGGTTGGTCATCGACCTCGATACCTGTGTGGGTTGTCATGCGTGTGCGGTGAGCTGCAAGGAATGGAACAGCGGCGGCAAGCTCGGCCCGCTGACGGACTACGACAAGCAGGGACCGGAGCCCGATGGCGTATGGCTCAACCGCGTGCACTCGTACGAAGTCGGCGGTGAAGGCTGCTCCCGCACGGTGAACCTGCCCCGCTCCTGCCTGCACTGCGAGGATGCCCTGTGCGTGACGGTGTGCCCCACGGGCGCCTCGTACAAGCGGGCGGAAGATGGCATCGTGCTGATCGATCCCGAGATCTGTATCGGCTGCAAGCTCTGCTCGTGGGCGTGCCCGTACGGGGCGCGGGAGTTCGACGAGGAAGAGGGCGTGATGCGCAAGTGCACGCTGTGTGTCGATCGGATCTACGACAGGACTCTGCCGGAAGCCGAGCGCGAGCCGGCCTGTGTCGCGGCCTGTCCCACGCGGGCGCGTCACTTCGGCGATCTGGCCGACCCCGAGAGCCAGGTCTCCAGGCTGGTGGCCGCGCGCGGAGGACGGAATCTGCTCGAGGACCTGGGCTATCGACCGACCAACAAGTATCTGCCTGCGCGCCAGGCGACGATCCCTGTCGCGCCGCGCGAGGCGGCTTCGGGCGCCGATGAGGGCTTCGGTAGCGCGCTTCTGCGACTCCTGGATCGGGCGCTCAGCCGATGAGACCGGCAGCCTCGATCCTCCTGCTCACCACATTGACCGGATTCGCATTCGGGCTGCTCGCCTGGATCGGCGCGTACGCCACGCTCGGTCTCCTGCCGGCGATGCCGTTGCTCGGTGTCACGGGCGTGGCGCTCGGCCTGCTGCTCGCCTCCCTCGGGCTCGCGGCATCGATGCTTCATCTGGGGCGCATGGAGCGCGCGTGGCGGGCGTTCAGCCAGTGGCGCTCTTCCTGGCTGTCGCGCGAAGGTGTTTGCGCAATCCTCATCTATCCGCTTGCGATCCTGCTCGCCGTCGCCCTCCATGTGGGTCACGGCGGCCTCGCGGTCCGATTGCTCGGAGCGGCCGTGGTGGTCGCCTCACTCGCCACGGTGCTCTGTACCGCGATGATCTACGCGAGTCTCAAGCCCATCCGGCAGTGGCACAACTCACACACCGCGCCCGGCTATCTGATCCACGCCGTGTTCTCGGGCGCGTTGCTCTTCGCCCTGCTGCATACGGTGCTGACGGGAAGGCCGGGGTCCACGGATCTCATCGCTGCCGCCACGGCAGCGGTCGCACTGATCGCCAAATGCGCCTACTGGCGCCATGTCGACGCTCAGAAGCCGCTCGCGAGCCTCGCCGCCGCGATCGGCTTGCCGAAGGACGCGCAGGTGAAACCCTTGGACGCGCCGCACTTCACGGAGAACTATGTGCTGCGCGAAATGGGCTTTGCGATTGCGCGGCGGCATGCCGGCAGGTTGCGACGGATCGCTCTGTGCCTGGCCTTTGGCTTGCCGCTCGGCCTCACGCTGCTCGCCAGCCTCTCGATAGCCCCCTTGGCGGTGACGGCTGCAGCCCTGGCGTGCGCCGTCATCGGGCTGCTCACCGAACGATGGCTGTTTTTCGCCGAAGCGACGCAGGTTGCTGCGCTCTACTACGGGCGCAGGACCTGAGCCCCTCGCAGCGGCGGGGGTGGGAAGCCGTTCAGGTCCGCAGCGGCAGCGCGCGGCCGTCACGGCCGCGCGCGGTCCGATGGACCACCATCCGGTCGTGAAGTCGCGTGATGGCCTCGCTCCCGGTACGGACGAAGAGACCGGGGATCAGCGCATGGACCAGGCAGGCCAGCGCGGCGGCCAGCAGCGAGATCCCGAAGCCGAACGCATGGCGCTGATGCTCCAGATAGGACTCTCCCACCGAGCGCGGATGGTCGAGGAATAGGCGGGTGAACACCGAGCCCCCTGCTGAATTGACACCAGTTGATGGGAAGATAGTCAAAGTGGCATCTAATTTCTTCTCCATTTAGACTACGGGGAACGGTCTTTGTGGGAAAATTTCCCATGCCCGAACTCGACGATACGGATCTGCGCATCCTGGGCTTCCTGCAGGAGGATGCTGCCCAGTCGGTGGCCGCCATCGCCGAGCGGGTGCACCTCTCCACGAACGCCTGCTGGCATCGGATCAAGCGTCTCGAGGAGGGCGGGATCATCCAGAAACGGGTCGCGCTCCTCGATGCGACCCGAGTGGGGGCGGGACTCACGATGTTCGTCCTGATCCGGGCCGCCGAGCACTCACAGGCGTGGTTCGATCACTTCGCCGCGACGGTGCGCGCGATTCCCTCCGTCACGGAGTTTCACCGCACGAGCGGCGACGTCGATTACCTGCTCAAACTGCAGTTGGCCGACGTCGCGAGTTACGACGAGGTCTACAAGCTTCTCATCGGCTCGACCCGTTGCGCGGAGGTGCGCGCGGTCTTCTCGATGGAAGAGCTCAAGCGCACCACTGCCGTCCCGCTCCCAGCGCACGCCGGCTGACCGGGCCGCGCCAACGCATCGATCAGTGCATCAATGGGCGCTGAGCAGCGCGGTCAGCCGATCGAGCTGCGCACGATAGCCGTCGAGCACCTTGGCGGTGACCCCTGTGTACTCTTGCGCACGGCTCCAGTTGCGCGTCTCCAGCGCCTCCCGCACGGCGGGAATCGTCTTCGGCGCATAGCCGGTCAGCTCGCCAGGCGCCTGCATCATGTTCTTGTACCACGTGCGGCCGGGGAGTCCTGCTTCATCGAGCAGCCGCCGCTCCATCGTCGTCATCAACGTGTTGATCTCACGCAATTGGCCGGCGGGAATCGCCAGGCCGGCGGATGCGCGCGCCTGATAGGCCGTCTCATAGGCTTCGGCGCTCTGCCGCAGTCGTGCCGCGGCCTGATCGAGTGGTGACAGATCGATGTTGGGAACATCGGACAGGCGCTCCGGCGGCGCCACCGGACGGGTCGGGTCGGCGACGAGCTGGTAATCATTCGCATCGAGCAGCTTGTGTTGCTGCTGCGCCGCCTTGCGCTCGCCGCTTGCCAACTGATGCAACTCCTTGACGTAGCGGTCCAGCGTCGTGCTGAAATCGACGAAGCGCATCGGCAGCACCCGCGCATCGGCGGTGCGCAGCACGATGTGGCCGACGACCTTCGCCAGCGCGACTTCGTACTCGAAGCTCGGATCCCCGAAGCGGATGAAGTGATCGAAGGAGTCGTAGCGCGAATGGTAGATCCCGGCCTCATCGTCTTCGCCGCCGAACTCGACATTGAGCGCGGCAATGCCGAGATGGTCCAGGAACGAGCTGAAGTCCGAGCCCGAGCCCAGCGGACCCAGGGGCAGGTCGCCGCCCGCGGCGGCGAGTCTGCCGGCCTCGCGTGCCATCGGATCGGCGCCCGGCTCGGTCCCACGGACCTCGAGCAACGCCCGCTCGCGTTGCAGGACGGAGACGTTCGTCTCCGGGTCGGTCACGCCTGCCGCGACCTGATTGGCCATGTGTTGCAGGGAATGGCTGCCATCGATGGACAGAAAGCCGCGCGCGTTGGTGTCGGAGTTGACATACACCACCGCCTTTTGCTGCAGGTCCCTGGCGTGCGTTTCCACCCATTCCGTGGAGCCGAGAAGCGCCGGCTCTTCGCCGTCCCAACTGGCGTACACGATCGTCCGTTGCGGACGCCAGCCCTCCCGATGCAGGGCGCCCAACGCCTTCGCCTCACCCATCAGCGCGATGGTGCCGGCGAGCGGATCCCAGGCGCCGAAGACCCAGCCGTCGTGATGGTTGCCGCGGACGATCCACTGACTCGCGGCGGTCGAGCCTTTGAGGACCGCGATCACGTCGTAGAGCGGCTTGAAGCTCCAATCGGACTTCACCAGCAGGTGGACCTGCGCAGGCCCCGCGCCGATGTGATAAGTCATCGGTAACGCCCCGCGCCAGCCTGCCGGGGCGACAGGGCCGCCCAGTGCCTGCAGCAGGGGAGTCGCATCCGCGTAGGAAATCGGCAGTACCGGGATCTTGAGGATCGTCTTGGCATCCTTGATGGCCAAGTGCTTCGCGCCCGGCACCGAGCCATATCCCGGCGTCGTCGGGTCGCCGGGATACCATTCCATGTTCATGACCGAGCCGCGTTGGACTCCTTCCGGCGGCCGCCACCCCCCCTTGGGATAGGCGTCGCCGTTGAAATAGCCGTCATCCCGCGGGTCGGAATAGATGAGGCAACCGACCGCGCCATGCTCGTACGCAAGCTGGGGCTTCAGGCCACGCCAGCCCTTGCCGTAGCGCACGATCACGATCTTGCCCTTGACGCTGACGCCATGGCGGGCCAGTTCCTTGTAGTCATCGGGCATTCCGTAGTTGACATACACCAGCGGTGCAGTCACGTCTCCGTCGGCGCCGTATGCATTGTAGGGAGGCAAAGCACCGCCGAGTGCCGATGTGCGGTCGCCCTTGACGGGGGGCTCACGCAGTGCCGCCTTGAAAGTCGTCGGTGCGACCATCTCGACCAACTCCTGCTTCGGCGTGGGATAGAGCACATCGAAGGTCTCTATGCGCGCATCCCAGCCCCACTTCCTGAACTGAGACAGCAGAAACTCTGCATTGGCTTTGTCGTGCGGCGAGCCAACCTGGTTCGGTCCGGCCGACAGCCGCTGCAGCCAGTCGCGCATCTCGGGCGCGCTGAGCTGCGCGTCAAAACGCTGCTCCAGGTCGCGTTCCTGCGCCGCGCCGCCTGCAGTGAAGCCCAGCATGTTCGTGCCGGCCGGCGCCGCCGCGGACTGCGGCAAGGCCGCGCCCGCGAGACAGGTCAAAGACAGGCAAGTCAACCCGACGCCGAATTTGCGCATGACTCTCACTGACATCGTCACTCCCCGCAGATAACCGCCTGAGGATAGTTTACTTCGTCGGCATGTGCTATCTCGCGGCATCGAAGAGTGCCGTGAGACGATCGAGCTGTGCGCGATAACCGTCGAGCACCTTCGCGGTGATCGCGGCGTACTCCTCGGCCTGGCTCCAATTGCGCGCATCCAGGGCTTCCCGTACGGCGGGAACCGTCTTGGGCGCATAGCCGGTCAGCTTCCCCGGCGCCTGCATCACGTTCTTGTACCAGGGGCGGTCCGGCAGACCGGCCTCATCGAGCAGGTGCTGCTCCAGGCTCGCCATGAGGGAATTGGCCTCGCGCAATCGGGCCGCGGGAATCGTCAGTCCCGCGGCTGCGCGCGCGTCGTAAGCCGCTTCATAGGCCTTGGCGCTCTGCCGCAACCGTGCCGCGGCCTGATCGAGAGGTCCGAGATCGACGTCCGGAACGTCCGACAGGCGCTGCGGCGGCGCCACCGGGCGAGTCGGGTCGGCGGCGAGCCGGTAGGCGTCGGCGTCGAACACTTTGCGCTGCTGCTGCGCGGCCTTGCGCTCATCGTCGACTTCCTTGTGCAACTGCCTGACGTAGCGGTCCAGGGTGGCGCTGAAATCGGCGAAACGCATCGGCAGCACCTGCGCGTCGGCGGTGCGCAGCACGATGTGGCCGGCCACTTCCGCCAGCGCGACCTCGTACTCGAAGGTCGGGTCGCTGAAGCGAATGAAATGATCGAATGAATCGTAGCGCGAATGATAGATACCGGCGTCCGCATCCTCGCCGCCGAATTCGACATGCAGCGTGGCGAGGCCCAGGTGATCGAGGAAGGGGCTGAAATCCGAGCCCGAGCCGAGTGCGTCGAGCGGCACGTCACCGCCTCCGGCCGTGAGGCCTGCGAGCTCCCGGGCCATCGGACCGGCATCCGGACCGGCTGCCGCGACTGCGATGGCCGCGCGCTGCCGCTGCTGCACGCTGACTTTCGTTTCCGGGTCGATCACACCGGCCGCGACCTGGTTGACCATATGCTGCAGGGAGTCGCTGCCACCGACGGACAGGAAGCCGCGCGCGTTGGTGTCGGAGTTGAGATACAACACCGCCTTCTGCTGCAGCTCCCTGGCGTGGGTTTCCGCCCATTCGGTGGAGCCGAGCAGCATCGGCTCCTCCCCATCCCAGCTCGCATATACGAGGGTGCGCTTGGGTACCCAGCCCTGCCGGTGGAGGGCGCCCAGCGCCTTGGCCTCGCCCATGAGCGCGACGGTGCCGGCCAGCGGGTCCCAGGCGCCAAACACCCAGCCGTCATGGTGATTTCCGCGGACCACCCACTGATTCCGATCCGTGGAGCCTTTGAGCACCGCGATCACATCGTAAACCGGCTTGCGGTTCCAGTCGGATTTGACCATCAGATGCACTTGCGCGGGTCCGGCGCCGATGTGATAAGTCAACGGCAGCGCCCCGCGCCAGCTTGCCGGAGCGACCGGCCCGGCGAGCGCCTGGAGCAAGGGCGTCGCATCCGCGTAGGAGATCGGCAGGACCGGAATCCTGAGGATCGACTGCGCATCCTCGATGGCCAGGTGCCTGGCACCCGCCACGGAGCCGTAGCCCGGTGTCGTCGGATCACCGGGGTAGCGCGCGATGTTCATCACCGATCCGCGCTGCACTCCGTCCGGCGGCCGCCAGCCACCCTTGGGATAGGCATCCCCGTTGAAATAGCCGTCGTCCTGCGGATCGGAATAGATCAGGCACCCGACGGCGCCGTGCTCGTAGGCGAGCTGCGGTTTGATGCCGCGCCAGCCCTTGCCGTAGCGTGCGATGACGATCTTGCCCCGCACACTGATGCCATAGCGGTCCAGTTCCTTGTAGTCGTCGGGCATTCCATAGTTGACATACACCAGCGGCGCAGTCACGTCGCCGTCCGCGCCGTAGATGTTATAGGGCGGCAGCACACCGCCGAGAGCCGAGGTGCGGTCGCCTGGCACGGTCGGCTCGTGCAGCGCAGCCTTGAAAGCGGTCGGCGCAACCATCTCGACCAACTCCTGCTTCGGCGTCGGATAGAGCACGTCGAACGTCTCGATGCGCGCGTTCCAGCCCCAGCTCCTGAACTGCGCCAGCAGGAACTCGGCATTGGCTTTGTCGTGCGGTGAGCCGACCTGATTGGGCGCCGACGACAGCTCGCGCAGCCACCCGCGCATCTCGGCAGCGTTGAGCCCTGCGTCGAACCGCTGCTCCAGATCCCTTTCCTGCGCCGCGCCCGCGGAGGTAAAGCCCAGCATGTCCGAAGCGGCCGGTGTCGCGGCGGGCTGCGGCAGAGCCGCTCCTGCCAGGCAGGTCAATGACAGGCAAGTCAGGCCCACCCCCAATCTGCACGGGATTTTCAGCGACATGGCAACAGACCTCTCGAGCGGCCGATCCGCGAATGACCGGCGGCAGCGTAATCTCGCCTCCGGCGCCCGCACAAGGTGGCGGCGCGCTGTCACCGCAGTGCGCGGTCGGGCCGTCGCAAAATGGCCCGAGTCGGCTCGCCGGCGCGAGCTTGCGTTCGGATCGCGTCGGCCTATAGTCGATCCGGGGCCGGCCGCTGCCGGGCACGCCCCGGGACTCCCGGAGGGCGCTTGAAAATCAAACGTGTGGACGTCTACAACTTCGACCTGACCTACGTTCACGGCACGTACGTCATGTCCGGCGGACGGGCGATCTCTTCGCTGCCGTCCACGCTCGTCCGTGTCACGGCGGACAACGGCCTGCAGGGGTGGGGCGAGGTGTGTCCTCTCGGGACCACCTATCTGCCGGCTCATGCCGAAGGCGCCCGCGCGGCGTTGGCGCTCGTGGCGCCGGCCGTGCTGGGCGTCGACCCGACCAGCCCCGGCGCCGTCAACGAATCCATGGATGCGGCGCTGAGCGGCCATGCCTACGCGAAAAGTCCGATCGACGTCGCCTGTTGGGATCTGACCGGCCGCGCCCTCGGCGTCAGCGTATCGGTGTTGCTCGGCGGCGTCCGCCAGGAGAAGTTTCCGCTGTACATGGCGGTACCCCAGGGGACCCCGGAGGAGATGACGGCGTATGTCCTGGCGCGCCGCAAGGAGGGCATCCACAGGTTTCAGCTCAAAGTCGGCGGTGATCCCGTTCTGGATGGCGTGCGTGTCCGGCAGATCATCGAGGCGACGGGCGCCGAAGATCTGGTCATTGCGGACGCCAATTGCGGCTGGCGGCTCAATGAGGCCCTCATCGCCGCGGCGGCCATGGAGGGTCTGCCGCGTCTGTACCTGGAACAGCCTTGTCCCACGATGGAGGAGTGTATCGAGGTCAGGAAGCGCATCTCGCTCCCGATGGTGTACGACGAGATCGTGACGGACCTGCCGACCCTGCTGCGCGCGTCTCGTGAGGGCGGCGCCGGAGCGGTCAACCTGAAGGTGTCCCGGGTGGGCGGATTGAGCAAGGCGAGATTGCTGCGCGACGTGTGCGACGAGTTGGGAATCCAGGTCACCATCGAGGACACGTGGGGCGGCGATGTCGTATCGGCGACATCCGCCCACCTGGCCGCCAGTACACGCGCGAAGTCGTTGCTCACCGTGTCGTTCATGAACGACTGGACCCGGGAGCACGTGGCCGGTCACCAGCCGCGAAGCGTCGACGGCTTCGGCAGTGCGCCGGCCGGCCCGGGTCTGGGCATCGAAGTCGACGCGGCCCGCCTGGGCAAGCCGCTCTTCAGCGCCGGATGAGCCGCCCGCGTCGCTCGAAACATCACTCTGCGTGACGTTATAGCTCACGAACCATCACTTGAAGCGAGTGATTCGCGAACGCATAGTGCTCTCCGCCGCGCACTCACTTTTCCGCGGTCAGGAGAGTCCCCATGACACGTCTGTTGGCTTACATGCTTTTCGATGGCGATTGCGCCTCGGCGATGACCTTCTATCGGAAGGTGCTGGGCGGGGAGATCGAGAATCTGACTACCGTGGGAGAGTCCCCCATGGCGTCTCAGTTCCCGCCCGCGAGCGCCGACCGGGTCATCAATGCCAGCCTGAGCTTCGAGGGCAATACCCTGATGGCGTCCGACTGGATGGCGCCCGCGCCGTATCCGGGCATCAAAGGCACGCGTTTCACGCTCGCCTGCCAGAGTGTGGAAGAGGCGGAGAGGATCTTCGCCGAGCTATCCGAAGCGGGTCAGATCCAGGTGCCGCTGCAGAAGACGTCCTGGGCGAAGGCCTTCGGCATGCTGGTCGATCGCCACGGAGCGCCGTGGCAGGTCATGGCGCATTGAGGCAGAGTCGACATGGAAACCATACTGATCGATCAATTCATGGTGCCGGAAGCCGCCGCGCGGGAATTCCTCGAGAACGTGCACTTCTCGGCCAACATCGTCAAAGCGCGGCCGGGCTTCGTGGAGGGTCATGTCCACCAGCGGGTGGCGGAGGATGGGCGGGTGAATGTCATCACCACGGCCGTGTGGGCCAGCGAGTCCGCGATGGAAGAGGCCCGCAAATCGGTCGCGGCCGAGTTCGCCGCGATCGGCTTCAGGCCGCCTGAAATCATGCAGCGGCTGGGGGTCACGATGCAGCGTGCGACGTATCACCGCGCGCCTTATTGAGCCCGTCGCCGCTCGGCCGCCTATCGCGTTGTGGAAGCCAGGGGTAGCAGGAGGGCGCTCGCGCGGCTTGCGTCGTGCCCGTCGCGGCTGACCTGCAGACCGATGTTGTCGCTCTTCCGCATGGGGAGCATGCGGCTCATCTCGATATCGTAGCCGGGACCGACCTGCGTCGGGGCGGCGTGGGCGGGCGGCGGAGCTGCGGCACCGAGCGCGAGCGCGAAAAGAGCCGGAGCAAGTGCCAAGCTTGCTGCGCGCATCATGAAGTCCCCCCTGGCGGCGGATGATAGGCCGCTCTTGTCCAGGGTGGTTTAAACCGATCGGGCGGGAAGGAAGTCCAATGGAGTGAACGATGCGACTTTGCTCAACGAAAAAGCGGTGTGCGCGATCCCCGGACCGGCTCTGCGGGCGGGTACTCGTCGGGATCTTCATGATGGCCATGCTGGCTGCCGGAGCGCTTCAGCCGGCGCTGGCGGCATCCCCAAAGGCCGCCGCACCCGTCATCCCCGATCTCGATCCCTGGTTGCAGAAGAACGCAGAGCCAGGAGAAGCTGCCTGGCAGCACGCGGCGCACTTCTCCATCGCCTATGAGATCGATCCGGGGCACAACACACCGGCGCCGGTCTCGACGGACGTCGACGCCGGCTATGGCGCGGACGCTCTCTGGCTGCGGTTCGAGGCTCACGACCCGCATCCTGGCGACATTGGCCTCCACTACCGTGTGCACGACGGCGTCATGAGCTACTTCGACGATTACGTCGGCATTTTTCTCAGCCCCTTCAACGACGCGCAATGGTCGTACGAGTTGTTCTGCAGCGCAGGAGGCGCGGAGTGGGACGCATTCCGCCAGCAGAACAATGAATATTCCTCCTGGGATGCCGTGTGGAGCTGCACCGCCTCGCGTACCGCCACCGGCTACCAGGTGGTGATGAAGATACCGTTCGCCTCCATCAAATTCCCTCACAGCCCGGACCCCCAGCGCTGGGGAATCATTTTCTTCCGCAACTGGCCGCGCAACCTCCGTCGCCAGCTCTTCAGCCGGCCCCTCGATTACGACAGCAACTGCACGCTCTGCAGCCAGGAGCCCGTTAGCACCGAGAGGGCGGTCAAGACCACTCCCGCCGATGTCCAATTGATCCCCGCCGTGACCGTGATCCGTACCGACGCGAAGAAGGATGCGAGCGGGGGGCTCGAGCAGGGCTCGCCGGCCCTCAAAGCCAGTCTCGACGCGCGCTGGGTCCTGCGCCCGGACCTCGAATGGTCCGCGACGCTGAATCCCAACTTTTCCGAGGTCGCGCCCGATGTGCTGCAGCTCAGCGCCAACCGGCAGTTCGCGCTCTTCTATCAGGAGAACCGCCCGTTCTTCGAGCAGGGGACGCAGGTGTTCAACACACCGAGCCTGCGGTTCAGCTCGGACTCGTTCAACCCCTCCGGAACGCTCATCGATACCCTTGCGATCGCGGATCCGCGCTTCGCGACCAAGCTCGTGGGCCAGGTCGGTGCCAATGAGATCGGTGCTCTCATCACCCAGGACACGCAAACGAACATTTTGCTTCCCGGTCCGCAGGGCTCGCTGTCTCAATCGTTCGGCTTCAACACCCGGGATGAGCTGCTGCGGTATCGGTACGACATGGGCGCTTCGGCCTTCGGATTTTATGCCTCGGATCGTGATGGCGGCGGTTATCACAGCGGCCTCTACGCTACCGATGCCACCTGGCAGATCGATCCGAGCGACGTGCTGACCGCGCTGGTCGGCTCCTCCAGCACGACCTATCCGGGAGTGGTGGCGAGCGCTCTCGGAACCTCTACGGGCGGCGTGAAGGGGGTGCTCTGGACCCTGGACTATGGCCGTACCCGGCACAATTACAACTTCGATCTCAACTTGAGCCATGTCGCCGACGGATTCCGCGCCGACCTCGGGTACCTGCCACAGGTCGGCTATGACCAGGGCGCCTTCACGGGTGAATACGACTTCTATGCGCCCGACGAGAAGTGGTGGCAGAACTTCGGGTTCGGCACCATTTCGAACTGGACCCGCGCGACGGACGGCGGCCGGAACCTCGATCGCAAGGTCAAGCTCTACACCGTCCTTCGGGCCAACTACCAGTCGAAGATCGACCTCTTCGCGACCCGCGATGAGCAGTACTACCAGGGCCGCACCTTCACCCTGGATCAATATGAAATGGACGCCATTGCCCAGCCGACAGGGTGGCTGAACGGAGAAATCGATGTCGTGGGAGGAGACGGCGTGGACTACCTCGGCGTACGCAAGGCGCAGCTGTTGTCCGTCAATACCACGCTCTATCTGCAGCCGGGGAAGCATTTGAAGGTCGACCTGGTGTACGACTACGAGCAGCTGGATCTCGCCGGCAGACGGCTCTTCACGGCGAATGTCTATGATCTGCGTTTCGCCTGGTATTTCACCTCGCACCTGTTCACGCAGGCCATCGGGCAGGGGCAGCACGTGCGTAACAACACCGCGCTGTATCCGCCAGGCACGCCGCACCGTACCGGCAGCCTCGCCACGCAATGGCTGATCGGCTATCAGGTCAATCCCTGGACCGTTTTCTACGCCGGCAGCTCCGAGGGCTACGAGGATACCGTCGACGGCCAGCTGCAGCCCCAGCAACGCACCTTCTTCCTGAAGGGGAGCTACTACTTCCAGCCGTTTTGACCGGGCCGCGGGCGGTCTCGTAGGATGACGCTCGTCTCGGAATGCCGGAGAGCGTGTGAATGAAGACCCTCGTCGGGCTCGCCCGCGACCTCGAGGCCGGTGCGACCACGAGTCGCCGGCTGGTGGAGGACTGTCTCGCCAGGATCGCCGATCCCAAGGGGGAGGGGCCGCGTACCTTTCTCAAGGTGCATGAGCAGGCGGCGCGCGCCGCAGCGGACTACTACGACCGCCTGCGGGCGCATGGGGCGACGCCGAGTCCCTGGGCCGGCATTCCAGTGTCGATCAAGGACCTGTTCGACGTGGCGGGTGACGTCACCACCGCCGGCTCTACATTATTGCGGGACCAGCCGCCGGCGAGCGGCGATTGTCCCGCGGTGGCGCGCGTGCGTGCGGCTGGATTCATCCCCATCGGGCGTACGAACATGACGGAGTTCGCCTACTCGGGACTGGGCTTGAATCCGCACTACGGCACGCCGCTCAGTCCTTTCGAACGGCAACGCGGCCGCGCGCCGGGTGGCTCTTCATCGGGTGCCGCCGTCT
>Ga0134126_10007377_pt1 | contig 13812 bp, 11 predicted proteins | sample KB31752_FD_96881 | JGI IMG/M metagenome (GOLD analysis project Ga0134126, IMG submission 96881) | Terrestrial soil microbial communities with excess Nitrogen fertilizer from Kellogg Biological Station, Michigan, USA - KB3-175-2 | ecosystem: Environmental > Terrestrial > Soil > Unclassified ...
ACTGAAATTATCGTGCTCGAAATTCAGAAGACGTTTGACTTCTTCCGTGCTACGGCGTCAGGCGAGCACATTGAGCGCATTTATCTGGCTGGCGGATCTTCAAGGGTCCCCGGACTGGTAGAAGCATTGCGCCAGGAATTTTCATTACCGGTGGAGGTGCTGAACCCGTTCCAGCGCATCATGCCGCCGATGGATTCAACCGAAAACGGCATTCTGGAACAGAACCCGGGACAGCTCGCAGTTGCAGTGGGTTTGGCCCTTAGGAGCTTTGAAGACCTATGATTCGCATAAACCTGCTTGGAGTACCAAAGAAGACATCGCGCGGCGGCGGCCGGCGCGCTCCCTCAGTTTCCATGCCGGGAGGCGATGGCGGTTCAAGCACAGTCATATTGGGAGTTGTTTTCCTGGGTGCGCTTGCTGTGCTGATTGGGCTGGCGCAGGTCTGGGTTGGACATGAACATGACCGGCTGGAGAAAGACCTGCAGAAAGCCATCATGGAAAACCAGCGCCTGGCGGAAGTGAAGGCGAAATACGAGGCCAGCAAAAAGAAAGCCGATATGTATGAGCGCCGGGTCAAGGTCATTGATGAATTGAAGAACGCGCAGAAAGGCCCGGTTGATCTGCTGAATTTGGTAGCCGACACAATCAATAGCACTGATGCAGTGTGGCTTGACACCATGACGAACGATGGCAAAACGCTGAGCTTTACCGGCATGGCTTTAAGTCCGGATGCAGTGGCCGACCTTATGGCCAACCTGAGAAAAACGGGGGCTTTCTCGTCAGTGGAGATCAAAGAGACGCTGCAGGATGCCAGCGTGAAAGAAGTTGAGGCTTTTAAGTTTGAGTTGAATTGTGAAATCTCCCCCAATTTTACGGGGAAGGTTCAGAAACAGTCGTAGGGTAGCAGGGCAACAAGTCCGGGGAGTTTTTATATGGCTAAATTCAGTGAAATGTCGTTGGCAGCGCGGGCGGGAATCCTGTTCGTAGTGGCCCTACTGGTTGGTATTGCCTACTACTACGTTTACTTCAATCCCAAATATCAAGAGAACCAGCAGTTGCAGACCAAGATCAAGGAAAAGACCGATGAGAACGCCACGCTGCGGACGTTTGAGCCCAAGTTGGTGGAAGTAAACCGCAACATGGCCATCCTGCAGCAGCAGTTGGAGATCCAGAAGAAGATTGTGCCGGACGAGAAGGACGCTGACCAGTTTATTAAGCTGCTGCATGATACCGCTGCCACCTCGGGCATTGATATCCGGCGCTACACTGCGATGCCCGTGGCCAACAAAGAGTTTTACAGCGAAGTGCCGTTCGCAATTGACATTGATGGGCCTTATTACCGAGTGCTGGATTTCTTCCAGCGTGTGGCTGAGTTGGAACGGATTGTCAATGTCAGCAACATGCAAATGGGCAACACAAAGAACAGCAGTGCCGCCAAGGTAAAGGGCACCTACACCTGGAAGCCGAATGAAACGGTACTGGCTAGCTGTACAGCCACCACGTTCTTCAGCCATGAACCGGATGAAGCAGCGCCGGCAACCCCTGGAAAGCCAGGGCAGCCCGCGCCGGCAAAACCGGCGAAGTAAGAAAAAAGTAAGAAGCACTGCACCAAAAAGGGAATTGAGATGAAGCTGATTCAAATTCTTGCGCTTGCAACAGCCATGGCGACAATGGCCACGGCGCAGAATTCCAGCACTAACGGCCAAACAAGCGGTGCGGCCAAGCCCAGTCCCACGCCAGCATCTGCGACTGCAAGCAGTAAAGCAAAAACGCCTGCGAAGAAGACCGCGCCAAAGCCTGCTGCGGCAACCAACAGTAAGGCTTCAGCCAAGCCTGCCGCACACAGTGCAACTTTGCCTGGCAAGCCTGCGGTAAAGACTACCAGCGCGCCCGTGAAACAAGCTGGGAAAGCTCCGCAGAGCGCGCCAGCCAAGGTAAAAGCTGCGTTAGCGCCAGTAATTGCGGCCAAGACAGGCACGCAAGCCACCAATACCAACAAAGGCGCCAAACCAGCAGTGATAGCGGCAAAGCCCGCGCATGTGACTGCGGCAAAGAAAACTTCTACTCAAGCGAAGAAGGCTCCGGCTAAACCTGCAACGCCGACGCCCAAAGTAACTCAAGTCGGAACTGCTGCACCGGAAAAGCCTAAGCCGGTAACTCGGGTGTTTGGTCCTCGTGGACGTCGCGATCCATTTGTAAGCCCGATCCGCACTGGAAGCGCGAACAACGGTCCTTCGCCTAACTGCACCACCGGAAAGCGCTGCCTGGCAATTCCAGAACTGGTATTGCAAGGCACAGTAAAGGACACCACAGGAAAGATGCTGGCAGTGGTCGCCAACAGCACAAAGAAAACATATTTCCTGCGTGAGAATGACCAGGTGTTCAACGGCAGCGTAGAAAAAATTACCAGTGATTCCATTATTTTCCGCGAATTTGTGAAAGATGCCTTGGGGCGTGAAACCGCTCGCGAGGTTGTTAAAAAGCTGGTTCCCTCGTCTTAAACCAGACAGCAAAATTGCAAGAAGAGATCAAGCAGTAAAGAAGTAGTAGGTGCTGAACCCAGGGGAAGTAGTACCAACGTTGTACGTAAGGACTAATTTTCTAAGCGGCTGGAAGGTGTTTGGTAGGCTCCAGCAACGCCGCGCATGACCGGCGGGGTAGCGACCGCCGCATGGGGAGACAAAAGAGATGAGGCTTAAGCAACTGCTAGGAATCTTCCTGTTGGCCGTGGGAACAGTATCCATGGCAACAGCTACCGTTTCGCAACTGGGGGGCGTGCTGGTTAAAAACCAGGATAGCGCCGCAGTGATCACTATCTTGGCGAACGGTACCTTTACTCATACCGAGTATCGTCCAACCGACAACTTGATGCTGGTTGATCTGGCAGGAGTCTCGATAGCGCATCCTGATGCTAAGGTGCATTCAGTGTCAGCTCCTGGCGTGCTCTCGTATCGTATGGCCAGCTACCGCGCGGCTGACGGCACTGATGTGGCACGGATGGAGCTAACGCTGGTTCCCGGCGCCAAGGTCAATGTGAACGGCGTGGAAGGTGGGCTGGAGATTCATGTTTCCGGCGCGCCGGCGCGGAAGGCTGACGCTTCGCTTACGCCAGTTTCTGAGAAGACTGGCACCCTCAGCCACATTCGAGATATTTCCGTCGATCATGACGCGGACTCTCTCAACATCGAAATTAGCGGCAGCGGCCCCATGACGGCCAGGACCATGAAGCTTGAGCATCCTGACCGCGTGGTTGTCGATATCCCCAATTCACTGCTGCAGGGACACTCGCGTGACATCGCTGTCAATAACGGCGATGTGAAGTCTGTGCGCGCAGCCCGTTACGATGCAGGCGTTACGCGCATTGTGTTGGACATGGCGCAGATGCACGAAGTTCAGGTTGTGCCTGAAGGCAACAAACTGGTGGTAAAGCTGCATGACGGTGCCAGCGCAAAGCCCGCCTCAGCGCCGGATACCAGCGCTACAGTGGTTGCAGCCAACGCCAATGTAGTGACGCCATCTGCATCTCAAAGCAGCCAGCCTGCCATCGTCTCTACTTCAAACGTTGCTTCTAACGCCACAAGCAAGACGGAAGCAAAACTCGTGGAAGCTACGCCTTCCCGGGCTGAACTTGCAGCGGCGCATTTTGCGCACGATCAGCCGTCAATTCCCAGCATCAACGAGCCACCCTATGCCGCCCATGGCAGCATGGCATCACAACCTGCGGCCATTAACGCAGCATTGCAACAGCAGCAGCAGCAACCTCAAGCCCTTCCCCAACCCGTTGCTCCCCAACCTGTGCAATCAACCGGGGCCGGCACCACTGTCTCGGTTGGCGCGCCAGCAACCGGCAATTGCACCACCGGACGTTACACCGGTGAACCATTTGGAATGAATTTCAAGGACCTTGATCTCAAAGATTTCTTCCGCTTGATTCACGAGATCAGCGGTTTGAATGTGGTCCTTGATCCTTCAGTTCACGGATCAGTCACCATCGTCCTCGACGACGTGCCGTGGGATCAGGCGCTGGCCATCGTGCTCGATAACAACGGTCTGGCTTGCACCCTGCAAGGAAACGTTTTGCGCATCGCCACGCTGGACACAATGAAGACAGAGGCAGAAGCGCGCCGCGCACAGCAGGAAGCGCAGGCTCTGGCGGTTCCCAAACAAACCATCACGCGGTATCTGAGTTACGGACATGCCAAAGATGCCGCCACGCTGGTTAAAAAATTCCTCTCTGCCCGCGGTGATGTGGTGGCAGATGATCGTAGCAACGCGCTGATCATTGAAGATATACCCAGCGTGCTGCCAAAGGTTGAAGAGTTGATCCGCACGCTGGACCGCAAGGCGCCGGAGGTTGAGATTGAAGCGCGCGTGGTAGCTTCCACCAGGACCTTTGCTCGCGACATCGGCACGCAGTTGGCGGCTGGCTTCGGCAGCGGCCCCAATGCCGTTGGCGGCGGCCTGGGTACCAACAGCCCGATCAACGTGACTCTGCCTGGCGGCCAAGTGCCGCGGTTTATCACCGGACAAGGCGATCCAACCTCTATTCCACTCTTCTCCAACCTGGGTGCAACTGGCCCAACCAGCGGCCTTGAGTTCAGTAATGCGACCGCTGGCTTCCGCCTGGACTTTATTCTTACTGCAGCTGAAAGCCGCGGTTTGTTGAAGATCCTGTCGCGCCCGACGATTACCGTGCAGAACAATATTGCCGCGCTCATCCGCCAGGGTTCGCGTATCCCGGTGGTAACACAAGCACAGTTAGGCGGCCCGCCCACAGTTACTTATGTTGAGGCCTTCTTGCGGCTTTCCGTAACTCCGCAGATCACGGCAGAAAACACTATCTTCCTGAACATTGACGTGGAAAACACGGTGCCCGATTTCAGCCGTGTGAGTGGTTCACAGTTGAACCCGACACTGAACACGCAGCAAGCCACCACGCAGGTGCTGGTCACTGATGGCGGTACGGTGGTGCTTGGCGGCGTGATCCAGACCACAAACAACGTTGCTATTTCGCAAGTCCCATTGCTCGGCAGCATTCCGCTTCTCGGTAACTTGTTCAAACACACCAACATCAACACTTCAACCGCGGAGTTGATCTTCTTTATCACTCCGAAAATCATTCAAACCTAAGTTGCGCCAATTCATGCCCCGGGGATTAAATATCCTCGGGGTTTTTTATTTCTTGATGACGCCAGGATGATTTCTCTTCAGTAAGCTTTTCTTTTTGATAAGTTGGAAGTAATCACAGACCGCAGGACGCTACAAGCCAATGCGTTTACAAAAGTCACAACAGTTTGAAAGGCCACAGGGCGACAGGAGCTTATGAACTACGTCGCTCGACAGAAGAAACTGGCATCAGCGCTGAGGCAGGCTGGGTTGGATGCTCTCCTGGTGACGCATCTGCCCAATGTTTGTTACCTGACTGGGTTTACCGGCTCAGCAGGCGTATTGCTTTTTCTGGTAAGTGAACGCAGCCACAAAGCCCGGTTTTTCACTGACGGCCGCTACACCCAGCAGGCGCATGAGGAAGTTAAAGACGCCAAAATTGTAATCGGGAAGCGGTCGGCATTTGTTGATGCGTGTGAAGGCGCGCAGAAGGCCGGAATCAAAACGCTGGGATTTGAGGCGGAATATCTCTACTATACCGAGTTCAAATACCTGGGAAAAATTGTGGGTGCAAAAACTAAGTTAAAGCCCACAAGTGCCATGGTAGAGACCTTGCGCGTTATCAAGGATGCAGATGAGATCAGCCAGATTCGCGCCTCTGCTCTGTTGGCTGCCAGTCTGTTTCAGACCGCTCTCTCTGTCATAAAGCCTGGAGTAGCGGAAGCGCAGGTTGCAGGTGAACTTGAATTGCAGGCGCGGCGAGCCGGGGCGGAAAAGATGTCATTCGACACGATTGTGGCCGCCGGGCAGCGTTCTGCACTACCGCATGGGCGTGCATCCACGCAAACCATTCCTGCGGAAGGATTTATAATACTAGATTACGGTGTTATACTCGGAAGCTATTGTTCTGATATGACCCGTACCGTGCATGCTGGGCCGGTTTCACGGTCGCATCGCCGCATGTATAACGCTGTACGGGAAGCCCAGCTTGCCTCAGTTGGAGCTGTTAGGCCCGGAGTAGAAACTGGCGAAGTGGACCGCGCCGGGCGAGAAGTGCTGCGAAAAGCAGGTTTCGATGCTTTTTTTACCCATTCCACAGGCCATGGAGTGGGAATTGAAGTACATGAGCAGCCCCGAGTGGCCAAGGGGCAGACCCAGAAACTTGCGCCTGGCATGGTCATTACAATCGAGCCTGGCATTTACATTCCTGAAGAGGGTGGAGTCCGAATCGAAGATATGGTCCTGGTTACTGAAACTGGCCATGAAATCCTGACGCCTACCACAAAGGATCTAATCACGCTTTAACTCCCTTGGAAGCCCAGTCGCTGCGAAAGCAAAGATTGAGGCAGAGAAGAGCCGAATACATTCATGAATCAGAAAGAGCTGAAAGAGCTTATTGATTTCCTGATCGAAAAAGACATCTCTGAATTCGAGTTGGAGCGTGGTGACGTAAAGGTCCGCATCAAGCGCGGCGGAGATTCCTCGGCTCCAATGATCGCGCACGCCGTGCCAATCGCGCCCATGCCAATTGCTTCTTCCGTGGCCGCTCCTATAGCTCCATCAGCTCCGCAACCTGTTGTTGCCGCTCCTCCAGCTGCAGCAGCGCCGCCAGCCGCCGTAGAAGAAGAGTTGCACCAGGTAAAATCGCCGATTGTTGGCACATATTATGAATCACCCGCACCCGGTGCTCCGCCGTTCATCAAACCGGGCGATCAGGTAGCCGCAGGACAGGTGCTATGCATCATTGAAGCCATGAAGCTCATGAATGAGATTGAATCGGACGCTTCAGGCGAAATCGTTAAGATTCTGGTCAAAAATGGACAGCCAGTGGAATATGGCCAGGCTTTGTTTGCCATCAGGCCCAGAAAGTAATTAAGTACCAGCAGCGAAGCCGGCTTGCGCGCTGAGCTGCGCCGCATCAAGCGCTGACGATGTTTGTCATTTGGAAAGACCATTGGCGGTTTAGGAGCGCAGCGACATAAATAATGTTTAAAAAGATATTGATTGCTAATCGTGGTGAAATTGCCCTACGCGTGATCTGCGCTTGCAAGGAACTGGGCGTTAAGACAGTCGCCGTCTATAGTGACGCTGACCGCAACTCACTGCATGTTCGCTTTGCCGATGAAGCCATCTGCATTGGCCCGCCGCGCTCGTCAGAGAGCTATCTCAATATTCCAGCGGTCATCAGCGCTGCAGAAATCACCAACGTTGATGCCATCCATCCTGGCTACGGACTGCTGAGCGAGAACGCTAACTTTGCCGAAGTCTGCGAAAGCTCGCATATCAAGTTCATTGGGCCGCCGCCTGACGTTATCCGCCTGATGGGCGAAAAAGAAAAAGCTCGCCAGGCAATGAAAAAAGCCAATGTCCCCATTTTGCCTGGATCTGACGGCGTAATTGCTTCCGCCGAAGAAGCGCGTGAATGGGCGAAGCAGATCGGCTATCCAGTGATCGTTAAAGCCTCAGCCGGCGGCGGTGGACGTGGCATGCGCGTGATCCGCAGCGAATCTGAGCTAGAGCCATACTTTAACGCCGCGCAGTCGGAGGCCGCGGCTGCTTTCGGCAACGGCAACCTCTACATGGAAAAGTTCATTGAGCGCCCGCGCCACATTGAGTTCCAGGTAATGGGCGATGGATACGGGCGCGTGGTTAGTCTGGGTGAGCGCGAATGCAGCATCCAGCGCCGCCATCAGAAGTTGCTGGAAGAATCGCCTTCCACGCGGGTCACGCAGGAATTGCGCTCGGAAATCGGCAAAAAACTTGAAGAGTCGTTATCTGAGATCGGCTACGTGAACGCCGGGACGGTTGAATTTCTAATGGATGAAGACGGCAGCCTTCACTTCATCGAGATGAATACGCGCATTCAGGTGGAGCATCCGGTTACGGAGATGGTAACCAGCCTTGATCTGGTCAAATCGCAGATCTTGCTGGCTGCGGGCGCAAAGATAACTGACGTGATTCCCAAACTCGATCGCAAGGGCCAGCGCGGACATGCCATTGAGTGCCGTATCAATGCGGAGCATCCGGAAAAATTCACGCCATCCGCGGGTAAGATCAAGACTTTCCACATTCCCGGCGGTCTGGGCGTGCGCGTGGACACCGCTGCGTATGCTGAAGGCGTGATTCCGCCTTACTATGACTCGCTTATCGCCAAGCTCATCACCTTTGGCAAAGACCGCGCAGAAGCCATTATGCGTATGCAGCGCGCGCTGGAGATGTTCATTGTTGAAGGCATTTACACCACCATTCCACTACACCGGCGCATCTTGGCCGATCCGGAATTTCAAGCCGGCAACATCGATACCAAATACGTGGAGCGGCTCCTGGCACGGATAAATGAAGAACGGAATAACGAAGCAGTCCTGACCGCTTGATTTCCCACTGAACGTAGCGACGTTTAACAGTCCAATCCAATGCCATTCGCTCATTTCACGCTGGCCGTGAGCGATTCTTGTTCAATCTTTCCGGCTGTTACAAATATTTTTTGATTTTTGCAGTTCTTTTTACAGAACTTTGTGAAGCTCAGGCTCTACACAGAGCATCTATTGAATGTACAAACAGAAAAAGTTTCTAAAGGAGGTCGAATGACGATCAGTTTTGCAGACGGTACCCGCATTGAAATAGCAGCATCTGCTTTCAATGACTTTATCCAGCACGACCTCAAGTGGGTGGAGTTCGTGCACGGGCGCGCCTCTGTTGAGCAGGAGATTCCCTGCAACACGCTTCCTCAGACCACCGATTCGCTCGGAAAAAACGTCCATCGCTGTCCTATGTGCTAATGTGACTCGCGCACGAAGGTGCGTGGTTTTTAACTCTCTACTCAATATTTCTCGTTCTTGGCGCTTGATGTTCATCCCAAGGTAAGATTTTTGCTTTGATTTATCCAGCCACTAGAATATTGGATTGACCAGTTTTCATGCGTTCTTCATTTCTCAAAAAAGGACATACATTCAATTCATGCTTCCACAAAGAAAACTAGGTACTCAAGGTCTTAAGGTTTCTGCTCTTGGGCTTGGCTGTATGGGCATGTCAGAGTTCTACGGCGGACGCGACGACGCCGAATCCATTGCCACCATCCACCGCTCGCTCGATCTCGGCTGCACCTTTCTGGATACAGCTGATATGTACGGTTCTGGCAAAAACGAGGAACTGGTGGGCCGTGCCATCAAGGACCGCCGCGACCAGGTTGTGTTGGCTACCAAGTTCGGCAACGTTCGCGGGCCAAACGGCGAGTTTCTTGGCGTAAAAGGCACGCCGGAGTACGTGAAGCAGGCGTGCGACGCCAGTTTGAAGCGCCTGGGCACGGATGTGATCGATCTCTATTATCAGCACCGCGTCGACAAAACAGTTCCCATTGAAGATACCGTGGGCGCAATGGCGGACTTGGCGCGCGCCGGCAAGGTGCGTTATCTCGGACTTTCAGAGGCTTCGCCCAGGACCATTCGCCGCGCGCACAAGGTACATCCCATTTCCGCGCTGCAGACTGAGTACTCGCTATGGACGCGCGATCCGGAAGATGAAATTCTGCCTACGGTGCGCGAACTCGGCATTGGCTTTGTTCCTTACAGCCCGCTAGGACGCGGCTTTCTCACTGGACAATTCAAGACCTTTGATGATCTAGCTGCAGACGATTTCCGCCGGCAATCCCCACGTTTCCAGGGAGAGAATTTCCAGAAGAATCTTGACTTAGTGGCACGAATCCAAGAGATCGCGCGTGAGAGGCACTGCACAGCTTCACAACTTGCGCTGGCCTGGGTGCTAGCGCAGGGAGAAGATTTGGTTCCAATCCCCGGTACCAAGCGCCGCAAATATCTGGAAGAAAACCTTGCTGCTATTGATATCAAGCTAACGCAGGCTGATCTGGCGCGTATCGATGAGGCTGCTCCAAAGGGCGTTGCCGCGGGTGAGCGTTATCCCGAACGGGCAATGATGGCAGTGGACAAATAGCAGCCGTTGCAGTTAATGCAGGCAAATAGACCCAGCAAAAAATTGCTGGAACGTCAGCGTAACTGTCATCGGGACCAACTCCCAAGGTACAACAATCACAGCGGCAGCTACATTGACCTGCAAGTGATCAGCGGGGTGTGACCGCGATTGATCGGTCATCGCCGCCTTTGTGCTCTATAGCAATCTCCACATCGCGCTCTCTCACGAAGCGCTCAAACTTTTCTCCCCACTCGATCAGCAGAATGCTCTTGGCTGTCATCAGGTCGTCAAGCGCCAGCGTATCGAGTTCGCGCTGGGTGTCAATGCGGTAGAGATCGATATGGTAGAGAGTGACTTCAGAGCCACGATATTCGTGGATCAGAGTAAACGTCGGGCTGGTGACGTCCTCAGCTCGCGCTGCGTGAAAACCTTCAGCAATACCTTTAACCAGAGTCGTCTTGCCGGCTCCAAGATCGCCACGCAGAAGCACGATAGTTCCTGGCTTAAGCTGGGTAGCGAGTTGCCGGCCGAGTTCCGTGGTTTCGTCGGCAGAGTGAGTGTTGAAGGTCGTCATCGCTGGAGGTAAGTGAATTTGTCGTGCGCCTCTTCCTCGCATAGAGAGAAGGCTTCGCCCAGACTGCTGATGATATCTGTGGCGATCATCGATTGCTCGCCATGCCGCGACGCGGCAATGTCGCCCGCCAGTCCGTGGAGGTATACAGCCTTGGCTACATGCAGAGAAGCTACAAGCTCTATGGCCTGCCTGACCTTCTTATGCATGAGCGCTTGTATCTGCTGAAGCAGGTCCTGGTTGTGCGTCTTGCGATACTCGTCTCGCAAAGTGCGAATCTTCTCGGCTTCGGAATCGTGTACGGAGAACCAGCGGAAAATCGAGGTCGGAGAAAGGCCCGTTTGCCCAGGCGGTTTTCCCGGCCAAAGCTGATCCGGTTCTGGCGCTGAGAGGCTGTCGCGCTGCATCTGGACAAAGTGGGCGATCATTGTGGCTATAATACCGGAGAGTACGTCTCCCGATCCGCCTTTCGCCATGCCCGGATTGCCGGTGGTGTTGATCCAGACGTGGCCATGCGGCGATGCGATGATCGTGCGATGTCCTTTGAGCACAACCCAGCTCAGAGTTTCAGCGGCGGTCTTTCGGGCCAGTGTCACCCGGTTTGCCTGGATGTCACCGATAGGAAGTCCAGTGAGTCTGGCCATCTCACCAGGATGGGGCGTGAGAATACGTACTGCGAATGGCGAACTTTCGTAGTCCGGCGCCAGCTCTTCCTGCTTGCCCGCAAAAGCGTTCAGGCCATCGGCGTCGATCACCATGGCGGTTGGGCAGACACTTACCAGATCGCGAACAAACTCTGCTGTCTCTGCATTACCAGAAAGCCCCGGTCCTATCGCCACAACTGATTTTCCCTTGAGTAGCTTTTCTCTTTCTGCCAGCGCCAGCAATGAGATTGTTCCTTCTGACGTTTCCGGTAGTGGCTCTGTCATCAATTCCGGCGCATAAGCGGCAACCAAAGGCTGTACTGATTTCGGCGCTGCTACTGTAACTAGCCCCGCTCCTGCGCGAAGGGCAGCCATCCCTGCCATGGCAGCAGCGCCAGATTTTCCCACTGAACCGCCGATCACTAGCATGTGGCCATAGTCGCCTTTGTGGGCATCAGGTTCCCGTGGGACCGAGATTGCCTGCACATCACGACTCGTAAGAATCTCTTCCTGCAGGTGAGAGTGCTCGACAATCAAGGCGTCAGGCGTTCCAATAGGAGCTATGGCGATAGGCCCATCAGTAAGGTTGGCAAAAACCAGAGCCGGTTTGGCTGCGGTGAACGAGACGATTCCGTCGCAGTGAACGTAGAGGCTGCCGGACTCCACAGGACTATCAAGATCTGCGTCGATGCCGGAGGGAACGTCGACGGCCACAACCCAGCCCGGCGCCTTGTTCATCCGGACGATGACTCTTTCTGCCAATCCTTTGAGCGGCAGCTTGAAGCCGGTGCCCAGGATCGCATCCAGAATCAGTTGCGCCGCGAACGCCTGTTCTACTTCGGGTTTGTTGAGGTCTTTTCCATCGCCAATCCAAATCGGCGTCACCGGCAGCTTTTTAAACATCTCTGCGGCATCGCCACGTAGCTCTTCTGCGCTTTTGGCCAGCACGATCACGGAAATTTTTTTGCCTGCTTCATGCAACTTGCGCGCCGCCACAAAGCCATCGCCGCCGTTGTTGCCTTTGCCGCAGACGGCGCAGACGGAATCGAAGTCGAAGTGCTTCTGCGCGAACTCAGCCACCGCAGCGCCGGCATTTTCCATCAGAGTGAGGGAAGGAACGCCGTGTTTCTCGGTGGTGGCGCGGTCAATGGCCCGCATCTCTTCCGCGGTAACAATTTTCATACGCTCAAGAGATTGTAGATCAATCGCACGCGCAGAATCGCAGATCAGTGCATTGCAGTGGACTAGTCATCAATAGCCGACAAGAGGGCTATACAGCCCCGGTCTGCACGCGGCTATGTTTGCGGCTGTAGCCAAAGTAGATGAACATGCCGATGATCAGCCATATCACCAGGCGGAGCCAGGTAACCGCGGGCAGGTTGTACATCCACCAGAGGGAAAATAACACGCCCAGAATGGGGACCAGCGGAACCCACGGCGTTTTGAACGGGCGGGGCAAATCAGGATTGCGCCGCCGCAGCACCCACACACCCGCGGAAACAATGGCAAATGCCAGCAATGTACCGATGTTAACCATGTCTCCCAGTTCATTGATGGGAAGCGAAGCAGCCAGCAAAGCGACGAAGAAGCCTACGCTTAGCGTGGAAATCCAGGGCGTACGGAAGCGGGGATGGATCGTGCTGAAAAAGCCGGGCAACAGCCTGTCGCGTGACATGGAAAAGAAGACGCGTGATTGTCCGAGCAGCATGACGATGATCGTGCTGGTCAGGCCCATGAGCGCGCCAAGTTTCACCAGGAAGCTGCCGAAGTGATTGTTTGTGGCGTCAATGCCGATGGCCAGCGGATCAGGCACGTTGAGAGACTTATAGTTAACCAGGCCAGTCAGAACGCCAGCCGTAACAACATAAAGAATTGTGCAGATGATCAATGAGCCAAGAATGCCGATCGGCATATCGCGGGCAGGGTTTTTGGCTTCCTGCGCGGCAGTGGAGACTGCGTCAAATCCAATATAGGCAAAGAAGATGATCGCCGCGCCATGACTAATGCCCGCCCATCCAAACTCGCCGCCGGAGCTGGGTGGAATAAACGGATGCCAGTTGGCTGCGGTAAGCTGCGGATGTTGAAACAAAAACATTGCGCCGATGCCGATAAAGACCAACAACACGGCCACCTTGATGATGACAATCACGCTATTAAAATTGGCGGACTCTTTAATGCCAATCACCAGCACGATTGTGCAAAAAGCAATCGCCAAAAAGCCCAGCAGATTGAAGACGCCATGCGCGTGCGGTAAGGTTGCAGGATCAATGCCAAGAACCTTCAGCTTGGGAGCCATTCGCGCAAGGTTCTCCCAGTGATTGTTGTAGTACACAAATTCATCCCAGCGGGTGCCCGCGATGGCAGCAGGCAATTTAATGCCGAAGTCGCCGAGCAGACTGATCAGGTAACCACTCCAGCCGGAAGCGACGGTGGCCGCGCCGAAGGCGTATTCCAGAACCAGATCCCAGCCGATGATCCAGGCAAAGATCTCGCCCAGAGTCGCGTATCCATAGGTATAAGCAGAGCCAGCCACGGGGATCATGGAGGCGAATTCGGCATAGCACA
>Ga0134126_10007378_pt1 | contig 13811 bp, 11 predicted proteins | sample KB31752_FD_96881 | JGI IMG/M metagenome (GOLD analysis project Ga0134126, IMG submission 96881) | Terrestrial soil microbial communities with excess Nitrogen fertilizer from Kellogg Biological Station, Michigan, USA - KB3-175-2 | ecosystem: Environmental > Terrestrial > Soil > Unclassified ...
CGAACTGCGCAAAGGAAGTTTGCAGATTCTCATTAGCGGCCTCCCTTCCTGGCGAATGATGTATTCCGATCCGGCCCTGAACTCAACGTCGCCGTTTTCACCGCTTCCGGCAAGTAGTAAATAACCAGGCGATTGTTGGCGGTGAAATACTTCTTCATAACCCGCTGCACGTCCGCGGCAGTAACGGCCTGGAGTTTCGCCAGATCGGTATTGACGCGATTTGGATCGCCAAGCAAAACCGCAGCCTCGCCCAGCGCCAGCGCTCTGCCATTACTGGTTTCGCGCTGTCGCAGCTCATTTGTTACGAGTTGATTCTTTGCCTTGTTAAGCTCCGCCGCGCTCACCGGCGCGTCCTGGATTTTCTTGATCTCAGCCAGCAGTGCGCGCTCTACATCTTCAGGTTTCTTCTCGCTCGCTAATACCACATTGAAATAGAAAACGCCGGCGTCTTCCCGCAGATCCGTTATGGCGTCCGCGCTTTGTGCAACCTGCTGTTCATAGATCAACGACTTGTACAAACGGGACGAATCGCCTTCCCCAAGAATTGTCGCCGCCACCTGGAGCGCCTCCGAGTCGGGACTCTTTTCCGACGGCGTAAGAAAGGTCAGCGCGATCGCCGGTAATGGCACGTTCGCAGCCCGGTGGGTGATACGCCTCTCTGCTGTACGCTCAGGCTCTTTCACGTCGACGCGCGGCAGCGGTATTGCGGGTTTGGGAATCGGCGCCAGATACCTGGCAACCCAGGCGTCTAATTGTTTGGGATCGAAATCGCCAACTACGACCAGTGTCGCATTGTCAGGGCGGTAAAAGGTCGTGTGAAAAGCGCGCACGTTTTCCAGTGAAGCCGCATCCAGATCTTCGATGCTGCCAATAGTCGGCCGCTTGTACGGATGCGTTGTGAAAGACTGTTGCTCGATCAGGTAATCGAGCATGCCATAAGGCGGGGCGAGGTAACTCTGGCGATATTCCTCCTGCACCACGCTTCGTTCAGACTTGAAGTTGGGTTCGTCGACGGTCAGTCCGGAAAGCCGATCCGCCTCGGCCCATAACAGCGTCTCCAGATAATTCGACGGGACAACTTCGTAGTAAACGGTGACGTCGGCATTCGTGAAGGCGTTATTGAAGCCGCCCACGTCTTCCGTCAGACGATCCATCATTTCAGACTTCATGTTCTTCGTCGCCTTGAACATGATGTGCTCAAACAAATGCGCAAAACCGCTGCGGCCGGCCGGGTCATCTTTCGAGCCCACGTGATACCAAACCTGAATCGCGATAGTGGGACTTGAGTGATCAACGGCGCTCAAGACGTGCATGCCGTTTGGCAGGGTCTTCTGCTGAAAATTAATGCGCGGCATGGAAACCTGGGCCAGTGAATTCCTGGCACAGATCGCCAGGCTCATCAGAGTGACGACTAGTACTAACAAGGCTCCGAGTTTTCGTTGCTTCATAAATTACTCCGGTATTGAATCGTCAAGAACCGTTTTTCTATTTCGAAGGATGACCAATTGGGGGCTGCGGTTGTTTGCGGATCTCTATGGCGGGAGGCAGTTTTGTTTTCAATCGAGGTCCAACGGGTTCCGGTAGGGTTTGTCTTTGTCCTTTTCCGCGCGCTTCATCGCCTCCTGGAATTTCTCCTCGAGAATGCGATCGCGGTCCTTCATCGAACTCAGCTCCTGAGAAAAAATTTGCTCGCGCACCTGCTTCTGCTTATCAAGTCCCTTGACCATCTCATCAAACGAAGCCATCGGCCTGGTCTTCTCCTCGTGGGAAATGATCGCGCCAGTATGTGAATCGATGGTTAACGTCGCTTCGCAGCAGGGACAAATGATCGTGAAACGGGTTGTGTCTGCCATGAATGGCTCCTGAAACCGAAGACTTCTTACGCGGCCCAGAGTATAACATCTGACACAAGCAAAGGGCGGCCCCGCGAGAGCCGCCCGGTGTAGCGCGATCGATGTAGATCGGACTAAGGCGTGACTGCCTTCTTGATTGCTTTCCCGGTCTTCTTTGCACCGGCTTCAGTCTTCTCAGCGACGGTCCTGGCCCCCGACTTTGTTTTCTCGCCTACTGTTTTGGCAGCATCTTCTGTTTTTTCGCCAACAGTTTTCGCGCCCTCCTTTGCCGCGCCGGCGACATCTTCGGTCTTGTCAGCAACCCATCCAGCCGCGTCAGCCAACGCATTGCCGGTAGCTGCCAGCGCATCGCCGACATCGTCCTTGAGGTCCTTTGACTCGCCGCCTGGCGCATAAACCGTAGTTGTCCGTTTACCGTCTCGAGTGGTTACCACAACTTTCGAGACTCGCGAGTTGTTGTGAAAAACACGTGTCTCAGTTTTGACTCCGTTAGCATCGACCGAGGTTGTGATTTCGGATCCGTCAGGACCAAGGCGCGTGGTGCTGCTGGCGACCGTTGCGTTTGTATTGGTGGCGTTTGTGCTGTCTGTGGTACTGCAACCCGCGCCCGTAGCTGCCAGTATCGCTGCACCCAAAACAATTAAGAGCCTCTTACTCACGTCTGCATCCTCCATTAATCAATTAGCAGTTCTGGTAGTCACCGGGAAGTTGGCAAGCAACGTGCCATCAGGGTTTTCAACTCGTACTCGCTGTTGGCCCGAGGAAACCGATAAAAGCATACGTCGAGAGCTGGATGGCGTTCAGTTACCGTACGAAACCTAGTAGTGGGTCAGTTTGAAAGGTTTGCTCCGGTTCTCGAACTTTGCCGAAGCGTAGAGCGAACCGCTAAGACGAAATCAGAACTGGGAGCGCAGCGACCAGCCCTACACTCAAGAGCCCAAACATCTAAAGAAAAGTGCAGTTTCAAATGAAGACTATTAATGTTGAGTCTTTGGTTGGTCGCTGCGCTCCCAGTTCTGATTTCGTCTCAAATCGTTGCCTGGCAATCCAAACTGACCAACTACTCGAAACCAAGTATTGGGTCAGTTTGATGTCCGATAAGCTTTAGCTTGTCGTGGTGCTACGACAAACTGAAGTTTGTCGGACATTTTCGTTCAAACTACCCACTACTACAAACCGCTGCGTGTTGACATTCCCATAGAATTCCACTAGAAGCACGGTCTACTTTAATATTTGGAAAGACCAACTGGGGTTGAAATATATCAACTGCCGGCGCGTTTTTAGGCTAAACTTCTTAGCCCGTAACGAAGATCGCCAATTACTGCCAAGGAGCAATCAATCAATGAGCCAGAATCCCATACTTTTCGGATTTCAAGACGACTCTTCTATGTGGATTATTATCGGAGTTGTTTTAGTACTGCTGTTTTTTGTCGTGGCAATCGTTGTAATCGGACTGGTGATCTTCTTCGTTATGCGGAAGCGGAAGAAGGCACAAGCCGCTGCGGTTTCGCCTGACCTGCAAATATCGAGCGAGGTTCCTCCCGGCGAGCCTTCCCCCGGCTACTATGAAGAAGCAGCGGCCCCGCTTCCGGAAGCCGCTGTCGCGGTTGATGCGCCGCCACCAACATTCGAACCAGCCGCTCCAATGGAGGAGATTCGCGCCGATGTTGCTGAAGCCCCGCCGGCAGGACTGCCCGATTTGGATTTCGACCCTTCACGCACCGTGGCCATCACGCGAGAGAACACAGTCACTATCAGCTATGGCTACATAAAATTTATTTCAGGTGTGCTGGCAGGTGAACAATTTGTGGTCGAGCCGGAAGGCACTTACATAGGACGCGAGAGCAGTTTGGCGCAAATCGTGGTGGCTGATCCGCGAATCTCCAAACGTCATCTCTGGATCGGAGTGAAGGATGGACGCGTGAAGATCGTCGATCAGGATTCTCGCAACGGAACATTCGTAAACGATCCGAAATCTGAGCGCATCACTGAAGCAGTTTTAAATTCCGGCGATACAGTTATTCTCGGCGAGTCGGATGTAGCGCGTTTTGAATATCAGACGTAATGAGAAATTCCGCTGACAGACCACGCCTCAAGTGATCTGCTGGGACCGCGGGCGCCCCCGCCCGCAACGCGCCGCAGGCGCTTTTGGAGGTAGAACGAATTTATTTTTGCGCTTCGCGCTCATTTGCGGGCGGGCCGCCCGCGGTCCCAGCAAATCACTTGAGTGGTCCAGGTTTGCGCTCGGGAAATTGCAGCAAACCCGCCCGGCATCTACAGTCCCCGGCACATCTCTGTTCCCCAGGGCGTCGCTATGGCCCGGGCGTAGCCTAAACGCACTTCACCGAAGTTCCAGTCTTTCCGCTGCCAGATTGATCCGTCCGCGAATTCTACGCGATTAATCACGGCCTCCTCTGCTCCCGTGCTCCCAGACTTTTGTGCCAGGATGTTTACGCTGACCACATCTTGCGGACCGGACAGGCTAAATGCCTGGAGTTCCTTATCCTTGCCGGACTTCACGGCAACGCCACACAAAAACTGCCGACGCAGCAAAGGCGCGGCGGTCGCAGATTCTTTGAATTGATATTCCCAGAAGATAACCTCGATCGGCTTAGCAGTCGCGTTGTGAACCTTCACCCGGTAAGCGAAGCCATCGACCGGCTTAGCCGCGCGCGATTCTTGCACGGCTTTTTCCAACGCTGCACTACGGCCGTCAATCGTGTCGAGATTAGGATCCCTCTCTCCCGGAGAATTGTTAGCGCGACGATTCCGTTCGAAGTTTTTGTTCTGCGGTATCATCGCCGCGGCCGGGCTGTTGTTAGATGACTGCTCGATTGTTTGACGATCTTTGAACCACTTGATGCTGAGGACGGTAACCGGCAATCCTTCGCTGGAAATTGCCGGGGCCACGACGCCACTCTGGCCCGGGGGAATGGCCATGAACAGAAGCGCAAAGCTCAAAAGACTTTTCATAATGCTCTCCCCTCGCCGCGGAACTACTCTACGGTGGTAAACGCAGGGCGCGGCGCTCTAATACGACTTGAAGCCCATGACTAGCGTGTCATTGTAGATGAATCAGGAACTGATGTGAATATTATTAGTGCTTGAGCATTGGTTCGGTTTGGTTGAGCGCTCGATTCGTAATTTGGGAAGCCAAGCGTAGACTCCGTGGGTCGAGTAATACAGAACCGGGAGCAGTAGCGACCGGGTTCAAGTTTAGTCATAGAACGGTAGTGGTACAGGTTGGATTGCAGGCAACGATTAGAGACAAAATCAGAACTGGGAGCGCAGCGACCAGCCAAAGACTCAACGTTGCTAGTCTTCATTTTGAAACCGCACTTTTCTTAAGATGTTTTGGGCTGTTGAGTTAAGGGCTGGTCGCTGCGCTCCCAGTTCTGATTTCGTTTAGCGATTCGCTCTACGCTTCGGCAAAGTTTGCGAACCGGAGCAAACTTTTCAAACTGTACCACTACCCATAGAACGCTCTTAATAAACTCGAAACCCGTCGCTACCGCTCCCGGTTCTGTATTAGTCGACCCACACAAATCGCGTTTATGAAAACGAAAGAAATTGAGGAACAAAAAATCTTGATCATTAACTAAGGCCACGCTGTGACTGAGATTCAAACCGCATCAGTACCAAGCCTGGGGAAACTTGGCACGGCGCCGGCGGCCGGCAAATAACTTCTTTTGAGTTTCTCGTAGAGACAACCTTCGTGGTATTGCGCGTTTTTGTCCTGACCCGCCAGCCGCCACATTTCATTCCACAGGTGAACCGCAAAGGTTCGGTCGTCGAACGACAATCCAACCTCGGGCTGCAGGACTAACTGCCACTCCTCATAATTAACCGGGCAAAAAACTCGGGAACTTTTCTTATATCCTTTGAGCGAAAACTTTCTCACCGCCCTGGCCATGAGCTTCGGGCCTATCTCGCCCCACACCAGTTGGCTCGGACTCTTGTTCTCACAAACCTTCCAGGCATAACCCATAATGCTGCTGCCCGCCGGCACTTTGATTATCCCGTTGTTGACAACCTCGACCCCGCGATAATCAATCTCGCTCGAGAAAACATACTCTTCGGAGAAATTGAATGCTTTGAGGCAAATAGTATCGGAATCTGCCCACCAGCCTCCTCGTTCCAGCAAAAGTTTGTAACGGAAGAAATTCGAAAAGCCCGCATAACTGGGCCGGTCCTTGTATTGAAATATACGCGCTGCCGGCAATATCTCGTTGCCATTTCTGATGATGGTCCCGGCCGGGATGTTCTTCACCTCATCGTAGACAAAAAGATGGTAGTCATGACCGTTTTGCAAAAACGAGGAGATCGACAACTGCTCCATCAGGGAGAGTTCGGGCCCGACCCAAAGTCCCTGGATGGTCTTATTCAAATCTGCTGACATGCGTTTGAGAAGTGAAGGCGAGACTAGAACGGACCTGGCCTCGCCCCCGACAGGAATATTTGCAGCTCTACTGCAAGAAGCCGGCAAAGTGGTCGATATTAACCTGCCTGGCAACTGCGCGCCCGACTTCCTGCAACTCCGTGATGTGATCAACTGAGTCCATCTGTTGAACGTTGCCGGGTTCAATGTGCTGCAATCCCAAAGCATCCAAACCCTCGCGCGATACGTCGGCGTTGTAGCGCATGTAAGTGAAGAGCTTCGGACTGACGGGACCCTGCCCGTTGGCCCCCTGCATGTCCCACACTTCTCTGTCGAGCACGCCGCCATGCAGGCACTTGCCGAACACGCGGCAGAGAAAGTCCTGCTCGTTGGCAGCCGCGAACATGAATGCCGATGGTAAAGAACTCGCATTGTAGATGAGGTTCATCTGCTCTGGCGCGAGGTCTTTATTGGCGTTAGCCGCCGCGCCTGTGCCCACAGAGACAAGCAGCATTTGATCTTCACCAGCTGGCCAACCAAGGTTGAACGGTTTGACCGTCGCCATCAGAAATAGTTGGAACGCCGGATTGTTGTACATGGTCACGCCGCCATCTACAAAAATGAATTCGTTGTCACCAATGTTGACGACCTCCGGTGGGAAGTAGGTTGGAGCGGCAGTACTCGCGCGAACCAGTTGCCAGAGAGGCAGATTCAGGTTGCAGTCGGGCCGAGTACAATCGTTGTACTTGGCGTCGGGATTGTTCGAGATGGGCCAGGGGGAGTCGGTAGTGGCATTGCGCAGCACCAGCGTCAAATACGTCTTGAGCGCCTCAGTGCCAAGACTGATCTCATTCTCGCCAGGTTTGGGAGCAATGCCCTGTGTCTGGGCCTGCTGTCTAATAACCTCGCGAAGTTTTGCGGCAAGTTTTTCGTCGTGAAACTTATTGCGGAAATAACGGTGCAACAGGTTTGTTTTATCAAACATCGCCGGCCCGCTGTCGAGGTAGAACTTGCGAATCGCGCCAATGCGCATACCCAGCGACAGACAAGTCGCGATGATTGCGCCGGTGCTGGTTCCGGCAACGTAGTCGAAGTAATCGGCGAGTACGAAGTCGTCGCCCCGGCCGAGACTTTTCTGCAATTCGCGTTCTATCTTCTCCAGCACTTCAAGCGTCATGACGCCGCGGATACCGCCACCGTCCAGTGCCAGCAACTTTCTTGGACCCGGTTTATCTTTTTTATCTTTGATAGACATGCTGTTGCTCCTTCTGGTGAGACGATTTAGAAGATCCGACGGATTACAACTTTGTCGGGTTGATAACGGGATTCTCTGTTCGACACATTCCGCAGACTCCACTTAACGTATCGAGGGTTTTCGGTTGAAAGTTGGAGCGGGCGACGAGGATCGAACTCGCAACTTTCAGCTTGGGAAGCTGACACTCTACCATTGAGTTACGCCCGCTCGAGAGCAAAGGATGCAGGCGGAAGTATGAAGGATGAAAACTTTTACTTCAAGTAGTCCTCTACCAAATCATGCCAGCGGCCCTGTGATTTTAAAATGATTTCAATTACTTCGCGGACCGCCCCGCGCCCGCCCCTGGCTCGCGTAACGTAGTGTGCCACTGCGCGGGTTTCTTCTACGGCATCTGCGACCGCCACCGCCAATGCTGCTCGATTCATGATGGGAATATCGGGCAGATCGTCGCCCACATAGGCCACTTCGTTTTCGTCCACGCCGGCTTCCTTCAGCAGTTGCTCAAAGGCTGCGATCTTGTTTGGACTGCCCTGACATACGAACTCAATTCCCAACTCCTGCGCGCGTCGTGCCACCGCCCTTGAATTACGCCCGGTGATAATTCCTGACTTGATACCGGCACGGTGTAACAAACTTAGTCCCAGCCCGTCATGCGTGTTGAAGCTCTTCTGTTCGTCGCCATCGTCCGTGAGCCACAACCGCCCGTCAGTCAGCACGCCATCACAGTCCACCAAGAGCAGCTTGATACGGGAGGCGCGCCGCTCGATTGAGGCTATATCATCCATAGTAGAGTCGCCAGGAAAGATTTAGAAATTTTCCATTTGTCATTTGCGCGGGATACCAAATGCCCGCGACTCAACTTGAAAATTAAACAACGATAAATGAATAACGCTTGATCCAGTTTGCGGGATTTGCAATGGCAAATGATAAATGTCAAATGACAAATGGAAAATTTCTTTCTTGACACAACCAGACTGCAAGAGGTATCTCGACTAATTCACTTCAAACAGTTCAATTCCTACCAGCTTAAGCCCGCCGCCCGCTCGCGTCAGCAGCAACACAGCCGTACCGGAGCGTTGGACACCCAGTTCTTTCGTATCGAGGCTGACGTCGGCCGCAATCAGGTTGGCATCCAGCTGTTCTGTCCGCAGTACGCGACTTTGCCAGGTCTCCGGCTGCGTACCAACTACGCCATTGATAAACCGCACCAACTCGCCCGGCACCACGCGCGATTCAAGTTCTATTTTCTTGCCACTTAGTATTGCCTGATCGAGTTGACCAATGAAAGTGCGAACAGCCCCATCCACTTGAAGGGTGTTGGACGCAGTTTCCGCTTTGATCCGACCAGCGCGAGCCGCCAATGATGCACCATATTCAGCGTCGGCCCGCACCGCATCATTAAAGCGTTTCGCTGCTTCGGCCGCCTGCCCTTTTCGCAGTGCGATCTCACCGAGCCCAATGTTGCCCCAGGCAAGCGCCGCTGAGGTGGGGAACGGTTCATCAAGGGCCGCGCGGAAAAGTTTTTCGGCCTCTTCGTTTCTGTTTTGGCCGAGTAAAGCGCGCGCCAAAATTATTCGTGCTTCCTGGAGATTCGGGGCTACGCGGAGCGTTTCCCGGGCAACAGTCTCCGCCTTGACGTAATCCTGCGCGCCAAATAGTCGCGTAGCTTCACTTAAACCTTCCTGGACATCACGGTCGCGTGGCGCACTATCGTTCGAATAATCCAATTGCGGGTAAAGCTTGTCAGGATCGATCTCAAGGCGCACAAGCTTCGCCGGTGTCTTGAACACCGCTTCACCAAAGTTCCGTGCAGGCACAACGACGTCTACTGAAATTTGTTGCCCGCTGTCCGTAGTTGCCCGAACTGTAGTCACCGCATCAGTCGATCCCAGATTTCTGAGGGCTGCCACAGATTCGGCGCCGCGTGCCTGAGGCACACCGATCATCAAATCAAGATCAGTGATCTGATCGAGTTGTTGTTCAAGCATTGCCTTCAGCTTTTCGCCGCCGCGCGCAGCCAGAGCGCTTCGCAGTGAAGTCAGGTTGATGCCGCCTGCATTCGATTTGCCAGCCTGTAGTTGCTCGCGCAGCACACTTATTAAAGCGTCTCGGCCGAGGTTACTTTCGACCAGGCGCCAAACCATGGCACCTTTGTTTGGCACTGAGCTGTAATACGTGCCATCCAAGGGAGTCACGCGTGCGAGTGGCCCATCTCTTTTCGCAACGGCGCTATAAGCCAGACGTTCCCTCAACATTTCTCCCCTGGCGGCCTCGCGGCCAAACTGTTTTTCGATGAACTGCGTGGCCAGAAAGCGCGGCAGCGCCTCGCGCAAGAGACCACCGCCCTCACCTCTTACTGCGGTTTGCCCGCCAATCCACAGCCGGCTAATCGCTTCCGACACCACCAGCGCGGTCGCGGCATCCACTTTAGATCGGCGTAAGGCGCCGGCTTCGATAAGTATGGTGCCGCTATCGCTGAACCCTGCGCCGCGCCTGACCGTAACCAGCCGAATTGGAACCTCGGGCGCTGGTCCGAGCAGGTTCGCGTAATAAGCCCGCGCGTTCGCAGCCAGACTAATTATCGCTTCCGCTCGCGTCTTCTCATCCTGAGACGCACCGCGCGGCACGAACGCAGTGATGTTCTTTCCCTCTGCACTGCCCTCTACTCTTTCCCAGTCTCCCTGAACAAAAAACGGTTGGGCAAATAGCGTCTGCTCGTACGCGGTTGAACCAGGCGAACCGCTCTTCTCCATCCCCGAACTGATCACGTTTCCAGTATTTACAACCAATCTGAAGGGCGCGGTGTCAGCGCCGCGAACAGTAAACAGAGTGTTAGGCAACGGATACCAGAACGATAAGGGAAGAAACTGCGACTCATTCGGCGAGATGGCAGCGAGACCAGTGTTGCTTTCAACCGGTAAAGTGTAATTGATGGTTATGACCAGCGTGCCGCCGCCCGCCACCGCACTTGGCAGAGTAACGGTAACCCGCTGCAGATCTCTTTTAACGCTGGCATCGATTTGACTGTTTCCGAAGCTCTCCGGCACCGAACGGAAGTTGGCAGTAGCTCCGCCAACCGTCACAGCCTTGATTGCGGCCTTGGTTGTAATTCGAAACGTAAAAGAACTACCAGTGCCGCGGCCAACGTTGCTGGCGGTAAGAATTGCAACTGTGTTCAATGTTCGCTCGGCTTGTTGAATGTTCGCGGTGATATCGAAGTTTGTGACCTGCCATGCAGCCCGCGCTTCTTCCTGGGCCGGGGTTGCAGACGAAAAAAGAAAGAGCGTTGTTAGGATGGCGCAAATGATCTTCATAAGTGGACTGAGTTTGATTGTATTACCCGAGCGGCGTTTCTGCTTTAACAATTCTGTTGACCAATCGCTTGGGCCCGTAGGGCCCGAATGTTTATAGAACTCCAGGATCTATAACGGTCTTCGCTCCAGGGGAGCGAAAGCAAGTCTGCAAACATTTGGCTTCTCTGGAGCCAGACCGTCACTCGTCGCGGCCTTGCACCGTGACTCTGCGGTGTGCGCCTCTAGACTGCACCTCTGCCTACGAGCTCATGAATATCTCGCAGTATCAGCAACAACGCTTCCAGCCGCTCGAGCGGTAGCGCATTCGGCCCATCAGAAAGCGCCCGCTCCGGACATTCGTGCACTTCCATGAATACGGCATCCACCCCGCAAGCAACCCCAGCGCGCGCGAGCGGTTCGATGTATTCCGACTGTCCGCCCGTTGCATCCCCGAGTCCTCCCGGTAGTTGCAGCGAGTGGGTCACATCAAACACCACCGGAACGCCAAACTCTTTCATGATCGGAAATGACCGCATGTCAACGACGAGATTATTGTAACCAAAACTTACGCCGCGTTCTGTCAGCATAACTTTCTCGCAGCCAACTGCGTGAGCCTTGTCTACTATGTTGCGCGCGTCGAGCGGCGCCAGAAACTGTCCCTTCTTGATATTCACAGCGCGGCCGGATCGCGCTGCTTCCAGAACCAGATCAGTCTGCCGCGAAAGAAATGCGGGAATCTGCAGTACATCGGCCACCTCTGCCACCGCTGCGATCTGAGAAACGTCGTGCACGTCAGTCAAAACCGGCAGCCCAAGGTCTTCTTTCACCTGCCGCAGGACTTCCAAACCCTCTTCCATTCCCAGGCCGCGAAAACTTTTGATCGACGAACGATTGGCCTTGTCGAATGACGACTTGAAAACAAAATCCAACCCGGCGTTGCGAGCGCGCGTCGAGCATTCACGGGCCATCATCAACGCGTGTTCACGGGATTCGATAACGCAGGGACCAGCAATGATCGTTAAGCGCCCGTCGCCGAACGTCGCGTTGCCCACCTGGAATGATTTTGTCTGCACATTTGCCATGGGGTTTCTGATTTTAGAACGGTTTCTTGAATATGCGCTTGATCTTATTGGTGAACGTCTTGAGCTTCCCTTCTTTCTTTGGCTGCACGGGCTTCTTAGGTTCAACCTTTGGCGAAGGCGAGGGCGACGGCGAAGGCAGCGGCGTTGGTTCGGGTGTCGGACTTGGACTAACCGCAACTACAGGCTCCGCCGGTGTGACGAAGTTCTGAGAGCGGACTGCCAGCAATATGCCAATCAGTAGCACTGCCGCAACTACAATCGCGATTACTTTGAAGCGCTTCTTTGCCCGATCCGAACCGCTGAGAGACAAGGAGATTCTGGGAAAGGGCTCTCTTGGCGCCGGCACTTCGGCTCGGGAGCCCTGACCGTCCGCGCCGCGCTGGGCCAGGCCAGAGCTAATGGCGGTCAGTTCAGTGTCAGGATTGCCGGCGATCGTTTCACGCAAGCGCGATATGTCTATGACCAGCCGTCCAGACGGTGACTCGGTGGCAACGCTGCGAAGCGCAGCCATGTTTGGCGAACTAGTGATAGCCGCATGCTCGAGGCCGAGTCGATCCGCGGTTGCGAGTAGTTCCTCGCGAAACGCAGCCGCATTCGCCGGCCGGTCCTCAGGTCGCTTTTCGAGAGTGTGCAATACCACCTGTTCAAGAGCTGCCGGAATCGACGAAACAAAATCACGGGGACTGCGTGGAATTTCAGACGTTTGCCTCACGGCAATGGCCAGCGGCGTGGCCCCACTGAAAGGGACCGTTCCGGTAAGCATCTCGTAAAGAATGCAGCCGAGACTGTAGACGTCGGCCGCGGGCGTTAACTCGAGGCCGTCACATTGCTCCGGCGACATATAACGCGGCGTGCCAATCATGGCGCCGACCTGAGTAAGTGTGAGCGAGTCTTCGTCGTCGAGCAGCTCGGAGGCCAGCTTCGCAATACCAAAATCCAGCACCTTGACGACCGCCGGCACCTCCGGGTGTTGCACTACGAAAATATTTGCGGGTTTCAAATCGCGGTGAATGATCCCCGCATCGTGCGCGGCCGCCACTGCCGCAGAAATCTGTAACATCAACGCAACTGAGCGAGCCACGTCGAGTGGCGCTTCCTTCGCCAGCACATCTCGCAGCGTTCGCCCTTCCAACAGCTCCATCACCAGGTAGACGTAGCCGTCCTGCGACTCACCGAAGTCAGTTACCGTGACCGCATTCGGATGTTGCAGCCGGCCGGCAGCTCGAGCTTCGCGCCGAAACCGCGTGCGCGCTGCTTCGTCTTCAACAAAGAGTTTATTCAGAACTTTGACGGCCACAGGACGATCGATCAGCAGGTGTCGTGCGCGATAGACCGTGCCCATGCCGCCAACGCCCAGACGTTCTTCGAGTCGATATTTCTCATCCAGCGTGTGTCCGACGAGCGGATCGGCTGGAGGTGAGTCCATGACGGTAGCATCAGCCTGCAACGGCGTTTTGTCCTCAGGACAAATCGCGAAGTCCGGCGAATAGTGCCTTCCGCATGTGGGACAATGAAGCATATGAATTCGGTGACTGAGGAGACAATAGCATTATTACCTAAACAAACGGCGAGCGGTAGCGGGTGGGATATATGGCCTACGGCGACCTGTCGCCGCTTTGTTTTCGCGGCGGGCTGACGCCGCGTTTGTTGGAGGCAAAGGACAAGAGGCTGCGACAGGTCGCAGCCGACCAAAGCGGTGACAGGTCACCGCACTCCAAATAACCTAATCCGCGCTAACAACACTGGCGCGCTCGGGAATCAATGGCTCAGCCTCCGCATTCTTGTCCATGGAGGTTTCGTTGCGCATCCGGTTCTCATGCGCCGCGCGTACAAAGGCTGAAAAGAGCGGATGCGCGTTTAGCGGTTTCGATTTATATTCAGGATGAAACTGACAACCGAGGAACCACGGATGTTCATCGCGCGCGAGTTCGACTATTTCCACGAACTTGC
>Ga0134126_10007379_pt1 | contig 13811 bp, 11 predicted proteins | sample KB31752_FD_96881 | JGI IMG/M metagenome (GOLD analysis project Ga0134126, IMG submission 96881) | Terrestrial soil microbial communities with excess Nitrogen fertilizer from Kellogg Biological Station, Michigan, USA - KB3-175-2 | ecosystem: Environmental > Terrestrial > Soil > Unclassified ...
TGAGAGTCTTACAGGAATACAACTGACTGCGAACTCGGAATATCAAAGCGACGGCGACAGCTTTTACACGCCAGCATATCGTCAATGCGTACCATATAGTCGCGCGACTTCTGAAAGCGCATGCGATCTTGCTCATTAGCGCCGCGCGGAGCGGCCTGCTTTTTGGTGCGCTTCAGCCAGCGAACGTCATACTCACCGCGTTCGCGACAATGAGGGCAACTGTACGTCGCCTTCTTGGATTCCTGTTTTTCGTTGAAAAAGTCTTGTTCGTTCATAGTCACCCAAAAGTGTAGCGCAAACTGTTAGTTTGCGCTCAGACTTAGCCTATCTTTCCCCTAATTCCCGCAGATAGCGAAAACTGTAGATTCCTGTCTCGTGTGCATCGCTCCAGCGAAAATTAAGCGCGTAACGTCCAACAATGCTGATGTCAGCTATCGTCAGCTCTTCGGAAACGGCTTCGGGCTTAAGTACACGCTGACCCGTCCATTCATTAACGCACTGCGCACAGGGACAGGCACGCCGAAGTTCCGCAGCGGTGTAGCGGCAGACGCAGTCGTCGGCCCAGGTGATGCGCAGGCCGGAATCCCCTTCCTGGTGGATCTCCCGCGGTTCAATCGCCGGGCCTCGTCGTTCAGTCGCTTCCATCGCTTTTTCGTTCTCTGCCAGGTTGCCTACTTTTCACTGCCCACCATCAGTTGCCGCACGCACCGCAGCGGCTACTGCATCGGCGGTGATCTTGAAGTGCGAAGCATTCCAGGCAGCCTGCCCATTGCGAAGCACGATCACCTGCGGCGATTCGTGAGCGACACCGAGACGGTCCTCGATCGCGCGTGAAAGTTCGCGCGCCCGCTGCACTTCAACCAGCGCAACTTCCCCGTCAAATTCAGCCATCTGATCGTAAGCCGCAGCGCTAATGGGACAGGTCAAACTGTGCTTGAAGATGACTACCGGCCGCTGCTTTGAACGGTCCGCCAGATCCTCGAGAGCCTCAGTTTCAGTAACTTTTACGAAGTGATTTTCCATCGGCCCACCCTGGTGCGACATGATTCAAACAGGTTTCGATAGTAGCGTATCGGTCTGATTACGACAAACAGGCGCCCACCCGCGTAGCGGGTCAGTTTGGATTTCCAGCCAACGATTAGAGACAAAAACAGAACTGGGAGCGGAGCGACCAGCCAAAGACTCAACGTTGATAGTCTTCATTTAGAACCGCGCTTTCCTTTAGATGTTTGGGCTCTTGAGTGTAGGGCTGGTCGCGCGCTCCCAGTTCTAACAAAAAAGCGGGAATGAAGACCCGTAGTCTCCATTCCCGCTTTTGTTCCTAAAGCTGCTGGGGCTTAGTAACCCCGGTAGCCGTCTTCGTAACCGTTCGCAAATCCCTCGCGGAAGTAGCGCTTGTAAAGTTCCCTGTCACCAAGACGCGAACTGTAGTCTTCCGTGGCCCTCTGGAAATCGCCTTCGTCGCGATAGTCGAAGCGGTCACCGTGCCTACGGTCCTTGCGACCCTCCTGGATGCCGTTGTTGTAGCCGGCGTTCAAGGCAGTCTGGCGTAGCTGGAATGAACCTCCGTACCCGCCATAACGATCCCAGTTACGTCCGCGGCGATTTCGATCGTACTGAGCATTGCGACCGTATTGATCGTTACGACCATCGCGAGCATCGTGTCCATTCACGAAGACGTCAGTGGGCTTGCCACGCCCTCGGCCATTGTTCTGCGCGAAAGCTGTTAGCGGCAGCGCCAGAAAAGCGACCAAAGCCAACATGCCAACTCGCCCGAAGAATTTTTGTCTCTTGTTATTCATCTTGTTCTCCCTTCAATTTCAACAGCCCGATTGCGCAACCTTTAGCGGTCGAGCGATATGCCCGCTGCTTACTTAACAACCGCTATGCCAATCGGAAACTGCGGGCAAAAAGCCCGGAAACGACAATTCTGCGCTGAAGGATCGACGATCTTACCCGAAATAGTATTCTGTGTTGCGCATTGAGAGTGCGTGGTAGGGGTGGCAACTACCAACTCATGAACCACTCAAGTGACTTGCTGGGACCGCGGGCGTCCCGCCCGCAATGAGCGCGAAGCGCGAAAGGTTGAATCCAAAAAACTACGCACCTGACGGCGCGTTTGCGGGCGAGACGCCCGCGGTCCCAGCAAATCGCTTGAGTGATTAGCGCCAGTCGCCAACGAGTACAAACGGCGCCCAGTAAAACGGCGCGCTGTATTTCTTACCGGCGATCATCGCCAGCTGGGCGTCGCGCATAGCAGCGGAAGGTGAAACCGAGGCAGGCTCAGCAGCTGAGGAGCCGAGTAGCCGTTTGTAAAAGTCCGTCATCAATTCGGCGGTTGATTTGTCAGCGACTGACCAAAGGCTGACTCCCACGGTAGGCGCACCCGCATACATGAACGCGCGCGTAAGGCCCATCACGCCTTCGCCACGTTTCTCTTTACCTAGTCCGGTCTCGCAGGCCGAAAGCATAACCAGGGGTGAACCGAGACGCAGATTGAAAACTTCATCGGTGCGCAAGAAACCGTCTTCAGTTTTGTTACCAACCAGCGAAAGCACCAGACCGGTGAACTGCGGCCGTTCAGCATTCAACAAACCGTGGGTTGCAATGTGCACGACACGATATTTGGTGACATCACGCGTTTCAATATTTCCTTCGTTGGCATCAAGGTCCAGCCACATATCTGCTTGTGCACCTGAAGTCTTCGCCAGTTTGACGATTTGTTCTGCTTCAGTCCGCGTGCCGGTGAGGCGCGCGAGAGGCAACCCCTGCATCTTGGTTGACCCTGCAGTTGCCGTCGAGTCCTGGCCCGTAACATCGGCCAAGGCGCTTTGAATTCCCAGGCCGCGAGTATCACCCTCAGTCGCAGAAGCTGCAGCACCTTTGGCGCGCGCGTCATTCGAGTTGAAAACCGGATCCGCCAATATCAACATTGCCCGGCCGCTCCGGTTGTTATTCTGCTGCTTGATAACTCCGACTACCGATGCCGACGGCGCATAGATAACTTCATTAGACTTGATCAGGTAGGGTAGCGAAGAATAGTCCGCGTTTTCCGGCGATTTCACGAGCGCTTCGAAAGGGACATAATTCAGCGCACCGTCGGCGACGATTAAGAGACGTTTCTCACCCAGCGCCGTCCCGGCCGGCTCAAGGGCCGCTTTGTAAAGGGCGCTGGACGCGGTAACAAAAGCGGCTGCGTCTTCCGCAAAGGGCGTGGCGCTTACGCCCAGGCCGCGCTGGCTATCCGCCATTACATCAATGCCAACAATCCGGCGCTGAAGCTTCGAAGGAATCAGTTGCGCACGCAGATCGGTGGCCAGTTTGTCCAGCACCTGCCGGGCCGGCAGTTTATGTAACGACACCGCAGACTTCGTTACCGCCCAAAGATATGAAGCGTCGCGGCCCAAACTGTATTCGAGCAGAACGGTTTGATCGTCAAGCACGCCGCTCTGGACTTCGGCCAGCGACAGTGGCTTGCCCGCAGTTAAGCTGGCGTACCTGGGGCTGGCGGTTCTTATTTGATTCTCGATTTCCTCAGACTCTGTCTGCAGTTTTTCAAGAGCTGACTCGAGATCAGAAGGCTTCTTTTCGCTGTCCGCAGCCAAACTTATTCCGGTCAACGCCTCAGCGATTTCCTGCTGCCGGTCGAGGTTATCTTGTTTCCGTTTTAGCAATTCCGGCGGGAGACCTTCGGTTACGAAGGCATTGGTCTCACTCAGCAGGTCGAGCAGCGAACGCGCGCGCGATTGCTCGGTAATCGTAAAAGCCGCCGCCGCATATTCCAGGGCTTTTCCGGACATGGATTCAGCACTGCTGCCGGAAGCCGGTGCACTTAACAAAGCCATCTCAGCATAAGCGTTGGCCGCATCGTCGAACACGTCCTTCGTCGTGCTGAGAAAAATTGTGCGGGATTCGTCGGCCCGCAAACTGCCGGCGCGCAGGGCTTCTACTGTAGTAATCGCGTCCTGAAAGTTGACGAGGGCTGATTCCCTCAACTTAGTCGACTTTTTCGCGTCCTTTTCCTGGGTAGCCTGCGCCCATTGGCTCCGGCCCATCCCCAGTTGTGCGGGCCACATTAAGTCCAGACGCTTGTCGTCCCTCGCGCCCTTGGCAGCTTGTTCGTAAAGCTTGAAAGAGTTTTTGTAGTCGAGTTGGCGCAAAGCGACGTCAGCGAGATTAGTGCGAGCGGCAGTACGAAAGCGGCGCGTCTGGCCCAGATTCGCAATCATCGGCAGCGCGCCTTTACCGGCGTCCTCAGCATTTTGAAAATGTTTGCGTGCTGTTTCAAGATCGTTCTCGGCGAAGGCAATACGGCCCATACCCAGCTCGTAGGTCATGTAAATTATTGACGTACGATATTGCTCAAGCTCGTTCTTCGCCACCAGTGCGCCGCCCACCGCGCCGGCCGCCGAGCCTATTGCGGCACTGTCGGTCGCGTTACCGGCAAGGATCGAAGGAGCCAGCCTGCCGAACATGCCACCAGCTTTCTTGGCAGCGCTCTCCGGCTTCGTCGGATTCATCAGACCATAAGAGGCGGCGGCTGGGCCTAGCTCGCCCAACTGATAATTAGTGTCCCCAATCTTCGCGAGCAGCAGCTTGGCGTTGAAGCCGGTATCGCTGGCACTTGCCGCGGTATCGACAGCTTCGCCGGCTTTGGCGCTGGGCACCATTCGAGCCGCGGTACCAGCTGCAGCTGCGTTTCTTTGCTCCTGTCCAAGGGCGCCAGTCAATGCGTCGTAAGCCTGTTGATAGTGATCCAGAGCAGTCTTGTTTTGGCCTTGCCGCAAGTAGAGATCACCCAGCTCATTGTGCGCGGCCGCGATTCCCTTTCTATTATTCGAAGCGGTGTAAAGACTCAGCGCCGTTTGCAGCCGTCCCAGCGCCTGGTCGGCTTTCCCTCGCTTGAGGAGTCGCCTTCCTTCCTGCAAAGCATTGCCTGCCTGGTCCGTCTGCTGCACCGCTAGGTTCGTGGGCCTGGAGGTTTCGTGAGAAAAAACGACCACAGCTAGTCCCAGCACCAGGCTGGTACTAACCACAAAGGCAATGAATTTCCTCGCCGTTGCGTTCACTTGTAACCACTCCTCCCGCTTACTCACTATCTTCATTCATATCGCCGCTGGTGGATTTGTGGATCAAATCCAAAGACACCACTAGCATGTTCTTGCTCGTCGACGCGGTCAGCATGATTAGTGCCGGCTCCGGGTCGTCTCGATTTAGACCTAAGCCTCGCGTCGTGGCCCGGCGCTCGCTCGCAGTTTGCGCTTTCCCCAGGCCGTCACCTTTGGCACTCTTGACCGGCTCGCTCATTTCTTTCTGAATCTGCGCCCACACCTCAACTGCGGGAGACCAGGGACATTTCCCTTCGTTCTCACGACAAAAAGTAATGAGATCGTCTTCGATGGGAACTGAGGCGAGCGGCTCGCGAGTAAAAACAAAATAGACTTTTTCAGCGCCGGAGTGTTCGTCAAAAGTTAACCATCTCAGTCTTTCTTCGGCGGCGAGGCTCGACGGCAGCTCAAACGGGACGTGGGCCTGAAAGTAATTGCCCGCTTCATCCAACTCCGGATCGGGGTAAAGCATGAGTGGCTGGCCATTGTCTGTGGTGTTGAAAACGTAAAGATAACCATCGGTATTGGTCTCGATCAAAACGCGAACATGATCGCCTTTGTGAAACACGTGCGATGGATCGGTCCGAACTGCCAGACCATTTGAATCACGCATAAACAGGGTTAAGCCCAGACCGATGCGTGGCAGGTTTACTTTCGTTGGAGTGCTCGGACCATTCGGAACGACCGGGGGCGTACCAGTCGGATTCGGCTCCGGCGCTTTTGGATGCCGCCGGCTTGGCCTTGGAGACGCGGTCGACTTATTGCCACTGGCACTTCCAGTTGCCTTGGGCCGCGTCGTCATAAACGCACCTCGTACGTCCTCGTCCTGAGCTAACGCGATTGCGGGAATAAAACTCGCCAGGGCAACCAGCAAACTAAGAAAAATAGTCTTGATTCTCATTTCGAAATCTTCTCCTCCAAAACCAATACGAACCTCGGGAATGGGTGGGATTTATTTATGCTCGATTCGAACGTTAAAAACAACAGGCGACCCTGCTCCGTTAGCGGCCTGGGGCGCTTTAACCTTAACAAAAGGCCGCGCCGCATCTTTGTCGTCAACTTCAGTTACCAGCTCGCTTGTCTTGTATTTAGTCAGAAAATCGCGCAATTCCGCTTGTTCAGTATCGCCCAGAGGTTTTCCGGTTGCCTCCGAACGCAGGAAGTTAGGTCCAGCCAGCTTCTCCCTGGAAAAAATGATGGTGTACTCTTCGGTACCCGGCTTCTTGTCTAATTCCAGCCAGTGTTCAAGTCCATTCGGAAAACTGAAGTCACTGCCCTTAGACAGCTGGTTAGTTTCCAAACCCGAAATAGCCGCAGGCTTTTCTGTTAAAAACGCGGTCGGCTGATTCCCGTCACCCGGTCCAATGACGTAGACATACCCACTGCTTCCAAACTCGAAATGAAACTTGAAAGCCTGACCTGAACCCAAAGGCCTGGAGCCGGCAACTCGCTCGGTCTCTATCGCCAGTGGATTTGGCAACACTTCCAGCCAATACCGGCCAAGGTCGCCGGCAACAGTCGTTCCCGAGCCCTCAGTACCAGTTTTCCCAGAGTTACCGGTTGGCCCGTCAGTCGGTTTGGCTTTGAACCAATTAAGCGCAAAAAATCCACCAACGCCAACTACAATCAGGACCAGAATAAGAACGCCGGCGCCGGCGAAAGCCAGCGCCTTGCCGCGAGATTTTTTCGGAACAGCCTGAGGCTTCGGAACCTGCACCCTCGTTACACTTGAGGAGAGGTCAACTTCAGGTTGCACTTGACCAGCTGCTTCGCGATACAGAGGCGGCGGTGATTGAACTGGCGGTGAAACAGGCGTCGGGTTTGTCTGCGCAGCATCAACCGTAAGGATAGTCGCTGCGTTCACGTCTGATTTCGTGGTTCTCCCACCCGGCGATTCTTGCGTGTGCAAGTGAGCGCTACCAGCTTGAGGAATATCCGGAAAGATTTTTCCTGGCACCTGACCGGTGGTATCACTTAGTCCGGCGCGCATTTGCTCGGCTAGTTCGCCGGCAGTTGCCTGTCGGTCGCTACGATCTTTCGCTATGGCCCGATCGATTGCCGCACTGAAGGCAGGCGGAACGTTGGGAACCTTTTCAACTAACGGCGGAGGCTTTACCGCTATGTGTTCCCGGCGCAGCTCGTGAAGCGTGGCGGCGGCATAAGGGCGCTGCCCGCTTACCATTTGATAGGCCACTAGCCCGAGACTGTAGATGTCGGTGCGGCCATCGATTTCAGGATTGCCGTCGCGCGATATTTCACCCCATTGTTCCGGCGACATGTAATAAGGAGTGCCTAGTACCTGGCCGGCCATAGTCAACTCTGTGGTGCCGCTGCTTTCAACGCCGGCAATCTCCCGCATTTTGGCGATTCCCAGATCTAGCAACTTGATTGGCGCTTCTCCATCCTTTTGCAGCTTACCGATCATGATGTTCTCAGGTTTGAGATCGCGGTGAACAACACCCATCGCATGGGCGGTGTTCAAGACGCTCATGATCGGTTCAAGAATTTCAAGGGTTTCGGCGGGAGTAAAGCGCACGCGTTTTTTCAGTTCGGCATCGAGCGTTTGACCTTCGACGTATTCCATCACCATGTAGATGGTGCCGTCTGCAGCCGTTCTCAAATCGTAGACGGTAACCGCGTTTGCATGACGAAAGCGGCGGGCTGCCTGTCCTTCCCGGCGAAACCGGCGCAACCACTCCGCGTTTGATCGAACTTCAGGCGGCAGGATTTTTATCGCAACTCGATCGCCCAGCAGGATGTGCCGGGCGAGGTAAACTGCGCCCATCCCGCCCTTGCCCAGCAGCGATTCGATTTGGTACTGGCCATCAAGCACCGAGCCAACGAACGAAGACGGATCGTCTTCCAGCACTTCGCCGTCGGTGGAGCAGAAGCTTACGTTGTCTTCGTATTTTGCTTGGCAGAGAGTGCAATATTTCATGCGGGTCTGGTTCCGAGACTTGGTTAGTTTAGCATACGACCCCGAGGCTAGGCGCGTCTTGCAACTGACACTCAGTAAAGTCTGTATTCGTTAACTGCAGCGGCAGTGTTCACAGATTTCGGTAGTCGTTTACAGTCTTAGAAGCGCGGGGCCGATCACGAAAAGTGCCACGTCGCAGGTGTAGTGAGCGATCATCGCCGCTTCGAGGCCGTGCTTACGGTAGAGATAGCCAAAGGCGATTCCGGCGACGCCGTTCAGTGTCAGCGCGGCAAAAACCACCAGCGGAGTAATTGGCATTAAGAGAGAGGCTGAAGGAAGATGACCTAGACCAAATACTATCGCAGCTGAAATATTGGCAAACCAGAAAACAGAGTTAGAAAGTTTTGGAGCTGTTTTTTGCCAACTTCGATTGGCGATCCAGGCGATAAGCGTCAGGAGAAAGAGTCGAGTCAAGATCTCTTCATAAACACCGCCATAAAAACAGGCCAACAGCCTTTTCCAAACTGGCAGTTTGGCTGCGATGACGAACGGCAGGTTTGGCAGTCGTGGCGCCAGCGCCAACAGGGAGATCACCAATGCAATTCCGAGGACCACGCCTGTTAGCAAACCGGCCTTGAGCGATCGAGCCAGGCTGGCATTCAACTCCGGCTTGCCAGTCACCCAGGATTCGAGCAGCGGGGCTCCGAGGCCAAGACTTCGCGAAAGCTTCAACCCCAACCAAACTACCAGAGCGAACAATGCCAGGTTTTGAACTACACCAACCAGAATCAGAACAGGGAGAGGAACACTGGGCCGTTCCATTTTGGAAAGAACCGGACCCAGCAGGTCCCAAGCGAAGGGGGAAATAGCCAGTGCGCCGAGTATCCCTGCCGTGAACAACAACCAAAAGAGGCGCCAGGGATATGCTTGCGGCAATGAGGACGGAGCCATGGAGAACTCTTCCTGAACAATCAGCACGACGCGAACAACACGAACTGCTGTCTAGGTATAGATGCGTCGCGCGTATTCCTCAACCATGCGATCGCTATTGAACTCCGGAAGCAGCGTGGCGATTGAGTTCTTCATCAGCGCGATCCACTTGCGTGGGAGCCCACTGCTATCGCGGTCATAATAAAGCGGCACGACCTGCTGTTCGAGTACGCTATAAAGTGATTCGGCGTCGCTGGCATCAATATCGGCGTTCTCTGTCGCCGCCACTTCATTCCCAACCGCGAAGCCGTTGCTGCCGTCGTAACCTTCCAGCCACCAGCCATCCAATACGGAAAGGTTAAGCCCGCCATTCATCGCTACCTTTTCTCCGCTCGTTCCCGAAGCCTCGAGTGGCCGGCGGGGAACGTTTAGCCAAACGTCTACCGACTGAACTAACTGGCGCGCGATCTCATGGTCGTAGTTCTGCAGAAACACTGATCTGTTGCCGACTCCGGCACTGCTCTCCCATTGAGCGACTTCCTGCAAGACAAGTTTCGCTTCCTGATCCTGTGGATGGGCCTTTCCCGCAAACACAAACTGCACCGGACGATCGGCGTTATTAATGATTCGACGAAGACGCTCAGGGTCTTTCAGTAACAGGTTCCAGCGTTTGTAGCCGGCCACTCGTCTCGCGAAACCGATCGTCAGCGACCCGGGTTCGAACATCTCTCCCGCCGCCGCAGCCGACTCGGCTGATTCACCGCGGCTAATACGTGCGAGCAGCGAGCGTTGGCGAATGAAAGCCACTAAACGATCCTTCAAGAGTAAATGCGCGGCCCATAGTTCTTCATCAGGAATCTGGAAGACTGCGAGTGCCCAACCTGCCCGGTTTTGCAATCTTGTCTGCCAGTCGCCACCCAGGTGTTTCTCATAAAGCGACCTGAGCAGCGGGGCCACCCACGTCGGTGCATGGACCCCATTGGTGACATGTGTGATTGGAACCTGATCGACAGTTTCCTGGGGCCACAACTTCTGCCACAGCGCGCGCGAAACCTCGCCATGCTTGCGGCTCACGCCATTAGTCGATCGGCACATTCGAATAGCCAGCGGAGTCAGACCAAAGGCCTCGCGCGGGTTCGTAAGATCGGTCCGCCCCAGAGCGATGAATTCACCATGACTTAAGCCAAGTTCCTTTTCAAAGCTGGCGCCAAACGACCGGGTCAAGAGATCGATCTCAAATTCATCGTTTCCCGCAGCGACCGGCGTGTGCGTTGTAAACACGCAACGCTCTCGGACGCGTGCGGCTGCTTCCGCAAAATTGAGACCTTCCGATTGAATTAACTCGCGGGCCAACTCGAGCGTGAGAAAAGCGCTATGACCTTCGTTCAGATGGAAAACCTTTGGTTGAATGGCGAGTTTTTTCAGGAGCCGCACACCACCGATTCCCAGCAGCATCTCCTGAACGATGCGCGTTTCGCGGTCGCCACCATACAAATGGCCCGTAACCCAGCGATCAGTCTCTTCGTTGGCGGCTATGTTTGTGTCGAGCAGATAAAGCGGCACCCGACCGATGTCCGCACGCCAAACCTGGGCCCGCACTGTACGCTCGCGAATCAAGACCCCGACGAGCAAAGGTGTCCCATCTTCAGCCTTCACAGAATGCAACGGTAGTTGTGCAGGATCAGTCTCACCATAAAACTCTTCCTGCCAACCCACCGAATTGAGACGTTGGCGAAAGTATCCATAGTGATAGAGCAAACCCACGGCCACGAGGGGCAGGTTTAGATCACTGGCTGATTTGAGATGATCGCCAGCGAGCACGCCCAGCCCGCCCGAGTAGAGCGGCAGCGAATTGTGAACGCCATACTCGGCGCAAAAATAGCCGACTGGATGTTCCGCGGTTATGGTTGCAGCGTTATGAGATTTGAGAGCTGAACTTTGTGATCGTAATTCTGAGATATGAGATCTCAAATTTGAAATTTCAAATGAGGCCAGCGTGTTCCCCATGTACTCATCAAACTGTTCGGCCAACTTGCGGATGCGGGCCACATAAACCGGATCGGTAGCCATCTCGGCCAGGCGGTATTCAGAGACCCTCGAGAGCAGCAACCGGGGATTGTGTTCACATTCGTCCCACAACTCGGCGTCGAAGTCACGATAGACGCCTGCGCCATCGGATGACCAACTCCACCAGTAGTTCCAGGAGAGCCGCTCAAGCGCCTGGAGCGGGGTCGGTAAGGTTGAGGTTGCGGTTGTTTTGGTGTTCAACGGTTCAATTGTTTCAATCATCTAAAAATAGCCCTGTAGCACAGATTGGTACGCGCACCGGCCGACAGGAGTGCTTCTTGGTGATGCCGGGTGAAAACAAAGCGGTTCTTATAACACGCCGAACCCGATTATTAGAACTGGAGATGCTTGCAGTTACTGGGTCAGGTTGATGTCCGATAAGCTTTAGCTTGTCGTGGTGCTACGACAAACTGAAGTTTGTCGTACATTTTCGTTGAAACTGACCCACTACCTGCTTGCGAGTGAATGTAGTTTGACTCCTCAATCTGTGATAGACCGTTGATGATTCATGCCTCCGGCGGCAAAATGAGGTCAGTACCACCACGCGGTAGCGGGTGGGTCTCTTAATTGCCGACTATCAATTTTCGATTTGCGATCGACGTCTGGCGAAAGCCAGTTGGGCGATCGGCAATCGGAAGAACCACCCGCTACCGCGTGGTGGTACTGACCTCATCTCACTCAGTGAATGGCAATGGATCAGGTTAACGTCGCGCTAAATCTCTGATGCTTCAAGAATGTCGCAGCGCTACCCAATTGAATAAACACCAAACGCACTTCTCTAATCTGATCATCCGTCAGGAAATAACTCTTAATGATTTCTGAAGCTACCTGCGCCGCCTCGTGCTGGGGATAACCAAAAGCGCCCGTCGATATCGCGGGAAACGCTATCGAGGTCAAGCCATGTTGCGAAGCAAGGGTCAGTGAATTCTGGTAACACGCTTTGAGGAGCTGGGGCTCCTGACCATTGTGACGGTCATAGATTGGCCCAACCGTGTGAATAACGTGTCTCGCCGGCAGATTCCCACCAGTGGTGATCACTGCTTCCCCGGTGGGCAGTCCCTGCGGGTATTTCGTTCTCCTGATTTCCTGGCATTCAGCAAGAATCGCTGGTCCACCGGCGCGATGAATTGCGCCATCGACGCCACCACCGCCCAAAAGAGTCGCATTGGCTGCGTTTACGATTGCATCGACATCCAGAGTTGTGATGTCTCCAATGACGACAACCACGCGCCCGTCGAGAAACGTTGCTTCAGTTTTCTTCACTGGCTTCGGTGTCAGGTGGGGATTCTGTTTGCAGTAACTCTTCCGCTTCGTCACGCGGTTTGACTTCGATCTCGTCAAACATGTCCTGTCGCTTCAGGGCCTCGGCAACGCCCTTCGCTTTCAGCTCCGTTAACGGATGCTGCGCGTCGGTGCTGGCGATTTCAAACAAGCGCTCGTCAAGCATGACCACACCAAGCGAGCCCAGCGTAACGCCGGCGGTCACCTGTATCTCATTCATGTTGTGGATCTTGAAGTGGCCGGTTTGTTCAACCCAATCTTCAATGAAGGGATCGCGCAGGGCATGCTCGGCGTCGGACTCCGAAAGATAGGCCCCTTCGACTATGAGACAATATTCGCGCACGTTGCCAGTAAATTCACCCGTAGAGTAGGGCTAACTCTATCACCGTGGTCCTGAACAATCCAACAAAATAATGTAACTGCTCGTTCGCCCCTGGCCAGGCTGGAGTTCTTGCATAGTGGGTCGACTAATACAGAACCACGAGCGGTAGCGACCGGGTTCAAGGTGGGTTATAGAGTACCGCATTACAGGCGAATTCGAGCTGAGGGAATATCCGTAGGGATACCTAATCACCCTTCGCGGTGATGGACACTGACTTCATGTTGATTCGCGTGGCAATTTCATAGCCGCTCTGGAACGCAAGGTTGCCGCAAAACGAAGGCTGAAAAATATCCGGATCTGTATTTGTGTCGCACAAAAAAACACCGCCGGGGATTTTCCCGGCGGCGTCTTTTCTGTCTTCTGAGTCCTGAGTCCTGATTAGTCCGGCACCCTTAGGAAAGTTCGTTGAGTGTTTGTCTCAGGTGTCTGAAATAGGAATCGAAGGTAACGAAGCCCGTCGTTCCCTGGAAGAAGGCCTTCCCACCGGTGTCATCAGCCAAACGATTTAGTGAGTTTTGACCATAGCTCGCCGCCAAACGGCTGCGGCTCGTCAAACCAACTCCTGGCGCGTAAAAAGCATAGACCGCCACGTTAGCCTGGTTGGCTTTCTTGATCGCCCGTTCGAGGTCGACCGTGTGTGCCGAACTTGAAATGTCGAATCCTCGCGAAGTGTCGAGCCCATCCGAGATGAGCAGCATTGCATTCTTACCTTTCCAACTCGAGTCGAAATTACTTAGCGCCTCGAGTACTTCCACATAAGGGTTATAAGGCGAAGCAGACGTGCTCGAGCGCGGCACTCGCAGGGAACGCGCAGCCTGGTCTAAATCCGTCGTGAAAGACTGCCGCACCTGCAAGGTTCCGGTCGTGATATAGCCAACCATCACCCGTGAACCACTCGGAAGTGAGCTAATGAATTCGCGCGTCACACCGAGTTCGTTACCCACTTGCGAAATGAGATCATCCTGAACCAGAACGGCAAGGTTGATTGGTTCCGAAACCCGCGCACTCCTTTGAGTTGTGTTCTTTTTGTCCGTGGGGATTACATTCGTGACGCCCATCGCAAAAACCGCGGCGCCCAGCACCAGCGCAATTGTTGCAATAGACGTAATAATTCTCCGATAAAACA
>Ga0134126_10007380_pt1 | contig 13811 bp, 9 predicted proteins | sample KB31752_FD_96881 | JGI IMG/M metagenome (GOLD analysis project Ga0134126, IMG submission 96881) | Terrestrial soil microbial communities with excess Nitrogen fertilizer from Kellogg Biological Station, Michigan, USA - KB3-175-2 | ecosystem: Environmental > Terrestrial > Soil > Unclassified ...
AATGGTCTCCACGTCCGGTCCGCCGCTGGCGCGAACCTTTGCCGCGGCGGCCATGGCCCACGGCGCATGAACCCGGCTGCCGAACGGAGTGAGTACGCACACGCGCCAGTCGCCCATCTCATCGCGCACGCGCTCCACAACAATGGTGCGGTCGTCAGGAACCACGCTGGTCGCTGCCTCCTGATCGGCGAGGAAGCGGGCCAGATTTTCAGCCGCCTGGGTCGTGAGCCCATGCTCGCGCACCAGGCGGCTGATGGCAGCGTTGCGCGGAAGCTCGCGCAACTCGCGAACCAGCGCGCAGATGCGGCGTCCAAATTCGAGCGGCCTGCCGGCGAGGTCCCCGTGCCAGAAGGGAGTTTTTCCGGGCTCGCCCGGCGCTGGAGAAACCATCACGCGGTCATGCGTAATCTCGTCAATGCGCCAGGTGGAGGCTCCCAGAACAAACGTCTCGCCGGTGCGGCTTTCAAACACCATCTCCTCATCCAGCTCTCCCACGCGCACCGGTTTTTCTGAGTTGGAGAGAAAGACCCCGTAGAGCCCGCGGTCTGGAATGGTTCCCGCGTTCAGAACTGCCAGCGTCTTCGCACCCGCGCGCGGCGTCATCAGGTTGTGGACACGGTCCCAGGTGATACGCGGTTTCAGCTCCGCAAATTCATCGGAGGGGTAGCGGCCTGAAAGCAGGTCGAGCACGCCCTCAAAGGCGGTGCGGCTGAGAGAGGCGAACGGCGCGGCGCGGCGAATCAATGCGAATAGCGCATCCACTGTGATTTCCGGCTGCGGAGGAGGCTGGCCGCGCTTGCGCGGAGCGGAGATAGACGGCGGCTGCGCGATGATCGCCACGATCTGCTGGGCCAGCACGTCCAGCGGATTGCGAAGATAGCGCGTGGACTCCACCAGCCCTTCCTGCATGGCTCGCGTAACGGCGGCGCATGCGATCAAGTCAGCGCGGAATTTCGGGAAGATGATTCCCTCGCTTGCGACCCCGACGCGATGACCGGCGCGCCCGATTCGCTGCATTCCGCTCGCGACCGAGGGCGGAGCCTCGATCTGGATGACCAGATCGATCGCGCCCATATCAATACCGAGTTCGAGCGACGACGTGGCGACCAGCGCGCGAATGCTGCCCGCTTTGAGCTGCTCTTCCGTCTCGGCGCGTTGCGAGGCGGCCAGCGACCCATGATGCGCGCGCGCCAGCGTCCCGGTAATTCCCTGCTGTTCGGCCAGCTCGTTCAAGGCTCCGGCGAGCCGCTCGGCGGTGCGGCGGTTGTTGACGAAAATCAGCGTGGATCGGCGCGTCAGCGCGATTTCCAAAAGGCGCGGTTGAATTGCGCTCCAGATCGAAGTGCGCCGCGCCTTCGCCCCGCCGGGCAACTCCTCCACATTCACGATGCGAGCCATGTCCTCGACCGGGACCTCGACCTTCAGGACAAGCCGCTTGGGCTCGCTCGCGTTGACGATTGTGACGGCGCGAAATTTTTGTTCGGCTTCTTCCTGGCCGGTCCATTCACGCTCGAATTCGGCAAGCTCGCTTTTCTCCGGGTCTTTTTTCGGAGCTTTAGCCGCTGCGACGCCGCCGAGGAAATGCGCGACCTCTTCCAGCGGCCGCTGTGTCGCAGACAGTCCGATGCGCTGAATTGGGCTTTGCGTGATGGCTTCCAGCCGTTCGAGGCTCAGCGCAAGATGCGCTCCGCGCTTGGTTGGAACCAGCGCATGAATCTCATCCACAATTACGGTTTCGACGGTGCGCAGTGCGCTGGCTGACTCCGAGGTCAGCAGCAGATAGAGCGACTCCGGCGTGGTGATGAGAATTTCCGCTGGATGCCGCCGGAAGCGCGCACGGTCTTTCTGCGCGGTGTCGCCGGTGCGTATGCTGATCTCGGGCGAGCGAAAAGCGACGCCCTGTTCCCGCGCCAACTCCGCGATTCCAGCGAGCGGCACGCGCAGATTGCGCTCGACATCAACAGCCAGTGCTTTGAGCGGACTGATGTAGACTACGCGGCATCCCTCAGCCTGCTCGGCGCTTCGGCGCAGCATTAACTGGTCGAGACACCACAGAAATGCCGCCAGCGTTTTCCCTGTGCCCGTCGGCGCAAGGATCAGCGTGCTCTCGCCGCGCGCAATTGCGGGCCAGCCTTGCCGCTGCGGCGCAGTGGGCTGACCGAGCACGGCGCGAAACCATGCCGCGGTGATGGGATGAAACAGCGCGAGTGCGGCATCGTCTTCAGCACTCTCCACTTTCACCTGTGGTTTCTTCCGGGTCATTCTGGGGAACGCGCCTCGTTTGCGAAAAGCGGCATTGCACGTACACCTAATGAGATGTTATATAGCGTCCCATACACAGTGATGAATCGCGCCTGGATTTGCGTATGCTTCATGGTGCTGCTCGCCACAGCACGGGGGCAGTCGGACAGCCTTCTTGGGAACTGGACGAATCCGACCGGGTCCACCATTCACATTTATCAATGCGGTTCCCGGGTTTGCGCGAACCTGATCGGGATCAGCAGCAGCGCTCCGGCCCGCGTCGACGCCAACAACCCTAACCCAGCACTGCGCGGGCGTTCCCTCTGCGGGTTGAAGATTGGTTCGGATTTTGAGCTTGAGAGCCCCAGCCGGGCACGAGGCGGCACGCTTTATGATCCTGAAAATGGAAAGACCTACACCGGATCCATGACTCGCGAAGGAGACAAGCTCAAGCTTCGCGGCTATGTCGGGATTCCGCTTTTTGGCCGAACCGAGACCTGGAATCGCGCGCCGGAAACCATGCAAGCCTGCCGCTCCTGAATTATTGGACCGGCGCGGGCTTTGCATCCGCATTCAAGCCCAGGGCTTTCAGGATCGCGTGGTCGGGCGTAATCTCCGTTGCCGTTCTCTTCACCACGCCAAAGTTGCCGCGATAGTCCCACATGGCCCATCCGATATGGTTCGACTCCAAGGCTTCGCGCACCGCTGAAATCCACCGCGCGCGCGAATCGGATGGAGCCGTGTCACGGTATGCGCCAAACTCATCGCAGATGAGCGGAACGCCTCGCTCATGCGCCCACGCGGAGGCGAAGGCGATGCGCCCGGCAATTGCCTTCGCGTTCCAGCCTTCCGCTCCGTATAGATACAGGTTGTACCGCGCCAGGTCTTCCGGAACTTGCTTCATCTGTTCTGTTAATTGGGAGGCCGTTGCCGGAAACGGAATGCCTTTGTAGTAAATCCAATCATCCGTGCCCCAGGACGCGCCCTGGTGTGTGAACGGGTACGGCTCATAAAAATGGAAGGTGTAGATCACGTTCGCGTCGCGCACCGGCTCCAGGACCAGCAGGTCCGGCAGGCTGGAATAGTTTGCCGCCGTCGCAATGATGGTGTGGGTCTTGTCGATCTGCCGAATCGCCTCCACCACGCGCGCCTGAATTCCCATCCATCGATATGGATCCTGGACCTCCGGCTCGTTGATCAACTCGTAGAAGATGTGATCGGGGTCCTGCGCGGCGAAGTGCGCGGCCAGAATCCGCCACAACTGCGTGAAGTCATCCACACCGCGATCGGTATCGAGCCCGTGCTTGTATTCATCGTTCGGAAAGACGCACAGGAGCACGGACAGATGATTCGCAAGCGCCAGTTGCACTGCGTGGTCGAGTTCTACCAGTGCTTCGGGATTCGCCGCAGCGACGTGACCATGTCGCTCGATCAGTTCGGGGTCTATGCCCAAACGCACAAAATCAAAACCCATCGCATGGATGGTCTTCAGGTCAGCAGCGTTGGTGAAGCGATTGAGATGCGACGATGACAGATCGCGTGAGCTGGCGAACCAGCCGGAAAGGTTGATACCGTGCCGCAAGCTAGCCGCGCGCCGGAAAGCCACGCTCTGCGCAAAAGCCATTTGTGCGACGACCAGAACAATGAGCGCGGAAATTGGCCGCAGCCTGCGTAGGTTCATTCACTCCCCCGCAAAAACGGAATTCAATCTCGCCGGAGATCGCGGCGGGATTGCGTTCTCATCGTCTCATGAATGCCGCGCGTCGCTTCAGTGTCCGCGCACCTTGCGCACCAGGCCTGAGCCCATAAATTTTGAAACCAGTCCCCCTGACTCGGCTGTTGCCGCGACGGGTTTCTTCGCGGGCGCTGATTTAGGCGCGTTCGGGGCCTGCTTTGCGTCCAGAGGAATTGCCGCCGCAGGCTTTGCGCTCGAAGTGGGGCTGTTGCTCGCAACAGCCTTTTCCGGGGCTCCCGGCGGAGGCTCGACGGAGTTTACATACTGCACGATCAGCGAAATTCTCCGGTTGGATGGATCATAAGGATTGCTCGGGACTCGCAGTTGCTCGGCGGCGTAGCCACGCACCTGAGAGACCTGGTTGGCCCGCAGTCCGTTGGCCTGCATCAGCCGCCGCGCGGCGTTGGCGCGGTCGGTCGAAAGCTCCCAGTTGCTGTAGCCGGCCGCGCCCGTGTAGGGCTGCGCGTCGGTGTGTCCCTCAATCGAGATGCGGTTGGGAACGGTAGCCAACTGGTGCGCCAGCAGCGTCAGTATCTCGCGCCCCCTGCCATTCAGCACCGCGCTGCCTGTGTCGAAGAAGCTGCCGTCTTTGGTTTCCAGAAGCTCAATCCGAAGTCCCTCCGGCGTCACCGTAATCTCAACCTGTTTGGAGAACGGCTTGAGATCGGTCATTTGCTGAACGCTTTTCTGCAGCCGCTCTTTGAGGCTCTTGATGTTGTCTTTGGTGATGGGCAGATTGTCTGCCGCGCCGGAGCGGTCGGTGCCGGTGAGCGCGGAGCGGCCCATGGGATCGTTGAAGTATCCGGCGACCGCCTTGCGCACGCTGGGATTGGTGTTCATCAGCCAGAGCACGATAAACAGGGCCATCATGGCCGTCACAAAATCGGCGTAGGCCACCTTCCACGCGCCTCCGTGATGCGCGGCGTGGCCCTTGGCTTTCTTCACCAGGATGATGGTTTTGGGCGGCATCGGCGGCTAGGCCACCTTTTCTTCGGAGTGCGCTTCGGCAGCCGCCGCCGGCTGTCCTGAGCAGGCGGCCTCCACCTCGGCGAACGATGGACGCACATGCATGGGGACCGCGCGCCGCCCCATCTCCACCGCCTGCACCGGCGCGTTGCCCTTGATGAAGGAGATCATCAGCACGCGCAGCACGTAGAGGAAGGCGTGCTCCTCTTCGGCTTCCTTGCTCATGAAGGAACCGATAGGCCCGACCAGCCCGTAGCAGAGCAGGATTCCGAGAAACGTGCCCACCAGCGCCGCCGCCACCTTGCGGCCAATCTCCTCGGCCGGGCCGCCGAGCGCGCCCATGGTAATGACCACGCCCAGCACCGCCGCCACGATTCCCAGACCGGGCAGTGAGTCCGCCGCTGTTTGCAGCGAGGCGACCGGCTGATGGTTCGAGTGGTGCTGCACTTCCATGTCGAGGTCCATCATCTGGTCCAGATCGAACGGTTCGACGCCTCCGGTTACGGCCATGCGCATGGTGTCGCAGACAAAATTGCGCACGTGCTCGTCGTGAAGAAAGTCCGGATACTGCTTGAAGATCAGGCTCTCCGTCGGCTCTTCGATGTCAGCCTCAATGGACAGCATTCCTGAGCGCCGCACCTTGTTCAGCAGCTCGTACATCATCTTCAGCATGGAGACGTAGCGCTCTTTGGTGAAGTGCGATTTTCCGAAGACGCCCATGGCCGAGGAAGCGATGGACTTCAGCGTGTGCATGGGGTTGGCGATGAGCAGGGTTCCGATGCCCGCGCCAACAATGATGAGGAACTCGGCCGGCTGCACGAGGACGGCGAGATGCCCCTTCTCCATGAGAAAGCCGCCAATGACGGCCCCGAAAACCAGCAAGATTCCTGCGATGGCGAACATCGGCGCGATTCCCTCGACTCTTCAGCGGCTCAAGCGTGATGACGCCTCCTTGCGGCCCCACAGGGCCCCGGGGCATTGGTGGGAAGCGTCTGGCTTCTCTATCGGCAGCAATGACTTCCGCTTTATCCGCCGAGCCCCCGCTCAGGCTGCGCGGGGTTCGTCCGGGTAACGAGCAACGCAGCCCGGAAGCCGCTTCGCGACAAGCTCGCGCAGCGACTTCGCGTCCACTGGGGCGCGCACCTTGGCGTCATTGTCAAAGTAGACATAGACGTCGCGCGGCTGATGCGGGGCGCTTTGATCCGGAGCGGCGAAACGTCCGTCGGGGGAGTTGCCGCCTTGCACCCACGCGGTTATGCGCGTTGCCCACTGCTCGAGTGCGGCCTCGGTGTAGCCGCTGGCGTAGAGCTGCTCGGAGCCGTGCAGGCGGCAGTAGATGAAGTTGCTGGTCACGTCCATCAGCAGGGGCCATTCCACCGTGTCGGCCACCACCAGTCCGATATCATGTTCGCGCAGCAGGTCTATAAACTCCGGCACGGCGAAGCTTTCATTGCGAATCTCGACGCAATGCCGCAGCGGACGGTCGTCCCCGGCGCGGGTGAGGCTGCGTTCCTTCATCCAGTCGTCGTGGCTGCGCGCCAGCCGTGCTGCTGCTCCCGTCGAGCGCGGCAGCAGTTGGAAAAAAGACTGAAACCGTTCGCGCTCGAACTTGAAGTTGGGCGGAAACTGCCAGAGAATCGGCCCCAGTTTGTTGCCGAACGCCAGCAGGCCCTGGGCGAAGAAGTTTGCCAGCGGCTGCTCGACCTCGCGCAGCCGTCGCAGATGGGTAATGTAGCGCGAACCCTTCACCGCGAACACGAAATTGTCCGGGGTTTCGTCGCGCCAGAGAGTGAAGTTTTCCGGATGCTGCAGGGAGTAGAAGCTTCCGTTTAGCTCAATGGTTGCGAACTCGCGGCTGGCGAATTCCAGTTCCCGCCGCTGCGGCAATTTTGGTGGATAGAAGATGCCGCGCCAGCCTTTGTAGCGCCAGCCGGAAATTCCGATTCGGACTGTACCGGCCCTCCGCATCTTGTTCTTTTGGATGCCTAGGGGGGGCTGAAGACAGGTGCGGGTTCCCTTCATTGCATTCAGGGCAGGTCTCCGCTCCGGTCGCTCCCTCGCTTCGGTCGGAATGACGATGGTGGGGGATCGCTGGTGGGGGATTGCTCTCGCCGCCCTACTTTTTCTCCGGCACGCGGACTACGAATTCTGTATGACCCGGCTCGCTCGAAAACTTGATTTCGCCGCCGAACTGGCCGACTACGATGCGGTGGGCGATGTCGAGTCCAAGGCCCGTGCCCACGCCGACGGGCTTGGTAGTAAAGAAAGGCTCGAAGATATGGTCGCGGTTTTCGGCGGCGATCCCCGCGCCTTGATCCGCGATTCCGATGCAGGCCGCGCCATTTTCCGTTCCGCCCTCGGCCCCACTTTCGGACCAGGTGCGAATCACGATTTCGCCTTTTTCGGGCGACGCGTCGATGGCGTTGTCAAGAATGTTGGTCCACACCTGGCTGAGCCCTGTGCCTGTGGTCTTGATTTTTGGGATTTCCGCGCCGAAGACCTTCCGGATGCTCAACTGCTTGTGCCGGAATTTGTGGGCGAGGATGGTCAGGGTGCTCTGAATGCTGTCGTGGATATCGATTTCGCGCTCGCGGTTTTTGTCGTCGTAGGCGTATTTTTTTACGGCGATCACCAGGTCGGTGACGCGCGCCACGCTTTCCTCAATGGTGCCCACCAGTTGGAGGCTCGACACCAGAGACTCCAGCCAGTTCAGGGCGTCGGAGAGCACGGGGTCGGGAAATGCTCGCCGCGCGCATTCAATATCCTCCTTGCCCCAGCCGACCGCCACCAGGGTGGGCGCAATTTTCCATGCATTTTCGACGCCGGCGCCTTCCAGCCATTCGAGCAGCGCTTCTTCGGCGTCGGATTGTTCGAGTGAGCTCATGGCCTGCGGCTTCTGGAACTTCAGGGCCTCGGTCTGCAATTCGGTCATGCAATGCCGCTGATCGGCATTCAGCTCGGTCTCGCTGAAACGGAGGCTGATCTCCTGCAGCCGGACCAGATTCTCCCGCAATTGCGCCGCCGCCCTGCGCGCCGCCGCGCCGGGATTATTCAACTCGTGCATGAGGCCTGCGGCCAGAGTTCCCAGGGAGATGAGCTTTTCGCGGTGGAGGGTGAGGATCTGGTATGCCTCGAGGCGCTTGCCCATATTCGTGAGCACTCCGCCGCGAACCACAGGGCAGGTACTCATGAGCCGCCAGAAGCCGGGCCCATCTGCGCGGAGCAAGGTTGAATCGGCAACGGTTTCGACATGCACGGCGCAGACGGGGGCACCGGTCAGAAGGGGAACTTCTCCAAAGGTATCGCCGCTTTTCAGGGTTCCCAGGAGTGTGGATCCGCCATCGGCTTCGGGTTTGGTGGCGCGCACTCCACCGCTGAGCAGAACCCAGAAATAAAGCCGAGGTTCCCCAGCCTCGGCAATGACGGAACCGGCCGGGGCGTTAATGACCTCGACTTCGCCCAGACAGTCCAGGTCTTCTTCCTTGATGTGCTGAAAAAGAGGGGCCTGCCGCAATTGCGAAAGCAGGTCTTTCGCCGGGACCAGCTTCGAGGTTATGTTCGACCGATTACCTTCCATTCATCCGCTTTTCTCGTCACCCCGGAAATGCTTTACCGGGAAGCACACAACAAAAATTACCTGTCTCGCGAGCTGAGCCCAGGGAGCTTGCCCGCTTTCAGAACCAAAGCCGCGCGGGCAGTTCAAAACCCGGCGCAATACGCGGCGCTTAGAAGCGCGCCAGATACTGGTGCATAAACTGCACCGCGATAGAACCCTCGCCCACCGCCGAGGCCACCCGCTTCACCGATCCGTGGCGCACATCTCCGGCCACGAATACTCCGGGAAGGCTGCTCTCCAGCAGGTATGGGTCTCGATCTTCCTTCCACCTCCGCGGCAATTTTCCGTCCACCCGCAGGTCCGGGCCGGAAAGCACAAACCCGCGTGGATCTCGCATAATCTCTCCCGGCAGCCACTCGGTTGACGGGGCGGCTCCTATAAAGATGAACAGGCCGGACGCGGGAACCTCCCGCTCGTTTCCCCGACAGCGCAGCCTTAAGGCTTCGAGGCGATGGTTTCCTAATGCTTCGATCACCTCCGAACAAGTCTCTACCTTTATATTCGATGTGCTACGAATCCGATCGATTAAATATTTCGACATGCCGGCCTCGAGCGACTCGCCGCGCACCAGCATCGTTACCTCCCGCGCGTATTCGGCAAAGTGCATGGCGGCCTGGCCTGCGGAGTTGGCACCGCCGACGACGTAAACCTGCTCGTCCCGGCAGGCCTTTGCCTCGACCAGCGCCGCACCATAATAAACGCCCACGCCGGTGAGCCGTTCGACTCCGGGAGCCTGGAGGCGGCGGTAGTTGACGCCCATGGCAATCAAGGCGACGTGGCAGGAGACTTCTTTTCCGTCGCCGGTACGGAGGAACCGGTATTGATTTTCGGCGCGGATTCCGGAGGCACATTGGGTCAGGAACTCCACACCGAAGCGGGAGGCCTGAGTAAAGGCGCGCCGGGCCAGGTCTGCACCGCTGACTCCGGCGGGAAAGCCCAGGTAATTCTCAATTTTGGAGCTTGAGCCGGCCTGGCCGCCGGGCGATTCCGGTTCGACAACCAGGGTTCTGAGCCCCTCGGAAGCGGCATAGACGGCAGCGGCGAGCCCGGCGGGACCTGCACCGGCCACGATCAGGTCATAGAAATCGTTCTGGGCGTGGGTGCGCAAGCCGATCTTCTCAGCCAACTGAGTCTGGTCCGGCTGCACCACGGAGGAGCCATCGGGGAAGAGCACGGCTGGAAGGCGGACATCGTCGAGTCCATAGCGCTCAAGCAGCGTGAATGCCTCGCCGTCGCGCTCCGGATCGAGCCACAGATACGGAACCTGATTGCGGGAGAGAAAGTCCCGGACCTGGTAGTCCTGCGCCGACCAGCGCGGGCCGATGACGCGCAGCCCTTCGAACGGCGCCTTGTAGCCGTGCTGCCAGTCGTCGAGCAAATCGTCGAGCACTGGATAAAGCTGCTCTTCGGGAGGATCCCATGGCTTGGTGAGGTAATACTGGATGCGAGCCGTGTTGATGGCGCGGATGGCGGCTTCGGTGTCCGCATAGGCGGTAAGCAGGACTCGCTTGGCGTTGGGGTAAATGGTTTGCGCCTTCTCGAGGAAGTCGACGCCGGTCATGCCCGGCATCCGCTGGTCGGAGAGAAAGAGCGCGACCTGGTCGCCGCGCTGCTCGAGCTGCGCACAGGTATCCAGCGCCGCCTGCCCGGAGCCGGCGCGGACGATTCTATAATTCGGCCCGTATTTCCGGCGCAGGTCCTGAATGATCGCTTCTAAAACGCTGGCGTCGTCATCGACCGCTAAAATGACCGGTTTCCCCATTGTTTTTTCAGTGTATCCTCTGGCGGGAAGCGGAGTGAAATGACGGTTATGGCGCGGGAAGGTTACGTTAGGTTCCAAAATGGGACATTACTTTGGTGATCGTATAGCCATTATTTTGTTGGGATTTCGGATTTTCTCGGTTAGCCTGATATCACATCCTGTACCACGAATCACCTGACTTGTCACAGCTTCTTCTGTGGAAGCAGGGATAGTAGTACCAGCGTTGTTCTGAAAAGAAACAAACAACGCCGGGTTTATTTTCGCGCCGATTCAGCATGGTAGCGTAACCATAGCGCAAACATGCGACCGGCATTTTTTGAGGGAGCTTTGCTGTCGCCAGGCAAAGCAATCTTGTTAACTGCCTTAACATGGGAATGGTGTGTGAGAAATGAACAAAATCATCCTTGCGGATAACCAGGCGATTTTCCGAGCGGGAACCGCCAAAATTCTAGCCATCGAAGATGACTTTCGCATTATTGCGCAATGCGGAGACCACATGCGTTTGTTTCAGGTGCTGGAAACGTTTCGCGGCTCGACCCTCATCTTCGCGTCTTCCATGAAGCTGAATACTCTGCAGACGATGGCCCGCGTGCGGTCCACGGGCAGCCGCGCCGTCGTGATTGTGGAAAACAACGAGCCCATCCAGCCGTTCATTGCCGACGGCGTGAATGGCGCGGTGCATCGATCGGTGAGCGGGCCGTCACTGATCGAATGCATGCGGCGGGTGATCCAGGGCGAGCGGGGCGTGATCGCCAACGGCTGCGGAGGCACCATCCACGAGGATGACCCGGTCGGGGTGCGCGTTCGCGACCGGCTTACGCCCAAGGAGATGAAGATTGTCGCGCTGATTATCCAAGGCTGCAAAAACAAGGAAATCGCTTTGCGCCTGGTCACGACCGAACAGGTTGTGAAGAATTATCTGCGCAGCATCTATGACAAAACCGGCGTTTCTGACCGGCTGGAGCTTGCGCTGTTCACGATCCACCACCGAATGCTCGCCGAAGCCGCTATCGCGGCCGGCGATCTCATTGTGCAGGGCGGCTAAGCGGCTTCTTGTCCTTTGCCCCTCCCCCAAACAACAAGCCCCGTCTTCGCGACGGGGCTTGTTGCTTCCAATGCAATTGTGGATGTTCAGCGGGACAGCTTTTCCCCTACGGACTTTGCCTGGGTAAACAGCAGCAGGTAATCCGGGCCGCCAGCCTTGGAGTCGGTTCCGGACATATTGAATCCGCCGAAGGGATGCGCGCCGACCATGGCTCCAGTGCACTTCCGGTTGAAATACAGGTTTCCGACGTGGAAGTCCTGCCGGGCTCGGTCGAGCTGGGTGCGGTCTGCCGAATAAACCGCTCCCGTGAGCCCGAACTCGGTGTTGTTGGCGATGGCGAGCGCACCCTCAAAGTCGCGCGCCTTCAGGATTGCGAGGACGGGGCCGAAGATTTCCTCCTGCGAGATGCGTGCGCCGGGAGCCACGTCGGCGAAGACGGTTGGCTCCAGATAATAGCCCTTTTCCGGGGTCGCAATGACGTTTCCACCGGCAACCAGGCGGCCCTCGGTGCGGCCCACTTCGATGTATTCACGAATGGTCTTCAGCGCGCCTTCATTGATGACCGGGCCCATGTTTGGGTTCTCTGCCGGGTCGCCGACCTTCAGCTTTGCGACTGCCTCGCGCACGCGCTCAACGAACACGTCGTAGATGGGCTCTTCGACAATTGCGCGCGAGCAGGCGGAGCACTTCTGTCCGCTGAAGCCGAAGGCCGAGGCGACCACGCCAGCCACGGCTTGATCGATGTCGGCGTCCGCACTCACGATGATGGAGTCTTTGCCGCCCATTTCGAGGATGGTGCGCTTGATCCAGATTTGTCCCGGCTGGGTTTTGGCGGCGCGCTCGTGGATGTCCAGCCCGACCTCCTTCGATCCTGTAAAGGCGATGAAGCGGGTTTTGGGATGGGCCACGACTGCATTGCCAAAAGTTGCGCCCGATCCGGGGCAGAAGTTCACGACTCCGCCCGGCATCCCGGCCTGTTCCAGCACGTCGACAAAACGCGCCGCGATGGTGGGCGAATCGCTGGACGGCTTGAGAACCACGGTGTTGCCGGTGACGGTGGCTGCCGCAGTCATGCCGGCCATAATGGCGAAGGGAAAATTCCACGGAGAGATGACCGCGCCGACACCCAGCGGAATGTAGAGCAGCTCATTGCGCTCGCCGGGATATTGAATCGGCGATGTAGCGCGGGAAAGGCGGAGTGCTTCACGCGCGTAGAATTCCAGAAAGTCGATGGTCTCGCCCACGTCGGCGTCGGCCTCGGCCCAATTTTTGGCAGTCTCATAGACGAGCCATGCGCAGAAGTCGAACTTGCGTTCGCGGATCAACTCGGCCGCGTTCAGCAGCAGCGAGGCGCGGTCCTCGGCGCTGGTTGTCCTCCAAGTCTCGAAGGCTTGCAGTGCGGCCTGGACCGCCTTGTCCGCGTGCTCGGCACCAGCTTTCTGATGGACACCAACGACCTGCTCGGGCCGGGCGGGATTGCGCGAGAGGATCTTCCCTTCAGTCCGGAACCGCTCGCCGCCGATGACCAGCTCGTACTCGTGGCCGAGCCTATCGCCTACGCGACGGAGCGCGTCGCGCATGGCGTGGGCATTTTCATGCCGGCTGAAGTCGATGAAGGGCTCGTTGCGGAACTCGCCTTGAGGCGTGCGCGGAAGGATGACGGTGGAAATTTCGGTGGTAGCCATAACCCTTCAGTCTAGTCTTGTTGAGGGAAAGAGGACAGCGTGGCCGAAAGGGCAGGGCGACTGTCGTCCCGGACGATTTTGGCGCTGGACAAGAGGCACGGACAGCGGCGCCTGAAGCACCAAAAAACGCATTCGTTTTTGTATACAATAGCTGAAATTTCGTTTCGGCCATTTCGCGGGAGTTGGAAAAACGGCAGTGAAAGAGCATCAGGAAGAGACGCAAGCTGGCGAGGCTGGGTTTCAGCCGGGGCTGGGCCTGTTCGACTCGGTCATGATCGTCGTCGGCATCATGATCGGGTCGGGCATTTTCATTGTGTCCGCCGAAATGTCGCGGCAGATCGGCAGCGCGGGCTGGCTGCTGGTGGCCTGGGTGATCACCGGCGTGCTGACCATTTGCGGCGCGCTGACATACGGCGAGCTGGCGGCCATGATGCCGAAGGCCGGCGGGATGTATGTCTACCTGCGCGAGGCCTTTTCTCCGCTCTGGGGATTCCTGTACGGCTGGACGCTTTGGACCGTGATCCAGACGGGCACCATCGCTGCCGTGGCCATTGCCTTTGCGCGATTCACCGGCGTGCTGCTTCCGTCCATTTCCGAAAGCAAGTACCTGATTGCGCCGGTGCATATTTCCAGCCACTACGCCTTTTCGCTTTCGACAGCGCAGGCGCTGGCGATTGGGGTCATCGTGCTGCTGACTCTGACCAACTGCCGCGGCATCGAGTACGGCAAAGTGGTCCAGAACACCTTCACCGTCGCGAAAA
>Ga0134126_10007381_pt1 | contig 13810 bp, 9 predicted proteins | sample KB31752_FD_96881 | JGI IMG/M metagenome (GOLD analysis project Ga0134126, IMG submission 96881) | Terrestrial soil microbial communities with excess Nitrogen fertilizer from Kellogg Biological Station, Michigan, USA - KB3-175-2 | ecosystem: Environmental > Terrestrial > Soil > Unclassified ...
CAACGCTCTGGGCGGCCGCCGCTCGCTGGGGCGGCAGGTGGAAGACGGGGAAGAGCTGGCGGAGGCGATCCGCATTGGCTTGCCGGTGGCCAGCGTGAAGGAGCTGGCACAGCGCCTGCGGCTGGATCAGGCCGCCACGGCGACAGCGTTGGGCATAGCGCCCCGCACCCTAAGCCGCCGACTGGCGCAGGATGCGCGGCTCACGCCGGCGGAATCGGATCGCGCGGTGCGGCTGGCGCGGGTGTTCAGCACCGCGGTGGCGATGATCGGCAGCGAGGAGAAGGCGGTCAACTGGATGCATACCGCCAACCGCGCCCTGGGTGGGGCGCGGCCCATCGAGCAGGTGGACACCGATCCCGGCGCCATGAGCGTCGAAGATCTGCTGGGGCGCATCGGTTACGGCGTCTATAGCTGATGCGGGTGTACCGCATTTGTCGTGCGGTGTTCGCCGCCGACCTATGGAGCGGCGAGGGAGCCTGGCGGTACGGCGGGCGGTGGAACCATCGCGGCACGCGAGTCATTTATGCCAGCAGCTCGGTGGCACTGGCCGCGATCGAGTATTTCGTCAACCTGGAACCCAACCTGGCGCCGGAGGATCTGATCTCCGCCAGCGGCGAGCTGGACGACAGCGCCATCACTGAACTTTCCCTGCCACTGCTGCCCGACGGCTGGAACCGCAGCCGGCCGGAAAAGCTCCGCGAAATCGGGGATGAACGGGTGCGCCAGGGTGGTAGCGCCGGGCTGCGGGTGCCGTCGGCGGCGGTGGCGGGAGACTGGAACCTATTGCTCAACCCGGCCCACCCCGCCTTTGCAGGGTTTCGCCGACTGGGCGAAACCCCGTTCCGGTTTAACACCCGCATGTTCCAAAAGCGCCAAAGCCACTAAATATAGGGGTCATTGACCCTCTCACCCTGTATATACGGTTTATCCACTTGATTCTCAGGTGACGTGCCGGGTACTATGCACCCAGAAGTGTGACCACGATAGCAGTCAAGGGAGGCCGCTGTGCTCAAGCTCAAAAAGCTCCAAATTCTCGGTTTTAAGTCGTTCTGCGACCGGGCGGAGTTGCAGTTTCCTGGCTCGGGCGTGGTGGGGATTGTGGGTCCGAACGGCTGCGGCAAATCAAACCTGGCGGACGCCATCAGTTGGGTGCTGGGCGAGCAGTCGGCCAAGTCGCTGCGCGGCGGCCGCATGGAGGACGTGATCTTTGCCGGCACCCGTGAGCGGGCGGCGACGGGCATGGCGGAGGTGAGCCTGACGCTGGTGGACCCGGCCGAATACGATCTGGGCGTGGCCGAGAACGGGGCGCCGGAGCCGGAGCCGGAAGTGATCACGCCGGGATGGGGCGAGGAGACCGGGGCGGAAACGGCGCTGGAAGTCGAGGCGGAGGAAGAAGAGGAGACGGCGGTGAGCGAAGCGGCGCCGGCGGGCGGAGTGGTGCTGACCATCCGCAAGCGGCGCAAGTTTCACGCCCACAACCGGCGCGGCGAGGTGGTGGTGACGCGGCGGCTGTACCGCGACGGCCAGAGCGAGTACCTGATGAACGGGCGTCCCTGCCGGCTGCGCGACATCCAGGAACTGTTCATGGGGACCGGGCTGGGGCCGGAGTCCTACGCCATCATCGAACAGGGGCGGATCGGGCAGATTCTGAGTTCCAAGCCCTACGACCGGCGGGCCATGATCGAGGAAGCGGCCGGGGTGAGCAAGTACAAAGCCAAGCGGCGGCAGGCGGAGGCGCGGCTGGAAGCGGCGAAGCTGAACCTGTCGCGCATCAACGACATCTTCGAGGAAGTGACGCGGCAAGTGGCTTCGCTGAAGCGTCAGGCGGCGAAGGCGGAACGATACCGCCAATACAAGACCGAACTGGACACGCAGCAGCGGCAGTGGATGCGGCGGCGGGCGGCGGCGCAGGTGGAAGCCGCCACGGCGCTGGAGCGGGAACGGGCGGAGTTGCAGGCGGCGGTGACCGCGGCCCGCCTGGCGGTGGAGGAGCTGGAAGGCGGCCGGACGGCGGCGCTGGCGCGGGCGGCGGCGCTCGAGCAGCAGGTGCGCGCCCAGGGCGAGGAGGCGGCGCGGCTGCGGCTGGAACGCGACCACACGGCGCAACAGGCGGTGTTTGCCCGGCAGCAGGCGGCGGAGCTGGAGCAGCGCGGGGTGGACAATCGCGCCGCCGCCGCCCAGGCGCGGGAACAGAGCGGCGGGCTGGCGGGCGAACGCGCCCAGGCGGCCCACGACGCCGACGCGGCGGGCGGGCTGGTGGGGGCGGCGCAGGCCGAACGCGATCTGCGGCAGCGGACCTATGCGGCGGCGCAGGCCGCCGAGGCGGCCGCCGAGCGCGCCCTGGCGGAAGCGCGGGCGCGCGGTCTGGCGCTGCTGGAACGTCTGGCGCAACTGGGCCGGCAAACGGCGCAGGATGAGGCGCGGCGGCAGGAGCTGGAGCGGCTGCTGGAGCGGGTGGCGGGCGAGGAAGCGGCCTCACTGGCGGAGCTGGAGGCGGGCGGGGCGCGCCGCGGCCAGATGCAGTTGAGCTTCCAGAGCGAGGAGCAGGAGGCCGCCGCGCTGAGCGCGCGGCTGGTCGAGATCGAGGCCCGCGTGGCCCAGGGTACGGCGGGCGCCGCCGCGGCCCGCGACGCCGAGCAGCAGGCCCGCACCCGGGCGGCGGCGGCCGAGGCGCGCCGGCATTCGCTGGAGGAGATCGCCGCCGGACACGGGTACAGTCCGGAAGCGGTGAAGCGGCTGTTTGCCGGCCGCGGCGAGAGCGCGGCGGCGGGCTTCGAGCCGCTGGGCGTGCTGGGCGAATTTCTCGAGGTGGAAGCCCCCTACGACCAGGTGCTGGAGCAGTTCCTGCACGACGAGCTCAACTATGTGGTGGTGAAGAGTTGGGACGAGGCGGGAGCGGGCGTGGGCCTGCTGCGCGCCCAGGAGCAGGGGCGCGCGACCTTCCTGGTACACGCCGAGGCGGCGGTGGCCGAAGCGCCGGCGGCGGAGATGGCGGAACCGGCCGCGGTGCCGCTGCTGCCCCAGGTGAAGGCGCTCAATGGCTTTCGCGGCGGGGTGGGGGCGGTGGTCCCCAAACTGCGCCGCGCCTATTTTGTCGAGGAAGCGGCGACCGCGCGGGAGCTGGCAGGCCGCCATCCCGAGGCTTATTTCCTTACCCGTCAGGGCGAGTGCTACCACCATCACACCGTGACCGGCGGCACCGGGCGGGCCAGCGGCCCGCTCAGCCTGAAGCGCGAGCTGCGGCAGTTGCGCGAGCAGGAAACGGCCGCCGTTGCCGCCGCCGCCCATGCCCAGCAGCAGGGGGAAGTGCTGGCCCGGCAGACGGCGGAGGCGCGGCAGGAGCTGGAGCAGCACCGCGGCCGCCTGCACGAGCTCGACAAGCGGCGCGCCGCCGGCAGCCAGGCGGTGCGGCAACTGGAGAGCGAGCTGGAGCGCGCCCAGGCGCGGCGTCGGCAGGCGCAACTGGAGAGCGAGCGGTTGCGCATCGAACACGCTCAGGTGGCGGAGCGGTGCGCGGCGGTGGGCGCCGAGCGGACGGCCGGTGAAGCCGAGCAGCAGGCGCTGGCCGCCACCCAGCAGCAGGCGGCGACAGCAGTAGCCGCCGCCACCGCCGAAAGAGGCCAGGCGGGCGAGGCCCTGGCCGCCGCCCAGGCCGGACTGGCGCGCGTCGAGGAACGGGCGGCGGCCGCCGCCGCCAGCCTGGAGCGGCTGGATCGCCTCGGCCACGAGCTGGGCCAGCGGCTGGAAAGTCTGCGCCGTGAGGGCGAGGAACTCGACCGCCGCCGCGAAGAACTGCTCGCGGCCGGCGCGCGCGATGAAGCCCGGGCCGCCGAACTGGAGCATCAGGGCGTGGCCGCCCTGGCCGCCCAGCAAGCCTGCGAGGTGGAACTCACCGCCGCCCGCGCTGCCGCCCACCAGGGCGACGGCGAGTTGAAGGAGCGGCGGGCCGCGCTCGAGCGCCAGCGCGAGCGGCTGGGCGAGAACGAGGTCGCCGCCGCCCGACTGTCTTCCGATGGCGAACACCTGCGCCAGAGCTGCCGCGATGACCTCAACTGCGAGCTGGAGGAGCTGCTCGCCCTGCCGGCGGCGGCGCCCGAGGAAGGGGCTGCGCCGGAGCTGCCGCTCGAGGAACTCGAGGCGGCGGTGCGCGCCTTGCGGCAGCGGATTGAGAACCTGGGCCCGGTCAACATGATGGCGCTCGAGGAGTACGACGAGGCCCAGCAGCGGCATCAGTTCATGGAAACCCAGCGCAAGGATCTGATCGACTCCATCGCCGACACCCAGAAGGCCATCGCCGAGATGGATGCCATCTCCCAGCAAAAATTCCAGGAGGCCTTCGAGCATATCAACGCCAACTTCCAGGAAACCTTCCGGGTGCTTTTCGGCGGCGGCCAGGGCTTCCTGCGCCTGAGTGAGATCGAGGGTCAGACCGAGCCGGGCGTGGACATCGTCGCCCAGCCGCCGGGCAAAAAGCTGCAGAACGCGCTGCTGCTGTCGGGCGGCGAGAAGGCCATGACCGCCATGGCGCTGCTGCTGGCCATCTTCCGCTACCAGCCCAGCCCCTTCTGCCTGCTGGACGAAGTGGATGCGCCCATGGATGAGGCCAACGTCGGCCGCTTCAGCGAGATGGTGAAGCAGATGAGCGGCGCCACCCAGTTCATCCTCATCACCCACAACAAGCGCACCATGGAGGTCGCGCCCACCCTGTACGGCGTCACCATGCCCCAACCCGGTTGCTCGCGGCTGGTCTCGGTGATGGTGGATCAGGAGCAGCCGGCGCGACGCCAGGCCGCCAGCTAGTAGCGCTCTTCCATTGCCCGAATCTTCGCCAGGCGGCGGCGGTGGCGCTCGGCGTTGGAAAACTGCGCCGTAAGGAAGATGGCCACCAGGTCGGCGGCGACCTCCGGGCCGATGACGCGCGCCCCCAGGCAAAGCACGTTGCAGTCGTCGTCCTCGACCCCCTGGCGGGCGGAGAAGCAGTCGTGGCAGAGGCCGGCGCGGATGCCGGGCATGCGGTTGGCCGCCACCGTCGCACCCACGCCGCTGCCGCAGACCAGCACGCCGCGCTGGGCGCGGCCATCCAGGATGGCCTTCCCCAGCGCCTCGGCGAAGTCGGGATAGTCCACCGCGGCCGGGGAGTTGGTGCCCAAATCCAGCACGGTGTGGCCGCCGGCGGTGATGGCGGCCAGCAGGCGCTCCTTCAGCGGGAAGCCGCCGTGGTCACAGGCGAAGGCGACGATCATGGTTACTAGAATACCTCGCGCTCCCAACACCTTGACCTTCTACATGTAGAAGCATAAGCTGTAGAAGCTGGAGGCGAGGAACACCATGGCGACTTCGAAATCCGAGCTGCCGCAGGGCACCCTCGATCTGCTCATCCTCAAAGTGGTGGCGCTGGGGCCGGTGCACGGCTACGCCATCGCGCAGCGGCTGGGTCAGGTATCGCGCGAGGTGGTGCAGGTGCCGCAGGGTTCCCTCTATCCTGCGCTGCACCGGCTGGAGCGCCGCGGCCTGCTCAGCGCCGACTGGCGCGTGACCACGACCGGGCGCGAGGCGAAGTTCTACCGGCTCACGCGCCGCGGCACGGCGGTGCTGGCGGAGGAGGCGGCGAGCTGGCAGCGGCTGACGCGGGCGGTGGGCGCCATTCTGGCGCTGGCGCCGGAGAACGCCGAATGAAGCGCCGCCGGGAACGCGAGTTGGAGAAGGAGCTCGGCTTTCACCTCGCCGAGCACGCCGCCGACCTGGCCGCCGGCGGGCGGACACCCGCCGAGGCCCGGCGTTCGGCCCAGGCGGCCTTCGGCGCCTTCGACGCCGCCGCCGAGGGATGCCGGGATGCCCGTCCGCTACGCTGGCTCAACGAAACCGGGCGCGATCTGCGGCTGGCGCTGCGCGGCCTGCGCCGCCGTCCGGGGTTTGCCGCGGTGCTGCTCATCACCCTCGGCCTGGGCATCGGCGCCACCGCGCTGATGTTCAGCGTCGCCAGCGGGGTGCTGCTGCAACCGCTGCCGTTCTCCCATCCCGATCGGTTGATCGGCGTCCAGGAGCGCACCGATCAGGCCACCGCGCTGGGCAATCTGTGGGCGGTGGCGGTGCCGAATTTCCGCGATGCCCGTGCCGCGGAAACGGGAGTGCGCCTGGGCGCTTCCCGTCCGCTGGGGGGCATAGTCAGCCGGCCAGGCACGGCCGCCTATGTGGATGGCTACGAGATTTCGCCCGAACTGCTGGACGTGCTCGGACTATCGCCGGCGCGGGGCCGCGGCTTCACCGCGGCCGACAACCACCGCGGCGCGGCGCCGGTGGCGATGCTCAGTGCCGCCGAGGCACAGCGGCGGTTCGGCAGCGCCGCCCGGGCATTGGGCGCGCGCCTTGTGTTTGATGATGTTGGTTACACCGTGGTGGGCATCGCGCCGCCGGCCTTGTCGGCGATTTCGGGCGCGGGTGACGACAGCGTCGGCATCTACCTGCCGCTGGGCGCCGACCCGGACCCGCGTCTTGAGAACCGCGCCATTCATCCGGGTCTGAGCGTCATCGGGCGCCTGCAACCCGGGGTCAGCCTGCCCGCGGCGCGCGCCCAGCTCGACGCCGTCGGACGGACGCTGGCGGCGCGCTATCCCGCGACCAATCACGGGCGGACTTTTGTGGCCCAGGAACTGCGACCCGATACCGGCGACGCCTCTTCCACCATCGCCCTGCTCTTGGGAGCGGCGCTGCTGGTGCTGCTGCTGGCGGGCGTGAACGCCGCCAACCTGCTGCTGGCCCACGGCGCCACGCGGCAGCGCGAGATGGCGATGCGGGTAGCGCTGGGCGCCGGCCGCGGACGCCTGGTGCGACAGTGCCTGGCGGAAAGCACCCTGCTGGCGACCGGCGGCGCTTTGCTCGGTCTGGGACTGGCGTGGCTGGGACTGCCTCTGCTCATTACGCTTTGGCCGCAGGGCCTGCCGCGCGCGGCGGAGGTTCACCTCGACGCGCGCGTGCTGCTGTTTTCCCTGGCCGTGGCGGTGGGCGCAGGGTTGCTGTTCGGCCTGGCTCCGGCGCTGCGCGTGCCGCGCGAGGAGCTGGAGACATCGCTGCGCCCGGGCGGGGTGGGCGGCGGCCCCACCCGCCGCCTGCACTCGGTCTTTGTGGTGGCGGAGGTGGCGCTGGCCATGGTGCTGCTGGCCGGCGCCGGGTTGCTGGGACGCGCGGTGCTGCGGTTGAGCGCCGTCCAGCCCGGCGTCGATACCCACCATGTGCTGGTGGCCCGCACGGCGCTGTCGGCGGCCACTCTGGCCAACCCCGCGGCTACTCGTGCGGCTTGGACGCAAGTGCTGGACCGCATCCGGGCTGTGCCCGGGGTCGAGAGCGCCGCATTGGTGGATACTGTGCCGCTGCGCGAGGGCAACAACCAGATCAATTACTGGACCACCTCTGCTCCTCCGCCGGTCGGCCAACAGCCCAGCGCCCTGGCCACCTGTGTCACCCCCGGGTATTTACAGACTCTGGGCCTGCATCTGCTGCGCGGCCGCTGGTTCCAAAGCGGAGACCGCCAGGGAACGCTGCCGGTGGCGGTGGTGGACGAATCGCTGGCACGCCATGCCTTCGGCGCCGCCGACCCGATCGGACGAAAGATCTGGATTGGACTCGACAACGATCCGCAAACGATCGTCGGTGTGGTTGGACACGTGATGTACTGGGGCCCGGCCAGCGACCCCCACGCGAAGGTGCGCGACGAGGTCTATGACAGCTTCGATCAACTGCCCGATCGCTACGTGCGCCGCTGGTCGCAGCTGATGTCGGTGGCGGTGCGGACCGGCGTGGATCCGCGCAGCTTGCTGCAGCCGGTGCGCGCCGCCGCCGCCGGGGCGCAGGGAGGCCAGGTGCTGTACGAAGTGCGCACCATGGACGAGCTGGCGCGTGGATCGCTCGGCCAGCAACGCTTTCTGTTGCTGCTGTTCGGCCTCTTCGCCGCGCTGGCCCTGGGGCTGGCCTGTATCGGCGTCTACGGAGTGCTGGCCCGCCTGGCGGCGCAACGCACGGCGGAGATCGGGGTGCGCATGGCGTTGGGAGCACGGCCAGCTCAGGTGCTCGCGCTGGTGCTGGGCCACAGTTTGTGGCTGATCGCCGGGGGTACCGCCTGCGGCCTGGTGGGAGCGGTGCTCGCCGCCCGGGTGATGGACAGGCTGGTGGCCGGCCTGGGCGGTCTGGACGTCATGGCACTGCTCGCCGCCGCCGGTTTGCTGACCGCCGCCGCGCTGGGCGCCAGTCTGCCCGCCGCGCGGCGCGCCAGCCGCACCGATCCGGTCACCGCACTGCGCCAATGAAATTGAGCAGCTAAATCTCCGGGAAGTTCCACAGCCCGAAGGCGCGCAACTCCTTTTCGAGACCCTGTTTCTTGAGCATGGCCCCGGTCTCGGCGGGGGTGAACGGCCGGGTCAGCCGCTGGGGAGCATCGGCGATGTAATAGGCCATGGCCGCCATCTCGGCGGCGTTGCGCACCAGCACGTCCTGGCGCACGTGGTCGAAGGTGTCCACCGGCGAGTGGTGGGTGTAGGCGTAGTTGGGTGAATCCTGCGGCAGGTTGATGCCGGCGGTGCCGGCCAGGGTGAAAGGGCCGGTATCGGTCTCGAACATACTCTCGTCGGTGAGTTTGGGGGCGGGGAAGGCGGTGAGATAACCGGCCAGCGTGCGCAGCGCCGGCAGAATCTCGTCGTGACCGCCGGTGTCCATGCCGACGATCGGCCCCTGGCCTTCGTCCATGATCAGCGCCGCCACCGTTTTGGGCATTTCGGCGGCGTGTTGTTGGCAATAGGCCATCGAGCCCAGCAATCCCTGCTCCTCACCGGTGAACAGCACCACCCGCACCGTGCGCCGCGGCGGCTGCCCGCTCTCGACCATTGCCTGCGCCGCCGATAGCGCCGCCGCCGCGCCGGTGCCGTTGTCGGTGGCGCCGGTGGCCAGGTCCCAGGAGTCGAGGTGGCCGCCGATGACCACGATCTCGTCCGGGTGTTCACGGCCGCGCACATCCCCCACCGCGTTGCTGGCCGTCACCGGCCCGCTGACGTGGTTCTCGATGTCCACATGCAGCCGCACCGCGCGCCCATGATCGAGGTCGCGCTCCAGCAGCGTTTGGTCCTCGGCGGTGAGGTTGACCATCGGTTCTTCCAGATATTGATTGAAAGCCACCACCCCGGTGTGGGTAATGTTCATGCCGGCCGATGCGCCCGCGCCCTGGCCGCCGATCACCGCCAGCGCCCCGGCGGCGTGCGCCGCCGCCAGAAATTTGGGCATGGCGACAAAACTATCCAGCCCCGAGAAGCCCTCGGGCGGCTTGCCCTGGGCGCGCAGCAGCAGCACCTTGCCCTTCCAGTCACCTGGATGCCCGGCTAACTGCGGCAGGTCATAGACGTTCACCGCCAGCAACTCACCGTCGGCGCCGCCGGGGGCGGTCGAGCCGGTCCAGCCCATGCTGACCGCCTTCAGCTTTTGGCGCGCGCCGGTCAGCAGTTCGACGTCGGCGATACCGCGCTGCCAGCCGTGGGCGACGGTGTAATCCTCCTTGTGAACGTTGGTCAGCCCCATGGCGCGCATGCGGGCCAGCGCCCACTCCACCGCGCGCTGGGCGTTGGGGGTGCCGGTGAGGCGCTCGCCGATGGTGTCGGTCAGCTCCTCCAGATTCTGGTTCGCCTGGGAATGGAGCAGCGCCTGGCCCACCACCTGGGCCAGCGCCGACGAGGGCGCCGGCGCCGCCGACTGGGCGGCCAGTCCGGCGGCCAGCCCGGCCACCACAGTCACAACAGCAGCTTGCAATCTCATTTCGCCATCATAACGCCGGCGGCTCTGGCACGCCGATTGCTCCTCTAGGGGGGTGCAGCAGGGAATTCGGGGCGCAAGTCCTGACCGGTCAGTGAGAGGAGGGACGAGTCATGGCGAGTAAGTACGCAACAAATTCCGGGCCAGGGAAGTTTTTGCCTGAAGGCGAATTCGCGGATCTGGTGGGGCGGTATCAGCCGCGACTGTATCGCATTGCCCTGCGGCAGGTGGGCAACCCCGAGGACGCCCAGGATGCGCTGCAGGAGGCGCTGCTTTTGGCCTTCCGCCATCGCGATCAGTTTCAGGGCCGCTCACAATGGGCCACCTGGATCACCCGCATCGTGATCAATGCCGCCCGCGGCCAGCAGCGGCGGCAGCGGGCGCGGCCGGCCAGCTCGCTCGAAGAGGTCACAGCGGCCGGGCAGCAGTTCCACGATCATCGTCCCTCCCCCGAGGCCAACTGTCTGGAGCGCGAGCGGCACGAACGCCTGAGCAAACTGCTGCGGCGGCTCTCGCCGGCGCTGCGCGAGGCGGTCGAAGTGCGCGAGCTGCAGGGTTTGAGCTGCCGCCAGGCGGCGGCGCGGCTGGGCATCCCCGCCGCCACGCTCAAATGCCGCACCTTCCGCGCCCGCGCCCGCTTGCAGGAGCTCAGCGGCCACGCCTGAGGAACAGTTGCCAGTTGCCGGTTGCCAGAGCGGGCTCCGGGCGCGGCGCCCTCGTCGGGAAGCGTCTTCCGCTGGCCAGGACAGTCCCGGGTGCGACGTCGCCGTCCACCCGCCGCATCGTCCGCGGCTTCCACTGTCCACTGTCCACCGTCCACTGCTGCTTAAGCGTCTTCCGCTGGCCAGGACAGGCCCGGGTGCAACGTCGCCGTGCACCCGCTGCATCGTCCGCGGCTTCAACCGGCAACCGGCAACCGGCAACTGGCAACTGCTCGTCAAGTATCCTGAGGGCGTGACTCTCGTCTCCGCGCGCCGGGGCCGCATTCTCGCCGCCAGCTTTGCCATCTACGCCTTCTGGGGTTCGGCCTATCTCGCCATGCGGGTGGGGCTGCGCACTCTGCCGCCGCTGGTGCTGGCGGGCACGCGCCTGGTGCTGGCCGGTCTGCTGATGACCGGCTGGGCGTGGCTGCGCGGGGCGCGCTGCCGGTGGCGCGAACTGCGCACCGTGGCGGCGGCGGCGGCGCTGCTGTTTCTCGGCGGCCATGGATTTCTCTACTGGGGACAGGCGCGGGTCAGCTCGGGCATGGCGGCGGTGCTGTTTGCCACCGTGCCGCTGTGGATTGTGCTGCTCGAGGGGCTGTCGTCGAGCGGCATCCGGCTGGGCTGGCGGGCGCTGACCGGACTGGTGCTGGGGATGCTGGGGGTGGTGATGTTGGTCGGTCCGCAGTCGCTGTTGGGCGCCGGACGGGTGGACCTGGCGGGAGCGGCGGCAATCGGGGTGGCCAGCCTGAGCTGGGCGGTGGGTTCGATCTATTGCACCCGTGCCCGCTTGCCGCACTCGGCGGCGCTGTCGGGCGGGTTGGAAATGCTGACCGGCGGGGTGATGCTGCTCATCGTCTCGCCGGTGACCGGCGAGTGGCGCGGGTTCCACTGGGCACAGGTGGCGCCGGGGGCCTGGTGGGCGGTGGCGTATCTGGTGCTGCTCGCCTCCATGGTCGCTTTCTCCTGCTATCTCTGGCTGCTGCGCAACGTCTCGGCGGCGCGCGTGTCCACCTACGCCTACATCAACCCGCTGGTGGCGGTCGGCCTCGGGTGGGCGCTGCTCGGCGAGCCCATCACCTGGCGCATTCTGGGCGCCATGGTGATGCTGCTGTCGGCCGTGGTGCTGATCGTCGCCCAGCAGAGCAAGCGCGCCGCCGCCGTGTTGGCCGCCGAGATCGAATCCCAGGGCGCAGTGGCGGGTTAGAAGGGAGGGTCGTGGCCATCCACCGCAATGGCCACGCCGAGCAGGGACCAAGCACGTTCCAGGGGATTAGGACGAGTACGGGCCCACTGCAGGGCGGTGCTCACCGGGCCCCGTCGCGCCCAGGCGTAGGCAACTTGTTCGTCCGCCGACGCGACAAAGTCGTCGCCCGAGGGAGGCGTGACGGCGCGGCGGGCAGCGTCAGTAAACCGCAGAGCGGCGGTGAGATCGCCCCGCGCGGCAAATGACTCGGCGAGATGTGCATAGGCCGGGCTGTAATCGGTCCGGTTGGGGTCGGCGCAGGCCTGCATGACGGCCTCCGCCAGCGCGGAATCACCGGATGCGATGCCGGCTCCGGCCACCGCCTCGCAGGAGCAACCTGGGGCATTGGCCGCCAGGGTAAATTGGCCGGCCCGCGCTTGCTGCGCCGCCCGGTCGCAGGCGTCGGGCGGAGGCTTCACTGGCCGCGTCCCGTTGCGCAACCAATCGTCGCGTTGCGGTTGGCTCATGCGGTGCACGGCCTCCTGGACGTGGATCTTGTCGCCTGCCTTTTGGGCATAGGAGGCAATGTCCCACAACTCCATGTCCACCGGCCCGGGTTCGCCGTCCGCCGCGGCGGGCTCCGGGGGTATCCTAGCCGCCGTGGCTAGTGCGCCGTCAAAATCTCCGCGCTGGGCCTGGCCCTCCGTCTTGGCCTGCAATACCCCGGTCAGGCAATAGGGCGGGAGGACCTTGAGGAGCCGCTGGGTGGTGGCATTGTCGCCCATGGCGGCGGCTTGATCGGCCACCAAACTCAGCTCCTGCTCGCGGGAGCGCGGTTCAGGAAGTTCGGCGATCATGGCCTGCGCCATGTTCAGATCGTTGTTCTGAATGCTCGCCGCGATTACGTAATCTTCCGTGTAGTAGTCCCTTAACGACGCCACGCCTCGAAGGGTGGCCAAGGCTTCACGGTAGCGGCGATCCTGAGCCTGTTGGTGGGCAATCGCCCCCAATAAGGTGTCGCGAATCCGCGGGCTCAAAGCCGTGACCAAAGCCTTGGATTCGGCCAACAGGGCGGCGCCCGATGAATTCTGGCGCCGCGACGCCGGAGCGGCGCAGGCGCTGAGCAGTAGCAAGGCGGCGCCGAACGCGGGAAGTGGACGAGCTCCGGAAGCCCTCATGGTGCCGATCATGGCGCCAATATATACGGAACGGCGATGCAAAAAAATCATCCCCGGGTATTGACTCTGGGCCCGGGGGCAGCTACAGTGTGAAGACGGTTGGCGCTGAAGTAGGGCGCTTCCGAGGCGGTCCGGCAAGGGCCGCGAGAGTTGTGGTAAGATAGATCTTGGGTTTTGCGTTTCCCGCCCGTCGGCCTCCCTGGAAAGTGAGGGTCGAGGCTGAGTGAGCCAAAATTCAACGCGAGACGGCGCCGGTGGCAACCGACGCGGTCCGGAAACGTCGCCTCGAACGGCAGGGGCGAGGGAAAGTTTGTGAGCGGTAGCCGGCTGGGCAGGTTGAGCAGGAATCGAGTTGGTTCCTGTTCCCGCGGCTGAAATTTGCTACACTCAAAAGGTTTTCGAGGACCGGGGCTTTCGGGCTCCGGGAGAGGCCCCCAGGGGCCGCTCTGGAAGGCGCAAGCCGGAAGGAGCGTCGAATCCCGCGCAAGCGGGTTGACAACTGGATTGAACACGCTAGAAAGAATCTTGTCGATTCGGTTTTGAGGCCAGAGCGACACTCGTCAATATTCTTCCGGCTGCGGGGCAACCCGTGATCGGAGGGTCCATTTTTTATTGAGAGTTTGATCCTGGCTCAGAATCAACGCTGGCGGCGTGCCTAACACATGCAAGTCGAGCGCGAAAGCCCCCGCAAGGGGGTGAGTAGAGCGGCGCACGGGTGAGTAACACGTGGGCAACCTACCTCCGAGTGGGGAACAACCTCGCGAAAGCGAGGCTGATACCGCATACGATCGCTGGTCCGCATGGACCGGTGAGGAAAGCAGCAATGCGCTGGGAGAGGGGCCCGCGGCCGATTAGCTAGTTGGCGGGGTAACGGCCCACCAAGGCGATGATCGGTATCCGGCCTGAGAGGGCGCACGGACACACTGGAACTGAAACACGGTCCAGACTCCTACGGG
>Ga0134126_10007382_pt1 | contig 13809 bp, 15 predicted proteins | sample KB31752_FD_96881 | JGI IMG/M metagenome (GOLD analysis project Ga0134126, IMG submission 96881) | Terrestrial soil microbial communities with excess Nitrogen fertilizer from Kellogg Biological Station, Michigan, USA - KB3-175-2 | ecosystem: Environmental > Terrestrial > Soil > Unclassified ...
GATCTGCACGGCATGACGCAAGTGCGCGCCCATCGCGCCCTGCATGGCTTTTTGCAGCGGGCGCATCTCGACGGTCTCACGTTCGTGCTTGTCGTCACCGGCAAGGGCAAGGTCGGCGACGACGAAGCCGAGCGCGGCGTGCTACGCCGCCAGGTGCCGCAATGGCTGAGCCTGCCGGAGTTTCGCCCGCTCGTGGTGGGTTTCGAGGAGGCGCATATCGGCCATGGCGGCAAAGGTGCGCTTTACGTGCGGATCAGGCGGGCACGGGGCTAGAGCATGATCCCGGAAAAGTCGGCGCCGGGTTTCCGTAAGGATCATCAAACTAAAACGGCCTCACAATACCGACGCGCGGGATCAGGGTGACGATCACGCCAAAGATGGTGGTCTTGCGATCGCCTGCCGGAATGGGGGCGACCGGGCGCGAGGCCGGCAGCATCTTCACTGCATGCAGGATCAGGAACATGCAGACCGCCCAGTTCGAGATCCAGCGGGAATAGTCGAACACGATCGCAAAGATGATGAGATAACCGAGGGTCACGCCGGCAAGCGCGGCGATGACAAGCTGCCGGTGCAACGCCTCGCGCAGCGCGCGGATTGTATCCGCGTAGTATCGCCAGAGCGGGGTGTGCAGCCAGATCAGCAGCGCAAACACGGGGACGCCCAGGATGTTCGAGGGCATGCGCGCCCAGGTGTCGGAAATCTCTTTCGAGAGCGGCTGGTACCAGATGTAGGCAAAGCTCAGCAGATCGGTCCGCGAGGGATCGGCCATCCGGCTTTTCAGATAGTCGATGAACTGGGGTGCCGGGATCGGCATCGTTCCCCAGAACTGCGCGGCGATGAAGAGCGTGCCGAGCGCGAGCGTGGCGATGACGCCGACGGCAAGGTTGGCGCGGTTGATACCCGCGAAGAGATAATGGCGCAGCACCACGATGACACCGATGGTCGGCACATACATCAGCAGATGGATGTGGTGGATCAGGATCAGGACGATCGAGAACACAGCCGCCAGCACGACATAGGCGATCGATTGCGCCGGCACGAGCAGGAGGATGATCGCAGCGAGGCAGCCATAGATGTCGAAATGGCCGAGCGAATGCATGAAATTCTTGAAGAAGAACGGCGAGGCGGCCATGAACAGAAACACCGGCAGAGTCTTCTGGTCGAACCCGAAGGTTCGCTGGAACAATCTGACGTACAGGCCGAGCGTGATCAGCCACACCGTGCCTGCCAGCGCGAACACCAGCCAGACCGGCACCTTGTCGACGAAGAGCGACACGATCGCGCCGATCAGCGCGCGCTTGACGAAGCCGAAATGGTAGTCGACGACGAGATGGATATAGGGAACCCAGGGCGGCAGCAGCACCTTGTGCCAGAAAACCCCGATCAGTACGGCGACGTTGACGACAAGCATCACGCGCCAGGGGTTTTGCCAGCTACGGGGATTCATTCACTGCTCTTGTCATCGTCCCGGACACGCGAGCGCGATCCGGGATCCATAACCACTGATGCTGATGTTGCGTCAAGGGCGGCCCCTACGGTGTCCGATCAGGGAAGCCGGTGGTTATTATGGTCCCCGCTTTCGCGTCGCTTTCGCGCGGACGACCGCAGGATATAACGCGACAGCCGGAAACAACAAATTACAAAATAAACCGGCTCAGATCGGCGTTCTTGGCGAGATCGCCGACGTGCTTCTCGACATAAGCCGCGTCGATCTGGACGGTTTCGCCGCCGCGATCGGGCGCGGTGAAGGAGATGTCGTCGAGCACCCGTTCCATCACGGTCTGCAGCCGCCGCGCACCGATATTCTCGACGGTGGCATTCACCGCGACCGCGACGTCGGCGAGCGCATCGATGGCGCTGTCGGTGATATCGAGTGTCACGCCCTCGGTCTTCATCAGCGCCACATATTGCTTGATCAGCGAGGCCTCCGGCTCGGTCAGGATGCGGCGCATGTCGTCGCGCGTCAGCGCCTGCAACTCGACCCGGATCGGCAGCCGACCCTGCAATTCCGGCAGCAGGTCGGAGGGTTTTGCGATGTGAAATGCGCCGGAGGCGATGAACAGGACGTGGTCGGTCTTGACCACGCCATGCTTGGTCGTGACCGTGGTGCCCTCGATCAGCGGAAGCAGGTCGCGCTGCACACCCTCGCGCGAGACATCGCCGCCAAGGCGATTTTCGCGGACGCAAATCTTGTCGATCTCGTCGAGGAAGACGATGCCGTTGTTTTCGACGGCGTGGATGGCTTCCTGTGTCAACTGGTCGTTGTCGAGCAGCTTGTCGGACTCCTCGTTGACGAGGATTTCGTGCGAACCCTCGACCGTCAGCCGGCGCGTCTTGGTCCGCCCGCCGAGCTTGCCGAAGATGTCGCCGATCGAGATCGCGCCCATTTGCGCGCCCGGCATGCCGGGGATTTCGAACATCGGAAAGCCGCCGCTGGACGGCTGCGTCTCGATCTCGATCTCCTTGTCGTTGAGCTCGCCGTCACGGAGCTTTCTGCGGAACGAATCCCGCGTCGCGGCGGATGAGTTCGGGCCGACCAGCGCATCCAGCACGCGCTCCTCGGCGGCAAGCTGCGCGCGCGCCTGCACGTCCTTGCGCTTGCGCTCGCGGATCTGGATGATCGCGACCTCGACGAGGTCGCGGATGATCTGCTCGACGTCGCGGCCGACATACCCCACCTCGGTGAACTTGGTCGCCTCGACCTTGATGAAAGGCGCGCCGGCAAGTTTCGCCAATCGTCGCGCGATCTCCGTCTTGCCGACGCCGGTCGGTCCGATCATCAGGATGTTCTTGGGCAGCACCTCCTCGCGCAAGCCGCCATTGAGCTGCTGCCGCCGCCAGCGGTTGCGCAGCGCGATCGAAACCGCGCGCTTGGCGTCGGACTGGCCGACGATGAAACGATCAAGTTCGGAAACGATTTCGCGGGGGGAGAAGTCTGTCATGGCCCTTAGCTAAGGCTGGAATGCTGCGCCCACAAGCCACATCATTGGCGGATCATCAAGAGTGCCGTCCCGTCCGGCGTTTCCACCAGTCGATCGCGCAAAAATCCGGCATTTTCATAAGCGCGTATAGCGCGGACGTTGGTCGGATCGGGATCGGTCACGACGCGAGGTGTGCCTTTTCGCAGCAGCCCGTCGACGAATTGCCGGATGAATTTTGATCCATGTCCGCAGCCGACGAAAGCAGGCTCGCCGATGAATTGATCGATGCCGCGCGCGTCCTCTGGCTGCGGGCCAAAGCCCTGGTTCCACGTCGACAGCCGGTAACACTGGATGTAGGCGAACGGCTCAGCCTTGAGAGCGACCAGGAACTGGTCCATGTCGGGATGATTGAGGTCGCCGCTGACGAGTTGATATTGCTCGCCGGGATCGCCCCACCAGCGCACGACCTCCGGCGTCTGCAACCAGCGCATAACCAAAGGCAGATCGGCTTCGGTCAGCGGCCGAAACGTGTACGCCGGCGTCATGATTCTTTGTCTGCGCATGATCTATTCGGAAAAACGCACACTTTGCGCTACTGCCGGCTTCGGGTCGCGCTAACCGCCCGGCAGCGTCTCGATGGTGACGTTGCGGTTGGTGAAGACGCAGATGTCGGCGGCGATATCGAGCGAGCGGCGCACGATGGTTTCGGCGTCCTTGTCCGAATCGATCAGCGCCCGCGCCGCGGCCAACGCATAATTGCCGCCAGAGCCGATGGCCATCACGCCGCCCTCCGGCTCCAGCACGTCGCCGGTGCCGGTCAGGACCAGCGACACGTCCTTGTCGGCGACGATCATCATCGCTTCCAACCGCCGCAGATAGCGGTCGGTGCGCCAGTCCTTGGCGAGTTCGACCGCGGCACGGGTGAGTTGCCCGGGATATTGCTCGAGCTTGCTCTCCAGCCGCTCGAACAGGGTGAAGGCGTCGGCGGTGGCACCGGCAAAGCCCCCGATCACGTCGCCCTTGCCGAGCTTGCGGACCTTCTTGGCGTTGGATTTGATCACGGTCTGGCCGATCGAGACCTGGCCGTCGCCGCCGATCACGACCTTCCCGGTCTTGCGGACGGTCAGAATGGTGGTGCCGTGCCAGACCGGCTGCTCGTTCGATGCATGCATTGGATACCCTCTTGTCCGGCCAGATTTAGGGCTTGCGGCTCAAGGTTACAATCGGTGCTCCTTTGCAGGGCGGAATCCGCTCACCATAGGCCGAAGATCAGCCCGGATCGGGTCATCCCGCAGTAGCGAAGGCGTCATCGGCCTGCTAAAAGACCCGCGTTTTTCGGCAGGAAGGCTTCAGTTTCATGCGCAGCACGACCATCAAGCGCAAGACCAAGGAGACCGACATCGAGGTGGCGGTGAACCTCGACGGCACCGGTGTGGCCAACATTTCGACCGGGATCGGCTTCTTTGACCATATGCTGGACCTGCTCGCCCGCCACTCCCGCATCGACATCGTTGTGAAGGCCAATGGCGACCTTCACGTCGACCATCACCACACCACCGAAGACGTCGGCATCGCGCTAGGACAAGCCGTGCGGCAGGCGCTCGGCAACATGGCTGGTATCACCCGCTACGCCTCGATCCATATGCCGATGGACGAGACGCTAACGCGCGTGGTGATCGACATTTCCGGCCGGCCGGTGCTGGTATTCAAGGCGGCGTTTCCGCGCGACAAGGTCGGGCAGTTCGACACCGAGCTGGTGCGCGAATGGTTCAACGCTTTCGCCATGAATGCCGGCGTGACTTTGCACGTCGAGACCCTATATGGCGAGAACAGCCACCATATCGCCGAATCCTGCTTCAAGGGTCTGGCGCGGGCGCTGCGGGCCGCGGTCGCGATCGATCCGCGCGCGGCCGGCGAGGTGCCGTCCACCAAGGGTCAGCTCGGCGGCTGACCTCGTTCGCCGGAGAGTTGAGAATGCCGGTTTATACGGTTCATGCGCCTTCAGCTCATGCCGCGGATTTTCGCGCGACCGACAAGTTCGTGTTCGTGCGCGATGGTTTCCATTTCTGGGCGATGGTGCTGGGCCCGTTCTGGCTGACCTGGAAGCGGCTGTGGCTTGCGCTGCTCGGCTGGCTCATCGTGGTCATCGGGCTCGAATTCGCGGTGCTCAGGCTTGGCGGCGGCGGCCTGGGGGTGTTCATCGTCGACATCATCCTCGCCATCCTGATGGGGCTCGAGGCTTCGACCTTGCAGCGCTGGACCTATTCACGGCGCCAATGGCGCCAGCTCGATGTGGTCGTTGCCGATGACGAGGAGAGCGCCGAACGGCGCTTCTTCGATCGCTGGACCACAGGCAACAATATCGATCCGCGGTCGGTTGACCGCGGCGGGCCGCCGCCCACTCGCGATGTACCGGGCCAACGTTTTTCGGACCCGCCGCCGCTGCCGCAGGGCGGCATCATCGGTTTGTTTCCAGAGCCAGGAGGATCGCGATGACGGTTGCCATCATCGATTACGGCTCGGGAAATCTGCATTCCGCCGCGAAAGCCTTTGAACGCGCTACGCGGACATTTGAGAACCCGCAGAAAGTCGCGGTGACGCGCGATCCAGAAGTGGTCTTTCGCGCCGATCGCATCGTGCTCCCCGGGGTTGGCGCCTTTGCCGATTGCCGCAAGGGCCTGAATGCGCTCGACGGCATGGTGGAAGCGTTGACCGAGGCGGTGCGGGTGAAAGCGCGGCCGTTCCTCGGCATCTGCGTCGGCATGCAGTTGATGGCGACCCGCGGCAAGGAGCACGTCACGACGGACGGATTCAATTGGGTGGAGGGCGACGTCGAGAAGATCCAGCCGCGCGACGAGGACCTCAAGATCCCGCACATGGGCTGGAATACGCTCGAAGTGTTGCAGGAGCATCCCGTGCTGGAGCGGCTCGAGCTGGGGCCGAAAGGCCGCCACGCCTATTTCGTGCACTCCTATCACCTCAATGCGGCGAACGAGGCCGACGTGATGGCGCGTGCCGATTACGGCGGGCCCGTCACCGCAATCGTGGGCAAGGACACTGCGATCGGCACGCAATTCCATCCCGAGAAGAGCCAGCGTTTCGGCCTGGCGCTGATCTCGAACTTCCTGAAGTGGAAGCCGTGATCCTCTCTTCTATGTTTTTCTTCACCTCCACCCTTGCGGGGGAGCGAAAGGCGTCTGTTCGCCGCCGCCCTGAAAGACGCCAAGGCGGAGCCTTGGCTATGTGCGAAGCATTCGGGAGGGGGGTAAACCAGAAGCACCGCCGTCTGGGCTGCCCCCCTCCCCAGCCCTCCCCCGCAAGGGGGGAGGGAGCAGGGACTTTGTTATGATCCTCTTTCCCGCGATCGACCTGAAGAACGGCCAGTGCGTACGGCTCGAACAGGGCGACATGGCGCGCGCCACCGTGTTCAACCTCGATCCGGCCGCGCAGGCCAGGCACTTTGCCGCAGAGGGCTTTGAATATCTGCATGTGGTCGATCTCGATGGCGCCTTTGCCGGCAAGCCGGTGAATGCGCGGGCTGTCGAGGCGATGCTCGAGACCGTCAGGATGCCGGTGCAGCTCGGCGGCGGCATTCGCGATATCAGGACCGTGGAAGGCTGGCTCGAAAAGGGCGTTTCTCGCGTGATCATCGGCACGGCTGCAGTGCGCGATCCCGAGCTTGTGAAAAGCGCGGCAAGGAGATTTCCCGGCCGCGTGGCGGTCGGCCTCGATGCGCGCGATGGCAAGGTTGCGGTCGAAGGCTGGGCCGAGACATCGCAAGTGACCGCGCTCGAGATCGCACAGCGATTCGAGGATGCCGGCGTTGCCGCCATCATCTTCACCGATATCGCGCGCGATGGGCTCTTGAAGGGCCTCAATCTCGACGCGACCATTGCGCTCGCCGAGAGCATTTCAATTCCCGTGATTGCCTCCGGCGGGCTTCCTCGATCGAGGATGTCAAGGCGATGCTGACGCCGCGGGCAAAGAAGCTGGCGGGTGCGATCGCCGGCCGCGCGCTCTACGACGGCCGTCTCGATCCGTCGGCCGCGCTGGCGCTGATCCGCAACGCGCGCGCAGCGGCTTGATTGGTTTGACGCGGTTTCTTCATGCGAACCGGCTGCCATTTCGCTTGAAAACGCTACTGGGAGATAACGATGTTCAAGGTTCGCGTGATTCCCTGCCTGGACGTCAAGGACGGACGCGTGGTGAAGGGCGTCAACTTCGTCGACCTGCGGGACGCCGGCGATCCCGTCGAAGCGGCGATTGCCTACGACGCCGCCGGCGCCGACGAGCTCTGCTTCCTCGACATTACCGCGACCCATGAAAATCGCGGCATCATGCTGGACGTGGTCCGCCGCACGGCGGAGGCCTGCTTCATGCCTCTGACCGTGGGCGGCGGTGTCCGCACCATCGACGACATCCGCACCCTCCTGCGCTCTGGCGCCGACAAGGTGTCGATCAATTCGGCTGCGGTCGCGCGACGCGAATTCGTGAAGGAGGCGGCCGAAAAATTCGGCGATCAGTGCATCGTGGTCGCGATCGACGCCAAGCGCGTTGCACGCGCCGGCGGCTTCGACCGCTGGGAGATCTTCACCCATGGCGGCCGCAAATCCACAGGCATCGACGCCATCGAGTACGCCCAGGAGGTGGTCGCACTCGGCGCCGGCGAAATTCTCTTGACCTCGATGGACCGGGACGGCACGAGGCGGGGCTTTGACCTGCCGCTGACCCAGGCCATCGCCGACAGCATTCCCGTACCCGTTATCGCCTCCGGAGGCGTCGGCAATTTGGATCATCTGGTCGAGGGCATCCGGCAGGGCCACGCAACCGCAGTGCTGGCCGCCTCGATCTTCCACTTCGGGGAATTTACCATTCGGGAGGCCAAGGATCACATGGTGCGTGCCGGCCTGCCGATGCGGCTCGATCCCTGATTGCTCCCTGTCATAAAAGTGCTACATCAGCGGCACTGGCGTCCGCACTTTGGCATACGCCTGCGCAGAGTCTGCTTGATGTCGCGTTTCACCGTCCATGATTTGGCCGCCACCATCGATGCCCGCGCGGCATCGGGGGGTGAAGCGTCCTACACCAAAAAGCTGCTCGACAAGGGCGCGGCGCATTGCGCCAGGAAACTCGGCGAAGAGGCAGTCGAAACGGTGATTGCTGCAGTCGAGAATGACCGCGACCATCTGATCGCGGAGAGCGCCGACCTGCTTTACCACCTGCTGGTGCTGCTCAAGGCGCGCGGCATTTCGCTGGCTGATGTCGAAGCGAGGCTTGCGCAACGGACGTCGATGTCGGGGCTTGAAGAGAAAGCTTCGCGCAAGCCGGACTAGCCCGAGGGTCATGCATGGATATCCGCGCACCAGATCAGCAATATAACCCCTACCGGATCTTCACCCGGGAGCAGTGGGCACGGCTGCGCGACGACACGCCGATGACGCTGGAGCCGGGCGAGTTCGATCGGCTGCGTTCGCTGCAAGATCATCTCGACCTGCGGGAGGTCGAGGACATCTACCTGCCGCTGTCGCGCATGCTGTCGATCTATGTCGACGCCATGCAGCGGCTGTACTACGCGCAACGCCAGTTCCTGGGCATTCGCGACCGCAAGATGCCCTACATCGTCGGCGTCGCGGGCTCTGTCGCAGCCGGCAAGTCCACTACAGCGCGCGTGCTGCAGGCCCTGCTCGCCCGCTGGTCGCCGCGGCCCAAGGTCGACCTGATCACCACCGACGGCTTCCTCTATCCGAACGCGGTGCTGGAACGGCAGGGCCTGATGCAGAAGAAGGGCTTTCCGGAAAGTTACGACCTGCCGACGCTCTTGAACTTCCTCAGCGACATCAAGTCCGGCCGGCGCCAGGTGCGCGCGCCGGTCTATTCGCATTTGATCTACGATATCGTGCCGAACAAATGGGTCGAGATCGACCAGCCGGACATCCTGATCGTCGAGGGCGTCAACGTGCTGCAGACCGGCCGGTTGCCGCGCGACGGCAAGGCGGTTCCGTTCGTGTCCGACTTCTTCGATTTCTCGGTCTATATCGACGCCGAGGAGTCGGTGCTGAGGCAATGGTACGTCCAGCGTTTCCTGGCGCTGCGCGATACCGCGTTCACCGATCCCAAATCCTACTTCCATCGCTACGCGCTGCTGTCGGATGACGAAGCGACCGCCACCGCGATCGCGATCTGGGAGCGCACCAACCTCGCCAATCTCGAGGACAACATCCTGCCGACGCGGCCGCGCGCGACGCTGATTCTGACCAAGGGCGCCGATCACGCCGTGGAGACCGTGGCGCTGCGAAGGCTCTAGTTTCGTCGCTCCGCTCCTCGCAATGACGGAGCGAAAGGCGGCTACGCCGCCAGATGCCGCGCCGCCGTTAGTCCGGCCAGCGCTTCGGCAAGCTTGTCGCAATCGAGCGGCTTGATCAAAAAGCCATCCATGCCCGCTTCGAAGCAAGCGTAACGATCTTCGACCAGCGTGTTGGCGGTGAGCGCGAGTATCGGCGTGCGCCGGCTCGTTTCGTCGGCCTCGCGGGCGCGGATGCGCTTGGCGGTCTCGATGCCGTCGAGCTCGGGCATCTGCACGTCCATCAGCACGAGGTCATAGGGCGTGCCGGCGGATTTCGCAGCGAGCCAGGATTCCAGCGCCGCCGCGCCGTTGGTGGCGATCACGGTATGGTGGCCGAGCCGCGAGAGCAGCGAGCGTATCAGCAGTGCATTGATCTCGTTGTCTTCCGCAACCAGCACCGACAGCCCGGCGCTCCCCTTGGCCGCTGGTGTCTCGGCGGTGCTCTCGGCTTCAACCGGCATGTTGCTTGCGAGGTCCGGTGCCGCCACTTCGGGCGTGGCAACAAGACGCGCGGCAAGCGAGACGGCGCGCAACGGCTTCACCAGATAGCCGGTGAAGGCCGAAGATAGCTTCAGGTCCTGTCGGGTCGACGGCGTGAGCATCACGATCCGATGAGTGGCGTGACGCCGCGCGGCGTCGCCGATTGCCGTGACCATCTCGGACCCGAACGCGCCGTCGACCAGCACCGCATGCCACGAACGCTCCGGCAGCAGCGCCAGCGCGACGTCGAAGTCCGAAACCAGGCAGGTCTGGCAGTTCCAGCGCTGCAGCCGTCGCGAAATCAGCGAGGCCTCGATGCTCTGCCGCGCGATCAGCATGACCGGCTGGCCGTCGAGGTCGGGCGTCGCAACACCCCGCCGCCCGGCGCCCTCGGTCGGAGGTAGCGGTATTGTCACCTCGAACGTCGAGCCGACGCCGAGCTGGCTTTCCAGGGTGATGCGGCCGCCCATGCGCTTGACGATGCGCTCGGAGATGCTCAGGCCGAGCCCAGTGCCGCCATAATTGCGGGCGATGCGCTCGTCGGCCTGCTCGAATTCGCGGAAGATCTTCTCGCGCGCTTCGGGTGCGATGCCAATGCCGGTGTCGCGTATGGTGAAGCTGATGTCGTTCGGCCAGATGCCGGGCTCGACGATCAGCGCGACCCCGCCCTGCGCGGTGAACTTGATGGCGTTGCCGGCGAGGTTGAGCAGCACCTGCCGCAGCCGCGCCGCGTCTCCGATGACCTCCAAAGGCAGGCGCTCATCGACATAGGCCGCGATCTCGAGCCTCTTCGCCTGCGCCCGTGGCGCCAGCAATTCGGTGACATCCTCGATCAGGGAGGTGAGCGCGAACGGGCGCTGCTCCAGATCGATCTTGCCGGCTTCGATCTTGGAATAGTCGAGCAGCTCCTCGATCAGCGACAGCAGCGCGTCGCCGGAGGTTTTCACGGCTTTCGCATAGGTCGCCTGCTCCGGCGTGAGTGCGGTATCGAGCAGGAGCGAGCTCATGCCGATGATGCCGTTCAGCGGCGTGCGGATCTCATGGGAAGCCATGGCGAGGAAGCGCGACTTGGCGCGGCTTGCGGCATCGGCCTGATCGCGCGCTTGAGCCAGCGCGCGCTCGGTCTCGGTGCGGTCGGTGACGTCGCGACCGACGCATTGCAACTCGGCCGGCTGGCCGGCATCGGCGCGGACAAAGCCTTCGCGCCAGGCGATCCAGCGCGCACCTAGCCGCGTCGCGATCTTCTGATCGTGCATTCGCGTGCCGTTGGCTTCCAGCACGCTGTCACCCTGCTCCAGGATTTCGAACGAGAAGCGGCTGCCGATCAAGACCTCGCGCGGCCGCTCCGCCATCATGCAAAAGGCGTCGTTGGCATAGGTGATGCGGCCCTCCGCGCTGCGCATCACGATCAGGTCACCTTGCGATTCGAACAGGCTGCGTGCGCGGCCCTCGGCTTCCTGCAGTTCCCAATTGCGATCGGCCAGCGCCTCGTTGTGGAGCGCGATCATGCGCATCTTCTTGCGCAACAGGCGCAGCCGGACGCTCAGCGTCACAAGCGCAAGGCAGGCGATCGCGAACAGAAAGCTCGCGCCGATCGCAAAGGCATGAGGATTGTAGCCGGAATGCTCGGACCGGCTGCCGATAATGAAGCCATAGGCGCCGCCGAAGGCGGCCGAGAAGGTCATAAAGGAACGAATCACGGCGATCAGCCGCCGGTAGCGGCGGGCGAAGCGGCGTATGCGCAGTTTGATCCGGAAGCTCCGCCCCATCGCCGACACCTTGAGATTGGCGCTCACATATTGTGCGTTACGGCGACGATGCGGCGGCGACCTTGCAAAGTGTTTGAAGCCGCAACGCTTCGCCGGCCGCGATAAGAACAGGGTTAGCGAAGAATTAATGCGCCTCTCAGTGCGCGGCGTCGGCAAGGTGCGGGCGCTGGCCGTGAGCACCGACGGTCAGGGCCGCCGCTTCACGGGCCGAGAAGCGTTTGGAGCGCACGGAGATGCGGTAATCGGCGGGGACGGTCGTCACGCGAAAGGAAGGTCACCGGTACGACAGCGCTTCTGCGCGTGGAGCTCGCGATGAATTGCGTCGCCGGCGTCGCCTCGCAGGCGCTGTCGTCGTCGCCGGCGTCATCGACCACGGCGAAATCGGCTGCTTCTGCGTTGTCCGTTATCGCGACGCGGACGGTGGCAAGCTTCGGATCGTCGGTGAAGCTGACATGGAGGTCGGCGTGCCAGGGAGCAGAGGCGATCTCGAGGGTTTCCGAACCAAGCGCGATGCAGGGACGCGGGCTCGGGAAAAGCTCGATGCGGGCAAGCATTGCCGCCACGATCAGAGGAACCACCGAGACCAGAATTTTCAAACGCAACATGGAACGCCGCTCGCTCGACCAACGCCCGCTATGCGCGGGCTTATGGTTGTCGGAGTGTAAAGAAAACCGGTTACCGCAGAGTTGACGGGCCGCCTCTCAAGCCGCGACGTGGCGTGCTTCTTCGGCGAGCGCGCGATAGGACAACGCTTCGGCGAGATGCAGCCGGGCGATCTTCTCGGCGCCGTCGAGATCGGCGAGCGTGCGGGCGACACGAAGCACGCGGTGATAGCCGCGCGCGGAAAGGCGCATGGTCTCGGCGGCATCGCGCAGCAATTTCTGCCCCTGCGCGTCGGGCTTGGCGATCTCCTCCAGCAGCGCGGCCGGCGCTTCTGCGTTGGTGCGGACGTGAGGCAGGCCGGCGTCGGCGTAGCGCTTAAGCTGGACCTGGCGTGCGGCTGCGACGCGCGCGGCGACTTCAGCCGAGCCTTCCGCGGGCGGCGGCAGGATCAGGTCGGCCGCGGTCACCGCGGGCACCTCGATGCGAAGATCGATGCGGTCCATCAGCGGGCCGGAAATGCGCATCTGGTAGTCGGCGGTGCAGCGCTCGATCGGCGCGCGGCGGCAGGAATAGCCGGGCTCGAAAGCGTTGCCGCAACGACAGGGGTTCATCGCGGCGACCAGCATGAAGCGCGCAGGATAGGTGACGCGGTGGTTGGCGCGGGAGACCGCGACTTCGCCGTTCTCCAGGGGCTGGCGCAGCGAATCCAGCACGCGCGGATCGAACTCCGGCAATTCGTCGAGGAACAACACGCCGTGATGGGCGAGCGAAATCTCGCCGGGCTTGGCGCGCATCCCGCCGCCGGTCAGTGCCGCCATGCTGGCGGAATGATGCGGGCTACGGAACGGCCGCTGCGAAGTCAGCGCGCCGCCTTCGATCTCGCCGGCGACGGAGGCGATCATCGAGACTTCGAGCAGTTCAGATGGCGATAGCGGCGGAAGGATCGAAGGCAGCCGCGCGGCAAGCATCGATTTGCCTGCTCCAGGCGCGCCGACCATCAGAAGATGATGTCCGCCGGCGGCCGCGATCTCGAGCGCGCGCTTGGCACTCTCCTGGCCCTTGATGTCACGGAGGTCAAGCTGAGCGGCCGGCGCCTGCTGCACCTTCGGCTGCGGCCGCGACAGCACCTGCGTGCCCTTGAAGTGGTTGGCGATCTGGATCAGCGAGTTGGCGGCGATGATCTGGATGTCGGGACTGGCCCAGGCCGCCTCGCCGCCGCACGCCGCCGGACAGATCAGTCCCTCCTCGCGCGAATTGGCGCCGATTGCAGCCGGCAAGACGCCCGCGACGGGCGCTATCGAGCCGTCTAGGCCGAGCTCGCCGAGCACGGTAAAGCCGCCCAATGCATCCGGAGGGATCGCGCCGATGGCTGCCATCAGGCCAAGCGCGATCGGCAGGTCGTAATGGCTGCCTTCCTTCGGCAAATCGGCAGGGGCGAGATTGACGGTAATCCGGCGCGCTGGCAGCGCAAGCCCTGAGGCGATCAGCGCGGAACGCACCCGCTCGCGCGCCTCCGAGACCGCTTTGTCAGCAAGACCAACGACATGGAAAGCCGGCAAGCCCGACCGGTCGAGCCGGGTGTTGCCCCCGGAACTCTCCATCGGCCGGCCGCTACACCCGCTAGAAGCTCGACGACGACGGCAGGTTGGGCGGCTTGTAACTGGGCAAGAGCTTCATCCGCTCGCCGACAGCA
>Ga0134126_10007383_pt1 | contig 13808 bp, 11 predicted proteins | sample KB31752_FD_96881 | JGI IMG/M metagenome (GOLD analysis project Ga0134126, IMG submission 96881) | Terrestrial soil microbial communities with excess Nitrogen fertilizer from Kellogg Biological Station, Michigan, USA - KB3-175-2 | ecosystem: Environmental > Terrestrial > Soil > Unclassified ...
AGAAGAAAACACCATTTTTTACCAGTACCACACATACACGGTGGGTTTGGGAAGAACGGCTGACTCCATCAACAAAATCCTCGCAAAGAGGAAAAATACCGATAGCATAAAGATGCTCAGAAACAAGCTCTATGCTATGGACAGGGCAGTTGATTCATTTCGTGTCGCCTTTATGGCCAAATATCCTAATAGTTTTTCAACCAAGCTGCTACATTCCCTGCCACCCCCGCACGTGCCCGAAACGCCAAAGCTTCCCAATGGCCAGAAAGATTCAACATTCCCATACCGCTATTACAAGCAGCATTATTTTGATAATATTGATTTCTCTGACGGCAGGATTTGCCGGACGCCCTTTTTTGAAGGGAAACTTAAAGAATATTTTAAAGACCTCGTGGCCCCGATGCCGGATTCAATCATCAAAGACGCTGATATGCTGGTTGAAAAATCAAAACCGAGCGATGACATGTTTAAGTATGTGCTGTCCTGGATCGTGAACCACTATGACGAATCGCAATATATGGGCATGGATGCCGTGACATCTCATCTCATAGAGAAATATTTCCTTACCGGGCAGGCCAAATGGGTAACCCCGACCCAAATAACCGGGATGCGCAAACGCGACAGTATTGTGTCGCACCTGCTTATCGGCAAAACCGCCCCTGACCTCTATATGACAGACAGCAATGGCAAAGTGATAACCTTATACAGCGTTCACGCCAAATACATTATCCTGTATTTCTGGGATGCCACCTGCGGACATTGCCAGCACGCCACACCTATTCTCCATGAGTTTTATGAAAAGAACAAATCAAAATATAACCTCGAGGTTTATGCCGCTACTATAGAACGCAAAACAAAAGACTGGAAACCGTATATCAGGGACCATAAAATTGGGGATTGGATAAACGTCTGGGATTCTTATACGGTTACAGATTTTGCAAAGGTATATGACATATACAGCACCCCGGTGGTATATATCCTCGACAAGAATTTTAAGATCATAGCCAAACGGCTTGACGTTACCCAGATCGAAGGGTTCCTGGATCACCTGGAAAAGAAAGATGCGCAGCAGGGGATACAAATGGCCCCTCCGGATGATGATCCAATGCCTGGGGTAAAGCAATAATCAGGAATCAGGCGTCAGGAATCAGGCGTCAGGCGGCAAGCCCTGAAAGCCCGCCCGGCCTTGCCGTTCGGACAGGGGCGGCATATATGAGCGAGGGGTGTAGCCCCTCGAAAATAAAAAAACCCGGCGCAGAGAGCCGGGTTCCTTATTAAATTAATTACTTAAAACTTAGATCTTTCAGTTATGATTTGCTTTGGGTTTTTGTGCAGGACTTTTTGCAGCATTTGCCTTTGCAGCATTTTTTTTCTTTGCAAACGGTAGTGCCCTTTGCGCAGTCTGTTTTATCGTGCCCTGCAAAAGCAGGAGTAATCATGAGGAGGCTGAATGTAAGCCCGGTTCCATATAAAAGCAGTTTTTTCATTTTCTTAAATCTTTTAAATAGTTAAACGAATGAATAGTTACAAAAGCAAAGATACATATATTATGCCATAAAACAAAATAATTGTCAATTCAGTTCTAAGTTTGTACTCCAAATATCCAATATGACCCGAAAAGAGCTATATCAGCGCGTTATCCAGTACTTTGAGCAAACCATGCCGGATGCCAAAACGGAGCTTCACTACCGAAACCCTTATGAGCTTCTTGTCGCAGTAATCCTTTCGGCCCAGTGCACGGACAAAAGGGTAAACATGACAACGCCTGCCCTGTTCTCGGTTTACCCTACCCCCCATGAACTATCAAAGGCGAGTTTTGACGATGTATTTCCTTTCATTAAAAGCATCAGCTACCCGAACAGCAAAACCAGGCACCTGATCGCTATGGCAAAGATGCTTGTAGAAGATTTTAAAGGTAAGGTTCCAGGTGACAGATCAGACCTTGAAAAACTCCCCGGGGTGGGGCGCAAAACAGCCAATGTTGTTGCTTCAGTAGTGTTTGGTGAAAATACCATGCCTGTAGATACACACGTGTTCAGGGTAGCGCAGCGCATCGGGCTGGTAAGGCCGTCCAAAACCCCGAGACAGGTGGAAGACCAGTTGTTGAAATATACGCCTCCTGAGCTCCTGGGCAAATTTCACCACTGGCTGATACTTCATGGGCGGTACGTCTGTACCGCACGAAGCCCTAAGCATGAGGAGTGCGGATTGAGAGATGTTTGTAAATATTACAAGGGATTGGCAAAAGGCAGTAAGTAAACCTTTTGATAATAGACAGCTACACCAGCCTGATAGTAAAAAATTTATAGCCGGTATTTCCCAAAATATCATTATCTTTGTCATTGCACCAAAAAAAACTTTCATGCCCTATACCATGAAATACAAATCGGATATCAAAGATATCGAAAGCATTGCCGGTACCTGGACCGGTAAAGTGAGCCAGGTATTGTTTGGTAAAAATATTGAATTTGATATCAAACTTGACTTACAGGAGGATGACTGTAAAGTCGTAGGCAAGGCGGTTTTGGACGTTTCCAACCTCCAGGTAAAAGACGAATCCGGCAACCCGCTTGAACCTGCAACCCTATCTATAACCGGCGCCTTTTATGAAAACAGGTTTCTGCATTTGAATTATAAAAACCAGGACGAGCCCCTTCAATTCGGCTTTATTGTTATTGATCTTTTCGAAAACATTATTAAGCCGGAACAGATGATGAAAGGGTTGTTTATTGGTTATGGCCCAAAGAGTAAAAAAGTGATCAATGGCGAGGTTGTTTTGAGGAAAACACAAACCCCTAATCCCTCTTTCTAGAGGGGAATATAATGGGCTGTGTTTTATTATGATAGTTTGCCAAAGTGATTTAACACATATATATACTCTCTTAGTTAAACTCTATTGGTTAATCTCATTCCGGCACGTTCCTTCTAAAAAGAAGGGTTAGGGATGTGTACTTTAGAAGGGTTAGGGATGTGTAAAACACCAAAAATAATTATATTTGAGCAATAATTTACAATTAATTATGAAACCCAACAAACTATTCCTGCTGGCTATCAGCCTGTTCCAGCTTCAAATCCTTTTTGCAAAGGCTCCCGGCCCGAAGGTCACACAGTTTATGAATAATAAGGACTGGAATTTTGTAGAAAATAAGGGGCAGCTACCCCCTGACCCCCTAAAGGGGGAAAATATAAAGTATTATGGGCACCAGGGAGGGGTATATTTATATTGCAAGCCAGGAATGATTAGTTTTGTTTTCACCAAAGCGGAAAAAGAAAATAATGATAATATCTCCGAAGCGACAGGCCAACCAACCCCCTACCCCCTAAAGGGGGAACATTCTCTGAATGCCATCGGAAGAGCAAAGTCCATGGCACTTGTCCCGACTTATTCGGGAGGGGATTTAGGGGTTGGACGCAAAATTTCCACCTCCCGCACCGACCTTGTCCTTATAAATTCTAATCCAAATGCCGAAATAGTTGCTTCAGACAAGCAGGAATACTATGAAAACTACTACACCACGGGTGATGCCGATCATGGCATAACCAATGTACATACTTTTAAAACAGTTACTTATAAAGATATTTATCACAGTATAGACATGGTTTTGCAAGCCAAAGAGCAGGGCATGGAATATTCTTTTATTGTCCACCCGGGAGGGAATGTGGGAGATATAAAATTGCAATGGGATGGGACTGAACAAGAAACAAGGCTGAAAACCGGGGGAATTAAATATGCGAATAATTTAGGGACCATGGAAGAAAGCGCGCCGAAGAGTTTTGTAGATAGGGAATTGGTAAAAAGTAGGTTTGTAAAGGAGGCAGCGGTTTATGGGTTTAAAGTTGGTGGATATGATAGGGAAAAAGAACTGGTAATTGATCCGACGCTTACCTGGGCAACTTATTACGGCGGAAGTGATGCTGATCAGGCATTTGCAATTTGTACTGATCTAAAAAATAACGTATATATGACCGGTTGGACTCTCAGCACTAAAGGAATAGCGACTTCAGGAGTTTATCAAACTTCTACTGCAGGCGGGTCCTATAATAATAATGCATTCCTTGCAAAATTCAGCAATTCCGGCAAACGTTTATGGGCAACTTATTATGGAGGCAGCGGCCCAAATGGAGGATTTGGTGTATGCTCTGATGTGTTTGACAATGCATTTATTACAGGTTATTCGGGAAGCGCTGATGGCATAGCCACCTCAGGTGCATACCAAACATCTTATGGAACATATGGCTATGATGCATTTTTAGCAAAATTCGATAGCTCAGGCATTATTTCGTGGGCGACATATTATGGAGGCATTTATAATGATCAGGGCAACGGACTAGCGACAGATGTTTCCGGGAATGTTTATATGACGGGTTCTTCCCAGACAACCTTAGCTGGAATTCAAGATGCTTTTCTTGTAAAATTCAGCAGTTCTGGAAAATTGTATTGGGCCAATTATTATGGTGGAAGTGGAAGAACGTCTGGAACTGGGTTGGGTATTGATTCTTCAGGATATGTATATATGACGGGTTCAACCGAAAGCCAGAATGGGATAGCAACTTCTAAAGCATATCAAGTTTCATTGGCAGGAACATCAGATGCATATTTAGCAAAATTCAATAGCGCCGGCAATCTTTCCTGGGCAACTTATTTTGGAGGGGATAGCTCCGATGATGCCTCAGGCCTTTGCATAGATCATTCAGGCAACGTGTACATTGTTGGCAGCACAGCCAGCGACAGTGGAATAGCCAGTTCCGGAGCATATAAAACCTCTCTTCTTTCAGGGCAATCGAATATTTTTCTTGCAAAATTTTCTAATGCAGGAAGCCTGGATTGGGCTACCTATTATGGTGGAAACGGCAGTAATAAAGGGAAAGGCGTTAGTGCTGATTTATTTGGGAATGTTTATATAACCGGCAGCACGACCGGTAATGAAGGCATAGCAACCAAAGGAGCTTATCAAACACAATACAGTCCATCCGGAAGTGCTTTTCTGGCAAAGTTCAGCAGTTTTGGAGATCTTTATGCGGCAACTTATTTCGCAGCACAAGGCAATGGTAACGGTATATGTACTGATGCTTTTGGAAACGTTTTTATTACCGGTGAAGTGGGCAGCAATGGTATTGCTACTTCAGGTGCATATCAAAGTTCTCCTGGCGGATTTATAGATGCTTACCTGGCGAAGTTTTATTTTAAAACGTATCTTAACGATGCCGGAATTGCTTCAATTCCACCGCCGTCGTCTGTTTTCTGCAGCACTCAAAGCGTGAATGTTCGATTAAAGAATTTTGGCGCTAAAGAGCTTGATTCTGTTAAAGTTGGATGGATGGTAAACCATAAAGTTCAATCCGTTTATTCATGGCATGGTAAATTAAAGCCTGATAGTGCGGGTATTATTAATGTCGGCAACTTTGCATTCAAATCCGGCAATGACACAATAATTGCGTGGACAATAAATCCAAATGGAGCATTAGATTCATTTATAGCAAATGATAGCGCGATGATTATTGTAGCTCCCAAACCAGACGCAGGCGGGAACCATATTATATGCAATGGAAGCAGTATAACTTTAGGTACAACTCCAGTAAGCGGATATTCTTATTCCTGGACTTCAAAACCGTTAGGATTTACTTCAACATTAAGCAACCCTACAGTAAATCCAAATACAAAAACAACTTATTATCTGGTTGAGAGTGTAAATACCCTGGGTTGTTCTACAACCGATTCAGCAATTATTACAGTTAATCCGAAACCGACAGCTGATTTTTTATTTAAAAATGCTTGTTTCGGAGATAGCGTCCATTTTGCAAATACAAGCCCAAAAACAGGTGCTTATTATGTCTGGCATTTTGGTGATAATGTTACCATTATTGATTCAAATCTTGAAACGCATTCACATTTATATACAAGTTCAGGAGTTTATTCAGTATCGTTAAAAGCCATCAATTATTATGGATGTGCTGATTCTGCCTCGCAAAAAATAGTTATATCAGATTGCGTTTGGCCGGGTGACGCAAATGATGATAAAGTAGTTGATATGAAAGATTTTCTGACTGTCGGGATAGGATTTGGGGATAAGGGGATTCCCAGACCGTCCGCGAGTATTAGCTGGACGAGCCAGCCCTGCCCTGATTGGAAAGATACTCTTCCGGGAGGAATCAATGAAAAATATACAGATTGTAACGGGGATAGTGTGATTAACTACAACGATACCATGGCAATTGTAAAAAATTACAGCCTGGTACATCTCAAATCTTCAGTGTTGAGCCAGGGAAGCCCCTCCGATCCGGAATTTACTTTGAAACCTCTTTCAGATTCTGTTTCTATCGGTCAGGTATTTATGGCTTCGGTAAATATTGCAACGCAGAAAAATCCGGTGCAAAACCTTTATGGACTGGCCTTTTCTGTTTCTGCCGATCCGGCACTGTTCGATATCAGCAAAGCGTCATTTAAACTAGTCTCATCCTTCATGGGAGCGGATAACACCGCCGTTATCGCAATGAATGTGAATAACACCTCAGGCCTCGTAGATATTGGAATAACAAGAATTGACCACACTAATATTAATGGATCAGGCACAGTTGGTATTTTATCCATCCCTGTAAAGTCAGTTATTTCACAGAAATATATTAAAACCGCGCTGGGCATATCCAACAATACCCAGGTATCTTTTAATGGAAAAAATGTACCGTTATATTTTAGCAGCGATTCCTTTGTGGTTCAGCAGCATACCAGCAGTATCAATAATAAATATTCAGGACATTCCATTTCAGGGATAAGCATTTTCCCAAACCCGTTCTCGTCGTCTGCAACATTGCAGTATATCCTTCTGAAACCTTCGAAGGTTAAGGCAGAACTATATGATATTACCGGCAAGCAGGTTGGGGTTCTTGAGGATAATACCCAAACTTCAGGGCTGTATTCCATAGAGATCAGCGCCGAAAAATATCATCTGACGCCTGGAGTATATTTCCTGAAACTCAAAACCGATGACGGATATATCAGCAGGCAGATTGTGAAGCTGTAGAAAGAGCGAAGAGCGAGAATGGAGAGCGGCCGGGTTTAAAAAAAAGTGGAACTTCTGAAAAAACGCTCTTTAGGAACTGGCAAAAATTTTTCAAGTTTGAGCTCTTTCCATCCACACACCCCTAACCTCCCGAGAAAGTCGGGACAGGCTCTCTTTTAGAGGGGAATATAAGAGTCTGGTTGTTAGAGCGATAGTTGACAAGTGTGAGTTTAGTCCTAAGAATATTCTCTTCGTAAAGCTCATACTATCAATCTCATTCCGGCACATTCCCTTCTAAAAAGAAGGGTTAGGGATGTGTCGGTCAAGGGCGAGAGTGAAGAGCGAGAGCGGAGAGCAAAGAGTGCCGCAAAAGCCCCCAATTTCTAATCTCCAATCACAAAATCACAATTTTTTTGTCATTATTACAAAAAAATTGTCAAAAAGTTGAACCACGTATCTATTTATTGCAGTACCTTTACGGCTTAAAATTTAATACACCTCAAAATGGCTAAAGAACCCAAAGACGAAAACAACAACAGCGAGAAACACAAAGCGCTGCAACTTACAATTGAAAAACTTGAAAAAACATACGGCAAGGGCGTCGTTATGTCGCTGAATGACAGGCAACTTGAAGGGATAGAAACCATCCCGACCGGTTCGCTGGGATTAGACATTGCACTCGGCGCAAGAGGTCTGCCAAAGGGCAGGGTAGTAGAAATTTACGGCCCTGAATCTTCCGGTAAAACCACGCTGGCCATTCACGTAATTGCCGAAGCACAGAGGCGGGGGGGCATGGCGGCTATCATAGATGCTGAACACGCTTTCGATAAATCCTACGCGGAGAAATTGGGCATCAATACAGACAATCTTCTCATTTCCCAGCCCGACGATGGCGAGCAGGCCCTCGAAATTGCGGACCACCTCATACGTTCCGGCGCTATAGACGTCATCGTCATAGACTCAGTGGCTGCCCTGGTGCCCAAAGCAGAGTTGGAGGGCGATATGGGCGACAGTAAAATGGGCCTGCAGGCGCGACTTATGTCGCAGGCGCTGAGAAAACTTACGGCCTCCATCAGCAAAACACAAACGATATGTATTTTCATCAACCAGCTTCGCGAGAAAATCGGCGTTATGTTCGGGAACCCTGAAACTACTACCGGCGGTAATGCCCTGAAGTTTTATGCTTCGGTGCGCCTCGACATCCGTAAAATAAATACTATAAAAGAAGGCGTGGATATTGTGGGCAACCGTACCCGTGTCAAGATCGCTAAAAACAAAGTCGCTCCGCCATTCAGGGTTGCGGAATTTGATATTATCTATGGGGAAGGTATTTCAAAAGTAGGAGAGATTGTTGATATTGCTTCCGACTATGGGATCGTGAAAAAGAGCGGTTCCTGGTTCAGCTATGAAGATACCAAATTGGGCCAGGGGCGCGATGCGGTAAAACAGCTTCTAAAAGACAATCCTGACCTGGCAGATGAGATTGAAAAGAAAGTGCTGGAAAAGGCTTATGGGGCGGATAAGCCTAAAGTAGCGATGGAAGTAGAGTAAAGTTATTTGGGAATTTGAAAATTTGAAAATTTGAAAATGGGCTGGCGCAAGATTTGCTCCGCCTCAGCACTCCGCTCCTTTTCTCCGCACTACACCCTCCTTCGAGGGATGGTTAGCGTTTTCCAGTCCTCGTTACGGATCATTTTCGCGAGATAAATGATCTGCCCGATATGGCCGCAATAGTGAGATAACTGGCGTAAGATAGCCTGGATAATAGTATGAGGTTCATTTCGTATGGTAACAGTTTTTGCAAAGTCGTTTTCATTAAGTGATTCTAAAGTATCGAACATGCACTGCCAGCCTTGCTCCCATAGTTTCAGGAGTTCTTCTTTGGTTTCCCGATGGCCAATAAACTCGTCGTCGCGGGTGCGGGTAGGTTTTTCTCCGTCAGTGGTTAAGAAATCTGTCCATCGGCTTAACATATTGCCATGCAAATGTTTCATGATAACGGCCACGCTGTTGCTTTCTTCGTTTGGAGCCCAATGCATTTCTTCTTCGCTATGCAATTGTGCGATGGCTTTATCAGCAAAGCCTTTATATTTTTTTAACTCGCTGATGCTTTCTTTTAAAAATTCTGAATTGGCTGACATAAATTATTCTATTTAAAACCAAGGCAAACATAGCGGAATTTTTATAACCCGCGATAAAAACATATAGCAACATTGCGTGTTGCTGTTTAAGCACAGCAAGGCAATCGAAGTTAATTTTTTAATTTTGTCAACTTAATATAACTGATACACCATGATAAACCTTAGCCTGGCAGGAAAAACTGCTATTGTTTGCGGTAGTTCGCAGGGCATTGGCAAAGCGGCAGCAATGGAACTGGCTGCTCTTGGCGCTAATATTATCCTGATTGCAAGAAATCTGTCGGCATTGGAATTGGTACGCGAGAAATTACCAACGGAAGAAGGGCAGAAGCATTATGCCCTGTCAGCAGATTTTGACCATCCTGAAGAGCTGAAAGGTAAAGTGGACAAATTCCTGGAAAAAATCCATGAAATACATATCCTTGTAAATAATACCGGCGGCCCTACGCCAGGCCCGGCCATTGATGCCCATGAAGATGAATTCCGGATTGCTTTTAACAGGCATTTGATCTGTAACCAGATAATGGTGCAGGCAGTATTGCCCAAAATGAAATCGGGCGGCTATGGCCGTATCATTAATGTAATAAGTACATCTGTAAAACAGCCTATACCCAACCTCGGCGTAAGCAATACGGTACGTGGCGCAGTGGCCAACTGGTCAAAAACCTTATCGCTTGAACTTGGCAAATTTGGTATCACCGTCAACAATGTCCTCCCCGGTTCTACAAGTACCGGAAGGCTTGAGGCAATTATTACCGGCAATGCCAATAAAAAGCAATTATCAACCAAGGACGTGGAAGCAGCAATGCTCAAAGAAGTCCCAATTGGAAGGTTTGCCACTCCGGAAGAAATCGCTTATGCCATTGCATTTTTGGCGAGCCCGGCGGCCGCTTACATTAATGGAATTAACCTGCCCGTGGACGGGGGCAGGACGGCGAGCTTGTGAGGGAAAAAGAGTAAGAATTGAGATGTGAAATGTGATAGGACAGGAAATAGAAATTGTAAGAGTAAAACTTCTTACTTCTCACCTCTTACTTCTCACCGTTCTAAATTTTTATGCAAACATTCTTCTTTTCCCTGAAAAAGTCCAGTGCTTCAAAACCACCTTCGCGGCCTACGCCGCTCTGTTTCATGCCGCCGAAAGGAGTACGTAAGTCCCTGAGAAGCCAGCAGTTGATCCAGATAATTCCGCTTTGCAATTGATGCGCAAATTGATGAGCCCTTGTCAGGTTTTCAGTCCAGACGGTAGCACTCAATCCATAAGGGGTGCTGTTGGCCATTTCGAGCGCTTCAGCATCCGTATCAAAAGGCTGAATCGTAACTACAGGCCCGAAAATTTCTTCCTGGTTGGTACGGCACGTATGGCTGAGGCCTTCAATAACAGTGGGTTCTATAAAATAGCCATTGGCACATCGGCCCACAGGATGGATTTCTTTACCTCCGGTAAGTATTGTGCCACCTTCTTCTTTAGCAAGTTGAATATATAATAAAACCTTTTCTTTGTGAGTTTTAGAAACCAGCGCCCCGATCCTTACACCCTCTTCCAATGGATCACCAACTTTTAAAGTTTTTACTTTTTCAATAAAAGCGGTTTTAAATTTCTCATATATAGGTCTTCCCACAAGTATCCGCGAACCGCAGAGACATATTTCACCCTGGTTTGTAAATGACGATGAAACAGTAGTTTTCAGCATTTTATCAAAATCGCAATCCGCGAAAATGATATTTGGGTTTTTGCCGCCAAGTTCGAGAGAGAGTTTTTTGAACATGGGCGCTGCAACCCTGGCAATCTCAGCCCCGGTTTTGGTTCCGCCGGTAAAAGAAATAGCTGAAATAATTGGATGACCTACTATAGCAGAACCCACCTTTGGCCCGAGGCCATGTACAATATTCAGGACACCTGGCGGCAATCCAATTTCGGCACAAATTTCCGACAGCATATAGGCAGTCATAGGTGTTATTTCAGAAGGTTTGGCAATGACGCAGTTGCCCGCCGCCAATGCAGGGGCTATTTTCCAGGTAAATAAATACAGAGGCAGGTTCCATGGAGAAATGCAGCCAACTATGCCAATGGGGGATTTGTAGGTATAATTTATAGCCTCATTTCCTGTCTGGTGAAATTCGGAGGATTCGTGCAGAATGGCCGTAGCGAAGAAAGAAAAATTATCCTTTGCCCTTGGAATATCCATCGCTTTTGCCAATGAAACTGGTTTGCCGTTGTCTATACTTTCAGCCATGGCAAGAGTATCCAACCGCGCATCAATGGTATTTGCGATCTTCATCAAATATTCAGAACGTTTCTCTTCGGATAGCGCACTCCAGGCAGGGAAGGCTTTTTGGGCGGCGACTACGGCGAGTTCCACATCTAATTCGTCAGAGTCAGGTATCTGGGAATATACTTCACCTGTCGCCGGATTATAATTATCGAGCCATTTAGCGGAAAGCGGGTCGAGAAATTCTCCCCCAATGTAGTTGCGTATGTTCATTATTAAGCCTTTCTAATTTTACCTTGCGCTCTTTGCGTGTTTTTTACTTTGCGTTCTTTGCGTGAAGAATCGTAGAAATTTCACGCAAAGAACGCAAAGTTTTCCGCAAAGAACGCAAAGTTAAGAATAATGAAAGAGGATTAAAAGAGGTGATTAATTGAGCCTGTAAGGCGCAATCATCACAAATTCGGGTATTTCTACTTCAAATGTAGAACCATCGCCCTGCCTTTCCATCAGGTAGGTTCCGTGCATCTTTCCAAGTTCGGATTGAAGCTCGCAACCGGAAACATATTCGTGCCTTTGCTCCGGCTCAATAACGGGCTGCTGGCCGATGACGCCTTCGCCTTCCACCTCGCTGAGCTGGCCGTTGCTGTCAATGATATGCCAGTGTCTGCTGAGAAGTTTTATTGTAAACCCGCTGTGATTTTCAATAACAATGCGGTATGCAAAGACATACTTTTCGGCTTCCGGGTTGGATGCCGTTTCCTGGTAAAATGTCTCTACCGATACCTCTACGTCTTTTGTTACTGCCTTGTACATATTCATTTAGTGAAGTACGAGTGCAATTTATAACTATAAATCATTCCACAAATTTCTTTAATGACAAATTTTATGCACGGTTGTGCATATCTATAAAAAACGAATCACTTAAATTGTTGAACGATCAGATAAATATTGCTTTGGGGCGGTTCTACAAGACAGCATTTTTATAGGATTACACAATTCATTTTTTTCGCCTATTGGGCAACATAAATCCAACGCAAATGAGCCAGATAAATCCCGGAAACCTTGTAAGCGGAATCAGTGGCAGCGCCTGGGGAAAAATAAGGTCAAACCAGCTTAAAAGGCCAAATACCGCAAGGACAATTCCAAAAATGCACAACCATTTCGGGAGCATCTTCATCATTAATGAAGGGATTGAGATTCCTGCAATTAACAAGCCCAATAGCACTGAAAAACCAACGCCTCCAAAGCCAAACTGGATAAAATAAAGTGCATTTGTTAATATGGCATCCTGTGCAATACCTGGGTGCGCTGCCGCCCACATGGTCATACTGGATGCAATGATATTCATGCTCGCTAAGATTCCTCCAGCCAATGCAATATAGATACCGGCCACTTTGGCGCCCATAAAGCGCAATTGGCTCACGGCAGTTACTGTAAAAATCCCAAGAGGTATGGCAGCTCCAAATTGAAAAAAGGCACATAAAATAACCGAGTCAGCCCTGAGAAGGAAGAATTTTTGAATGGTTGCGGCAGATTCCCATGGGCCAGGAAAATACGGTGCGCCGCCAAACGAGGTTACAAAAAAGAGCCCTATGTTAAAGGACAACGTAAAAGTAATGGCTGGAAGCCAAAGGGGAGGACCGGGATGACGAATGGTTTTTGTTGCGATTTCAGATTGTGTTTCCATTTGTGTATTTATTTAAAAGTTTATAAAATCAGATATAATGTTTTTGTTATTAATGTTGTTTGTATTGCAAACTAAAAAATTAAAAAAATATGTCTTACAAGTGCAGGTACTTTTTTATGTCCTCTACATAGTTTTCAAAAGCTTTTCTTCCTTTTTTAGTCAGTTTACATACGGTATGTGGATAGTTTCCTTTAAAGGTTTTTATTACTTCTATGTATTCCGCCTCATTCAGCTTTTTTATCTGGTGGCTCAGGTTTCCCTGGGTGGTATTGGTAATCTCCATTAGATAATTGAAGTCGGCCTGTTTCATCTTAATTAAAGTAGAAACAATGGCAAGCCGTACAGGGGTATTCAATACCGGGTCTAAATCCTTGTACATTATGCCCTTGAAGATTTAAGCAAATAGCCGGGAATAAGGTAGCCTGCAACGACTGCAACGCCCTGCACAATGGGTTTATAATGGTCATCCAGGAAAGCCGCCATAATAAACAATAGCATAAATAATATGCCACCCCAAACCAGCGGCCTGAACCTGAGAATCAACCCGGAAGCAAGTGTCCCAATACCGCCAATGAGAATTGTATAATCGAAGGGCGCCCTGTTTTGTGCCACATTTACCAGGACAGCAATTATAAAGGCACACCCAAGAACGATCCACATCTTCACAAGAAAATCTGTGATAAAAGTTTTGGTAACATGACGTGTGCGGGCAATATATAAGATAGTAACTCCCACACCTACACCGGCCAGTACCGGGAAAGGCATAAAATAG
>Ga0134126_10007384_pt1 | contig 13807 bp, 7 predicted proteins | sample KB31752_FD_96881 | JGI IMG/M metagenome (GOLD analysis project Ga0134126, IMG submission 96881) | Terrestrial soil microbial communities with excess Nitrogen fertilizer from Kellogg Biological Station, Michigan, USA - KB3-175-2 | ecosystem: Environmental > Terrestrial > Soil > Unclassified ...
CAAGGAAGGAAAATTATCGGACCCTCTACAACAGGAAAGCTTTTTGAATGCCGTCCGGAATATCCCGGGCATCGTGCAGGCTTCCTGCATCGGGCATTCCCTGGCCGGGCATAGCGGCGGAACAAATGGCGTGGTGTGGGCCGGGAAAGATCCCAATGACATGACGGAATTCGAGGTCATGAACGTCGATTACAATTTCCAGGATGTGCTCAATATCGCTATGAAGGAAGGACGCCCCTATTCCCGCGGGTATGGGGCGGACACCAATAAGATCATTTTCAATGAAGCCGCCGTCAAATTCATGAATATGACCAGGCCTATCGGTCAAAAAGTCACCATCTGGGGTAAGGAGCTCGAGATCGTCGGGGTCATGAAGGATTTCAATTTTCAATCCCTGCATGAGAAGATCAAACCACTTTTCGCAAGGCTGAGCCCCAAGGATGCCTACCGTTTCATGCTGAAGATCAAACCCCGCAACGAGACCGCTGCCATGGACCGGTTGCAGCAACTGTACAAACAGTACAACCCCGGCTTCCCGCTTAATGCCAGTTTCCTCGATGAGAGCTATCAGCGATTATACGTTGCCGAAAACAGGGTATCCGTCCTTTCCCGTTGTTTTGCCGGTCTGGCCATCCTGATCTCGTGTCTGGGACTGTTCGGTCTGGCTGCCTTTAACATCCAGCGCCGGAGCCGGGAGATCGGTATCCGCAAGGTGCTCGGTGCATCAATAAGCGGAGTGGTCCTGCTACTTTCCAGGGATTATCTGAAACTGATCGGTTTCTCCCTATTGGTCGCCTTCCCGCTGGCCTGGTGGATGACCGGGAATTGGCTGCAATCTTTTGTCTATCATATCCAGCGCGGTTGGGGCATATTCCTGCTTGCCGGGTTCCTGGTGATCCTGCTGACTCTTCTTACCATCAGTTTCCAATCGATCAAGGCTGCATTGGTCAATCCCTCCAGGAGTCTGAAATCGGAATAATCAATCTAATTCCCAAAGAATTCAAACTCCTGTTTTACATGATGCAGAATGCCGGCCAGGTCGTCGCGCGACGTGGAGGGCCGTGCGGTTCGCGGCAGTCGATAACCAATAGACTGCTTAAGGTCGCCAATATCGTTATTACTTTTGCGTTTCCGTTTCGCATGCGATGTGAATTAGCCTTTTCCATGGCGGTTTGACATTAGTTGTCTATCTTTCATACATGGTTACATCTACAGCGGCTCCCTTTGCCCCGCAAAGACCCCTAACTGCCGCAACCCCCAAAACCCGCATTCCCTCAATAGATTTGCTTCGTGGGATAGTGATGCTCATTATGCCCATCGATCACCTCAGGGACCTGCTTCATTTCGGTCATCCTTTTCCGACCGACATACATACAACAACGCCGATCCTTTTCTTTACGCGGTGGATCACCCATTTCTGCGCTCCGGCTTTTGTATTCCTGAGCGGCGTTTCGGCTTATCTCGCCGGCAGGCGACGGACCAGGGGTGAATTGGCCGGCTTTCTGATCAAGAGAGGTATCTGGCTGCTTTTTATCGAGGTCTTCGTTATCAACTTAGCCGTTGAGCTAGATCCGCTTTACCACCTGATCGTGCTGCAGGTGATCTGGGCAATCGGCGGCAGCATGATCCTCCTCGGCGTTTTGGTATGGGCGAATGCGAGTCCCAGGGTGATCGGGGCGATCGGATTGGTGATCTTCCTTGGTCATAATATCATCGACGTGCTGCACAATGACACGATCGACAATAACCCAATTTGGCGGCTGCTTGTTTCGGCTGCCGGATTCAACAGACATGACCCGATAGGGCATGGACGCGATTTTGTTTTGGCCTATGCCCTGCTGCCATGGACGGGGGTAATGCTGCTTGGTTATGCCATCGGAACGCTCTACAGCCAGGAAGCCGCGAGACGAAAACGGGTCCTGACTACCATCGGGTTCGCGTTGCTGGCGTTCTTTGTCGTTTTCCGGGCGTTCAATATTTATGGCGATCCCGCGCCGTGGTCGGTGCAAAAGAATTTCCTGTTCAGCGTGATGTCGTTCCTGAATGTCACCAAATATCCATGCTCGCTACTGTATCTGTGCATGACAGGGGGAATATCGTTGCTGGTCCTGGCGAATACCGAAGGCGCCGCCAGCCGGCTTTCGCGAGTCGTGATCGTCTTTGGCAATGTTCCCTTTTTCTACTATATCTGTCATTGGTTCCTCGCTCAATCGATCACCATCATCCTTTTCTTTTCGCTTGGGCATCATATGAGCGAAGCCTATAAAAGCGACTTCGCCTTCAGCCCGGCAGGTTTCGGCTTGTCGCTGCCGGGTGTATACGCCGTTTGGCTGGTGCTTGTGACGGTGCTGTATTTCCCTTGCCGGTGGTTTGCCAATTATAAGAGGACTCACAGGCAGTGGTGGTTGAGTTATTTGTGAGTGTATTTTTTTGCGTGTTAGCTATCGAAAATTTTGTTTATATTTATTAACAGAGGGTTGATCAACTACGCGCCGAAAAAAACGTAACAATAGCATAATGACGTACACTTACGTTGTCCCTATCTGCAAAGGATATTTGCAGTGTTCATATGGATAATATCCTTCACCATATTAAAAGCGGGGATATCTCAAGCTTCCGGACAGCGTATTATAGCTATCACGAAAAGCTGTATTTCTATGTGATCCGGCATACACAATCGCCCTGGCTCGCGGAAGAAACGGTGCAACTGACCTTTATCAAACTTTGGGAAAACAGGGCCCGCCTGAGTTCCGACACGCCCCTCCCCCAGGTCGTCTTCCGCATCGCCAAAAGTACGATGATCGACCTGCTCAGGAAAGAAGGCCGGCGTAAAACGCAGGTCATCCCCCTCGCAGAACAGGCGCCTCATCTCGCTCACCTCACCGGCGAAAATCCCGACCTGTCAAAAAAAGACGAGCTGCAACAGGTGTTCAAGACCATAGAACAAATGGCTCCGGTTCGAAAAGCCGTCTTCAAGCTCAGCCGCATCGACGGCCGGTCACACAAAGAAATCGCCGAACAGCTATCCATCTCCCCTAAAACCGTTGAAAACCACATCGGTCGCGCCCTGCGTCAACTCCGGGACACCCTCACCATGCTGCTGTTCTAGCGAACAATATTTTTTACTCCCGCTGAGGGATATCTCCTTTTCAAACGAATACTACTATATGAAGGTGACGCCTACCATGATCGAGGCATTCTTCCGGAACGAGCTGGATAAAGGCCAATCACAATTGGTAAAAGACTATTTCCTCGCCAACCCGGAAGCACTGCAAAATTACCTTACCGAAGAAGGCTGGGAAAACTTCAGCACGAGGGAGACCCTGCCGAGTCCAATCGCGGACAAAATGCTGTTATCGATCGAAAAGCGCACCTATCAAAAAACCATCCTGAGAAAAAGTTATTTCCAATGGGCATCAGCGGCCGCCGTTCTCGTCGCACTTGTCGGCGGCTACATGCTGTTCTCCCATGGACCACTTACCTCCAAAACACTCATCATCGCGGGCAACACACGGCTTAAGGTACGGCCCGAGCCGGAATGGAAAGAGGAAGACAACCACGCAAAAGAAACCAGGAAATTCACGCTGCAAGATGGCAGCAAGATCGAATTGTCGGCAGGAGCAAGTCTGCGCTATTTAGCCAACTTTGCCCCCGACAAACGTGACCTCTATTTAAATGGCGGTGCCCTTTTCAATGTGGGGAAGGACCTGGCTCGTCCTTTCACCGTTCATACCGGCAATCTTCGGGTTACCGCGCTGGGTACTGTATTTAAAGTAGAAACCACCGTCGAAGAAGAAGCAGTACATCTCCTTAGCGGAAAGGTAGTGATAAGGCCCGACAGCCTGTTCAAAAAGAAAGACCTCACCGAAGTCTTTCTCGCCCCAGGCCAGTCCCTGGTCATGAATCACAGAGACGCCACCATATCCATTATCCGTACACCCCAACCATTGGCAGGTTCCGCCGCAGGCAAACCACCGGTAATGCCTAAGGTCTATACCTTCGATAACCAGCAGTTGACGGATATCTTCAGGCAACTGGGCACCGACTATGGCGTAAAGATCCTGTACCACGAGGACAGGCTCAAAGGAATGACCTTTACAGGCAAATGGAACAATCAAAAAGAAACCTTAGATGATTTCCTGAATACCATTGCCATACTCAACGGCTTCACGATAAGCCATGGGAAAAATGGCACCCGCATTATCCGGTAATATGTCCCGGAAGGCGAAATAGCAATTCGAATATTCATTATCAGTAAATTCCCGTAAAAATGCATCCATGCGATGCAGGGGGAGCTTTTTTCTCCAAAACTAAACCTATATGAATACAAAAACCAGGCAACTAAGAAGACTCGCAAAAGCAGTATGGCTTTCGTTGCTGCTGCAAACAGGCCTCTTCTTCGCACGGGCACAGGCCCAGGCACAGGCCGGCCGGCCCGCCGCGATCGGTATCGTAAGGAATGACGACGGTGAAGCCCTTAACGGCGCGGTAGTAAGAGTGGAAGACAACGACGCCAGGGAGATTGCCTCCGCTATCACCAATGTCAAAGGGATATTCCAGTTCACGAAGCTTCCCAACGGCGGACCTTACCGGTTTATCATTAGTCATGTTGGTTATGCTACCGACACCCTCGGTGGCTACCACATCAACGAATCCAGCAGGCTATCCCTTAGTGTTACCCTCCGCACGAAGAACCAGGTGCTGGGCCAGGTGGTGGTCACGGCACTGGGTATCGAACACAAGAAAGTATCGCTGGGCTACGCCACGCAGGAGGTGAAAGGTTCCGTATTGAACGAAGCCCGGGACAACAATTTCGTCAATTCATTATCCGGCAGGGTCGCGGGTGTCAATATCATCTCCGGCGCCGGCGTGGGTAGCAGCGCCCGGATCACCATCCGCGGCGAATCATCGCTTAACTACTTCAAGAACCAGCCCCTGGTTATCGTCGATGGGGTGCCGGTATCCAATGATCCCGTAGAGAACGCCGGTCCCGCCGACTATGGCAATTCCATCGGGGAGCTGAACCCGGCGGATATCGAGTCGGTCAACGTGCTGAAAGGTGCAGCCGCTTCCGCACTGTACGGTTCCAGGGCGGCCAATGGCGCCCTGGTTATCACCACGAAATCGGGGAAGGGTAAGAGAGGTCTTGGTGTCACCCTGACCAGCGGCTACACCTGGGAAAACCCTCTCCGGCTTCCTAAATTCCAAAACTCCTTTGGCGGTGGCGCCGACGGCCTGTATAGCGGCAGCAACTTCGGCTACAGCAACAACGGGCTCTATCCCGATGGCGTCAACGAAGACTGGGATGAAAGCTGGGGGCCGGCCCTCGATGGACGGCTGATTCCCCAGTTCAATTCTCCCACCACGAACGGCTTCCGCGGCGCCGATGTCAACCTTCCCAACAGGGGCGACATCATCGCGACACCCTGGATCCCGCATCCCAATAATATGAAGGATTTCTTCGTGACGGGTCATACCCGCTACAATTCGGTAGCCGTAGCGGGCAGCAACGACGTGGCAAATTTCCGGTTCTCTTATACGAATAATGAAGAGCTCGGCATCGTTCCCAACAATAACCTCACCCGCAACGCCTTCAACTTGAAGGTGGGCTACAAGATCACCGACCGCTTTAGCGCCGAGGCTGTGGCCAACTACGCCAAGACCATCAGCACCAGCCGGCCCGATCTGGGCTATGACCATGGCACCATTATGTACGAATACGTATGGTTTGACCGGAATGTCGACATCAACAGCCTGCGCAACTACTGGCAACCCGGTCTGCAGGGCCTCCAGCAGTTCTCCCAGGACTATGGCAACGGCCATGACAACCCTTTCTTCTATGCTTTCGAAAGCCCCAGCGGCCAGAACAAGGATCAGCTGTTCGGGAACGTAAAATTCACGTACAAGATCCTCGACAATTTGTCCATCATGGGCCGGGCAGGAACCGACTATTACAACGACTTCCGTCCCCGCAGGGTCGCGGTGAGTGCTTCCAACTATCCACAGGGTTTCTACCAGGAGACGACGTTGAAATACCAGGAAAACAACTATGACTTCCTGGTGAGCTATAACAAGAACATCAAAGACTTCCATTTCGACGTTTCGGGTGGCGGCAATACGATGGAAAGATATCGCGGGTTCCGGCAGCAAACAGCCGGTGAGCTGGTGATACCGGGCATTTACAGCATCAACAACTCCAACGTCGCCGTACAGGCCAGCTCCAATGACGAGAACCGGAAGACCAACAGCCTCTATGCCTTTGTCCAGGCCGACTACCAGGGCAAGGTATACCTTGGCGTTACCGGCCGTAACGACTGGTCCAGCACCCTGCCTGCTCACAATGACTCGTATTTCTATCCTAGTGTCAATGCAAGCATCGTTCTCAACAAGATCTTCGATATGTCGCCGAAGATCGACCTGCTGAAACTGCGGCTGGCGTATGCCCAGGCCGGTAATGACGCCGATCCCTATTCGATCCTGACGCCGTACAACTATCAGCAGCTCTGGAATGGCATTCCCTCCCTTTCGGAGAGCTCACAGCTCAACAACCTCGACCTCAAACCCGAGAAAAGCAGCACTACCGAAGTCGGCGCCGAAACTTCCCTCTTTGGCGGAAGGCTGGATCTCGATGTGACTGGGTATTACACCAAATCCCAAAACCAGATCCTTTCACTGCCCACCCCGGTTTCCTCCGGCTATCGCAACCGGGTGATCAATGCCGGTGAGATCTCCAACAAAGGTCTCGAAATAGAGCTGAATGGAACACCTATCCGTACCAAGAGCGGCTTCGAATGGGTCATCAGCGCCAACTTCTCGAAAAATGTCAGCAAGGTGGTAGCTCTCGCCACCGGGGTCGACAAGATCGTCCAGGAAGCCCCCGGTGAAGACGCCACTATCGAAGCGCATGTAGGTCAGCGGATGGGTTCGCTTTATGGACCGGGATTCATTCGCGTCCCCACCGGCGCGTTGAAGGGCATGCCGATCATCGGGACCAACGGCATCGCCGAGATCACTCCTACCTCCATTTACCTGGGGAATATCAATCCGGACTGGATAGCAGGTATTACCAACAGATTCTCCTACAAGGGCATCTACCTGGAATGTCTCTTCGACATGGACCATGGCGGTGTTATGGTCTCCCGGTTCATCAACAAAGCCATCGGAGCAGGCCAGTTGATCGAGACGGCAGGCGCCCGGCTGAAACATGCCCCCGGGGATGTCTATAACACCGATTATTACCGGGATGGCGGCGTCGACAATGGGAATGGCACCTATACCAGGAACCTGCAGATCTTCGACGGCTCCTACAGCAAGGGCGTATATGGCACCGGTCCCAGGGACTTCTATAAACATTATTATGACCACAACTCCGAACAGCAGCTCGTCGACCGGTCGTTTGTGAAGCTGAGAGAAGCCAAAATAGGGTATTCCATCCCGAAACGCTTCTATGGCCGTGCGCCGATCCAGAGCATCTCCTTCTCGCTTGTCGGTCGTAACCTCGCCCTTTGGACCAAGAACCAGCACTTCGATCCTGAGACCGGCGCCAGCACGGGACAGGGCCTGGTGGGCGGCTTCGAAAACCTCAGCCTCCCCACGACAAGAAGCTTTGGCGCTAACCTCAATATCAATTTCTAATCCTAAAGTCTACGAGAATGAACATCCTATATAACAACACAGGAGTGCTCCGATGGACAGCCGCTTCGACGATGCTGTTGTTCCTCCTGGCCGGTTGCACCAAAAACTTCGAGTCCATCAACACGAATCCCAACAGTCCCCAAACGGTGGAGAGCGAACAGTTCCTCCTGCCGGCGATAATCAAGAATGCCGTCCGCAACTACGCCTATGCGGCCCAATTCCAGGCGGCTACCTGCGGTGATTATTATGCCAATCAATATACTAGTCAGTTCAGTGATGCCTGGACCGCCAGCCAAACGGAGAACGGCTTCCTCTGGAACTTCTTCGACCAGCTTAAGGATGAAGAAGATTACCGCCTGCTCGCCCGCCAGAAAGGTGACAAAAACAACGAAGGGGTCGCGCTGGTGCTGCGCTGCTGGATGTTCCAGGTCATGACCGACAACTTTGGCGACATGCCTTATACACAGGCGGTGCAGGGCAAGACGGACAATGATTTTGCACCCGTTTATGACAGCCAGGAGACCATCTACTACGCCTTGCTCGATTCGCTGAAGCAGGCCAATACCTTGCTGGCAACGGGTACAGACCCTATAAACGCGGATATCCTGATGAATGGCAGCGCCATGCGCTGGAGGGAGTTCGCCAATGGCCTTCGGGTGCGGCTGCTGATGCGGATGTCCAACGTAGCGAATGCAAAGGTCAATGTGGGCACCGAGATCACCAGCATGGTCAGCGATCCGTCCACGTATCCTTTTTTTGCTTCGAATGCCGACCAGGCAGCCCTGGAATTCACCACCGAGCTCAACAACGAATTCCCGGCCTATCACAACCCTCCCATTGGCGACTATCACCTGAGCACCACCTTCCAGACGGAGCTCGCTGCTATAAACGATCCCCGTATCGCCTACTTCGCTATGCCTACCCCGGCATCTTATGGCTCGGCCACACCCGTATATGCCGGCGTACCCAATTGCATCGGCACCAGCGAGTCCTCCTATAATGGAGGTGCGAACAATCAGTCTCAGGAGTCGCCCATCCTGATGCCCTACCTTGGCTATCCGCTCTACGCTTCGAAAACGGCGGCACAGGGTATCATGCTGAGCTATGCGGAGGTGCAGTTCAATCTCGCGGAAGCCGCGGAGAGGGGTCTCCTCACGGCCGGCGATCCCGCAGAAACCTACTATATGAATGGCATCAACGACCAGTTCGCCTATGATGAAAGCCGGCTCGATGTCCTGAACCAGGGCGTCGCCTCTACCGATCATCACTTTGCCAAATCCTCCGACATCGTGCCACCGCCATCTTATTTCACGCAGCCAGGCGTAGCGTATACGGGCACCACCGATCAGAAACTGTATATGATCCGGATCCAGAAATGGTTTGCCTTGTTCTATACCGGTTTCGAGGGCTGGTCCGAATGGCGCCGTACCAGGGTACCGAAGGAGACCGCCATCGGCCCCTACAGCTCAATTCCCGAATGGCCGCGCAGAGCGCGCTATCCCCTATCGGAACAGACGATCAATGCCTCCAACTACGCCAAAGAAGTGCAGGCAATGGGCGGCTCCGACGACCTCGTGACCCACGTCTGGTGGAACAAATGACTCCTATCAGGCCCTATACCACCCGGCTAAACCCCTACCGCCGTCCCGGACACCGATCGCATGGATCGGTTCCGGGATTTTTTTATAGGCTGCATTAAACGGGCCGGCACAAAAAACCGCCCCCATTGTTGGGAGGCGGCTTGTCCTTGCTGTTACCAAATAAACTTTGGCCACTAATAAAGGATCCGGGTCGCATCTACCCGATCCATCAGAACCATAAACCATTAAACCTTATCCTATTAGAATTCAAATATAAAATCCCTGAAATATCAGGTTGTAGATATTAATCTACAACCGGGAGGAGTATGTAACGCCCACAACTGTATTTCCCATTATCCGGCGCCGGTGTAAATTTTAGGCAGCGCCCAAAAAATTGAGCTCATTTCGCTGGCCCGTGGCGCATGAATTGTCTAGTTTCGTATTAGCATTTTTAATCCTATCCCTTGAAACGTATGAAAACCGTACCGACAAGTATGCTGCTTTGTACGATGTCGTGCTTTGCCGGATTCGCAGCGTTTGCCTACCCATCGACTTACAATGTCATCTATGACCGCATCAGCCTCAGGGTCAATCCCGCGGTTTCCGCCGCCATTACGAGCGGCTCCGTGACCACTTATTTCAACACGACGGCTCCTGCCCTCGCCCAGATCGGCTTCGACCTGGACCAGGCGATGAACGTCACCTCCATCGTCTACCATGGCGCCGCCTTACCGGCCGCCGGTTATTCGCATGCCGGCAACGTGCTGCTGATCTCGTTCCCGGCAGCCATCGCCGTCAAAGGGACGCGGGATTCCGTCACCATCAACTACAACGGGACGCCTGTGACGCCAACTACCTCGATCCCCAGCGGCTACAACCGCGCCCAGCATTCCTCGGGCAATTATATTATCTATACCCTGAGCGAGTCGTTCACGGGGCACGATTGGTGGCCCTGCAAGGACTCGCTGGTAGACAAGATCGATTCGGGGGTGGATATGATCGTCACCACCCCTACCGGCTATATGGTCGGCGGCAACGGAGTGCTAACACAGACCACCTCCGGCAGCACACAGATCTCGACCTGGAAAACGCGGGTCCCGATAGCCACCTACCTGGTCAATTTTTCCGTTGCCAACTACCAGGACTATGCGTTTACGATCAACACGGGGCTCACGTCGACAACGGCGCTCCCCGTACACAATTTCCTTTTCCCCGAAGGGAATACAGCCACCAACCAGAATACGCTGAAGGTCCTTTCAAGCTTGATACCGGCCTATGTCACCTTGTTGAACACAGACTATCCGTATCTGAAGGAGAAATATGGCACCGCCGAATGTACCAATTTCGGCGGCGCGCTGGAGGTGCAGACGATGACCTTTGTGGCGAGCGGCGCCTATACCGCCTCCATTCTCGCGCATGAGCTCTCGCATCAATGGTTCGGGGACAAGCTGACGACCAACGACTGGCATATGATCTGGCTCAACGAAGGTTTTGCCGAATATTTCCAGTACGTGGTCTATCCCCAGCTGCTGCAAAGCGTTTCGACGGCCCTCGCCGCGAGACAGAATCTCAAAACCTCGGTAACGAATACCTCTACCACGGTCGTCACCAACATCGCGAATGTCGACGATATCTTCATTCCTTCGAGCTCACTCAACCAGCCTTATGAGAAAGGCGCGATGACCTTATCCATGCTCAGGTCGTGGCTGGGGGACACCCGTTTCCTGACCGCGCTCAATAATTATGTGAATGCGCCGGGGCTCGCGTATAATTTTACTTCCGTGGATTCGCTGAAGTATTATATGCAGCAGCAGGTGCAGGGGCTTGGATTCAACCTGACCAATTTCTTCCAGGAATGGGTGAACAACAAGGGTCGGGTGACCTATGCGGTAAACTACGACTATGTCAACAATGGCATCTATCTCAACCTCGTTCAATCGCCTACGGTATCTGGTCAGGGACATTTCGATATGCCGGTTCCCATCGAGATCAAGGGCACGGGCGGGCTCGACACCACCGTGGTGCTCATCGATGAGGGAGGAACACTGTATAATTCCGCCACCGGCGCTGCATTTGGCAGTGTCGCCCATTTCAACCTGTCCGGCACGCCTTCGAGTATGACATTCGACCCTAACAGCGTGGTGCTGGCCACTGCCAGCTCTATGACTCCGATGAGCACCTTGCCATTGATGGATATCCGGCTGAAGGCCGTGCCCGGGGCCGGCGTCAATCTCCTGAGCTGGAGCGTTACGACGAACTTACCGCTGCAAAGTTTTGCCATCGAGAAGAGCACCGACGGCACTCAATTTTCGTCGATCGGCCAGCAGGAAGCTATTGCCTCCGCTAACGGCCAATACCTCGGAAGTTTTACCGACCCCGATCCGGGGGAAGGCGCCGATTTCTACCGCATACTGGCAGTCGAGCAGGGCGGAGGTCAGACCTATTCCGCTATCAGCGAAGTAGACGGAACAGGTACCGGGCAGGGAGCGTTGATGATCCTGCCCAACCCGGCCACGGGGTCTTTTAGCCTGTCCATCCCCGCGACCATTAGCGATAACCTTCCCCTGAATCTCGTGATCTATGACGCTTCGGGGCAGGTGGTCAAAATGGGGCAGATCTCCAGCGGAACCCCGGTAGTCCCCTGCGACGGGTGGGCGCCGGGTATGTATATGGTTCTGCTGGTCAACGACAGGAACCGGCGAGCGTATCAGAAGATGATAAAAAAATAAATCCTACAAGAAATAAACTTTAAATCCATCCTGATGAAAACGAAAATTACTTTTTACCCTTTATCGTGCATACGAGGGCTGTTGATGTTGATGACATTAACGGGCGTGCTCTGTGCACAGGCGCAGCTGACCGCTACCGTCGCCACGCCCATGGGAATGGGGAAGGACTGCGGCGGATCGAACAATAGTTACCGGGTATTCAACTACAATACTGCGACCCAGACCCTCACCAACCTCAACGTGTGTACGCCACCAAGCCTCAAAGACCCGACCACGGGGGCCATTTTTTCGCCGCAGTCGGGAAGCACGGCCTTCGACCCGGTGAACCAGCAGGTATATTATATCGAGACGACTACCGGGAACAACTCGGTCATCTGGAACTGGACACCGGGGACCTGTCCCACGGGCCCGCTGGCGCCCGTGTATACGTTCAGCAATGACTTTGTCGTGGGGCTGGACTTCAACACGGTGACGGGGACGGGCTACCAGGTGGAATTCTCTACCGGCAGCGCGCCTTACAAAGTCTATCTGCGGCAGATCAACAGCTTTAGCCCGCCTTCGTTTGGCCCAAGTGTTCAGATCACCTTTCCGGCGGGCGTCACCATCAATACTCAAAATAGTGATTATGTGATCACGCCTACCGGGGTCATGTACCTGGCAATCGACAACAAGCTATTCACCCTCCCCTATAGCACGTATTCATCGGGAGTCCTAAATGCTACCTATCTGGGTGCTATGACCTTTCCCAACAAAGCCTACGTGGTGGGCCTGGCTTATGCGAACGGCAACCTGATCGCGTCGATCACCAACAACGGCAGCAGCTGTTCTTATCAGCAGATCAACGTGGCCTCCGGCACGATAGCGCTGACCAATGTCACGGCGGCTCCGGGCACTGCCAACGGTACGATCTTTTCCTCTACGGACATGGCTACGCTGATCACGGGCGTGGGCGCCGCCAAGAACGTCTCTTCGGTACAGAATGTCAGCGGCAATCTCTGGCAGGTGCAGTACAATGTGAAGGTGCGGAACTATGGTAACGTCAATCTCACGAATGTGCAGGTTTCGGACAACCTTTCCGCTGTCTTCGGGAGTGCCTTCCATGGCGCCGGCGTCGCCGCGGTGGGAACGCTGCCTGCGGGCATGGCGATCAATCCGGGCTTCAACGGGTCAACGGATACCCTGCTCTTCGCCGCGGGAGGTACGATGGTTGCCAGTCCGCCGGATTCCGCGATCGTGCGGGTGACGGTGTTCCTGAGCAATCCCAATCTGAATACGACGTATTACAATAGTGCCATTGCGACGGCCACGGGTACGCTCTTTGGCGAAAAGGTCCGGGACTCTTCCGACTACAATGCGGGGCTGAACCCCGATCCGAATGGCAATGATGTGCCTGACCAGGTTGGTGAAGGCATTCCGACGCCGTTGATCCTGGCCGAGTGGACCGTCCTTGCCAATACGCTCGTCGACTTCAATGGTGAGGCCGGCAACGACGTCAACAAGCTGCACTGGACGCTGCAGGATGCGCAAGCAGGTTCGACGATCTCGGTCCAGCGAAGCGCCGACGGACAGCAATTCGTCACCCTGGCCCAGCTGGCGGTTGACAGCACGGTCTCCACCCTACCCTTTAGCTGGCAGGATACCCATCCGGGGACAGGTGTCGACTACTACCGGTTACAGTTAGAGACGACGGGTGGCGCCAATGTCTATTCCGAGATGCTTGCATTACATAGCATCGACCCGAATTCGTTGCTCACCGTGCAGCCCAATCCCTTTAGTCAGTCCATTCAATTCGGGGTACCGCTGACGGCGGCAACCAGGGTCGACTATCGTATCCTGGACCTGTACGCGCATGTGGTCCAAACA
>Ga0134126_10007385_pt1 | contig 13805 bp, 14 predicted proteins | sample KB31752_FD_96881 | JGI IMG/M metagenome (GOLD analysis project Ga0134126, IMG submission 96881) | Terrestrial soil microbial communities with excess Nitrogen fertilizer from Kellogg Biological Station, Michigan, USA - KB3-175-2 | ecosystem: Environmental > Terrestrial > Soil > Unclassified ...
TCCTTGCGGAACCAGCCGCCCATCTGCGTGCCGGTGTTGCCGCCGGAGATGCCATAGAGTTTGAACTTCTTGCCGAACTCATTGAGCATGTCCTGGCCGCCGTGATCCTGGAACCAGGCGTTTTGCTGGCGCGAGTTCAACCCGAACGGCACCGAGCAATAGAGCGCGAAGGTCGGATCCTTGCCGATAAAATAATAGCCGGCAGTGTGGCACATCTCGACGGTGCCGTTGGTCACGGCATCGACGGCCTGCAAAGCGGGCACGATTTCGCCGCCGGCGAATGCTTGAATCTGAAATTTGCCATCAGTCGCTTCGGAGACGTATTTTGAAATCGTTTCCGACGCGCTGAACGGCACGTCGAGCGACTTCGGCCAGCTGGTGGTGCAGCGCCATTTGAGTTCAGGCATTGACTGGGCGATAGCGGGCGCAGCCACAGCGCTTGCGGCAAGACCCAAGCCTGCGGTTTTTAAGAATTGGCGACGTTTCATGAGTTCCTCCCTTTATTATTGGCGGTACCGCAACGTATTGCTCCCCCGCTCGGCGGCTAGAATGCTGCCCGGACGGTTTGAGAGCAAGCCGTTTGAAGGCAAATTTTAGCATCGGCGCGATCCAGGGCGAAGTGACGAACCACTTGAATCATTTTGAATTTTCGGCCGCAAGCGCGATCCTGAACACCTTGCGCTGTCGCACGGTCCCGCCTCCAAGCCACCAGAGCGGGAGGTCGCGAGCGCAGCAAGGCCAAGCCAGGGCGCCGTTCACGTCGTAACATCGCCCCCAACCCACTGATCCGTTTCTAGGCCTCGATCACGATCTTCGGCGCCACGCGCCCGGCATCGGCGCCGCCCTTGATCTGCTCAAACACCTTGGCAGCAATCTCACGATAGATCTTGGCATGCGGACCGTCCGGCTCGGTGGCCACCACCGGCATGCCGGAGTCCGATTTCTCGCGAATGGTCATGTGCAGCGGCACTTCGCCGAGAAACGGCACGCCCTGGCGTTCGGCTTCCTTGCGCGCGCCGCCATAGCCGAAAATATCCGAGCGCGTGCCGCATTCCGGACACAGGAAATAACTCATATTCTCGACGATGCCGAGCACCGGTACGTTGACGCGTTTGAACATGGCGACACCCCGGCGCGCGTCGATCAGCGCCAAATCCTGCGGCGTCGAAACGATCACCGCGCCCTTGAGCGGCACCTGCTGTGCCATCGTGAGCTGCGCGTCGCCGGTTCCGGGCGGCATGTCGACCACCATGACGTCGAGCTTGCCCCACTCTACCTCGCGCAGCATCTGCGTGATTGCCGACATCACCATAGGCCCGCGCCAGATCATCGGCGTTTCTTCGTCGATCAGAAATCCAATCGACATGACGGCGAGCCCATAACGTTCGATCGGCTTGAGCCGGGTGCCGCCGATGGTCTGCGGCTTTTCCTTGATCGCCAGCAATTTCGGCAGCGATGGTCCGTAAATATCTGCGTCGAGCATCCCGACCTTCAATCCGAGATCGCGCAGGCCGAGTGCAAGATTGACCGCTGTGGTAGATTTTCCGACGCCACCCTTGCCGGACGCAACCGCGATCACCGCATCGACACCAGGAATCCCGGGTTGCACCTTGTCGGCGGGATGAGCGCGTGAATGCCCAGGAGCCGCGGCGGCCGCACGATTTTGGGCAACATGGGCCGGCTGCGGCCCACGGGCGGCGCCGGCGGTCCGTTCCGCGGTCAGCGCCACCAGAGCGGACTGCACGCCGGGAATGGCGCGTACGGCCTGCTCGGCCGCTTTGCGCACCGGCTCCCACGATTTAACCGCCGCGGCATCAACGCTAATAGAGAAAAACACTTTCCCGTCAGTCACTACCACGTCAGAGAGTACGCGCGCATCGGTGAGCGCCGGGCCACCCGGTGATGGTACCTTCGCCAAGGCCGCCAGAACCTGCTCCTTGCTCGCCGCCATAATCGCAATTCCCTTCATCCCGCTTGTCCGCTTGCGCCGACACCATAAACTCAGGAGTCGGCTGGTCAATGCGGGCCTGCCTCAACAGCGGTTGACGTGCTGGGCTTCACAATGACCTATTGGAGAGATAGGCACCGGCTGGAACTAGCCAAGGCATAATTAAATTCGCAGGGAGGATGATGATGGCGAAGGTGGCATTTTTGGGCTTGGGCGTTATGGGCTACCCGATGGCCGGGCATCTTAAGAACAAAGGCGGGCACGATGTGACGGTCTATAACCGCACCGCCGCCAAGGCCGAGCAGTGGGTCAAGCAGCATGGCGGCAAGTCTGCATCGACCCCGAAAGCCGCTGCCGAAGGCCAGGATTTTGTCATGTGTTGCGTCGGGAATGACAACGATTTGCGCGAGGTCACGCTCGGCGCCAACGGCGCCTTCGCCGGCATGGGCAAAGGCAAAATCTTCGTCGATCACACCACCGCCTCGGCCGAAATCGCGCGCGAGCTCCATGCCGCGGCGAAAAAAAGCGGCTTCGGATTCGTGGATGCCCCTGTATCGGGCGGCCAGGCCGGCGCCGAGAATGGCGCCCTTACGGTGATGTGCGGCGGTGACGCCGGCACTTTCAGCAGCGCTGAAAAAGTGATCGCGGCGTACGCCCGAGCCTGCAATCTCTTGGGCGATCCCGGCTCCGGCCAGCTTGCCAAGATGGTCAACCAGATTTGTATCGCCGGCCTTGTGCAGGGCCTGGCCGAGGGTCTGCACTTTGCCAAGAAATCCGGCCTCGATATCGAAAAGCTGATCGCCACGATCTCCAAAGGCGCGGCGCAGTCCTGGCAGATGGAGAACCGCTACAAGACCATGACAGCCGGCAAATTCGATTTTGGATTCGCGGTCGACTGGATGCGGAAGGATCTGAGCATCTGTCTAGGTGAAGCGCGCAAGAACGGGGCCAACCTGCCCGTTACTGCACTGATCGATCAGTTCTATTCGCAAGTGCAGAAGATGGGCGGCAAACGCTGGGATACATCCAGCCTGATCGCGCTGCTCGATCGCTAATCCGGCATCAGGCATTCGCGCTGGGGCGCGCCGTGACAGCGGCGTGCCAACGTTTCACATTGCTGGCGCCTTCTGGCATCGCGAGCCGCGCCGGCTTCATGAAATCAACGGCGCATAGCGCGGTTATATCGGCAACCGAGAAACGATCGCCGGCGATGAATTCGCGTTTGGCCAATTCGCCGTCGAGCATTTCGAGAAACCACGTCACGCGCGGCTTGTTGGCTTCGGCAAATTCCGGAATCTGCGGCACTTCCAATTCCTTCATCGCCGGATGTAGATGCCGGAACACCGCTGCAACGTTCGCGAAGAAATTCATTTCGGTGCGCCGGTTCCACATTTCTACCAGGGCGATCTCCTTTGCGCCGACGCCGAACAGCGGAGGCTCCGGCTGCAGCATCTCGAAATAGCGGCAGATAGCGATCGATTCGGTGATGACAGTGCCGTCGTCGAGCACCAGCGACGGCATTCGCTGTAGCGGATTGATTGCCGTATATTCCGGGGTCTTTTGCTGCTTGGCCATGATGTTGACCTGCTCGGTCGGCACCGTGATGCCCTTCTCGGCGAGGAAAATTCGGGTACGCCGAGGGTTCGGCGCTTGTTTGCTGTCATAAAGCTTCATTGCCGCCGCGCTCCGCATCCGTTTTTGACTCGAGGGTAGCCGATCATGGGCGAAAAAACCTGTCAAACTGCTCGGTAACAAACATTAACCAGGGTTTTTAGGACGCTCTTAAGCTTGGTCTTAAGGATTTTGGAGGAAGTTGGCACCGGGCCCGTGCGTACAAGCGTCGTTTTATGCCGATTCCAGGCGATCAACCTGACCTCTCCGCGCTGCCACCGGAAACCTCGCCGGTTAAGCGCCGCCTTGCCGCGCAATATGTGCGCGATGCGCGCAATCGCTTGACCTCCTCCAGCGGCACTCGCCCCGCCTTCGACTACGAATTGCTGCGACAATACGCGCAAAACCGGCTGTCCGCCTCGCTGATGATGCTGCTGTTGGTGGCCACCGTTGGCTTCCTGTCGAGCCTGTGGAATGGCGCGGTCGCCGCGGGCGCTTGGACTGCTTCGGTGCTGGTGATCCATGCCGTCATCGTCACCAAATGCCGCCAATTTCTCGATTTACCGGTGGACGAAACCAGGGTTCGCTCATGGCGCCTGCGCTTCATCACGCTCGATTTGTTTTACGGCCTGGCTTGGATGTTCATTTTAATTCATCCAACTGGCCTCGACGACAGTTCGGGCACCTTCATGCTGTTCGTGATGCTGCTGGTGGTAGCGGTATCCAGTATGCTGGCCTCGAGCCTGCCGACGGCGGTATTTGCCGCCAGCTTCCCAGTCACCGCGGCCATCGCGTTCGACTTCGTTCTGCAAGCAACGCTGCGCGGGTACATCCTCGCCATCATGGCGGTCACCGCGCAGGGCTATTTCGCCGTGCTCGCCTACCGGCTCTATTCGACCACGCTCGCCACGCTGCAAGCGCGCGCCGAAAAAGACGCGCTAATCGGCGAACTCGAACAGGCTAAATCCGTCTCCGACGAAGCTCGTAGACGCGCGGAAGCCGCCAACATCTCCAAGTCCCGCTTCCTGGCCCAAATGAGCCACGAATTGCGCACGCCGCTAAACGCCATCCTCGGATTCTCCGAAGTGATGAAGAGCGAAGTGTTCGGTCAGCACGGCGTGCCGGCCTACAAGGAATATTCCGCCGACATCCATAATTCCGGCGTGCATTTACTCGGTCTGATCAACGAGATCCTCGATTTGTCGCGCATAGAGGCCGGCCGCTATGAACTCAATGAGGAATCGATCGCTCTCGCCGGCATCGTCGAAGATTGCCACCATTTGCTCAAGATACGCGCGGCCAATCGCGGCATAACCATCCACGAAATGTTTGAGGCCGACCTGCCGCGGCTGTGGGCTGACGAGCGCGCTGTGCGCCAGATCTGCCTCAATTTGCTGTCCAACGCGATCAAGTTCACGCCGCAAGGTGGCGAGGTCTGGCTCAAAGTCGGATGGACGGCCTCCGGTGGCCAATACATGAGCATCAAGGATACCGGAACCGGCATCCCCGAGGAGGAAATCCCGATCGTGCTGGCCTCCTTTGGCCAGGGCTCCAATTCGATCAAATCCGCCGAACAGGGTGCTGGTCTCGGCCTGCCGATTGCCAAGAGCCTGGTTGATCTGCACGGCGGTTCGTTCATGCTCAAATCCAAGCTACGGATCGGAACCGAGGTTGTGGTCACGTTCCCGCCCGAACGGGTGGTCGCGGCGATGGCGCCGACGGCAGAGCAAGCGCCGTCTATCGCGCCGCTGCCGGGCGAAGCGGTCCTTACCCCGGAGGAAAAGCGCCTGCTCACCAAACGACCACTGTTTCGCGCCGGAACTTGAGAGACGATTGCGTTCTGACCTGTCACGCTTATGTTCGCTGCCGATTCGACCCGAGATCGATGATGATCGAAAGCCCTTGCGTTAATATCTGCACGCTCGATGCCTCTTCCGGGCTCTGTCTCGGCTGCGGCCGCACCATCGACGAGATCACGCGCTGGACTGCCATGAGCCCCACCGAGCGTGTCCGCGTGATCAGTGAATTGCCGGCGCGGCTCACCGCTCGGCCCGTCGAAACTGCCCGTATAGTAGGATAACGCCGTGAGCCGCCGCCTGACTTGGGTTTTCGTGTTTGGCGTGGCGCTGTCATTCGCCGCGTTAGTCGCCAGCAACGACCAAGACGCCATTACCAATCTGCTCAAGCACGATATCGGATCGCTCGCGCTCAAGCTGGTGCTGGTGATATTCGCCGGCGGCCTGATGCTGACTTTGTTCCGCGAGCGTCTCTCGCAGGCGCTCGAGGCCGTGTTATTCTGGGCCGTGGTCGGCCTGCTGCTGGTGGTCGGCTACAGCTACCGTTTCGAATTACGCGACGTGGCCGATCGTGTCACGGCCGAGCTGCTGCCAGGCCACGTCGCCGGCCATGGCCGCAATGTCGAAGTTGTGCGCGGACGCGGTGGGGATTTCGCGGTGGGCGCGCACATCAACGGCGCCCGCGTCCCGATGGTGCTCGACACCGGTGCCAGCTCTGTGGTGCTCACCCAGGAAGCGGCCAAGGCGGCCGGTCTACCGATCGAGGTGCTCGGCTATACGGTCAATGTCGACACCGCCAACGGCCGCACCCGCGCGGCGCCGGTGACACTCGACCGGCTCGCCGTCGGCGGGCTGATCGAGCGCGCAGTGCCGGCATTGGTCGTGCAGACGGGCCAGCTTAAAAACAACCTACTCGGCATGACCTTTCTCAACCGGCTGGAAAGCTGGGAGGTGCGCGGCGATCGGCTGAGCTTGCGGGGAAATCCGTAGCCGCGGCTTAGATCAGGCTGAGAAGAAATCGTAGGCCTACCAGCAGCACGAGGCAGCCGAAGGCGATTTCCAGCTTGCGCCGTGGCATCCAGTGCGCCAACCGAACGCCGTAACCGCTCGTATAGCTCGATACTGGGGCCATCAGTACAAAACCGATCACCGACACAAAGCCGATCGACAGCGGCGGCAACTGTGCCATATGCGGCCATCCGGCCAGGATATAGCCGAAGGTGCCGGCAACGGTGATCGGCACGCCGATACCGGCCGAGGTCGCGACCGCGCGCTGCATCGGCTGGCCATAAAGCGTAAGCACCGCGTTCGACACCGCGCCGCCGCTCACGCCGACCAGCGATGAAAACAACCCGGTGATGAAGCCGTAAAACGCCAGCACCCCGCGGCCCGGCAGTTCCTTGCCGAGATTCCAACGATCGCCGCCGAACAGCATTTTGATGCTGATGAAGGTCGCAAAGACGACGAAGGCGATCTTGAACACGGCCGCCGGCGCGAACGTGGCGGTGATCGCGCCGATCACTACTCCCGCGATCGCCGGCAGCGTCCACAGCCGCACCACCTGAGGGATCACCGCGCCCTTCTTCTTGTGCGCGATATAAGAGCTCACCGTGGTCGGGATGATGATGGCGAGCGAGGTGCCGATGCACAGTTGCATGCGAACGTCTTCCGGCACGCTGAGCACGCGGAACACTTCATAGAGCACCGGCACAATGATGGCGCCGCCGCCGATGCCGAACAGGCCGGCGAGAATGCCGACCAGAACGCCGGCGACCGCGATCCAGAGCGCGAGCATGACAATCTCGCCGATCGGATATCCCAGCAGCATGAATGTCCCAGCTGACGCTTAAGCCGCGGCGATGTGCAACAAATCGGCGCTCAAGTCCAGCACTTGCATCAGCGCATCAGCCATGACGGACGCGCTTGCGCCGGGCTTGACAGCCTCGGTCGCCAGATGCCGACGGAAGGCGCGCGCGCCCGGAACGCTGCGGAACAAGCCGAGCATATGACGGGTGATGGCATGCAGGCGCACGCCCTTGGCGAGTTCGCACTCGATATAAGGCACGAGCGCCAGCGCGGCTGTTTTCGGGGAAGCGAAGGCGGCGGCTTCGCCGAACAACAACGGATCAACCTCCAGAAGCCGCCACGGCTCCTGATAGGCGGCTCGGCCCATCATCACACCGTCGACGTAAGCTAATTGGGCTTGCGCCTGCTCCAGCGTGGCGATGCCACCGTTAAGCACGATGTCGAGATCAGGATGCGCGCGCTTGAGCCGATGCACGATCGCGTAATCGAGCGGCGGCACCTCGCGATTTTCTCGGGGTGATAATCCCTTCAGCCAGGCCTTTCGCGCATGGACAATCAGCGCGTCGGCGCCCGCTGCTTTTACCGTCTCCGTGAATTTAAATAGCGCCTGATCGGGATCCTGATCGTCGACGCCAAGCCGGCATTTCACCGTGACCGGAATTCTAACCGCGGCCTTCATGGCGGCGACGCCTTCGGCGACTAGCGCGGGCTCGACCATCAGACAGGCACCGAAGCGGCCTTCCTGCACCCGGTCGGAGGGACAGCCGACATTGAGATTGATTTCATCGTAGCCAAAATCCTCGCCGATACGCGCTGATTGCGCGAGCGCACCAGGGTCGCTACCGCCAAGCTGGAACGCCACCGGATGCTCGAAGGGGTCAAACGCCAATAGCCGTGCGCGGTCGCCGCGCAGCACAGCGCCGGTAGTTAGCATTTCGGTGTACATCAACGACCGGCGCGTTAATAAGCGATGGAAGAATCGGCAGTGCCGGTCGGTCCATTCCATCATCGGCGCAATACAAAAACGCCGATTCCATTGACTTGGGGCTTTTGGCGGAATATCGTTCATTTTCAGGTACTTCGTACCGTCTCATTCAATCTTATCATCGCTCATTGCCGCTCATTTTTCCAAATATCACATTGTGGTACTTTTTCACGAGAAATGTTGTACCTCGTCCGAAACGTGCCGCAAAAAAATGGACCGGCGCATCTGTGCTTGGCGTGCGCATGATCATCATGTCCGGCCCAGTGATGGCGCACCGCGTGCCGTCCGGCAGCCGCGTCACCCACGGCACATGGGCGCCGTAGCCGAAGCGCAGCACGAGTTCGCTCTCGAATTCGACGCGGCCGCGCTCGCCCACGACGATGCGCACCAGATGGGAATTTTCACCGCTACGCGGCGGCATGAAGTCAATCAGGGCACAGCCAGTCGATCGAACCGTCGCGGCCGACCAGTGCCGCGGTGCCGAGGTCGCCGATCAGCGCGTAGTCTTCAATGCGAGAGGGCATGGCTATGCAGGAGTGTGTTGCTCATGCGGTAATCCAGAACCACCTTCAAGTCATCCTCGCGTTGCTCGAATGCCTCCTGCCGGCGCGACTCCTGCCGCTGCCCTGTCCAGAAACCACCTCACTTCGGTGGTTGGGTGGAGACGCGCTGCCGGTAAATTGTCGTCGCCGTGGCGAACCCCGTCGAGGATCGCCCGCTTCTCCTCTCCCACGACCATAAAGGCCGTGTGCCGGCTGCTCTCAAGCGCCGGGTAGGTCAACGTGATTCGTGGTTCGGACTTAGCGCGGACGACAGCGGCAACCCACCGGTTGCGCTCCGCGAGCACAGGCGTGCCGGGAAACAACGAAGCTGTATGCCCGTCCAGCCCCAACCCTAGAAGCGTCACGTCGAAAAGTGGCCGATCTGGGTTAAGACGCTCCGCGCCATAGAAGGACTTTAACTCGCGCTCATAAGCGGACGCCGCCGCTTCAGGGCTGATACTTTCGGTAGGAATGGGATGAATGTTGATGGCGGGAATTGGCGCACGCGATAACAACGCCTCTCGAACCATACCGTAGTTGCTCAGCGGGTCACTGTGCGGCACGAATCGCTCGTCGCCCCAGAACCAATGCGTTCGTGCCCAAGGAAAAGTATTGCGATAGGGCGGCTCGCCCAGACGCTCATAGAGTCGCCGCGGGGTCGAGCCGCCGGAGAGACAGACGGTAAAACCACCATGCTTCGCTCTCGTCAATTCGAGGATCCAAGCTGCAACCCGGCGCGACAGGTCCTCCGGATCGGTGAGGATTTCGGAGTTGCCCCCGGACACGCTGGTCATAAAAGCGCCTTCCTAGGCGAAGGACGGCAAGCTTGGCGGATAGTAGTGATCGCGGCAGAGTAATCAGGCGACCCAAATACCGCGCTGCCAGCAACGATGGCGGTCGCGCCCGCCTCGATCGCTTGCCCGGCGCTTTCTTGATTTTCTCCACCGTCAACTTCAATGACGGTATTGAGACCGCGTGCGTCGCACAGCCGGCGCAGTCGGCGGATTTTTGGCAGCATTTCCGGCAGAAATTTTTGGCCGCTAATGCCAGGACTGACTGTCATGACGAGGACGATGTCGCAGAGATGGAGAACGTACTCGATCAGCTCGATGGGGCTCGCTGGATCAGGCACCACTCCGGCTTGTTTGCCGAGGCCGTGGATTTGCGAGAGAACACGGTGGAGATGGATCGTCGTGGACGGCTCCGCGTGAACGAGGAGATGATCGGCGCCAGCCTTGGCAAAGTCGATGAGATAGCGATCGGGCTCGACAACCATCAAGTGCACATTAAGCGGCTTACGCGTGTGGCGGCGGATTGCTTCGACAATCAGTGGCCCGAACGTGATATTTGGCACAAAACGGCCGTCCATCACGTCGATATGACTCCAGTCCGCGCCGGACACATCGACAGCGCGAACCTCACCCGCGAGATGCCCTAAATCCGCCGACAAGATCGTCGGCGCAATGACAATCGGTTTCAGAGTTCCCTTGAGCTTGTATGTCATCGCCGCTCGTGTTCCGACGCGCCCGGCGTTACCGCCACTTCCGAAGCTGATTTATGACCACGCGCGCTGCCCTGTCGCGCTTCAAGCTGACGTACGATTTCGTCGACGATCTCCGTTGGTCGGCCGCCGACGTCGACCGTAATAGGATGCTCATCTGCCGTGGGTTCCTGCAGAGTCGCAAACTGGCTGTCGAGTAGGCCAACCGGCATGAAGTGCTCGTGCCGGGCCGCCATACGCTTGTGGATGAGGTCGCGCGAACCTTTTAGGAAGACCAGCGTCACGTTAGAGCGGCCACCGATGATGATGTCGCGGTAGGACTGTTTCAGCGCCGAACACGTGAGCACGCCGGACTCACCCCGCGCACGCCAGCCATCGATTTCTTCGGCGATCTTGCGCAGCCAGGGCAACCGGTCGGTATCGGTTAGCGGCGTACCGCCGTGCATTTTTTCTACGTTCTCAGGCGGATGCAAATCATCGCCCTCCTGGAATTGGCAGTTGAGCGCGGCCGAGAGCAGCACCGCGACCGTAGTTTTGCCGGACCCCGAGACGCCCATGACAACGACGATCACCGGTTCGGTTATGGTATGTGCGAGGGCCGCCGACCACACGCGCTGAGGTTTCGGATCAATTCCCATCATCCATTCCTTCGTGACCACGCGCCGACACCCGCCGCAACCCTGCACCGCTCCCTCCCGTTGCGCCAGTCATGCGACGACCCGGCACAGAACAAATTTGTCCACCGCATTGGCGAAGCCCTCCTCTTCGTTGCTGTCGGTCACTGCGCTCGCCTGTGCTTTTACCTCGCTGCTGGAATTACCCATGGCAACGGAAAGGCCACTTTTGCGAAACATAAGGACATCATTCGGCATGTCCCCAAATGCGGCAATCTGTTCAGACGGAACGTTTAGAAGCCTGGATAGGGTGGCAACGACTGTCCCCTTATTCGCCTGCGGGTGGGTTACGTCGAGGTAGTAGGGCTGCGAGCGTGCAGCACTCGCCTTCTCACCCAGAGTTTTCTGCACCAGCTTTTCGCAGGCGGCAACTAAGTCGAGATCGTCGGAGATGCCAACAATCTTTACCGCGCGCGCAAGGTAAGCGTCGGTAAACGCCGCCACGACCTTGGCGTCGAATTTCACCGTCCATGTCTCGCGGGCCACGTGCGGCGCGTCCGGATTACGGATCAACCATTCGTCGGCTGTGTAGACCCAGGCGTCCAGCCCCTGATTGAGGATGAGCTCGACCGTTTGCTTCGCTGTCGCCGGCTCGAGCGTTCGGCTCTCGATCTCCGAGAGGTCGGGATGAACAAATGCGCCGCCGTTAAAGCCCGCGATCGGCGTCCGCAAGCAGAGCGGCTCGACCAGCATCGCCATGCCACGGGGCGGCCTGCCGCTGGTAATCGCAAAGGCGATGCCGGCCGCGGCGAGCGCCTCGACGGCATTCGCCGCCCGCGAGGTCAGCACTTTGTCCTTGGTGAGAAGCGTGCCATCGACATCGGCAAGCACAAGCGAAATTTTCGATGCAGTAAGATTTGGCTTTACCATCGGCGGCCTGCTGCATGAGGACTCGCAACTTGCGCGTTCGAACAATCGTCGCTGGGGATGAAGCGTTCGACCGAGTTGGCGAACCCATCGTCGCGATTGCTGGTCATAGGTGTCATTTCGACTTCGCGGCGCCGGCGCCGTTGACGGGGCGCCAGTGTCGACCATCACGTGCCAAAAGCGCGTCCGCTTCGCGCGGTCCTGGGCTTCCCGCCGGATAAATCGGCAAATCTGCCGCACCCTTCTCGGCCCAAGCGTCGAGCACCGGCTGAACAATGCGCCAAGTCTGCTCCACCATATCGGCGCGCATGAATAAAGTCGGGTCGCCGATCATCACATCATAAAGAAGCGTCTCGTATCCAACATTAGGTTCCTTTGGAAACCAGTCATCGTAGTGGAAGTCCATCTTGACGGCGGCCAGCTCCACCACTGGCCCAGGGCGCTTGACCTCAAACTGCAGGGAAATTCCCTCGTCCGGCGCAATGCGCAGCACCAGCCAATTGGCCCGCAGAGTGTCAACTGGAGTGCCGTGAAACGCCGCGTAGGGCGCCTGCTTGAAACGGATCGCAATCTCGGTATTGCGTTCCGACATGTGCTTGCCAGTGCGGATATAGAAAGGCACGCCAGCCCAGCGCCAGTTGTCGATCTCAAGTCGCATCGCGACATAGGTCTCAACGTTTGAATCCGACGCCACATTGGGCTCTTGCCGATAGGCCTTCACTGTCTTGTTGAGCACCGTGCCGGCACCATACTGGCCGCGCACCGCCTGCGTCGGCTTGATGGCAGGCATTGCGGCCAGCACTTCGGCCTTCTTTGAGCGAATTGCGGCGGCATCGAAACCGGTCGGCGGCTCCATCGCCACCATGGAGAGTAATGTGAACACGTGGTTCGGGACCATGTCGCGTAGCGCACCAGTCGCCTCGTAAAACCTGCCGCGACGTTCCACGCCGACTGTCTCCGCCACGGTGATCTGCACGTGATCGATTCGGTCGCGGTTCCAGATGGGTTCGAACAGGCCGTTGGCGAATCGGAACGCCATGATGCTTTGAACTGTGTCCTTCCCCAAAAAGTGGTCGATGCGAAATATCTGGTCCTCGTGCAGCGTACGCAGGATGTTGGCATTCAAGGCGCGCGCCGATTCAAGGCTATGCCCGAACGGCTTCTCGATCACCACGCGGCGCCAGAAGCGAGGTTTGCCATCCTCGTCCTCGTTTTGATCAGTAAGTTTCGCTTTGGCGAGCTGCTCCACTACGGTGCCAAAGAATCGGTCGGCGACAGCGAGGTAAAAGATGACGTTGCCCTGCGTGCCGTGGCTCTTCTCCGCCTCGGCCAACGCGACGCGAATTTTCTCGTACAGGTCGGGCTGGGTGAAGTCGCCTTGCACGTACGATATTTTTGTAGCCAGCCGCTTCCATGCCGCTTCGTCGATTTTGTCGACGTCAAACTCGGCGGCAGTATTTCCGATGAAGCTTTCCAGCATGCCGTACAGATGGTTGCGCAAGCTATCGGCAGTTCCCTCGCCATGGTCCACACCAATAAAGGCAAAGTTCTCTGGCAGTACCTTGGTGCGTGAGAGGTTATAGAGAGCCGGAGTTACTAGGCGTTTTGTCAGATCGCCACCGGCACCGAAGATCACCATCGCGCAGGGATCGGCCGGACTGGGCTGGCACCGCGGCGGTGACTCGATCGTTTGAGCGGTCGGAGTTATCCGCGACTGTTGGTCGAGCATGGCGCTACTCCGCGGCGTTCTGTGCTGCTGAGCTTTCTTGCGACTTTTTCAGCTTTGATTCTGGGTCAATAGATTCTTGACCCTCGATGTGTCCACCGAACCCGAAGCGCATGGCCGAGAGCATTTTTTCACCGAAGGTATGTTCCTGCCGCGAGCGGAAGCGCGCGTACAGCGCCGAAGAGAGCACGTCGGCCGGGACCGCTTCCTCGATCGCGGCCTCGACGGTCCACCGACCCTCGCCGGAATCCTGCACAAAACCGGAGAATCCCTGCAACTGCGGGTCTTTCGCCAAAGCAGCGGCACCGAGATCGAGCAACCAGGATGAGATGACGCTGCCGCGCCTCCA
>Ga0134126_10007386_pt1 | contig 13805 bp, 12 predicted proteins | sample KB31752_FD_96881 | JGI IMG/M metagenome (GOLD analysis project Ga0134126, IMG submission 96881) | Terrestrial soil microbial communities with excess Nitrogen fertilizer from Kellogg Biological Station, Michigan, USA - KB3-175-2 | ecosystem: Environmental > Terrestrial > Soil > Unclassified ...
CAATATGGACTACATCCGCCGGCCCTTCGTCGCCAACATCAAGCCCGGCCATCGCGTCCTGATCCTGAGCGACTTCTCGCACGATCCGCGCGTCTGGCAGGTGGTGCAGAGCGTATGTTCGGAACTCGGCGCGGAGACGACCGTGGCGCTGTTCGAGCGCCGGCCGGCCGATTACTACGATCCTCCAGCCGCGATCTGCGAAGCGATGATGAAGTCGGATTTCAATGTGCTGCTGGCCTCGACCGGCATGCTGCACAGCCACGCCAATTTCACGGCGATGGCCGCAGGCATCCCGGCGATCTGCATGGACGGCGGCATGACGCTCGAATGGTTCCAGTCCGGCGCCGTCACCGACGACATGAAGCAGATCGCGGTGCGCAAGCACTACGTCGCAAAGAACGTCTTCGGGCCGAATGCGCGCGAGTGCCGCGTCACCTCGCGCTACGGCACCGAGTTCACCTACAGCGTGGCCAACCGGATCACCCAGCCGCCGCTGCCGGGCGCGAACTTCGACCCGTACAAGATCATCAACTTCGCCAAGGACGAAAACCGTCCCGGCAACAACCTTCTGTACTACCTGTTCCCCACGGGCGAATTTAACGTCGCGCCCGTCGAAGGCAGCGCCAATGGCAAGCTGGTGTTCGATCTCACCATGCACCATATCGGCCGCCTGCTGACCCCGATCGAGCTGACCGTGAAAGATGGCCGCGTGGTCGACATCGACGGCGGGCCCGAAGCCCGCATCCTGCGGGACTATCTCGACGTGTACGGCGACGAGAATGCGTACATGTGCCCGGCGGAAGCCTCTGTCGGCGTCAACGCCAAGGCGGTCGTTCGCGGCATCCAGCGCGAAGACAAGAACATCATGGGCACGCTGCATTTCGGGCTTGGCACCAATGTCGACGTCGGCGGATCGATAAAATCGAAGATCCACATGGACGGCGTCATCCTGCACCCGACGCTTTACGTCGACGGCGTCAAGCGGATCGACAACGGAAAGATCATGGTGCCGATCGAGGGGTAGGCGACGCAGGGCTGGGTTGCCCGGCCCGTCCGTTGCGATTGCACAACGTTCTCGGATAAACAGTGCTTTCCAGAAACGTCATGAACAACGGCTCGAACGGCCGCCCTCGGGGGCGGCTGGCCGGGCCTGACATGAGGGGCGATCGGGCGACGATGAAAAAAAAGGCCAGCAGAAACCCGCTCGCGCGGTCGTTTCAGATCCTGCGTTACTTGCTGCGCAGTAGCGAGGACGCAATCGGGCTCCGGCGCATCGCGACCGATTTGAAGATGGCTCCGAGCAGCGTACATCGCCTGCTCGCGGGGCTGGTCGAGGAAGGCCTCATCAAACAGATTGACGATGCCGGCCACTATTCGGTTAGCCTTGAAATGGTGAGGCTTGCGCACATGGCCGCGCATCGCCTGCCGCTGCATAAGGTCGCACTGCCGCATTTGCGCGAGCTGGTTGCCGCGACCAAAGAGACGGCGCTGGTCGGCGCTTACGATCCTCTGCGACACGAGATGATGTTCGTGGCCGTCGCGGAATCGAACCAGCCGCTGCGCTACGTGAACCGGATGCTGGAGTGGATGCCGATCTATGCCGGCGCCAGCGGGCTGGCCATCATGGCCTTCCTGCCGGAAGCGGAGCGGCGCGAGATCGTCGCACGCACACACCTCGCGCCGATCACCGACCGCACCATCACGGAGCCGTATAAGCTGGAACATCAGCTCGAGCTCATTCGCGAACGGCACTACGCCTGCTCGGTCGGTCAGCGCACGCCTGGTGCGGTCGCGATTGGAGCGCCGATCTTCGGACCGAGTGGCGACGTCGTCGGCGATGCGATCATCACCCTGCCCGAGCAGCGCTTCGATCCAGCAAGCGAAAAGCACCTCGCTCGCCATGTCATGAACTGCGCGGATCGGATCACGCGCCAGATGGGCGGCGTCAAGCCGTCGCTGTTCGAAAACAAAATGGAGGAAGTCAGCTAGCGCGTCGCCGGGCCGATTGCCTGGCTTGCATGCGCTGGCGACGAACCGATGACCGGAACGGCCCGCACAACGTTCGATCTGGCGCACGAAGCCATCGGCGACGGCCCACCGATCGTGCTGCTGCATCCGATCGCCATGCGCGGCGCCTTCTGGCGCCGCGTGGCCACCCTGCTGGCGCCCCATTTCCGCACCATTCTGGTCGACCTGCGCGGGCACGGCGCCAATCCGCGGCCGCAGGAGCCGTTCTCTCTCGACGATCTCGCGGCGGACGTCATCCAGCTCGTGCGCGACAGGGGCTGGAGCCCGGCCGTCTTCGTTGGCTGTTCGCTCGGCGGCATGGTGGCGCAAGGCGTTGCAGTGCACGCGCCGGAGCTCGTCTCGGGCCTCGTCATCGCCAATTCGACACACCGCATGCCGCCTGCGGGGGTCGACGTGATGACGAACCGCGCCGCTCAGGCATTGAACGCCTTCGCTGCCGCCGTCGAATCCGATCTGGCGCGCTGGTTTTCGCCGGCCTTCGCCAAGGCGCATCCCGAGACGGTCGAGCAGGCGCGACAGTGGGCGCTTGCGAACGCGCCGCAGGTGGTCGCCAACGGCTGGCGTGCGATCGCCGGTCTCGATTACGAGGCGCGGCTCGGCACGGTGACGCAGCCGGTGCTCGCGCTTACCGGCAGCCTCGATCCGGCATCGCCGCCGGCGCAGGCGCAGGCCATGGCGCAGGCGTTTCCGAACGGACGCGCGCTCGTGCTCGCCGCAGCCGGCCACTTTACCCCTCTCGAGCAGCCCACAGCCTTTGCCGATGCGGTGCGCTCGCTCGCCGACAGGCTTTGAGAAGACGAAACGCAATCAAGCGACAGCAAGTGTGAGGAGATGCCATGACGGCCAAGCTCAAGGTGGCAATCGTTGGAGCCGGGATGGGCGGACTGACCGCAGCCGCGATCCTCGCCCGCAAGGGCATCGACGTACATGTTTACGAGCAGGCGACCGAGTTCACCAGGATCGGCTCCGGCATCCAGATGAGTCCGAACGCGATGAAGGTGCTGCGCGCGATCGGTCTTGAAGACAAACTGCGCGAGATCGCGTTCCGTCCCGAGCACCAGCTCAGCCGCGATTGGGACACCGGTCACGTCAATCTCGACTATCCCTTCGGCGACACCGCGGAAAAACGTTACGGCGCCCCCTATCTGCTGATGCACCGCGGGGACCTGCACGCCCTGCTTACCGCCCTGGTTCCTGCCGAGCGTGTCCACCGCGGCAAGAAGCTCGTGTCGCTGACGCATCTCGACAATGGCGCGCGTCTCGGCTTTGCCGACGGCACGAGCGTCGAGGCGGACGCCGTCATTGCCGCGGACGGCGTGCATTCGTTCGTGCGGGAGCAGATGTTCGGGCGCGAGCACCCGACCTATTCGGGCCGCGTCGCCTACCGCACGACCTTCCCCGCTTCGCTGCTCAAGTCTCCCATCGACGACTGCACCAAATGGTGGGGCAAGGACCGCCACATCGTCATCTATTACACGACGCGTGCGAAGGACGAGGTGTACTTCGTCACGTCGGTGCCCGAACCGGCCTGGACCGAAGAGTCATGGTCGCTGAAGGCGAGCACCGACGAACTGCGCGCGGCCTTCGTCGGCTTCCACCCAATCGTCACCGACGTGCTCGCCGTCTGCCCGCAGGTAAACAAGTGGGCAATCTTCGAGCGCGAACCGATGCCGAGCTGGACCAAGGGCAATGTCGTATTGATCGGCGATGCCTGTCATCCGATGACGCCCTATATGGCGCAGGGTGCCGCGACGTCCATGGAAGACGCCGCCGTGATCTCGCGCTGCCTCGAAGGCGTCGCCCGTGATGGGGTCAATGCCGCCTTCAAGACCTTCGAGGCTGCGCGCAAGGAACGCACCGCGCAGATCCAGCTCGTCTCGCATCAAAATGTCTGGTTGCATCGCAGCGGCAATACCGACTGGGTGTTCGGCTACGACGCATGGAAGGCGCCGCTTCACGAGACGCAGGTGGCGAACGCCGGCTGACACATGGGGCCGAGAACACCGCGACGAAAAGAGGAAATGCCTTGGGGGCGCGATTGAACGGCAAAGCCGCGATCGTCACGGGCGCTGCGCAAGGGATCGGCGCGGCCTACGCGCGGGCGCTCGCCGCCGCGGGCGCGCGCGTCTGCGTGACCGACGTCAGCGATTGCAGCGCGATCCGGGACGAGATCTTGGCGCGAGGCGGCAAGGCAATCGCTGTAAAAGCAGACGTCGCCAATCCGGTTTCGGTGCGCGCAATGGTGTCCGAGACCGTGAAGGCTTTCGGCGGCCTCGATGTCCTGATCAACAACGCCGCGATCTTCGGAACGCTGGCGATCCGGCCGTTCACGGAGATCACCTCCGCTGAATGGGACCAGGTCGCGGCCGTCAACGTGCGCGGTGTGTTCGAATGCTGCAAGGCGGCGGTACCGGAGATGCGCAAGTGCGGCGGCGGCCGCATCGTCAACGTCGCCTCGGCGACCGTGTTCAAGGGCGCCCCGCTGCTCCTGCACTACGTTGCGTCCAAGGGAGCCGTAGTGGCGCTGACGCGCGCCCTCGCCCGCGAAGTCGGCGCCGACAACATCACCGTCAATTGCATTGCGCCCGGCCTCGTGATCAGCGACAGCGTCGCGGCGAATGACTCCTATAGCCGCGACTTCGTGTCCGCTAACACCGCAAGCCGCGCGCTAAAGCGCGAAGCCGCCCCTGGCGACATGATCGGGCCGGTGCTGTTCCTGTGTTCGGACGAGAGCGCGTTCATGACCGGGCAGACCATCGTCGTCGATGGCGGCTCGGTGATGCACTGAGGCGAGCCATGACGCAAACGCCGCCCCTCCCGCCCAACGCCCCCGTCATCGACGCCGATCCGTTCGACGAAGCCGTGCTCCGTGCGCCCGAGCCGTTCCAGCGGGCGTTGCGCGACGCCGGCGACTTCGTCTGGCTCTCCGCCTACGGCGTCTGGGCGACCGGCCGTTACAGCCAGGTCGCCGGAATCCTGCGCGACTGGCAGACCTATTCCTCCGAAGGAGGCGTCGGCCTCGCGAATTTTCACAAGGAAAAGCCGTGGCGGCCGCCGAGCCTCGTGCTCGAGCACGATCCGCCCGCGCATACACGCGCGCGCGCCGTGCTGATGCGTGGCCTCACTCCCGTGGCGTTGCGCCGGTTGCGCGATAGCTTCGCCCACGAGGCGAGGAAGCAGGTGAGCCGGCTCCTCGAGATGGGCCGCTTTGACGCCATCCGCGAGCTGGCCGAGGGATATCCGCTCAAGGTGTTCGGTGATGCGGTCGGCATCACCCCGGAGGACCGGCACTACCTGCTCGACTACGGCAACATGTCGTTCAATGCGATGGGACCGCGCAATGCGATCTGTCTGAAGTCGATGGAGCGCCAAGATGAGATCGCGGCTTGGATCATGTCGCAGTGCGCGCGCGGGCGGCTCGATCCGGACGGCCTCGGCATGATCATGTACGCGGCCGCCGACGAGGGGCTCGTGAGCGAAGACGAGGCCGGGATGCTGGTGCGCTCCTTCCTGTCGGCCGGCGTCGACACAACCGTCCGCGCCATCGGCGGCGCGCTCGAAGCGATGGCGCACAATCCGGAGCAATGGCAAACCTTGCACGCCGACCCACAGCTCGCGCGCGCCGCCGTCGAAGAAGCGATCCGCTATGCCTCGCCCTTCCAGACCGTGTTCCGCACAACCGCGGCGCCTGTCGAGGCGGGCGGTCTGCACATCGGCGCCGGCGAGAAAATCATGCTCTCGATTGGCGCCGCCAATCACGATCCGCGCAAATGGGAGCGGCCGGACGACTACGACATCAGGCGCAAGACGGTCGGCCACGTCGGTTTCGGCGCCGGCATCCACACATGCGCCGGACAGATGCTGGCCCGCATCGAGATGGAGGCCCTGTTCGAGGAAATGGCGCGTCAAATCACGCACATCGAAATCGACGGCGAGACCGATTACGCGCTCAACAACACCACGCGCGGACTGAGCAAGCTACCGCTGCAAGTTCGATAGAGCCCCAATCTGCGCGGCCCGCCTAGCCCTACAGTGCCTGCGGGATGAGGATCGCGGAACTATCGAGACAGGAACCGCGAGATTCCTAGAAACTTGTCGGCCAATGCTCGATGGGAGAACCATCTATAAAGCGTGAGTGCCGAAACGGCGTAATGTCTGTGAACGGCGTCTCCCCCATCACGATCTGCGCCATCAGTTCACCCGCGCCTGGGGCAATGCCAAAGCCATGGCCGGAAAAACTGCTCGCGATAAAAAAGCCAGGCAGACGATCAACGCCTGAAATGACAGGAATGGCATCGGGCGAAACATCGAGCCAGCCCGATACATTTTCGTTAATGACAATTTCCGACATTCCCGGATAGGCCTTCCGGATATTTGCGATACCCCTGGCCACGATTTTACCGTTGCCCACTGGACGAAGCGTTCGCACATCCTCGAATACCGTGCGCTTATCCAAATCCCATTTCGATGGAATCAACAGTTCGTTCCACGTTTGACGCCCAATTCCATACTTTAGATTGCGCCACTCGTGCCTAAGCGTGGGCAGATATTGGCGAGCAAACCGGAACGAGTCCGGTGTTATCTGGACTGGATATTGCGAACGAATATAGAGGCCATACCCGCCATCGAGCCGCTGGCGATAGGCATATCCGGGGCCGGATCCGCATCCGGTTGGACCGCCGGTAATCGGGCGGGTTCGAGCAAATTGCGACTGAAGCTTGAGTTGGGGCAAGTAAATGCCGAGCGAACGACAAAAGAAAGTCGACCATGAGCCCCCCGCCAGCACCACGGCGTTACACCGCGTGCGGCCTTTTTCGGTGACGACCTCGCTGACTTTTCCGCCCGAGGTCTCCAAGCCGCGCACTGCACAAGCTTGCACGACCTTGGCGCCGAACTTTCGCGCACCGTGCAGGATCGACATGGTAACGATGTGGGGCTCCGCGCATCCGTCCGACGGGGTATGGAGCGCTCCAGCGATAGGATGCGCGGCGTTAGGAGCGAGCCTGGATGCCTCGGCCGCGTTCAGCATTCTGGTGTCCAGGCCGAATTCAGCAACCGCCTTCAACCAAGGCTGATACCGGGCCGCGTCCGATTCCGCGGCCAGAAAATAGGTGATGCCGCAACGGTGAAATCCAGTGGCCGCTTCGATTGTCCGCTCGAGTTCATCCCAATTCTGCATTGAACGCAGCATTAACGGGATCTCGCGTGGGTCGCGCCCCATCTTGCGCACCCATCCGAGGTTACGCGTTGACTGCTCCTCGCCTGCCGTGCCCTTTTCGAAAAGCACGACGGAGACGCCCTTCTTGGCAAGAAACAACGCTGTGCATGCGCCGATGATGCCGCCACCGATGATTGCGACATCGGCGCTTTCGGGAACAACATTGAATTCGGCTGTTCTGGGATCGGAAGACTGCATATTCATCATGCCTTTTGGAAATAACTCGTGACCGCCAGATCAATGTGACGCGAGGATGCGAAACTGGCAGTTTTGACAGACGAACGATCTGTCTTCGGCGCCGGCGAGAACAACGCTGATTATTCCGCCCCTGCCACTCGTTCGTGCTTTCGCACCGCGAGCACGAAATGCGAGCTCACATTCACCGGCGTTAACGACATTCCCCGATCCGCGTTCCTCTATGGCCTGCCGCAGAAAACTCGCCTCCTCTTCAGGATTCTCGGATTCGAGGTCGAGACGCACGATGCGGGTGACGCCATTCGGATGCGGCTTATAAGAAGGAATACGTGCGGTCGCCCCTTCGATGTCTTCGACGAAGAATGGCAGCGCGTCACAACCCGCGGGCGCACCGCGCCCAACGGTAAATAACTTCACACCCCACGGCGTGCCGTCGGCGAGCTTGCTCCGATATTCTCCGACAGCGCTCGGCGTCAATCCGAGATCGCCGAAGCGCTGCGCGGCCCCCACCACGTCCGGCACGCGCAGGCCGTAATCTACAAAACCAGTTTCGGTTTCGAGGAATCGGGCAAGCCTGTGCGAATTTTTCTTCGCCGCGTTAGTAAACTGCATCAGCAGAATGTATGTCCCACCGGAAAATATCAAAAAGCGACTTTCCGTTCCGTGGTTGGGACCGGCGTCATTGCGTGTCAGAATCGTAAAGCCCGCCGCCGTAAAATCGTTCACGGCTTTGTCGATGTCGGTCGTATGAAGAATGATGTGGTCCAGATGAGCGCCAGACATGGCTGTCCTCGTTGTTAGTTCCAAATCTTCAGATCCGGCGAATATCGGGGTCTTCGCGTTGCTTACGTCAGGCGTTTGAGTGCCTGACTAAGATCGCTGATGAGGTCGTCGGTTGCTTCCAGGCCAATATGGAATCGGACGACTGGTCCGCCTTTCCATATTGCAACCTGCCTTTTTTCGGGATGCGCCGGGAGAACGAGGCTTTCGAAGCCGCCCCAGCTATAACCAAGTTTGAACAGCGTAAGACTGTCAATCATCGCGTTGATCTTGGCTGCCGGCACAGGCTTGAACTCCACCGAGAACAAGCCGCAGGCACCTTTGAAATCACGCTTCCAAATGTCGTGCCCAGGCGCGCCCCGCAAGGCAGGATGCAGGACCTGCTTTACGCTCGGCTGCGCACGGAACCATTCGGCAACTTTAAGACCGGACTCATAGTGCCGCGCCAGACGAACCTCGATCGTGCGAAGGCCACGCAAGCCGAGATTGACCTCCTCCGTGCCCGCGCATGCGCCCATGTCCTGAACCGCCTGGCGGATCGGCAGAAAGCACGCTTCGTTGGTCGCGATCACGCCCAGCATCGCGTCCGAATGACCGACGATGTATTTCGTGCCCGCCTCGATCACAGCGTCAACACCAAGATCAAGCGGCTTCAAGTAGAGTGGCGTCGCCCATGTGTTGTCGATCGCCGTATGGATTCCCCTCGCTTTGGCGACCGCCACGATGGCGGGAATGTCCTGCATGTCGAAAGTACCGGACCCCGGCGCTTCCATATAAATAAGGCGCGTATTGGCTTTGATCAGCTTCTCGATACTCGCGCCACACGCAGGATCGTAATACTCGTATTCAATATTCATTTTTTTCAACAAACGATCCGAGCAGCGTCGCACGATATCGTAGACAGAGTCTGGAATGAGGACGTGGTCACCGGACTTCAGCAGTCCAAAAAAAACGCCCATGATCGCCGCAACACCGGAGGAACAGGCGATCGCGCCATAGGCGCCTTCCAATTCGACGATCGCATCTTCGAACGCCACGGTCGTCGGCGTCCCGTTCCGGCCATACAAGTTGCCACGGAACGGCTTCTGCAACGCAGCCTCCAATTCCGCCATTGAGCCAAAGACGAACGTCGAAGCCCTATAAACTGGAGGATTCACGCTGTTGCCGACGTAGCTAGAACCACGCCCGGCGTGAACGAGCCGCGTTTTCGTGTCGAATTTAGAAGCGTCAGTCATTTACGGTTTCCTTCGGCAATTCGGCTCGCTGGCCCCACTCGTGCCACGAGCCGTCAAAAATTTTCCAATCGTGCTTTCCTATCTTCGAGAGATGAAAAGCCAGGATCGCGGCAGTGATGCCGGACCCACAGGTTGCGATGATGGGTTTCTCAAGGTCGACACCGGCATCCGCCATCACCTTCTTGAAGGTGTCGGGCGAAATAAAGCGCCGTTCGGCGTCGGCGGTGAACAGCTTTGACCACGGCACATTTATCGAGTTCGGCATGTGGCCGGGCGCAACGCCGGGATAACCCGTCGCCTCCGTGCCGTCGAATTTGCCCTTGGGGCGCATATCGACGACCGCCTTCGCTCCCGTTTTGATCGCTTGCAAAACATCTTCAGCTTGGACGATGTCGGAAGCGGCCTTGCCAATACGGAACGTGGCAGGCTTTAAGCCGCGCGCAGGGCCCCGCTCGAGCGGACGGCCTTCATTTTTCCAGCGCTGAAGACCGCCATCGAGAATGCAAACTTTGTCGTGGCCGAAGTGCTTAAACATCCACCATAGCCGGGCGGACACGTAGTTGGAGTTGTACACGACAACGAGCGTATCGTTGCCGATTCCCAATTTGCCAACTTGGCGTGAGAAGATCTCCGCCGACGGCATCATGTTGATATAGGGAGACGTCAAATCCGAGATATCGTCGAGATCGACATATTGTGCGCGCGGAATGTGCTCCTTCTCAAACAGGTCGCGGCCGGAGATTTTCATGTCCGGAACGAACCAAGTGCAATCGAGAACGACGAGATTGTCGTCCTCAAGATGCGATGCGAGCCATTCCGGTGTGACGAGATCCTGCTCCATTCAAACAACCTCCCTTGAAAATTCAGATCTATTGACAGCCTTCCCGCTTCTGATTTCCGACGCGAAGTGGCAGGCGACAGCGTGTGGAAGCTCATCGGAACTCAATACCGGGATAACGTCGGTACAAACCTGCCGGGCATAGGGGCATCGTGTCCGAAATGCGCAGCCAGACGGCGGATTTATGGGGCTTGGCGGATCGCCGTCGATGCGTGGCGTCGTTTCAATTTCATCCGGAGTGCGGTCCGGGTTAGATGCGAGCAGAACACTGGTGTAAGGGTGCAACGTATCGTTCCAAAGGGATTCAGCCGGACCGATTTCGACGATCCGACCCAGATACATGACCGCAATCCGATCAGAGACGAACCGGACGACCGAAAGGTCATGCGAGATAAACAGGATCGCAATCCTCGTTTCCCTTTGGAGGGTCACGAGCAAGTTGAGGACCTGCGCCTGGACGGATACGTCGAGTGCGGATACCGCCTCATCACACACCAGCAATTTTGGCCGTAGGGTGAGCGCGCGGGCAATCGATACCCGCTGACGTTGGCCGCCGGACAATTCGTGAGGATATTTGTCGAGGTGATGACGGCCGAGACCAACCTGATCTATCAGCTGCAAGACACGCGCTTTTCGCTCGCTTCTGTTGCCGATTTTATGGACGACCAAGGGTTGCTCGATAATTTTTTCAATGACGAGCCGAGGATTGAGCGAACTCAAGGCGTTCTGAAACACCATCTGAACTTTGGAGGCCGACTTGCGGCGTTCATCCAGCTTCGTGCCCAGAGGGAGATTGTCGACCAGCACCTCGCCTGATGTCGGATGGTTCAATCCGACAACACAGCGCGCAAGCGTGGACTTGCCGCACCCGGACTCGCCGACAAGACCCAGTGTTTCGCCAGCCTCGATAGCCAAATCGACATGCTGCACCGCTTTCAACTCGCCCCGCGGGGTCTGGTAGCTGACTGACACATCGTTCAATTTCAACAGCGCGGGCATCTTTTACTCGGTAATCGGATGAAAGCAGCGGATCTGATGTTCGGTCTTCGGACCGACCAAGGGGGGCATTTCAGCACGGCAGCGTTCGGTCGCGCGATCGCATCGCGGCGAAAATTGGCAGCCGCGCGGACGGTTGCGCGGGGCCGGCACCAGACCTTGAATATCGCGCAGCAGATGTCCGTCGCGGCGGAAGCTGCCGTGCGGGCGCGCCTGCATCAGACCTGCCGTATAAGGATGTTTCGGCGCATTCAGAATATCGTCAACTAAGCCAGCCTCAACAACCGACCCCGCATACATGACCACCATCCGCCGCGCCATGTACCGCGCGACGCCGAGATCGTGCGTCACCAAAATCAGGCCAAGGTTCGCGCGCTTCTGAATGCTCTTGATGACGTCAAGAATCTGCGCCTGCACGGTGGTGTCGAGCGCCGTCGTCGGCTCGTCGGCGAGAATAAGCTTGGGTTCGCACGCCATCGCCATGGCGATCAAGATACGCTGGCGCATACCGCCAGAGAGCTCGTGCGGATATGAACTCAAACGAGCGACTGGATCCGGGATCCGGACCATCTTGAGCAATTCCAGGACTCGCTCCCGAGCCTTGTCTTTGGCAATGGCGCCGTGCGCCATCAATCCTTCTTCGATTTGTTGCTCGACCGTCATTAGCGGATTGAGCGCGGAGAGCGCATCTTGAAACACCATTGCGATTTGCTTGCCGCGAACGTTGCGGAGCGTCTTCTCCGACGCGGCCAGCAAATCGGTTTGCTCAAACAATATCGTTCCGCTGACTCCGTCCACCAGCGCTTCGGGAAGTAGCCCCACAATGGCAAGTGAGGTAAGGGATTTTCCGCATCCGGATTCGCCGACAATCGCCAGCGTTTCGCCGCGTTGCAGCCGAAAGGAGACGTCCTCGACAAGCTGACTACGCTCGTCGAGTTCAATCCTGAGATTGCTGATCTCCAGCAGTGGTTCGGTAGCGGTGTCCATTAGCGATGTTTCAAGTGCGGGTTCAGCACATCATTGAGTGCGTCGCCGATCAGGTTGAGTGACAATACGGTGATCACAACGGCCACCGCAGGAATGAGTGTGATGTGCCATGCCGTTCGCAGAGCGGCACGTCCGCCACCTATGATGGAACCCCAACTGATAACGTTTGGATCGCCAAGACCAAGAAAAGACAAGCCAGCTTCAACGATAATGGCCGATGCAACAATAACAGAAGCTGCAACGATGATCGGGCTGAGGCAGTTTGGCAAAATTTGCGTGAAGATTATCTGCATGTCGCCCATGCCCATGATGCGGCAAGCAAGAATGAAGTCTTGAGACTTTAAACGGAGGAAATCCGCACGCACGAGCCGCGCGACCATCGGCCATGAGACAATGGCGATTGCGCAAATGACGGTCACCAGCGACTGACCGATCACTCCAACGATTACCATTGCAGCGAGGAACGACGGGACCGTTTGCACCGCATCGGTAAAACGCATCAAGGCATCGTCGACCCACCGACCGTAGTAGCCGGCCATCGCGCCAATGACGGTACCAAGCACGATAGAAAAAACCGCGACGGCAACACCGACAAATAAAGACGCTCGCGTGCCGTAGACCACGTCTACCAGCAGATCGCGGCCCAGGTGGTCCGTACCCAACAGCGCAGCCGGAATTTGTCCCGGCCACTGCAACGGGCGGCCAATGATCGGCCAAGGGCCCTGTGGAGCGTAAATGCCTGCGAATAGCGCCACCAGCACGACCAGCACCAAGAGCGCGGTACCAAACATTCCGCTGGGATGCTTGAGAAAGCGCCGCAGTGTGCCGGCATCAATCACTTAAAATCCACCCTCGGATCGAGCAGCACGTACACAACGTCGACAATCATATTGATGCAGACGACGGCCAGCGAAGAAACAAACATCACGCCAAGCAACATGTTGACGTCGCGATTGAACACCGATTCATAAGCCGTGCGCCCAAGGCCAGGCAGGCTGAATACAGTTTCGATCAAAACAGCCCCGCCCATCAGGCTTGAGGCTTGCAAACCGGCCATCGTTACGATCGGCAACAGCGCATTGCGAAGCGCGTGCCGATAAATCACCCGTCGAGGCGACAACCCTTTCGCTTTCGCGGTCCGCACGAAGTCAAGATGCATGACTTCTAGAAGCGACGAACGGGCAAGACGCAGGTAGATCGCAACATAGAACGCGCAAAGCGCGGTGACAGGCATGACGAGGTGCAACGCCACGTCATAAAGATAGGCAAAGCCAGTCGCGCGCGAGGCCAGCGTGGATAGACCCGAGATCGGCAGCCACCGAAGCCAGACCGAAAAAATCAGAATCAAGGAAATGGCGATAATAAAAACCGGCGTTGCGTAACAAATCAGCGCAACACCCGAAAGAAGCGAATCCAATGGCTTGCCGGCATTTCTGGCCGCCGCAACGCCGAGCAGTGTACCGATTGCGACCGACGCGGTGACAGACAGGAGTACGAGAAGCAACGTCGTCGGCAAGCGCAGCAGTAA
>Ga0134126_10007387_pt1 | contig 13804 bp, 12 predicted proteins | sample KB31752_FD_96881 | JGI IMG/M metagenome (GOLD analysis project Ga0134126, IMG submission 96881) | Terrestrial soil microbial communities with excess Nitrogen fertilizer from Kellogg Biological Station, Michigan, USA - KB3-175-2 | ecosystem: Environmental > Terrestrial > Soil > Unclassified ...
AAGGCGTTGGACGACACGTCGGCCGTTCCTTATCTGGAATGGACGGGGTATTGGGTGGACCCGAATTTCTTCGATCTTTTTTCTTTTCATTTTACGTCCGGGGATCGAAAGACAGCCCTCTCGGCGCCGAATACGATCGTGTTATCGGCGGATGTCGCGCAGCGGCTTTTTCACGATGCTTATCCGTTGGGTAAACGCGTACGTGCGGGTAGCTCAGTCTATACCGTCACCGGTGTCTTCCGGCAAGATGGACCCGATCATCTGGCGGCAGGCTTTTTTGCTTCCAACAACAGCACGGGTATCCGCGAGGCGATGGCGAAGATCACAAGCTGGGTGAGCGATCCCAATTATTATACTTATCTGCGGCTGAAGCCCGGCGCCGACAGGCGACGGGTCGAGGATAAGCTCCACGCGTATACAATTCGGCATTGCACCGCCGATATGAAAAGAACGAACGATTGGATGGTCAACTCGCTCCAACCATTGGAGGCGATCCACTTGCACTCTTCCGGGTATAACGACTACATGTCACCGCGGCAGGGAAACCTGAGCTATCTGTACCTGCTGCTGAGCATCGCGGTCTCCATCCTTATGCTGGCGTGCATCAACTATATGAATCTTTCCACGGCGCAGGCCATCGACCGGGCACGGGAAGTAGGAGTACGACGGGTCCTGGGCGCGGCTAAAGCGGCGATCCGGCGGCAGTTCCTCATCGAGACATCGCTGGTGAGCGGGCTGTCGATGTTGTTGGGGCTGGGTCTGGCGGCGTTGTTCCTGCCGGTCTTCAATAGTTTCACGGGACAGCGGCTGGAGCTTTTTACAATGGGAAATATCGCCTTTATCGTTTGCTTGTTGCCGGTGGCATTGATCGTTGGCCTGCTGGCGGGCATCTATCCTGCTTGGTATCTTTCCGGCTTAAAACCGGTGACGGTACTGAAAGGGAAGATCAGCGATACCGGCGCGCTTTTGAATATCCGGCGGGTGCTGGTCGTCGGTCAGTTTGCCGTGGCCACGGGATTGCTGTTTGGCACCATCGTGATCTGGGAACAATTGCAGTTCATGCTAACGGCGAAAACGGGCGTCGACGAGGATCAGCAGCTGGTCTTCCGCATGACCAGCGAGGAGTCGACGCGAAATGGCGTTTATTTTATGCAGCAGCTGAAAGCCAATCCCGCCTTTCAAAGTGTCTCGGGCGCGATGGATCCGCTGTTATCCGGCGATATGAATCTTTATCCCGCGGAAAAGACCGTGGAGGCCAAACAGGATATCTTTCTCGACCTGGTCGATGAGAACTATCTGTCGTCGCTCGGGCTGCAGCTTCTTGCCGGGACGAATTTTAAACCTATCGCGTTTGGTAACGTCGATGGTCAGCAGCCCAATGAGGCAACCGATATCGGCCGGCAGATGATCCTCAACGAAGCCGCGGTCAAGGCGCTGGGCTATACGGTGGACAATGTGGTCGGCAAGCAATTATCGCATGTACACGATGCGCAGGTATACCGGTATACCGTCGTCGGGGTGATGAAGGACTATCATTATTTCTCCTTGCATGCGCCCATCGGGCCTATGGCGCTGGCGCCAGTGAATCCGAGGCGATTTACGACGATCATCGCCAAGGTACGGGGCAAGGACGTAGCCGGAGCGACTCGCTATGCTTCAGAGAAATGGCGGGCGATCAATGCCCGTACACCGTTCTATTGTGACCAGCTGAGCAATATTTGCCGCTATGAGTATGCCAGTGATCTGCGGCAACAGCAGATGATGAACGCTTTTACGTTGATCGCCATATTGATCTCGTGTCTTGGGGTATTGGGGTTAATCACCTATAGTGTAGGGCAAAAGGGCAGAGAGATCGGTATCCGGAAGGTCATTGGCGCGAGCGTCGCGGATATCGTGTTCCTGTTTGCGCGACAATATCTGCGGCTGATCCTGATCGCCAATCTTATCGCCGCGCCCATAGGCTGGTATGTGATGCAGCGGTGGCTGCAGGCTTTCGCGTATCATGTGACGGTGCAATGGTGGATGTTTGCGATCGCGCTTGGGATGGGGTGCGTGGTGACCTTTGTTACGCTGAGTTTCAAGACGATACGGGCGGCGTTGGCCAATCCGGTAGAGGCTTTTCGCGGAGAATGAGGCGCATCCGGCCATGGCGCGTTTGAAGTTCGGTGGGGTCGTCCTTGTCGATGTCGGCTGGCCGACATTAATACTTCGATAAGTTTCGATATATTTGATTTATGAATGAGAAAACGGATATCAGAAAGATCGAGCGGGCGTCCAAGGCCTTGAGCGATCCCTACCGCATCATGATGCTGGAGGCGATCAAAAAAGAAAAGGACTGGATGCAATGTTCAACGATCGTATCGATGTTCGAGCTGGCCCAGAGTACCGTTTCGCATCATATGAAGCAACTGATCGACGCGGATCTGGTGATTGCGGAGAAGGAGGGCAGGCAAACAAAATACCGGATCAACCAGGAAGGGTTGAACGAATATGTCAATTTTCTCAATAAGCTGGAAGAATGATTTTTTTTGTCATAACATATCGATAAATCTAAATGTATGGATAGGAATAGGAGGATTAATACCATTTTGGCTTTTGCGCTAATGCCGATAACGGGCTTTGCTACCGATATTTATTTGCCTTCATTGCCGAGCATGGCTGCCGAGTTCCATGTAAGCGGTGCGGCGATCCAGTTGTCGATCGTGCTGTTCATGGTGAGCGTAGGTATCTCCCAGTTATTCGTCGGCAGTTTGCTCGATAGTTTCGGCAGGCGCAAGCCGGTGCTGGGGGCGGTGGCGGTGTTTGCTTTGGCCAGCATTCTTATTGGCGCGGTACATTCGATCTATATGTTGTATGCGATGCGGGTGGTGCAGGGCGTGACGGTGGCGTTCATCGCCGTGGGTAAACGCGCCTATTTTATGGATACGTATTCCGGCGAGGAATTAAAGAGCTATACGAGTCTGTTCTCCATCGTTTGGGCCGTTGCGCCTATCGTGGCGCCGTTCCTGGGTGGATATTTGCAATTGGCGTTTGGCTGGTCGTCAAATTTCTATCTGATGGGTGGGCTGGTGTTGGTGCTTGGCATCGCCGACTGGTGGTTTGGCGGGGAATCGCTCAAGGTGTTCTATCCCTTTAAGTTGAAATCGGTCACGAAGGCGTATTCTACGATGGTGCAGACGGCGGATTTCACGCTGGGGCTGGTGATCCTTGCGTTGTGTTATGCGATGGTGATCGTATTCAATATGGCCAGTCCGTTCATCATCGAACATGTCTTTCATGCCTCGCCGGTGGTCACAGGATATGGCGCGTTAGTTTCGGGCGGAGCCATTATGCTGGGTGGAATTCTTAGCAAGTCGATGATCCGGCGGCCGATGGTGCCCAAGATCCCTACGGCGATCCTGGTGCAACTACTCATGGGCGTTGCGATGATAGGCGCCGTTAAATTCTCTACCATCTACCTGATGCTGGGTTTTGTGCTGGTGGTACATCTCATGAGTGGGTTCATTTACAATGCGGTATTGACGTATGTTCTTGGCCGGTTCTCGAGCCATGTGGGTGTGGCCTCCGGGCTTGCCGGCGGCGGGGTGTTTGTGTTGACCTCGATCTTTAGTTATGGACTGGTGGGTACGGTGCCGGTTAAGAACCAGGCGTTGTTGGGACTGGCTTATTTGTTCTTTGCGGTATTACTGGTTGGCGCCTTTTGGATCTTCCGGCGGACGAGTGCGGCAGCTACGCCGGATGCCGCGGCCGTTGCGACTGCCGAGGGGAAAGAGGACCACGCGTTGATGGAAGCGATTTAGCTCGCGGCCGGGGGCCGATGCTGATGTTGGCGCGGCGCTTAAAGTTGTTGCAGGACTTTGTCAAGGGGGCAATTGCCTGCACCCGATCGCTCTATGACTTCTTGTAGTTTATCGCGGATGTCCGTCATCTCGCGAATCTGCTGGTCGATACGGGCGATCTTTTTTTGGACATAGCGGATGCCTCTTTCGGGCTCGAGGATGCCGGCTTCATGGAGGAAGAGCAGGCCCTGGGTCTCCTGCAGGGTAAAGCCATAGTCTTTGATCCGGCGGATGGTGAGCAGCCGTCTCAGGATGGTCTCCGGATAGTCTTTGTACTCGAATTTGTTCCGGCCGGCGTCCGGCAGACAGATCAGACCTTTTTTTTCATAGAACCGGATGGTGTCCTTGCTAAAGCCCGATCTTTTCGACAGTTCGCTGATCCGCATAAAGCTAATTTTTTGAGGCGTAAAATATTTTTTGAGGAGTTTGCGTCTGTAGAGTATACTCCAAGGTCTATGTTTGCTCTCGCTAATTTACCAAATATGGAAAAAACTCCGGAGTCTTTTTACATCGTTCGGTTCAATGATTGTGATCCGATGGGTCATTTGAACAATGGCCGGTATCTCGATTATTTTCTCAATGCGCGGGAAGATCATCTCCGGGAGGCCTATGCCATCGATCTGCGGGAGTGGGCGCAGCGGGGCGATGCCTTCGTGGTGCAATCGCACGAGATCCGTTATCTGCGGCCGGCGTTATACAATGAGACCGTCGCAATCCGAAGTGCGCTCATCGGTGCAGGCGACAATTGGTTATTGGTGGAGATGCTGATGTTCGACCGGGAGCAGCAGCTGAAGGCGATCCTGTGGACGCGGTTTACGCATATCAATCCGCACACGGGCCGGAAGGAGCCGCATACGCCGGAGATGAGCGAGTTTGTCCGGCAGGTGTTGGTCGAGGGGGTGGATGTGTCCGGTGGAGTAGGGGGCCGGGTCGAGGAGTTGCGTCGGGCGCAGGCGAAATAAGGAGCTTTGATGGCGGCTGCGGCTTCGGTGGCTGCGGCTACGGCGGCAGCTCGATTTTACACCGTCATTAGGGCGACGGCGATGAGGAGCGCGAGACAGAAACCTATCTTATTTTGGCTTTTTTTGCTGCGGATACTGAACTGGATGAACAGGTCGGCGAGCAGGGCGATGGGGCCTACGGCCAGCAGACCGGGCATGGCGATGATCCCCCAATCATGGGTGCCGGATAACTTGCTGTAGTTAAAGACACTATACATGCCTATGGCGGCGATATAAAATCCCGAAGTGATATTGAGAAAAGTGGGATGGTAGGGCCATTTCATATTCTTAGGATTTTTCTCTAGTAGTATACTTCGGGTATGGAAAAAAGGTTACAGGTAATTTTCATTTTTTTGTTCACCTGGTTTGCCGCGCATGCGCAGACTGGCGACCCCGGTGATCTTCGCCGAAGAAATGTTTCCGACACTATTCTGGGCCGGAGGACCCTGGTTGTGCCCAATCCTTTCAATGCGACGAGAACGCTGCGCCGGCTGTTTCCGGGTAAATTTTATAATCTCAGCGACGCTAAGGATAAGAATCAACTCATCAGTTGGATATGCAATCGTTGTAAGCCGAAGACGTACCCCGATCTCAATGGGGAGGACGGAGACAGTGTAACACTTTTCCCCGACCCGGGCGGCGAGGCCACGCGGCTGATCAATGTATTCTCTTACACCGATTCGAGTGGCAATGAGCACAAGGTGATGAGCTTTAATCATTCAGGTTATGACCCTGATGGAATTCAGATGGGGCGTTTCACCGGGGGATTGCTGGGTATGGCGCGTTTCGTGCGGATCGATAGCGGCTGGCGGCTACAGGTCTTTCAGCCGGCGATAGCCGCTTATGGTTCTTTTTCACATGCGCCGATACTCGAACCGCTGCTGATCGGAAAAGATCAGTATGCATTTATGATCGACCATGGCAATGGCCCGCCCGGCGGCCCTTTTGTGGAGAACGATTACCTGATCGCCGAAGTCGGAGGAACTTACCGGCAGATATTGGCCGCTGATAGCGTTGCCAAAACTGCGTGGGACGACAGTCCGGGTGCCTGGGCATCGACCTATAAGGTAGTGCCCGGTGGAAAGTCTTCATTCCGGGACATCGTTTTTATCTATAAGGGCCGCCACAGACGCCGGGTGTTCGTCTATTCGGGAAGGAGATACAAGGAAAAATAAAAAAGGGCCGCGGCGAAGCCGCGGCCCTGGCTGATGTACAGCAAGCTTTGAATGGATTTGGATCTAAAACGGGATTTCGGCGATCAGCATGCAGCCTTCACCGGGTGCGGTGAGTAAAGTGAACTTGCCGGATAAGGCCTCCACTCTTTTGCGGATATTGTTGAGCCCTATCCCTTTTTTAACGCCGCGGGTATCGAAGCCCCGGCCGTTATCCCGGATGGTAAATGAGATGCGTTTTTCGACGACCATAATGTTGATGGCGATATGCCGGGCTTCCGAATATTGGATGATATTCTTCAGCTGTTCCTGCAGGATACGGTAGAGATTGAGCATGATCACTTCGTTAGCGACATCGTTGAGTTTTTCGTCGAACTGGAAGTCGATCTTGTATTTTTTGCGAACGTCGATACTGTTGAGCAACTCCAGGAAAACGTCCTTCAGCAGGGCTCCATCGGGTACGGCGGGCGCCAGCTGATGTGACAATTTTCTGATCTCGAGAAGTGCTTCTTCGATCCGATGCCGGCTAACGGTGATCAGCTCATGTGTCTTTGCGATATCAGGGTAGTAATCTTTTGCGGCATGCAGCGTCATGTGCGCGCTGGCCAATATCTGGTTGATGTTGTCGTGCAGTTCGAGGCCGATATGCTGTCTCTCCTTTTCTTCCGCCGCCATGATGGCTTTGGCGATACGATCCTCCTCCCTCTTTCGCTCGCTGATGTCGCGAAGGATGGCCATAAAACGTCCATCCGAAAGCAGCCGGGTTGTGACCTCCACGGGAACCCGATGGAGATCCTTATGGATAATCCTGATCTCCGTACGGCAGACCTTATCGGTGATGCAGGGTAGCGATGCTTCCACGCTGTGTTTGTGGGCATAGACATCGGCGAGCTTCAACTGCGTCAGCTCATGATGTGTATAACCAAAGAGATGAGAGGCGGATCTGTTCGATTCCAGGATCTGGCCGGCGTTATCGCTGATCAGGATGGCATCGGAAGCCTCTTCGAACAGGACGCGGTATTTTTCTTCGCTTTGGCGGCGCGCACCAAAAAGCCCTACCAATAAGTCTTTTAATCGCCACTTCATTTTCTTGTAAAATGTGCCTGAAGCCTGCCTTCGTCGGCTTTGTAATCGGGTGCAAAGAAAAGACGGATAGCGGGAAGGGGAAATAGCTGAGGCGGCCAATTTGACGGGGTGTTATCGCCATGGGATGTAAAGGATCGGCTACAGGGACCCTAGTTGGATGGCCTGTTCGCTGGTCAGATATTTTTTCCCGCCGAGGACGGTGACTACCGCTTTGACCAGCTCCACCTGGATCAACGGTTTGGGAATGAAGCCAGCGGCACCGGACCGAAAGGCTTTTAGAGCATAACTGTTCTCAACGTGTATGCTGGTCAGCAGCACGGGAGTTTCGGGTATGATCTCTTTTAACCTAGTCAGGGCCTCTATGCCTGATAAGGAAGGCATGGAGATATCGGAGATGATGATGTCCCAGGGAGCGTCCCTAGCTTTGCTGACCAGCTCGGCGCCGTCGTTGGCTTCGGCGCAGAAGGCATCGGGCCAATCGTCTTTTACGATCTGAATGATGGCTTGCCGCATCACAAAATGGTCGTCAGCAATGAGAAAGTGTAGCATGTGCTCTGAAGGATTACTTAGTTACGGACAGCGTAAAACTAATGATCTTCAAGCGAATAGAATGTAGGGTTGCGGCCCTATTCGCTGTAGGGGTTCCGCTACAACGGTTGTGGCGATCATACGAGTCTTCGTTAGCCTAGATGAGACCGTGCTCGATGCAGTAGCGGGTAAGCTCGGCGTTCGACGCCAGCTGCATTTTTTTTAGTATCCGGCTGCGGAAGCTGCTTACCGTACTGGGGCTTATGGACAGCTTTTCGCCGATGCCGATGAGAGATTCGCCGGCCGCAAGCAATTTCATAACGTCGAGCTCGCGGTTCGACAGCAGCTCGTGGGATGTTTTCCCTTTATTGAAGGAGACGTCGTCGGCCAGCTTTTCGGCGATGGTCGGGGTAATGTATTTCCGTCCCTGAAGGATCCAGCGGATAGCTTTGATCAGCACGGCGGGCGGGGCGTCCTTGTTGAGATAGCCGGATGCGCCGGCGCGGAGAACGCGGGTGCCGTACAACTCTTCGGGGTGGATGCTCAGGATAAGCACGGGGATGTCGGGATGGTGTTGTTTGATCTCGTAAAGGATCTCGAGGCCGCTTTTGCCGGGCATAGAAAGATCGCTGATGATCATATCCCATTCGCCTTTCAGCGTTGTTTTAAAAAGGGATTCGGCATCACCGACCTCCATCACTTCGGCCGAGGGAAACTCTTCACGCAGCACGCCTGCCAGGCCTTTTCGAACGATAGCGTGGTCATCGGCAATCAAAAAACGCATAGGTTTTGGTTATTTAGTTTCGAGTGGTATCAAAATTTTTATGCTCGTCCCCTTAGCCGGAGTAGAGCTGAATATAAATTCTCCACCTATCATCAACGCCCGCTCCTGCATACCCAACAGTCCAAGGGTGCGTTTAGAGCCTATCATTTCTTCGTCGACCCCTTTGCCGTCGTCCTGTACTTCCAGCATGAGCTGCCGGTCATCGCTGGTGAGCCTCACCTGCACATGGGTGGCTTCGGCATGCCGGGCGATATTGGTCAGCGTTTCCTGGTAGATGCGGAACAGGGCAACGGCGATGTCCTGCTGTAAGGTATCGGGAATAGCCGAAAAAAAAGCTGTGACGGGTATCGAAAAACGTTTCTGGAATTCCTCCGTTTGCCATTTCATGGCTTCTACCAGGCCGATATCGTCGAGCACGGCGGGCCGAAGCTGGGTAGAGATGCGACGGATGGACTTGATCACCTGGGCTGTCATATCGGTGATGCCCTGTAGCTGTTTTTCCAGCTCCACCTCGTGTTTCCATTGTTTTGCAAGGCGGAACAACGCTATCTGAACGGCCGTAAGCTGCTGGCCAAGGTCGTCGTGGATATCACGGGCGATTTCGACTCGCTCCTCCTCGCGGATATTCTGCAGATGCGCGGCCAACTCGCGAAGCTGCTGATTGGCTTTTTTTATCTTTTCCTGCGCTGCAACCCGGTCCGAAAAATCCAACCCTACTCCCATAAGACATTGTTGTCCCTCATAAAGGATCGCCCGGCCGGTGAGATAGAAGGGTATCCTCACCTTGTCTTTTCGCACGAAAAAGGCCTGAACCGAGTCTTCTCCCGTGCGGAAAACATTCTCGATCTTTTGGAACACAAGCTCTTTTTCTGCATCGTCGAGGTAATCGGCGGGCCGCATTTGAGCTATCTCTTCGCTGGTATATTGGGAGACCTTTTCAAAATTCTTGTTCCAGCGGAGGTATTGGCCTTCCCGGTTGAACAGATAAAATACGCCGGGGAGACTATTGATAATGGAATCGGAAAGATTCCGTTCATTGATGATCTGGTTTTTAGCGAGCACCTGCTCCGTGATATCCTGCAAGGTGCCGGAAAGGTATCGCGGCGCTCCGGTTTCATCCGGTACGAGCTCCGCCAGGATGTGCACATGTTTTGTGTTTCCTCCCGGGGTGATGACCCGCGCCGTGATATCCAGTTTTTCGTCGTTGGTTACTGCTGCTTCCTGGGCGATCAGATAGCCCTGCTTATCGGCAGGATGCAGCATGTCGTGGAATTCATGACACCGGTTCCCAAAATTTGCCTTGTCTATTTCGAGGAGGTAGTAGAGCTCATCCGATAGGGAAAGGTAATCTTTTTGCCTGTCCCATTCCCAGTGTCCTATCCTGCCCATCGCTTCCGCGCGGCGATAGCGTTCCTCACTTTTTTGCAGGCGGATCTCATTATTCTTTTTTTCGGTAATGTCGCGATAGTTGACGACAATGCCCTGGAGATAGGGCTCGTGCAACAGATTTTTGAAACTGCCGGCCAACCAGACGCAGGTGCCATCCGGACGGAGGGTACGGTATTCGGCGTTGAATGGTTTTCCCGGGTTGGCGAGGACAGTTTGGAACAGGCTCTGCAGCATGGGTTGATCTTCGGGATAGGCAATATCGGACCGTCTTTTTCCTACGAGCTGTTCGCGGGAATAACCCTTGAGCTTTGCACCGGTGGGGCTGATATCCTGTATGATCCCATCCGCGGTGAGGATCGTGAGACCGTCGCTGCTGTTCTCGATTAGCGCTCTGAAGCGGCGTTCCTGGTTGGTAACCTCCCGTTTCGCTTTATCGGATTCTTCCTCTGCACGTTTGAGATCGGTGATATCGGTGATGGTGCCGACATAGCCGATGATCTGGTCCTCGATCCCTTTTTCCGGAACGGCCTGCCCGAGCACCCAGGTAACCGATCCATCGGGATGGACAAAGCGATAACTGTAAGTGGAGGGCCGTTGTTCACTCGGGGCCTGCTGCCATTCTATCTCCAGGGCCTGGAGATCATCCGGATGGACCGCTTTCAGCCAGCCATTGCCGAGTGCTTTTTGCGCAGACATTCCGGAGATCTCGCACCAACGCGGATTCACATAGGTGGTGAGACCGCCCGCGTCGGTGTGAAAGACACCCACCGGGGATATCTCGGTAAGCGTCTGATAGCTTTGCTTGCTTTGCAGGAGTTCCTGCTCCGCTTTCATTCGACGCGTCTCCTGTTCAAATAATTCCAGGGCGAAGGAAATATCGTTGGCCAGGTCGTCGAGAAGGGCCGTTTCTTCGGCATCGAAGAAGTTCTTTTTACCCGAGTAAAGACAAACCAGTCCAACTACTTTGCCGGATTGTTTCAAGGGCATGGCGATGGACGAAAAATAGCCTCTGACCAGCGCCGCTTCACGCCAGGGGGCCATTTCCGGCGCTGTACCGATATCATTGCAAGGGATCAACTTTCCTGTGTTGAGGGCGCGGGCTCCGGGTCCCATCTTATCGGGCGGAACATCGGGGGAAATGCTCACGATCCCATCCAGATAGCCGGCCTCTTCGCCGGCATGCGTCACGGGAACAATATTGTTTGTCGTCTTGTCGAGGAGCCCGACCCAGGCCATGCGGAACTGCCCCACTTCGACGGCGATGCGGCACGCCTCGCGGAAGAGTGTTGTCGCGTCCGGCGCCTTTACGATCGCCTGGTTCATTTGGCTCATAAAAAGATAAAGGCGGTTGAGCTGGCGCAGTTTTTCTTCCGTGTTCTTTTGAACCGTGACGTCCTGCATGCTCACGACGATCCCGCGAATATCCGGGTCGTGTAATCTATTGGTGACAGTCCCTTCCAGCCAGATGTATTGGCCGTCCCTATGCTTCATCCGCGTGGCGATGGGAATGGTTTTGTCCGGATTGGCGATGGCGTCCTGATAGATGGCCCTGACCTCGTCCACTATTTCGGGATCGGTAAACTTATTGGGAACATAGGCCATTTCATCATTGGACCAGCCGGTGGATTTTTCGCCAAAGGCGCTGCGGAATACTATCCTAAGGTCCTTGTCGAGCAAGGCGATAATACCCTGGTGATGTTCGATCAGGGTATGAAAGAATTTCTCTTTTCCTGTGGAAAGCAGCGGGTCAGGCATGAAGGTCCCTTTAGGTAAAGATAGCATTTAGCGCCGCTGGACGGATGTTTTGAAAAAATCTACCTGAAAACCATACAATATGGATATTATTTAAGAATTTTGCATCTTCTTTTAAATTCTGGAAAATGAGCAAGAGCGGCGCTACATTATTCGACAAGGTATGGGATTCGCACGTGGTCAGGAAGATCGCGGATGGTCCCGATGTGCTTTTTATCGATCGTCATTTTATCCATGAAGTGACGAGTCCCGTGGCTTTTCTGGGGCTTGAAGGCCGCCATCTGAGCGTGCTGTTCCCCGAGAAGACGTTTGCCACGGCCGATCACAATACTCCCACCATCAACCAACACCTGCCGGTACAGGACCCGCTGAGTGCCAATCAACTGAAAGCATTGGAAGTGAATGCGGCCAAATACGGCATTTCGCATTGGGGTCTGGGCAATCCCAAGAATGGCATCGTGCATGTGGTAGGACCCGAGAACGGGATCACCCTGCCGGGGATGACCATTGTTTGCGGCGACAGTCATACTTCCACCCATGGGGCCTTTGGCGCCATCGCATTCGGCATCGGCACCTCGGAGGTGGAGATGGTGCTTTCCTCGCAGTGTATCATGCAGCCCAAGCCTAAGAAGATGCGGATCAACGTCGATGGGAAACTGGGTCGCGGGATCACACCCAAGGATGTGGTACTTTATATTATTTCCAAACTCACAGCCGCTGGCGCTACCGGGTATTTTGTGGAATTTGCCGGCGAGGTCTTCGAGAAGATGAGCATGGAAGGCCGGATGACGGTATGTAACATGAGCATCGAGATGGGCGCCCGTGGAGGCATGATCGCTCCCGACGAGACGACCTTCAGCTATATCAAGGGCCGGGAAAAGGCACCAAAAGGCGCGGAATGGGACAAGAAACTCGCCTACTGGAAGACGCTGCCGACGGAACAGGGCGCGACATTCGACAAAGAGTATCATTTCTCCGGCGCCGATATCGAACCGATGATCACCTACGGCACTAACCCGGGCATGGGCATCGGTATCACACAGCACATTCCATTGGCGGCAGGAGCGGGTGGCAGCAAGAGTTCGTACGAAAAATCGCTGGGCTATATGGGCTTTCACGAGAACGACGCCATGCTGGGCAAAAAGGTCGACTATGTCTTTGTCGGCAGCTGTACCAATGGCCGGATCGAAGACTTCCGGGCCTTCGCGTCGATCGTCAAGGATCGTCATGTAGCTCCCGGCGTCACCGCCTGGATCGTTCCGGGCAGTCATATCGTCGAACAGCAGATCAAGGACGAAGGGATATTGGATATTTTGGTCGCGGCCGGTTTCCAGCTGCGTCAGCCGGGTTGTTCCGCTTGTCTGGCCATGAATGACGACAAGATACCCGCCGGCAAATATGCCGTGAGCACCAGCAACCGCAATTTCGAAGGCCGCCAGGGCCCCGGCGCGCGGACACTGCTGGCGAGCCCGCTGGTAGCAGCCGCTGCGGCAGTCACAGGCGTCGTCACCGATCCCCGGACATTACTGGCCGAATAACTCTTTTAACTTTTTGACTTTTTTATGGCTTACGATAAATTTTCCGTCTTAACGAGCAGTGCGGTGCCGATGCCCATCGAGAATGTGGACACCGACCAGATCATTCCGGCCCGGTTCTTAAAAGCTACCGAACGCAAAGGTTTTGGCGACAATCTGTTTCGCGACTGGCGTTTCAATGCCGACAATACCCCCAAAAGGGATTTTGTGCTGAACAATCCTATTTATACTGGGAAGATCCTGGTAGGCGGTAGGAATTTCGGCAGCGGCAGCAGCAGGGAACATGCGGCCTGGGCTATCTATGACTACGGTTTTCGTTGCGTCGTATCGAGCTTTTTCGCCGATATCTTCAAGAACAATTCACTGAACATCGGTATTCTTCCAGTTCAGGTCAGTGAGGCGTTTTTGGACAAGATATTCCGCGCCATCGAGGCCGATCCTGCCACGCAGCTAGAGGTGAACCTGCCGGCGCAAACGATTACGATCAAGACTACCGGCGATCACGAGTCCTTCGAGATCAACACCTATAAGAAGCACAACCTGACGAATGGTTTCGATGACATCGATTATTTGCAGGCGATGAAGAGTGAGATCAAGGAATTTGCTGGCAAGAGCATCTACTAAACGATATTTACATGTCCCCTTCTCCGCGTGCTATCGAGATCATGGATACGACCCTCCGGGACGGTGAGCAGACGAGCGGCGTCTCTTTTTCACC
>Ga0134126_10007390_pt1 | contig 13802 bp, 5 predicted proteins | sample KB31752_FD_96881 | JGI IMG/M metagenome (GOLD analysis project Ga0134126, IMG submission 96881) | Terrestrial soil microbial communities with excess Nitrogen fertilizer from Kellogg Biological Station, Michigan, USA - KB3-175-2 | ecosystem: Environmental > Terrestrial > Soil > Unclassified ...
ACGATGATGTCGCCTTCTTCGGTCACCATGCTCATGTCCCGACGCCCCAGATGGAAACGAACGGTCTGGCTCGCGCCCGGCGCGAGGTGTACGCGTTGAAACCCGCGCAATGCCCGCAAGGGTGCGCCGTCAACGTCGGGAAATTTCAGATACAGTTGGACGACCTCATCACCGGCCACTTTGCCCGTATTGGTGACGCGTACCGACGCATTGAGGGACTCGCCCGCCACGAGAGGCGTCTTGGGCAAGGTCAGGTCGCTGTATTTGAACGTCGTGTAGCTCAGTCCATACCCGAACGGCCAGAGCGGCTGACCCGGGAAGTAGCGGTAAGTGCGCCCTTTCATCGAGTAGTCCTCGAAATTCGGCAACTGCCCGGCATCTTCGTAGAAAGTCACCGGCAGTCGTCCCGCCGGATCATTCTTGCCGCTCAAGGTATCGGCGATCGCCGCCCCGCCCTCCTCGCCCGAATACCAGGCTTCGAGGATCGCATCGGCGTGCGCCTTCTCCCACTTCACCGCCAGGGCACTGCCGTTCATCAGCACGATGATGAGAGGCTTGCCGGCAGCCGCAACCGCCCGCACCAGCGCCTCCTCCGGCTCCGGCATCTCGAGACTGGTGCGGTCGCCACCGAGGAACCCGGGCTCGTGCACCGGCATCTCCTCGCCTTCGAGCCGGCTCGTGATACCTACTGCCGCAATCACCACATCGGCGTTCCTTGCCGCAACGACTGCGGCTGGATCTGGCGTGTCGTCGACGGGCGCCCAGACGAGCTGCGCCTCGGGCTTGTCACCCGGACGATAGCCACACAGAACGTCGATCTTCACGGGATGTCCTTTCTCCAGATGCACGCGCCCCATGTTGGCTCCGGGACCATAAAGCAGCTCGACCAGCCGATCTCCCAACAGGACGCGCGAGAAGCCGCCGGCCTTGACGCCGAGGTAGTAATCGCCGCTCGCGTGGCTGTCGATGAACCCCGTCCAGTGCACTGCCAGGGGGGCCCTCCCCTTTACGGCCAGAGGCAGGCTGTCCTCGCGCAGATCCACCGTGGGCTCGACACGAGAGACGAGCGGCGCCGGTGGGCCATCCAGCCCCACCCCCGAGCCATACTGGGTCTCCAGGCCCGGCTTGCCTTCGGGCGTGGTCAGCACAGACGCGGGTACCACGCCGCCCTGATTGGAAAGGAACTGAGTGCCGGGAACGTACGTGATCTTCGCTCCCGGGAACGCAGCCTTGAGCCCTTCGAGCAGACTCACGGTGTGAGTCGGGGTGCCGTTGTAGTTGCCTAGCAGGACCGCCGTCTGATCCGCGAGCGGCCCGACGACCGCGATGCGCTCGACGTGTCTGAGCGGCAACACGCCATCATTCTTCAGCAGCACCATCGATTCCCCGGCGAGGTGTAGGGCCAACCTGCGATGCGCCGGGCTGTCGAGCTCGCTCGCAGGAATGTGATCGTAGGGCACCATGGAAGGCGGATCGAACATGCCGAGGCGCATGCGGGCCGTAAAAAGACGAACGAGCGCTGTATCGATGGCGCTCTCGGGGAGATAGCCGTGCTGAACGGCCTCGAGGTACGGCCGGTAATCACTGCCGTCTTTGCCGGGGGAGAAGCCGAAGCATTCATTGTCCATGCCGCGTTCGAGCGAGATGGCGGAAGCCTGCGCCTGAGTCGGGCGGAAGTGGTGCCCGTTGAATATGTCCTCCACCGCGCCGCAGTCGGAAACCACGTAGCCCTGGAACCCCCATGCGCCCCGCAGCGTGTGCTCCAGCAGGAAGTGATTCGCGCACGCCGGTTGCCCGTTGATCGCGTTGTACGCGCACATCACCGAACCGGCATGACCCTGCACGATCGCCGCCCGGAAGGCCGGCAGGTAGGTGTCCTCGAGATCATGCTTACTGACATCCACATCTGCGAAATGGCGCGTCGGCTCCGGTCCGCTGTGCACGTCGAAGTGCTTCGGCGTTGCGATCACCCGGTAGTAACGGGTGCTGGAGCCCTGCATGCCGGTAACGAACGCCACGGCCATGCTTGCGGTGAGAAAGGGATCCTCACCGTAGGTCTCCTGTCCACGGCCCCAGCGCGGGTCGCGGAAGATGTTGACGTTCGGGGCCCAGAAGTCGAGTCCATGAAAGATGGTCGATCCCCCGGCGCGCTCCGCGTTTGCGTGGACGATCCGCCCCTCGATCCCGATGTCCGTCGCCATCGCATGAATCCCCGGCACATCGAACGTGGCACCGAGCCCGATGGGCTCAGGGAACTCGGTGATGCCGTCCACCTGCACGCCGTGCAGGGCCTCGCTCCACCAGTTGTACGCGGGCACGCCGAGCCTGGGAATCGCACGCGCAGAATTGACGAGCTGTGAGGCCTTCTCCTCGAGTGTCATGCGATGTACCAGGTCAGCCGCACGCTGCTCAGGCGGCAGGGTGGTGTCGAGATACGCGGGCGTATGGGCATCCTGCGCGCCGGCGCCGATAGCCGTGAGGGCCGCACCGAACACCACGGCGGCCAGCAGCCGCTTTCTGCAATGTCTCATGAGTTTCACTTCAGCCTCACCATCTCAGCCAGCCGCGATGCGCAACTCGCGCCCCTCGTACACGGCTTCGCCATCGCTCTGCGCGGCCGGTTCCTCGCCGACGCCGTGAGCCTCGCTCACGACGACCAGACGAAGTCGAATCCGCTCCGGCATACCGGGATAGCTCCCCCTCGCTTCCCCCACTACGAGGGTCCGTGCGGCATCATCCCAGTGCATAAGCACCGTCCTGTGCAGGCCCTTCTCATAGTCGTAACCATCGCCGGCGTCGGCGTACCATTCGAACTCACCGTCGGCGCCGGAATACACCCGCACCTCCAGTAGGGCCCATGCCTCCTCGGCATCCTGCACCATGGCTCCGAGGGGAACTATCGAGCCGCCACGCACGAACAGCGGAATCCGCTCCAGTGGCGCGGCGACCTCGATGGTTTCCGCGGCTGACAGCCGCTTCCCCGTCCAGAAGTCATACCAGGCAACGGCCTGCGGCAGATACACGGAGCGGCTGTCCGCTCCCGGCTCAGTGACGGGCGCGACGAGGAAGGCAGGTCCGAACATGAACTGATCGCCGACATCGCGCACGCGTGGATCCGAAGGCCAGTCCATCGGCAGTCCGCGCTGCATCGTGTAGTCATCGCGGGTCACACGCCAGGCCAGGGAATAGATATAAGGAAGCAGTCGATAACGCAGCGCATCGTAACGGATGAGCAACGGCGTTCGCGTTCCGTAGCTGAACAGCTCATTGGTGTCGTTCACTCGATGTCCGTGCGTGCGCAGGATCGGGCAAAACACCCCGTACTGGAACCAACGCACGTAGAGTTCCTGATAGTCGGGGTCCCGGGTATCGCGCTCGTACGGCCAGCCGTATCCGGCGATGTCCGTGGTCCAATAGGGAAGCCCGGACATCTGAAAATTGAGTCCCGCCACGATCTGGCGGCGGAAGGTCATCCAGGTGCCGATGACATCACCCGACCACACCGTCGTGGCATAGCGCTGTTGCCCGAGAAAGGCAGAGCGTGTGAGGATGAACACACGCTTGCGGTCGGTCTCCTGACGCCAATGATCGTGCACGCCCCCGCAGTGCATCAGCGGGAAAACGTTGGTATAGCGCGCCCCGTTGCCGATCGACAGCTGAAGCGCATCCAGCACGGCATCACTCTGTCCGTTCCAGATCTCCGGCTCGCTGCTGTCCAGCCAGAAGGCATCCCAACCTTCGCGGAATTTCACTCCGACCAGATGCTCCCAGTAGTAGTCACGCGCGGCAGGATTGGTCGCGTCGTAGACATCCGCCCCGGGAATGATGAGCCCGCGTCGCTTCATCTCCTGGAAATTGCGCGAGGTCGGATCGAACTTGGCCCAAACCGAGATCATGGCGTGGACCTGCTCGGAATGGAGCTTACGCAGGGCTGCGGGTATGTCCGGCCACGGCTTGAGATAGGCGTCCGAATACTCCGGATCGCCCTGGCGCTGCCACCAGAACCAGTCCTGAACGATCACGTCGAGCGGCACATGCCGCTGCCGATACCCGGCGGCGACCTCGAGCAGCTCCCTGGCCGAGCGGTACCGGTCCTTGGATTGGATGAACCCATACGCCCAGCGCCCGAAAAGCGGCGCATGGCCGGTCATCCCGCGGTAGGCGCGAATGATCCGGTCAATCGAAGGCCCGTAGAGCACGTAGTAGTCGATGGCTTCGGCCGCGTCGGCCGTGAGCTTGAGCTCCGTGGGAAAGCGGTTGTCGAACCACGACTTCGAAGCAGTGTTCCACAGTAATCCGTATCCGAGCGTAGAGACGAAAAAGGGAATCGCGACGCTGGTGTTCGCCTGCGCCAGCTCCACGACAGTCCCTCGCTGATCGAAAACCCCGCTTTGATGTTGTCCAAGACCGTAGATCCCTTCCAGAGCGTCGGGATAGAAGCGCTGATCCACGCGATAAAGCTGCTCTCCGTTGACCTCCTGCGGGACATAGCGCCGTGGGACGCGGGGCGACTCCTGCAACAGCGTCCTGCCTGCAGGATCCAGAAAGCGAAGCAAGCCTCCCGTCAGATCGACTTCAACGGAGATTGCCGACGTCCGCAGCGTCGCCACCGTCGCCTCGCGGACGATCTTCGGCTGCTCCCGCCGCTCCTGCGCGAGCATCCAGGGCGTCGCCGCAGACGCCTTCCTGGCCTCTCCAGGGCTCGCCACGACATGGACAACATCAGGTGCGCAGACGGTGATCCGAACCGATTCCGAGCCATTGCGAATCATCAGGCCCGAAGGTATTTCCTCCGCGGTAACCGCGGCGGTATCCCCGGAACCCGCCGGGTCGGCCTCGAGCACGCCGGCCGGCAGCAGGGCACCAGCCGCTGCGATGGCCGAGGTCGCCAGAAAACGACGGCGATCAAACGCTTCAGTCATGCGGCTACCGACGGTTCCTCGCTGCACCAGCGTGCGCGCCAGCGTGCCCTATTTCCGGCCGGCGATCCAAGGGGGCTTGAGGGGGAATCGTGAGCCCAGTCGAGACCGCCGGCCGGAAATTGCATCGGCCTGCCGGGCGCGACCCGCCCGGCAGCCGGCAGCTGCGCTACATCTTCGCTCGTACCCCCAGGGTGAGCGAAGGTCCGTACTCGACCACGTCCAGCATCTGGTTGCTGAAGCGCCCATGGGTGCTGTAAACGGCGTTGTTGAGGTTCAACCCCTCGAAGAACACGCTGAAGTGGCTGCTGATGTCGTAACTCGTACTGAAATCCACTTCCGTCGTTGCGTTGACGAACGTCGGCTCCGTGCCGAAGGTCCCGCCCGCATTGGTCTGTCCGAATTGCTGCAGCTCCTCGCCGCGCCAGTTGACGGCCACCCGCGCCTGGAACCCGTTTCGCTGGTAGAACCCGACGAAGTTGGCCTCGTTGGACAGTCCCGGGAGCGCGAACACGTTCGTGAGGGCATAGCGATCGTAGGGGGCATTCGTTTTGACGTACGTTCCATTGATCTGGAAGCCGAAGCCCCACCCGAGCATCTGCTGCCAGCCAACCTCGATGCCACGGACGTCGGCCGATGGCCCGTTGACATAGGTCGTGGTCGCCCATTCCGCAAGTTTTCCTGTCGTCGGGTCGGTCACATTGTTGATCGTCTCGACGACCGTCTGACTGATCGGGAACTGCGAGACGTGCTTGAAGAACGTATCGACGGACAAGTAATCGTTACTTGCGTAGTACCACTCCGCACCCAGATCGAAGTTGTTGGACAGGTAAGGCAGCAGACTCGGGTTGTTGCCGCTCGCCGCGAGCGAGCCGACCCTCAGGCCCGTGAGATTCAGTGTCGGCGTGATGTTCGTGATGGGCGGTCGAGTCTCTGTTCGCGAGAGATCCAGTCTCACTTTCAGGTCCGGCTGCACCATCAGGTTGAGATCCAGACTCGGGAGCAAGTAATGATATGAATTCGTGTCTTCGACGAATTCCGGAGGCGTCAGGGTATCGGTGAATGCCGTGTGGTCGGCCGTTTCCACCGTCAGGGACGTCGGCAACTGCCCAATGCCGCCTGTAGTGACGTCCGTCTTCTCATAGCGCAACCCTACATTCGCCTTGAGCGTCATGCCGCCGAGATCGAAGTTCTGCTCGGCCGTCAGGAACGGGGAGTAGCTCTTCTCCTGAACGAGGAGGGGCGAGCCCGGAGCGAACTGCGGTATCACCTTGCCGTTGTAGAACGCGTATGGTGCCGACGGACCGTAGAGCGGATTGGCGGCTCCGACACCCAAGCTCTCCTCATACGCGGTCACGGGATAGGGACTGTACCAGGGCAGGACCGATGGCAATTTTCCGCCGTTACCCCATCCTGGAATGAAGTTTCCGGTGCTGAAGCTGCCGCTGAACAGCGACGCGGGCAGAGCTACGCCGTCCGAGTGCTCAACCCCCTCGCTGCCATCCTGCTTGGCGCACGCCGCGTTGCCGCAGATCCACGTGAAGTTATTCGAGGCAGGACCGTAACCGGCGAACGTCTGCCATTCGTTATTGCCGTTGATGAAGGTGGTCCACTGCTCCGAAGTGCGCTTGTCGCCCACGAACTGGGCGCCGAAGTTCAGCTTGAGGCTATCGTGGTGCCAGGTTGCATCGATCTTCGCCTGGTTGACCGTATCGGTTGCCTCCGGTATCGATATCACATCGACGTGCGAGCCGTAAATGTTCGGTTGATAGACGTTCCCGTCGTTATTGGGCCCGAACGCCTTTGGATACAGCAGATTCCCCGCGCCGGTATCGACGATGCCGCCGGTGTAGCCGTTCGTACCAGTCGGCACCGAGGGCCCGAAGCCCACGTCCTGACCCCAGCCACCGATCTGGCCATCGGGATTCTGCTTGGCGACGGACTGGCTGGCGTCGACCTCGGCTGACCAGTCATCGCTTACATCCCAAAGCACATTGAGCCCTACGGTGTTTGTCTTGACGTATGAGGCGTTGATGGCACCGTCGAGGTCGGTCGGCGCGGGCCCATAGGTAAAATCCGTGACGGTTCCGTTGCCGTCCTCCTGCACATTGCTCATGCCGCTCGCCCCGTTGAACCAGGTGGAGAAGCCGCCCGCTTGGGTGAGGATCCGATCGTCCGCGTAATCGTCATTCAATGTGACCATGACGGCGTCGGCCGGGTGCCACTGGAACACCGCGCGGCCGTCCTTGCGCCGCTCATCCGTACGCTCGAGCAATATCTGGTATTCCTGCTCGAACCAGCTGGGATTCGTATTATAAGGAGTCGTGAGTTTACCGCTCGCGTCGTACGTACAGACGGGACCGCCCACCATCTGGCAGGAATTGAAATGAGTGCCGACCCAACCGACGTTCGATACATGGTGCGCGGTGACGTGGTGATCGGTGTAGTCGCCATCGAGAAGAATGCCGAACGTGTTAGCCGCGAAGGTATCGCTCCACAAGGCGCCGAATGCGGGCCTGACGCCACCATCCAGGGTGCTGTCGTTTTCCGAGCCGAATGCCCTGGCCTGCATGCCGGGGTGATCGAAGGGCTTCGGGTATTTGACATTGAGCGTGGCACCGATGTCGCCGGACGAGAGGCTGAAATCCGGGGTCTTGTGCACGTCGATCTCGCCGACGAACTCCGCGCCGATCGAGCTGAAGTCGATCGAGCGGCCGCCCGTGCCGCCTCCGGCCACCGGCCGGCCGTCGACCAGCGTCTCGCTGAATTCCGGGCCGAAGCCGCGCACGGTGACTCCGGTCACGTTGCCGATGGTGCTATTGGTCTGCGACATCGAGTTGCCTCGGGACACCGAGACACCCGGGATGCGCTGCATCGCCTCGCCGATCGAGCTGTCCGGGAACGTGCCGATGTCCTCGGCAGAGATCGCATCCACAACACCCATGGACATCCTCTTGATCTGCAGCGCTCGCTCCAGTGATCCGCGGATGCCCGTGACCACGATTTCCTGCAGCGTCTCGGCGCTGGTCGTCGGCGCCGGCACGATCTGAGCGGCGGCCGTTGTCGCCGCCTGCGCCACCAGTCCCGCTCCGTTGGCCGGCAGCTGCCCGCTGTTCGCCGCCAGATGCAGGGCGGCGGGATTGCCGAGGCGTTTGGATGCCTGCGGCTTTGCTTTCGAGCTCGCCTGAGGCGATTTTGCATTATCCATGCCAGTGCTCGAGGCATTCTGCGCATGGAGCGCACCGCTCACCGCAAAGGTGAGCGAGCCCAATGCCAACCCCGAGAGCGCGACCCTGGAGGGCGCGAAGCTCCTCGCGCCGACATCGAGGCGCCGGCGGTTGTCTCTGGCGGCATTACGTGAGGTCTTGCGGCTCATCTGATATCCCCCTTGGGAAAGAAGCTCTGGGTGTTGAGGTGGGTACGCGCGGCGAAAGCCGCGTTGCGACCCGCTTGGACGACCAAAATCCCCCTGCGATTTGACGCTCCCGATACTTAGACAACTTCTGGTAGCGCTACCGTCAGGTTTCTAGTATTGTCCTAGTTATTCGCTTGTGTCAAGCCAGTGAAAATGAATTCGCGTCCGTGAAAGTATTGCGGCGCAACGATGTCGCAGCGAGCGCCAGCATGAGCGCGGCTCTTTCGCCCATGTTTGATATCGCATAAGTAAAGTCCGAGACCGGATAAGGGGAGATCGCGCCTCATGCGTCCATTCGGTTCTGTGCTTCCAAAAGTGAAAGGCTTGGATATGACTCCGCGGACGCTTACCGGGGCTTTGGCGCTCGCGGTGCGATCAGGCACATTGGTCCTCGCAGCGCTCGTCGCCATTCCGGCGGCCCTTGCACAGATGAAGACTGAGCTGCCCCCGCTCGTGCCGGGAGCAAAGCCAGTCACGGTAGTGCGCATCAAGGTGCACAGTCCCTCCATAGCCGGGAATCTCGAGGGTGAGGCCGCGGACCGCGATGTGATCGTCTTTCTTCCCCCCGGCTACGGCCACGAGAAGAGCCGGCGCTATCCGGTCGTGTACGCACTTCACGGCTTCTTTATTGGCGCCGAAGAGTGGACCCACGAGATCCACGTGCCGCAGACGATCGAGGGCGCCTTCGCCAAAGGCAGCCGCCCGATGATCGTCGTGCTACCGGATTCGAAGACGATCTATGGCGGCTCGATGTATTCCCGCTCTGCCACGACGGGCGACTTCGAGCGCTTTATCGCGCACGATCTCGTTGCGTACATGGACGCCCACTACCGCACCATTCCCGAGCGGCAAAGCCGGGGCCTCGTGGGACATTCGATGGGGGGCTACGGTGCCATCCGCATCGGAATGCAGCACCCCGAGGTCTTCGGAAGCCTGTACGTCATGAGCCCCTGCTGTCTCTCATCCAGCAGCACGAAGCCAATGGACGCCGCAACCGAGAGGGCGGTCCGGGCTCTGAAGTCCCCCGCGGATGCGGCAACCCTCCCTTGGTACACGCACCCGCAGCTGGCGTCCGCCGCCGCATGGTCGCCCGATCCGAAGAGGCCGCCTCTGTACTTCGATCTGCCCTTCGAGAACGGCGTGGCGCGGCCCGAAGTGCTTGCAAAATGGGCGGCAAACGAGCCGCTCGCCTTCATCGATCAATACATCGACAACCTGCGCGAGTATCGCGCCCTGGCCATCGATGTGGGGGACCAGGACGAGCTGCGGTTCGATACAGGCAAGCTGCACGCGATCCTCGACAGCTACGCAATCAGCAACAGTTTCACGATCTACCACGGTACGCACACGAGCGCCGTGGCGTATCGGTTCCAGGACCACGTTCTGCCGTTCTTCAGCAGGACCTTGTGCTTCGAGCGTTGCCGCTGACGTCAATCCTGGAGATTTCGATGTCGTTGCGCTTCTTGACCCTTGTGCGGAGCCCGGTTCGCCTGCATCTCGCCATCGCTGCACTCCTCGCTGTGCTTGCATGCACTCCAGCCGCCGCGCAGGCGCCCTCCGCCACGACGCAGATCGCCGCCAGTCCGCCAATGGGCTGGAACAGTTATGACGCGTACGGGACGACCATCACTGAGGCACAGTTTCGCGCCAACGTCCGCTGGATGAGCCAGCATCTCGCGCGCTATGGCTGGCGCTATGCGGTGATCGATGCGGAGTGGTTCGTGCGCGATCCGACTCCGAACGGCAACTCCTCGGCGGCACTCCTGGTCCTCGACCGGTACGGACGCTACATTCCCGCTCCAAACCGATTCCCGTCCGCCGCGGGGGACGCCGGATTCAAGCCGCTGGCGAACTATGTGCACTCACTGGGGCTGAAGTTCGGAATCCATATTCTGCGCGGTATTCCGCGCGAGGCAGTCGCACGTAAGCTACCGATTGAGGGTTCGTCTTATACCGCTGCGCAGGCCGCCGACGTTCATTCCTCTTGCGTATGGAACCCCGACAATTACGGCGTGGACCCGCGTCGACCGGCCGGCCAGGCCTACTACGACTCCATTGCCCGCCTCTACGCCTCCTGGGGTGTCGACTTCATCAAGGCCGATTGCATCGCGAATCACCCTTATGCCGCCGGGGACATCCGCATGCTCTCCACCGCCATGCGCGGCAGCGGCCGCAGCATGGTCCTCAGCCTCTCGCCGGGTCCGGCGCCAATCACGAAACTGGCGCAACTACGCCGCTATGCCAACATGTGGCGGATCTCCAATGACGTCTGGGACCTGTGGCACAGCTCGTATCCTTACCCGCAGGGCGTCGGCGACCAGTTTCCGCGCGCAGCGCGCTGGGCTCCTCTCGCCGAGTCCGGGGGCTGGCCCGATGATGACATGCTCGCGCTCGGCGCCCTGAGCCCACACCCGGGCTGGGGAAAGCCGCGGCGCTCGCGCCTGACTCACGCAGAGCAACGCGCGTATATGACGCTCTGGTGCATCGTGCGCTCACCGCTCATCCTCGGCGCCAACCTTACCCAGATGGATCCCTGGACGATGTCGCTATTGGACAACCCCGAGGTGATCGCGGTCGACCAGCGGTCTGCCGACGCTCGCCAAGTGCTGTCGAAGGACGACACCGTCGTCTGGGTATCGCGGCCTCGGAACGAACAGCCAGGCAATGACCGGTATGTCGCGGTCTTCAACCTGCGGACCCATGTGACCAGGGTCGCTCTCCCCTGGAAGTCACTGTCGTTGACAGGTCGACGATACGTAATCCGGGATATCTGGAGTCGTCGCGACCTGGGCCCGGCCCCAATGCTGCGCGCACAGCTTCCTGCACACGGCGCGGCGCTCTACTTGCTCTCGCCGCAATGAGGCCGGCGCGCTGCCCGGGACATCCCGTGCTGCCTGCCAGTCCAACGCTCGGCACCTCGGCCGGGTGCTGCGAACGGAACGCGCATCAAGGTACGTAGATGTCACGAGGGCGGCTTTCGTTACAAGAAATCTGAAATCGAGCGCACCGCGGCACGCTGCGCGACGGCAAACGCATCGGCGGAACGCAACGAGCAACCACGACATCTACTTGCTCAGCAGGTCTGCGGCTTGGGCAGCCTGCCCAACGACCTCACCCGGTCTCAGAGACTGAGGGTTGATATGAACGCGCTCAAACACTTGTGGCTGGCCGCCGTCACCCTCAGCCTCATCGCTGCCATCGCAGCTTACCCGCAGCGCGGCGCTGCAGGTGAATCCGATGGAACAACGGGAAAGGCCACGGAAGATCATGCACACGAGATGCTGATCGAGGGCAAGAAAACATTCCGCTACGACACGTTTGGAGATGAAGCCTGGTGGGGAGGAACGCTCGGGCTCGATCAGGCGATCGAAGGCATGAATTACGGCGGCGTAGGTCCCGGCGTCAGCCCGAGAGCCGCTCTCGCCGTAGGGCTCAAGGTTGATGTCGATGCGCTCCCGCCGCAGCTCGTGGCAGCGCTTCGTGCGGGACATGTGCGTCTCGACGACCCGGCGACGACTCTGACGCTACTCAAGGATAATGCCGTCGTCGGCGTCACGGGCTTCTTCAACGATCACGGCTCGCTCCGCTCAGTCGGCATTCAGTGCGCGCTGTGCCATTCGACCGTCGATAACTCCTTTGCACCCGGCATCGGGCATCGCCTCGACGGATGGGCCAATCGGGATCTGAACGTCGGAGCCATCGTCGCCCTCGCCCCGAATCTGGCGCCGATCGCCGATTTGCTCGGAGTCGATGTCTCGACCGTCGTCAAGGTCCTGAACAGCTGGGGTCCCGGACACTTTGACGCCGAGCTGATACTGGACGGCAAGGCGTTTCGGCCCGACGGAGGCAACGCGTCCGTACTCATTCCTCCGGCATTCGGACTTGCCGGGGTGAACCTCCATACTTGGACCGGATGGGGTTCGGTCCCTTACTGGAACGCCTTCGTAGCCACCCTCGAAATGCACGGTCAGGGGACCTTTTACGATCCGCGGCTCGACGATGCCAGCCAGTTTCCGGTCGCTGCGCGGGCAGGCTTCGGTCATCTTCAAAACCAGCCGGACCTGGTCACGGGCAAGCTCGCCGCCCTGCAATTTTATCAACTGTCGCTTCCCGCTCCACGCCCGCCCGGAGGCAGCTTTGATGCGCGCGCCGCGCAGCGGGGGAAACTCGTGTTTTCCGGCGCCGGCAAGTGCAGCACCTGTCACACGCCACCGCTCTACACCGAACCCGGTTGGGATCTGCACTCCCCGCCGGAGGTTTGCGTCGATGGCTTCCAGGCAGATCGTGCACCGGATCATCGCTATCGAACGTCGCCTCTGAAGGGCCTATGGAGCCATGCCAAGGGAGGCTTCTACCATGATGGTCGCTTTGCGACCCTGGACGCCGTCGTTCAGCATTACAACGGCTGCATGAACCTCGGTTTGAGCGCGCAGCAGCAAAGCGATCTGGTGGAGTTCCTGAAATCGTTGTGAGATTTGCGTGTGGCCTACCTGCGGTCAGCCCTTCAACAGCCCCGGGTCGATCGGCAGCCTGCGAATGCGCTTGCCGGTCGCCGCAAAGAGCGCATTGACCAGTGCCGGCATCGCCGGCGCCAGAGTGGGCTCGCCCAGCCCGGTCGGCGGGTTGTCGGTGATGCGGAAATGGACCTCCACCGGAGGCGCCTCGCGCATGCGCAGCAAGCCAAAGGTGTTGAAGTTCGTATCGACCACGGTGCCATCCTTGATGGTGAGGCCTTGATGCAGTGCCGAGCCCAGTCCGTCCAGAATCGCCCCTTGCGCCTGATTGTAGGCGCCGGCAGGATTGATGATCTGTCGACCCACATCCACGGCCGCCCAGACCTTGTGAATGCGCGGTACGCCGCGCTCATTGACGCTGGCCTTGATCACTTCGGCCACATAACCAAAGTGGCTGTAGCAGAATGCCAGCCCCATGCCGGTACGCGGCGGCAGCCGCCGTTTGCCCCAGCCGGACTTCTCGGCGACCAGCTGCAATACTCCGCGCGCCCGACCGGTGTCGAACGGCGGAATGTGCAGGCCCGGCCTGTGTGATGGCGGTGCGGGCATGACGCGCGGCGAGCCATACAGCTGCAGCCGCAGCGCGAGCGGATCGCCACCTGCGGCATGGGCGATCTCATCGATGAACGATTCGAACGCAAAGGCGAGGCCGTTGTAGTTTGGATCGCGCCAGTGACCGGTCGGCGCGCCGAGCTCGATCATCGTCTGCCCGAATTGCAGGTTGGGAACGAAACCCGCGGGGAACATGTCGAGCGGCAGTTCGGCGCACAAGGCCACCTCCGCGCCATGGCTGAACGTCACGAAGTGATCCATGAATCCCACGAGGTTACCCTTCGCGTCCAGAGCACCGCGGAAGTGGTTGTACCCGGCGGGGCGGTAGAAGTCGTGCTGGATGTCCTGCCGGCGGTTCCAAAGCAGCTTGACGGGCTTGCCGATGCGCTGCGAGATTGCGGC
>Ga0134126_10007391_pt1 | contig 13802 bp, 11 predicted proteins | sample KB31752_FD_96881 | JGI IMG/M metagenome (GOLD analysis project Ga0134126, IMG submission 96881) | Terrestrial soil microbial communities with excess Nitrogen fertilizer from Kellogg Biological Station, Michigan, USA - KB3-175-2 | ecosystem: Environmental > Terrestrial > Soil > Unclassified ...
TCCATGCCGTTGGAGAAGAAGAACGACAGGTTGGGCGCGAAGTCGTCGATCTTCATGCCGCGCGCCAGGTAGTACTCGACGATGGTGAAGCCGTTGGAGAGCGTGAAGGCGAGCTGCGAGATCGGGTTGGCGCCGGCCTCGGCGATGTGGTAACCGCTGATCGATACCGAATAGAAATTGCGCACCGCGTGTTCGACGAAGTACTGCTGGATGTCGCCCATCATCCTCAGCGCGAATTCGGTGGAGAAGATGCAGGTGTTCTGCGCCTGGTCCTCTTTCAATATGTCCGCCTGCACCGTGCCGCGCACGGTTGAGAGAGTGTGCGCCTTGATCTTCTCGTAGGTTTCCTTGTCGACGACCTGGTCGCCGGCGACGCCGAGCAAGCCGAGTCCAAGACCATCATTGCCCTGCGGCAATAGGCCGGTGTACTGCGGCCGCGGCTTGTCCTTGTACAGCGCGTCAATTTTCTTCTGCGCCGCAGCCCAGCGCGTTTCGTCCTCGCGCAGGTATTTCTCCACCTGCTGGTCGATCGCGGTATTCATGAACATCGCGAGGATCATCGGCGCAGGGCCGTTGATCGTCATCGACACCGAAGTCGTCGGCGCGCACAGGTCGAAGCCGGAATACAGCTTCTTCATGTCGTCCAGCGTGGCGATCGAGACGCCGGAGTTGCCGATCTTGCCGTAGATGTCCGGTCGCGGCGCGGGATCCTCGCCGTACAGCGTGACCGAATCGAACGCAGTGGACAGGCGCGCGGCAGGCTGGCCGAGCGAGAGGTAATGGAAACGGCGATTGGTGCGCTCGGGCGTGCCCTCGCCCGCGAACATGCGCGTGGGATCCTCGCCGCTGCGCCGGTACGGATACACGCCGCCGGTGTACGGATACGCGCCCGGCAGGTTCTCCATCATCAGGAACTTCAGCACGTCGCCCCAGTCGCGCGTGGTCGGCGGTGCGATCTTCGGGATCTTCTGGTGCGAAAGCGATTCGCGGTAGTTCTCGACACGAATGGTCTTGTCGCGCACCTTGTATTCGGTGACAGCGGCGGTGACCGACTCCTTGCGCGCCGGCCATTCGCGCAACAGGCGGATCGCTTCGGCGCTCAGCTCCTTCACCGCTTCGTTGTAGCGCTGGCGCAAAACGACCATGCTGCGATCGATGCCGCCGCCCTGCTCCCAGAAAGCTTTCTCCTCGTCGCTGTCCACCACCATGCACGCGCCGGCGGAGGGCTCGACATCCGCGGCGCCGTACAGGTCCAGCGCCTTCGGCAGGTTCGGATCCTTCAGTTCCGCCAACGATTCGAAGTAGTGCTGTGCGCGCGATGCGGCGTCGGCCATGCGCGCGATGTCGGCGTTGACCGACCTGCCCTGCTCCGCGATCTCGGCGAGATAGCGCACGCGGGCGCCGGGGATCAGCACCGTCGCGCGCGGTTCCTTGATCGAGACGTCCGCGTGCGGATTGAAATCGCAATGCGCGGTATGGTGTGCGGCGATCTTCGCGCGCAACAACCTGCACAAGTTCACGAACATCCAGGTCACGCCCGGATCGTTGAACTGGCTGGCGATGGTGGGATAGACCGGGATGTCCTCGTCCCTGGTCGAGAACGCCGTGCGGTTGCGCTTCCACTGCTTGCGCACGTCGCGCAGCGCGTCCTCGGCACCGCGCTTGTCGTACTTGTTGAGTACGACCAGTTCGGCGAAATCCAGCATGTCGATTTTCTCGAGCTGGCTGGCCGCACCGTAATCGGACGTCATCACGTAGACCGGGAAATCCACCAGGTCGACGATCTCGGAATCCGATTGGCCGATGCCGGCGGTTTCCACGATCACCAGGTCGAACGGCAGCGACTTCAGGAACGCGATGCAATCGTGCAGCACCGCGCTGGTCGCCGCGTGCTGGCGGCGCGTGGCCATCGATCGCATGAGCACGCGATGGGAACGCAGGGAATTGACGCGGATGCGGTCGCCCAGCAGCGCGCCGCCGCTGCGCCGGCGCGTGGGATCCACCGCCAGCACCGCGATGCGCATCTGCGGGAACGCATGCAGGAAACGCAATATCAATTCATCCGTGACGGACGACTTGCCCGCGCCGCCGGTGCCGGTAATCCCGATTACGGGCGGCAACTGATCCGCCGCGCGCGACCATTGCTTGCGCAGCAGTTTCAATTCGGGGTCGGAAAAGCCGCCGTCCTCGATCGCGCTCAGCACGCGACCGATGCTGATTTCATCCTCGACATTCGTGGCGCCGACAAGTTTCTGCGGATCGCCGTTGCCGGAGCCGGCCTCGCGCGCCGAGCCGGCGCGGCGCACCACATCCTCGATCATCGCCGTAAGGCCGAGGTGCATGCCGTCGTTCGGGTGGTAGATGCGTTCGACGCCGTAGGCGTGCAGTTCGGCGATTTCCTCGGGCGTGATGGTGCCGCCGCCGCCGCCGAACACGCGGACATGCGCGGCGCCGCGTTCGCGCAGCATGTCCACCATGTACTTGAAGTACTCCATGTGGCCGCCCTGGTAGGACGACACCGCGATGGCGTCGGCGTCTTCCTGCAGCGCGGCGCGCACCACGTCTTCGACGCTGCGGTTGTGACCGAGGTGGATCACCTCCGCGCCCTGCGCCTGGATGATGCGGCGCATGATGTTGATCGCGGCGTCGTGGCCGTCGAACAGGCTGGCGGCGGTGACGAAACGCAGCGGCGCGGTCTCGGCGCGGGGTTCGGCGGCGGTCATGCTCGGCGCGGGTGTGCTCATGAACTGTCCCGGATGCTCAACGGCCGGATTGTAACGCGTGGCGGCTTCCAGCCGAATCGCGAGTGAATGGTCGCCGCACCGCGTCTGAATGACCGACCGCTGAAGCCTTCCCTTGTGCGCGGCGATGCCTATGCTGCAAGCGAGTCCGCCCTGTTTGCGGACAGTGAGGTGTTACATGCAATCAGGCAAACTCGCATTGCTCGCCGCGCTGGCTTGCGCCGGTGGCCTCGCGTTCGCTGCGCCACCCGCTTCGGCGGCCGCGTACGTCAGCATCTCGGTGGGCGTCCCGCCGCCGCCCCTGCGCTACGAACCGGTACCGCCGCCGCGCGTCGGCTATGTCTGGGCTCCGGGTTACTGGCGCTGGAGCCACGGCCGCTACGTCTGGGTGACCGGCGTATGGCACCACTCGCGTCCGGGTTACGTGTATTACGGGCCGCGCTGGCAGCCGTCGCACGGCCACTGGGTCTATCACGATTCGTACTGGGGCCACGACAACGGCCACCACAACGGCTGGGACAAGCACGGCCATCATGACCACGATCATGATCATGACAACGATTGGGATCATCACTGATCGAGTGCGCGGTCGATGGAAAAGCCCGGCAAATGCCGGGCTTTTTCATGCGGCGCGCTCGGGCGTGCGCACGTGTTCCTGCCGCAGGCCGTAGGCGAACAGCCGTGCCGGAATTTGTCGCACGAAGCGGAATTGCAGCAGCCAGCCCAGCAGTGCGGGTACGCGCGGCGGCCTGCCGCTCTGTTCCAGCGCACGCGAGATCACGCGCTTCTGCATTTCGATCTGTACCCTCTGCACCACGCGCACCGGCCATTCGCGCCGGCGCTGGATGGAAGCGAGCAGCGATTCGTCGATGGCGCCGGTGCCGCGCAGCGCTTCCGCAAGCGCATTGGCGGCGGCCACGGCATCCTGGATCGCCAGGTTGATGCCGACGCCGCCGATCGGCGACATCGCGTGCGCGGCATCGCCGATCAGCAGCAGGCCCGGCCGGTGCCAGCACTTCAGGCGATCGACCTGTACCGAAAGCGTCTTGACGTTTTCCCACGACGCGATCGAGGCGACACGGTCGGCCAGGAATGGCGCGAGTTGCGCCACCGAATCACGCAACACGCCGATCGGCTGCGCGCGCAATTTCGGATCGCTGCCTTTCGGCACCAGATACGCCGCCTGCCAGTATTCGTCGCGGTCGAGCAAGACCATCATGTGGCCGCCGTCGATGATGCCGAAGATGTTCTGCGTATCGCTTTCCTTGCGCGGAATGCGGAACCACAGCACGTCCATCGGCGCACCGAATTCCGTTGCCTCCAGGCCGACCGCATCACGCAGGGTCGAATGGCGCCCGTCGCAGGCGACGATCAGGTCGGCGCGGATCTCCGAAGCGCCATCCGGAGCCTCGACGCGCACGCCGGCAGTGCGACCGCTCTCCTCTATCAGGCCGGTCGCCTTGTGCCGCATGCGCAGATCGAAACCGGGGTAGCGCTTCGCGGCCCGCATCAGCAGGTCCAGCAAATCCCATTGCGGCACCAACGCCATATCGGAAAAGGGGCGCAGGCCGCGCAGGTCGACTAGCTCCAGCGATTTCTTCCCGATCAGTCCGACGAAATGGTCGATCCTGCGCTGCGGCAGTTTTTCGAATTGCGGCAACAATCCGATTTCGTCGAGGATTTGCCGGGTCGAGGGATGGACCGTGTCGCCGCGGAAATCGCGCAGGAAATCACCGTGTTTTTCCAGCACGGTGACCTGCACGCCGGCGCGCGCCAGCAGCAGGCCCAGCATCATCCCGGCCGGGCCGCCGCCGACCACGCAGCAACGGGTGTGCAGACCGCCTTGCGCTTCCGCTGGCATGCGGCCCTTCCTTGCGCAAAGGATGGAGTGTGCCGGCCGGTATTCGGTTGTGCAACGCCGGCGCAGCGCCCGGACCGCGGTCGAATCCCTCGATCTGGCCCGATCCGGGGCGCGGATGCAGCCCGCGTCCGGCCACGTTAAACTAGCCGGCTGCAATCGCCGCCTCCGCGGCCGAGCCACCCCTTTCCAACCCGGCGGATTCTCGATCGGATTCCGCCCGTCGTCGCGCCACCTCGGGCGCATCGGGAGTCAGTGCTGATGATCTTCGAAACCATTTCCACCTCCGGGCACGAGCAGATCGTGTTCTGCCAGAGCAGGGACGCGGGCCTGAAGGCCATCATCGCGATCCACAACACCGTGCTCGGTCCTGCGCTGGGCGGCCTGCGCATGTGGCCATACAAGAGCGAAGCGGAGGCGCTCAACGACGTTCTGCGCCTGTCGCGCGGCATGACCTTCAAGAACGCGGTGGCCGGCTTGAACCTGGGCGGCGGCAAGGCCGTGATCATCGGCGATCCCGCGAAGGACAAGTCCGAGGCGCTGTTCCGCGCGTTCGGTCGGTTCGTCAATTCGTTGAACGGCCGCTACATCACCGCCGAAGACGTCGGCATCGACGTCAACGACATGGAATGGGTCTATCGCGAAACAGAATTCGTCACCGGCGTGCACCAGGTGCACGGCGGTTCGGGCGATCCCTCGCCGTTCACCGCCTACGGCACGCTGCAAGGGCTGATGGCTGCGCTCACCCGCAAGTTCGGCAACGAGGAGGTCGGCAAGTACACCTACGCCGTGCAGGGCGCGGGACACGTCGGCACCGAGTTCATCAAGCTGCTGCGCGAACAGGGCGCCAAGGTGTTCGTCACCGACATCAACAAGGAATCGGTGCAGCGCTGCGTCGACGAGCTGGGCTGCGAAGCGGTCGGCACCGAGGAAATCTACGACGTCGCCGCAGACGTCTATTCGCCCTGTGCGCTGGGCGGCACGGTCAACGAGCAGACGCTGCCGCGCCTGAAGTGCAAGATCATCTGCGGCGCCGCCAACAACCAGCTCGCCACCGACGAGATCGGCGACGAAGTCGAGAAGCGCGGCATGCTGTACGCGCCCGATTACGCGGTGAATGCGGGCGGCGTGATGAACGTGTCGCTGGAAATCGACGGCTACAACCGCGAGCGCGCGATGCGCATGATGCGCACGATCTATTACAACGTCGGGCGCATCTTCCAGATCGCCGAGCGCGACGGCATCCCCAGCTACAAGGCCGCCGACCGCATGGCCGAGGAACGCATCAACGCCATCGGCCGCATCAAGCTGCCGACCATGGGCAACGACGGCCCGCGGTTCCTGGGCAGGATGCGGGGGCAATAATTCGGGACCTTGGACCCGGGACAGGGTAAAACTGACATCGTCGTTCCGGGGCTGCCTTGGACGAAGCCCGCGGCAGGGCCCGGAATCTGCTTTCATATGGCCAAGACGGATTCCGGGTTCCGTTCGCGTGGTCCGCGGACTGGTCCCGGGATGACGACGATGAGGGATTCCGCATGCGCGCATTCAACCTCGGCGAAGACATCGACCTGCTGCGCGGGAGCGTGCACGCTTTCGCGGAGAAGGAAATCGCGCCGCGCGCGGAACTGATCGACCGCGAGAACGCATTCCCGTCCGACCTGTGGCGGAAGCTCGGCGACCTCGGCCTGTTGGGCATCACCGTTCCGCCGGATTTCGGCGGCAGCGGCATGGGTTTCCTCGCGCACGTGGTGGCGATGGAGGAAATCTCGCGCGCCTCGGGCTCGGTCGGGCTGTCCTACGTCGCGCATTCCAACCTGTGCGTGAGCAACATCCACGCGAAGGGCAACGAGGACCAGCGCAGGAAGTTCCTGCCGAAGCTGTGCTCGGGCGAATGGGTCGGCGCGCTGGCGATGAGCGAGCCGGGTTCGGGCTCGGACGTGGTCGGCTCGATGGCGTGCCGCGCCGAGCGCAAGGACGACCGCTGGCTCGTCAACGGCTCCAAGATGTGGATCACCAACGGTCCCGATGCCGACGTGGTGCTGGTCTACCTGCGCACCGCGCCGCGCACGGCCGGCAGCCGCTGCATCACCGCCTTCATCGTCGAAAAGGGCATGAAGGGTTTCTCGACCGCGCAGAAGCTCGACAAGCTGGGCATGCGCGGCTCCAACACCTGCGAGCTGGTGTTCGAGGACTGCGAAATCCCCGACGAAAACCGCATCGGCGAAGTGGACGAAGGCGTGCGCGTGCTGATGGGCGGCCTGGATACCGAGCGGCTGGTGATTTCGGGCGGCCCGATCGGCCTGATGCAGGCGGCGCTGGACGTCACCCTGCCCTACGTGCGCGAGCGCAAGCAGTTCAACGCACCCATCGGCACGTTCGGCATCATGCAGGCCAAGCTCGCCGACATGTACACCGCGCTGCAATCCTCGCGCGCTTTTTCATATACGGTCGCGCGGCAGTTCGACGCCGGCGTCAAGTCGCGCATCGATCCCGCCTCGTGCCTGCTGAACGCCTCCCGCAATGCCGTGCAGGTGGCGCTGGAAGCAGTGCAGGCGCTGGGCGGCAACGGCTATATCAACGACTTCCCCACCGGGCGCATCCTGCGCGACGCCAAGCTCTACGAAATCGGCGCCGGCACCAACGAAATCCGTCTGATGCTGATCGGGCGCGAGCTGTTCCACGGCAATGCCTAGAGATTGCCGCACCGCAACATCCGGCGCATAATCGGCCGATTCCCGCCCATCGGAGACATCCATGTCCGATTCCATCGTGATCGTCGGGGCCAAGCGCACCGCCATCGGTTCCATGCTGGGCCAGTTCACCGGCGTGCCGACGACGACCCTGGGCGCCACCGCCATCGGCGCCGCGTTGCAGCAATCCGGCGTCCCGCGAACGAAGTTTCCGAAGTGATCATGGGCTGCGTGCTGCCCGCGAACCTCGGCCAGGCACCCGCACGGCAGGCATCGCTCGGCGCCGGTGTTCCCAGTTCGGTCGGTTGCACCACGATCAACAAGGTCTGCGGCTCCGGCATGAAGGCGATCATGCTGGGACACGACCTGATCAAGGCCGGCTCCGCGACCGTCGTGGTCGCGGGCGGCATGGAATCGATGACCAACGCCCCGCACATGGTGTCGGCGCGCAGCGGCCTGCGCTATGGCGAAGCCAAGCTCGTCGACCACATGGCGTGGGACGGCCTGACCAATCCGTACGACGGCAAGTCCATGGGCGTGTTCGCCGAAGCGACCGCGACGAAATACGGCTTCACCCGCGAGCAACAGGACGCGTTCGCGATCGAAAGCGTCAGGCGTTCGCAGGCGGCGATCGCTTCGGGCGCGTTCGCCGGAGAAATCGCGCCGGTCAAGGTTTCGACGCGAAAGGGCGAGGTGGAAATCTCCGTCGACGAACAGCCCGGCAAGTCCGACGTGGCGAAGATCCCGACACTCAAGCCGGCATTCGCGAAAGACGGCACGGTGACCGCAGCCACGTCCTCGAGCATCTCCGACGGCGCCGCCGCGACGGTGTTGATGTCGGCCGACGAGGCGAGCCGCCGCGGCCTGAAACCGCTCGCGCGCATCGTTGCGCACGCGACCGGCTCGCAGGACCCGGAGTGGTTCACCACCGCGCCGGTGGGCGCGATCCGCAAGGTGCTGGACAAGGCGGGCTGGAAAGTGGAAGACGTCGACCTGTTCGAGATCAACGAAGCCTTCGCGGTGGTGGCGATGGTTCCGATGCGCGATCTCGGCATCCTGCACGACAAGCTCAACGTGCACGGCGGCGCCTGCGCGATGGGGCATCCCATCGGCGCCACCGGCGCTCGCATCGTGGTCACGCTGTTGAACGCCATGCGCGAGCGCAATGCCAGGCGCGGCATCGCGGCCCTGTGCATCGGCGGCGGCGAGGCCACGGCGGTGGCGCTGGAGCGCGCCTGATCGCCCGGCTGAAGTTACGCCCGTCTGAACGGGAAATCACGACAGTGGCGGTCCGATGCAGTTCGCGCTTTAATGAACGGGCCAATCACTGGCACCCACGGCTCGGAGAAGAACCCATGAAACTGACACGTATCGTCGTTGCGTCGGCGTTGGTGGTCGGACTTGCCGCATGCGGCGGCAACAATGACAACAGCGGAAGCCCCGCAGCGTCTTCGACCATGGCGGCTCCCGCTGCCACGGCCCCGGCGGCACCGATGCAATCCTCGACCGCAGCGATGCCACCGGCGTCGACGGCGGCCATGCCACCGGCTTCCACCGCCGGCGCGCCGGCATCGGCTTCCACCGCGATGTCTGCTTCGAGCGGCGGCTGATCCACTGTCAGGCGTATCCGGGGCGCGCGCGATTGATCGCGCGCGCCTTCGCCCGGGTGCAATTCGCATTCGCGGCAATTGAAAATCCTTGCTGTACGGACGCCATCCGCGCAACGCGCGGATATGGCGCGTGCACGCGTGTTCGGTTTAAATAGGCAGGCCATTTCATGACGATGGCATCCACGGCAAATCCAAGGAGAGACCGATGAAGTTCACCCGTACCCTACTCGCGTCCGCGCTGGTCGTTGCGCTGGCCGCGTGCAGCAACCCGTCCGACAACGCGCAGGACGCCCAGCAGTCCGCGGCCGATGCACAGCAAGCTGCCCAACAGGCGCAGCAGTCTGCGGACCAGAGCAAGAATGCGGCTACCGATCAGGCGGCCTCGCAAGCGCAGCAATCGGCCGATCAGGCCGCTGCCGCCGCCGGTCAGGCAACCAATGCCGCCGGTAATGCGATGCAGGCCACCGGCGACGCCGCGAACCAGGCGGCCGATGCGGCCAAGCAGGCCGCCGACAACGCGGCCGCTTCCGCGGATCAGGCCAAGGACAACGCCGACGCCGCCAAGGATGCCGCCAAGAGCAGCAGCAGCGGCCACTGAGCGTTTTTCTGTTGCACGAAAACCGGCCGCTGTTGCGGCCGGTTTTTTTTTGGCGAGCGCGCGAATGGCGCGCGGGCGCACGCTGTGCTTTCATGCGCACTGACCGTCCACCAGCCAGCGGCCCGACATGCCCATCATCGAATCCCGCATCGACGCAAAAAGCGCGGAATTCCGCGGCAATGCCGCGCGGCTGTCGGAACTGGTCGACGACCTGCAGGCGCAACTGGCTCGCGTGGCGGAAGGCGGAGGCGAGAAGGCCCGCGACAAACACACTTCGCGCGGCAAATTGCTGCCACGCGAACGCATCCGGGCCCTGCTGGATCCCGGTTCGCCATTCCTGGAACTCTCGCCGCTCGCCGCGCACGGAATGTACGACGGTGCCGCGCCCGCGGCGGGGATCATCACCGGCATCGGCCGCGTGCAAGGCATCGAAATCGTGGTGGTCGCCAACGACGCCACGGTGAAGGGTGGCACCTATTTCCCGGTCACCGTCAAGAAACACCTGCGTGCGCAGGAAGTCGCGCTGGAAAATCGGCTGCCGTGCATTTACCTCGTCGATTCCGGCGGCGCGTTCCTGCCGCTGCAGGACGAGGTGTTCCCCGATCGCGACCACTTCGGCCGCATCTTCTACAACCAGGCGCGCATGAGTGCGCTGGACATCCCGCAGATCGCGGTGGTGATGGGATCGTGCACGGCGGGCGGCGCGTACGTGCCGGCGATGAGCGACGAAACCGTCATCGTGCGCGAACAGGGCACGATCTTCCTGGGCGGGCCGCCTTTGGTGAAGGCCGCAACCGGCGAAGTGGTCGATGCCGAAACGCTGGGCGGCGCCGACGTGCATACCGCGATTTCCGGCGTTGCGGACCACTTCGCCGAAAACGACGCTCACGCGTTGTCCATCGCGCGCGACATCGTCGCGCACCTCAACCACCGCAAATCCCTTTCGCTGGCTCTGCGGGAGCCGAGCGAACCGAAGTATCCGGCAGCCGATCTTTACGGCGTCATTCCGCAGGACACGCGCAGGCCATTCGACGTGCGCGAGGTGATCGCGCGCATTGTCGACAGCTCGGAATTCCATGAATTCAAGGCGCGCTACGGCAAGACGCTGGTCGCCGGCTTCGCGCACATCCACGGTTATCCGGTCGGCATCGTCGCCAACAACGGCATCCTGTTTTCCGAAAGCGCATTGAAAGGCACGCACTTCATCGAGCTGTGCAACCAGCGCGGGATTCCCCTGGTATTCCTGTAAAACATAACGGGCTTTATGGTCGGCAAGAAGTACGAGCAGGCCGGCATCGCCAAGGATGGCGCCAAGATGGTGACCGCGGTGGCGTGTTCCTCGGTGCCGAAGTTCACCGTGATCATCGGCGGCAGCTTCGGCGCGGGCAATTACGCGATGTGCGGCCGCGCCTATGGCGCGCGATTCCTGTGGACGTGGCCCAATGCGCGCATCAGCGTGATGGGTGGCGAGCAGGCGGCGTCCGTGCTTGCCACGGTGAAACGCGACGGCATCGAAGCATCCGGCAAATCATGGTCGGCGGAGGAAGAGGAGTCGTTCAAGGCGCCCATCCGCGACCAGTACGAACGCCAGGGACATCCGTACTACGCCAGCGCGCGCTTGTGGGACGATGGCGTGATCGACCCGGCTGATACCCGCCGCGTGCTGGGCCTCGCCATTTCCGCATCATTGAACGCACCGATCGGAGAAACGCGCTACGGCGTGTTCCGGATGTAATTGCGCGATCTGCGGAAACGACACGACCTCGCTTATCCCCGCACGCCTTCGACGAACGCAGGCGTGCGGAGATAAGGCAGCTATTGCGCGGCCACTCCGACACTGAAGACAGTGCCATTTCCGGTCGGCCCTCCGTGGCCGTATCCGGTCGCGCCATACAACCGGCCGGTTTTCAGGGTGAGACGACCTTGGGGAAAGTTACCGCTGCCATGCCCAAGCTGATACAACTCCCCATAGGTGCCGTCCGGCGCAATCTTGTAGAGCACGCCGCTTGGAACGTTCAAGAGGCCGTAAGCCGTACCGTAAAGCGTTCCATTCACCGGTAACACCGGATTATTACCATGAACAAAATGGACGCCGAATGTGAATTGGTGAAGCGTGGTCAATGTGCCATCGGAGGTGAACTTGAACACAGTACTGAAAGTCGTGCCATAGAAGTTGCCCGCCTGGTCAGCGGCCAGGCTTGTTGGATTACACCCGTCATTAGGCCCCAGTCCCTTGAATCTATGGAGGTTGGTGAAGGTTCCGTTCGGCGCCAACCTGTATATCGTCCCACAACTCTCGCCCCCAGGCGCAAAGTGGGTGACGCCATAAAGATTGCCGGCCTCGTCGCGAATCAAAGAACCCATGGGATTCGAACCGGAGAATTTCCCGAACGCGTACAACACCTTGTAGGTTCCGTCCGTGGCGTATTCGAATATGGTGCCGTCGCCGTAAGCTCCACCGTTCGTAGTCGTGCCGTATAGGTTGCCCTGCGCGTCCCGTATCAGACCACTGGGATAGGCGTCTTCTGAGTCGGAGCCAAAGCTGTGCAGCACGGTGAACGTCCCGTCAGCGGCCAGCTTGTAAAGCTGACCGCCGCCATTGTGGCCGCAGCATAGGTCTCCGCCGAGTCGGGTCGATCCATAGATGTCGCCAGTCGACGCATCGACCACAATGTTATTGGGATCTACAATGTCACCGAATTCATCCAGTGGCTCGAAAGAGTGGAGAATGGTCTCGGTACCGTCTTCCGCGATTTTGTAGATCGTGCCTCCATCGAATGCGCCACCATTGTTGGTGGCCCCATAGAGATTGCCCGCGCTGTCGAACTGCACGCCCGTGGTGGCAACAACGCCATCATCCGGTGGACCAGTAAAACGGTGCAGCACACGCAAATCGTAGGTCTGTGCCACGGCAGCGGTGACGCAAGCGGCGAGCGCGATGAACGAAGCCGGCAGCACACCGCAAAACGAGATAGTCCGATCGGAACGCATGACTTGTCTCCTCCCGTCCGAATGCATAGCCAGCCGAGGACTGCGGGAAAGCGAGGAATAGAACGCGCGCGCTACGATGGCCATGGATCAAGCGGTCCGCTCTTCCCAGGCGCGGGTTACTCCCCGTAACGCCATCGCTTGGCGACCGTACGCCTTGCAGAAGGAAAGCGCAACCGTTCGCAATGTCCCCGGGCGAACTTCGCGCCGCTGGTATCGGCCGCTTGAACAAACCAGCCGCATTGCAGAGCTACAGCGCGCTTCGCATGCGGCGGCCCGCGCGTAGGGGGCTCAGAAAAACTCGTACTCCAGCTGCATCCGAAAGGTCGTGTCCGGCGTGTTGCGGGTCATGCCGCCCAGCAGTGCCGCGTTGTATTTCAGTTTCTTGCCGTTGCCGAGGCTGGCCTCGCCGAAGAACGCAGGACCGATCTTGAATTCGTCCGAGTGCAGGTGCGCGGGATCGCCCAGCGAGCCGAATACCTGCAGGCCCGGCTGGAAGTTCCGTTGCAGGTTGTACTTCCACTGTGCCTGGTATTCGATTTCGTTGCGCGGATCGTCCGCGTCCCCGGGTGTATCGAGCCGACGGTTGAAGTAGATGTTGAGGTTGGCCTGCGATCTTCCCCATTCCCGTTGCAGCATCGGCCCGAGCTTCAATTCGTTCTCGTTCTCCAGCCGGTTGTGTTCGAGTTCGGCGAAGATGCCCGCGTCGAGCCAATGCTCGCCGTGTTCGGTGAGCTGGAAGACGTTCTCGAATTCGAATTCCTCCACGTGCGCCACGTTGCCGGGCGTCTGCGAGTATTCGGCCTCCACTTCGACGCCCCAGCGCGGCATCAATCCGTAGCCCACCGCGAGTTTCGCGGCGCGCTCCCCCTCTTCATCGTTGCCCCAGTCCTGCACGCCGGCCTTCAGTTCCAGCTCCCACTCGCGATAGTCCACGATCGGGGAGTAGATCGTGGAGGCGGGCCCGGCATGCGCGCGTTGCGACACCCCGAAGAGCGAGACCAGGCCGAGCGCAACGAGGAGCGCAAACTTTTCATGCAGGCGTGTCACGGTCTGTTCCTATTTCCATATTCCGGATTCGCACCGGAGTTCGAGGCACGCGAATCCCCTGCCCGCTGCTTCGGCAGCGGGTGATTGAACGCGATGAAAAACTCAGGCGGTACTGTGCGTCGTCCCGACGGGGGTGCGCGACGGCCGCGGCGGCGAAATGCGTTTGCTCCAGCGCATGCCGATCAGCAGCGCCACCACCACCGCCAGCCAGAACACCATCTGGATTCCGGCCGGGTGTGCGTCGTAGCCGACCAGGATATGCAA
>Ga0134126_10007392_pt1 | contig 13797 bp, 11 predicted proteins | sample KB31752_FD_96881 | JGI IMG/M metagenome (GOLD analysis project Ga0134126, IMG submission 96881) | Terrestrial soil microbial communities with excess Nitrogen fertilizer from Kellogg Biological Station, Michigan, USA - KB3-175-2 | ecosystem: Environmental > Terrestrial > Soil > Unclassified ...
AGCGCCAGCATGACCGCAGCGCAGCGGGTGCTGTCCTCTCTGGACGCAGTTGGGGCGGTGCGCAAGTCGCAGGTTCAGCAGGCGGGTTTCGTGGTCCTCAAGTCGCCTGACATCCCCTCGATGCTCGTGGAGACCGCGTACATCTCCAATCCCCACGAGGAGTTGCGCCTGCGCAGCGTGCGCCAGCAGGCGGATCTCGCCAGCGCGATCTTCGAAGGCATCCGCGGCTACTTCTCCCAGAATCCCCCCGCGGGGACACGCTTCGCCGCGGAGTTCCAGCGCAGCACCGTCGCCAGCGTCCTCGCCGCGCCCGCCACCCGCTGATCCACCGGCGCTACACTTGCGGCGGGGCAATCCGCTCCACGCAGCCTCTCATCCACATGACGATCCGGGTGCTCCCCAGCGAGCTCATCGACCAGATTGCCGCCGGCGAAGTCATCGAGCGACCCGCCTCGGTGGTCAAGGAGCTCGTCGAGAACAGCCTCGATGCCGCCGCCCGCCGCATCGACATCGACATCGAGCGGGGCGGCGTCGGGCTGGTGCGCGTCCGCGATGACGGGCGCGGCATTGCGGCCGCCGAGCTGCCCATCGCCGTGTCGAGGCATGCCACGAGCAAGATCGGCTCGCTCGAAGATCTCGAAGCGGTGAGCACACTGGGTTTTCGGGGCGAGGCGCTCCCGTCCATTGGTTCGGTCGCGCGCCAGCGTGTGATCTCACTGGCAGAGGGCGCGGTGGGGGCGTCAGAAATCACTGTTGATGGCGGTAAGGTCTCATCCGTCCGCCCGGCTGCGCATCCAGCCGGCACCACGGTCGAGGTACGCGATCTGTTCTACAACGTCCCGGCTCGCCGCAAATTCGTGCGCAGTGATGCGACGGAGCTGGGTCATATCGCGCGACTCGTCGAGCGCCTCGTACTTTCCCGAAGCGACGTTGGCTTCCGGCTGCGAAGCGGGGATCGCGTGTTGCTGGAGGCTCCGGTCGGGGGCGCGGATGAGGGCGCTGGTCGCATTGCCCGGATACTGGGAGAGGATTTCCTGGGTCGCGCCGTTCCGGTGCGACATCAAGCCGGTCCCGTCGAGATCACAGGGTGGGTCGGCCTGCCCACCGCATCCCGTGCCCAGCCCGACCGGCAGTTCTGGTTCGTGAACGGTCGCAGTGTGCGTGACAGGCTGCTGATGAATGCCGTCCGGCTGGCGTACCGGGACGTTCTCTATCACGGCCGTTATCCGACGTACGTGCTGTATCTGACACTCGATCCCAGGCTCGTCGATGTGAACGCCCATCCTTCCAAGCTCGAGGTGCGTTTCCGGGACGGCCGGCAGATTCACGAATTCGTGTTTCGCGCGCTGGAGCGGGTGCTGGCGGATACGCGTCCCGCGTCCGCTGCTGCGCCCGCAGCGCGGGCAGTCTTCTCCCCTCCAGCCGAGGCCTCTCTTCCGCTTCTCGCATCTGCACGCAATAGCTGGAGCGTCGTAGCCGAGGTTCGCGGGGCTGAGGCCGCAGCGGGGGGCCCCGTTGGGGTGTGGGGTTCCGACGAGCACCCGCTGGGGGTAGCCATTGCTCAGTTGCATGGCATTTACATCCTGGCTCAGGCCCCGACGGGGCTCGTACTCGTGGACATGCACGCTGGGCACGAACGGGTGCTGTACGAGCGCCTGAAGGCGGCGAACGGCTCGGCGAGGCCAGCCTCCCAACAACTGCTCGAGCCGATCGTGGTGGATCTCAAGCCTCACGAGATGGATGCGGTTCTCGAGAGCCGCGGAGAATGGGAGCAGGCAGGTTTCGAGCTCGATGAGCTCGGTCCGACCAGACTGGGATTGCGGCGAATACCGGCACTGCTCGTCGGCGAAGACGTGGCGGACATCGTAGCCGCGGTTGTTCGGGACCTCGAGGGGGAGGGAGGCGGGCACCATCTGGAGGGCGCCGCGGATAAGTTCCTGGGCACCCTCGCCTGTCGGACGGCCATTCATGCCAACCGCCGCCTGACGCTCACGGAAATGAATGCCCTGCTGCGCCAGATGGAGGCGACGGAACGCGCCAATCAGTGCAATCACGGGCGACCGACCTGGGCGCGCCTGTCCCTGACCGAGCTGGATCAGCTCTTTCTCCGGGGACGCTAGTGAGTGCCGTCGCAGCCACCGCCCGGCTGCCGGTATTCATGCTCGCCGGGCCGACGGGGGCGGGCAAAAGCGACTGGGCCAGCCGCCTCGCGGAGGTCGCGCCGATAGAGATCGTGAGCGTTGACTCGGCGCTGGTGTACCGCGGGCTTGACGTTGGCAGTGCCAAGCCCTCGAGCGCGCTCAGGGCTCGACTTCCCCATCACCTGATCGACATCTGTGATGCCGCGGACAGCTATTCGGCGGGACGCTTCGTCACCGACGCGCTGGCCGCCATCCGGAGCATCCATGCCCGCGGCCGCGTTCCGTTGCTGGCTGGCGGCACGATGCTGTACTTCCGCGCGCTGCTGCATGGGCTGGCGCCGTTGCCGGAGGCTTCCCCGCTCGTCCGACGCGAGATCGACGCGAGGGCCGCCCGCGAAGGTTGGGCGGCGCTGCACGCCGAGCTGGCGCTTCGGGACCCGCCGGCCGCAGCGCGCATCAACAGTACCGACGCGCAACGAATCCAGCGCGCCCTGGAGGTTTGCTACGCAACCGGGCGGCCGATCTCGGAGCTGCAACTGCGTACAGTGAGCGCCCTGGCCGATCTAAGAGTGCGCGCGTGGGCCCTGGTCCCCAGTGACCGCGCAGTGTTACATCGGCACCTTGAAATCCGCTTTCTGGCCATGATGAAGCAGGGATTTCTCGAGGAGGTGCGATCATTGCACCGGCGTGGTGACCTGCACGCGCGCACGCCCTCAATGCGTGCGGTGGGCTATCGTCAACTCTGGGCGCATGTGGTGGGCGACTACACGCTCCAAGAGGCTATTTCACGGGGCATTTCCGCGACGCGCCAGCTCGCCAAGCGGCAACTCACCTGGCTGCGCGGGGAGCCTGCATTCGTGCGCCTGGATCCGCAGCAATCGCAGATCCAAGCGTCGTGGATTGGCGACGCGCGCGGCAGCCTGCGAGAGCTTGGGCTTTGACGGAAATCGCATGTTAAGATGGTTGGCATCGGTCCTCGCCCCCCGGCGAGGCACGGAGCTTGCTTGATCGCGGGACAGGGAAGTTCGCTTGCGATGCTTTTTCGAACAACTACAAGCTGTGTGTGGAAAACAAGGAGAACCCGATGGCCAAAGGCCAGTCCCTGCAAGACCCCTTTCTGAATGCACTGCGCAAGGAGCGGGTCCCCGTTTCGATCTACCTCGTGAATGGCATCAAACTGCAGGGTCAGATCGATTCGTTCGACCAATTCGTCGTGCTGCTCAAGAACAGCGTGAGTCAGATGGTCTACAAGCACGCGATCTCCACGGTCGTGCCGGCGCGCAACGTGCGCCTGGCCTCCGAGGAAGGTGGCGCTGCCGCGGAGACGAATCCCGCCGAATGAGCGCATGAAAACCACCGAGCGCCCTCGCACAGGTGAGCGCGCCGTGCTCGTGCGCCTCGGACTGGGCGCGCCCGTGGATCCCGAGGATCTGCAGGAATTCAGGCAGCTGGCGGTCTCCGCCGGAGCCCTGCCGGTCGCCACGCTCACCGGTCGCCGTGAGCGGCCGGATTCCCGCTATTTCCTCGGCAGCGGCAAGGCCGAGGAGCTGCGCGACGTGGCGGCCGCGAACGACGCGGACGTGGTCCTGGTGGATCATGCGCTTTCGCCAAGCCAGGAACGCAACCTCGAGAAGCTCTCGGGTCGGCGCGTGCTCGATCGCAACGGTCTCATTCTCGACATCTTCGCTCAGCGGGCGCGCAGCTTCGAGGGCAAGCTGCAAGTCGAGCTGGCGCAACTGAGGCATCTCAGCACGCGCCTGGTGCGTGGCTGGACCCACCTCGAGCGTCAGAAGGGTGGAATCGGTCTGCGCGGTCCCGGTGAGACCCAGCTGGAGACCGACCGCCGCCTGATCGGCCAGCGTGTGCGGGTACTGACGAAGCGGCTGGCCCGCATCGCGCAACAGCGTGAGACCGGCCGGCAGATGCGCGCCGGTATACCGGTGCCGTCGCTTGCGCTCGTGGGCTATACCAACGCCGGCAAATCCACGCTGTTTCGAGCCGTGACCGGTGCCGATGCCTACATCGCGGACCAACTCTTCGCGACGCTCGACCCGACGGTCAGACGAATCATGTTGCCCGGCGGATCGGCGGCGGTGGTTGCCGACACGGTTGGTTTCATCCGCGAGCTGCCGCACGAGCTCGTCGCGGCATTCCGCTCGACACTCACGGAGGCGCGCGAGGCGACCCTGCTGCTGCAGGTGGTGGATGCGAGCGATGCGCGTCGCGAGGAGCACATGGCGCAGGTCGATGCTGTGCTCGCGGAGATCGGTGCCGATGCCATCCCGCAACTCATCGTGTACAACAAGATCGATCGGCTGGAGGTGAGTCCGCGGATCGACCGGGACGCCGAGGGGCGTGCCGTCGCCGTATGGATCTGCGCCCAGCAGGGCAGCGGGCTCGACCTGTTGGCCCGGGCCGTCGCCGAGCGGCTGGCGCGACTGGCGCGGTGGGCGCGGATTCGCGTTCCGGCCGCGGCGGGCGCGCTGCGCTCGCGACTGTATGCCGCCAAAGCGGTCCGAGAGGAGGAGTCCGTTCCGGATGGCTCCATCGAGCTGCGCGTGGAGCTGCCGGACGTCGAGCTGCTGGCCCTGGCACGCACTCCCGGCGTGCAGATCCTCGAGGTGCAGGGCGAGAATACGCCTTGTGCGCCCGATAGCGCCTACCTACAATCGACGGCCGTTTCGGCCGCGGTACGGGCGAGAAAGCTGCGCTGAACACCCGTTGGAACCTGCGCGCGGCGCGCAGCTCGAATTTGTCTTATGGCGTGGAATCAACCGGGTCAGAACAATCCATGGGGCCGCCGGCCCGGTCAGGGCGGCGGCGGTCCGGACCTCGAGGAGCGCGTGAAAGGCTGGCAGCGCCGGCTCGACTCGCTGCTGCGTCCGGGCGGGCGCGGCGGCGAGAGCGGCACCCTGTTCTGGATCGTCGGCATCGTGGCCGTTGCCGTGTGGCTGGCGAGCGGCATCTACCAGATCAAGGCGGCCGAACAGGGCGTGGTGCTGCGCTTTGGCAAGCTCGTGCGCGTGCGGCCGCAAGGCCTGGGCTGGCATCTGCCGTGGCCGATCGAGACGGTGATTAAAGTCAATGTCGCGAGCGTGAACTCCAGCGAATACAAGTCACGCGTCCTCACCTCCGACGTCAATCTAGTGGACCTGCGCTTCGCCGTGCAGTATCAGCTCAGCGATCCGATCAAGGCGCTGTTCCGGGTCAAGGATCCCGAAGCGACGCTGAGCGAGGTCAGCGAGATGGCGATCCGCGAGATCGTCGGCCGCAGCGAGCTCGACGAGGTGTTGGTCGGGGCGACCCGTCCGCAGATCACACGCCGCACCAAGGAGCTCATCCAGCATACTCTGGACGCCTATAACACCGGTATTACGGTGACCACGGTCAACCTGACGGACGTGCAGGTACCGGAGCCGGTGGTTCCCTCCCAGCGCGATGCGAACAAGGCGCTCGCCGACCAGGAGCGATACGTCAAGGAGGCTCAGGCCTACGCCAACGGCATCATTCCCGTGGCGCACGGCGCTGCCGCTCGCATCCTGCAGGACGCGGAGGCGTACAAGGCCCAGATCACGGCGGTTGCCGAAGGACAGGCGGGACGCTTCACGCAGCTGGAACAGGCGTATGCGCAGTCGCCGGATGTAACCCGCCGCCGGCTCTACATGGATACGGTGGAAAACGTGCTCGCGCGCGCCCACAAGGTCCTGATCGACGCCAAGGCCAACGGGACCGGCGGCGGCAACATGTTCTATCTGCCGCTGGACAAGCTGCTGGAGAAGGCGAGCTCGCGCAGCGAGGCGGAGTCGGGCAGCGGAGAGTCCTCCAACAGTCAGCCGGCGCAAAACAGGGACCAGGACTCGGTGACGGTCGAAGCGCGCAGCCGGGGGGACAGATGAAGCCCGCCCGCGTCATCGCGCTCGTGGTGGTCGCCGCGCTGCTGATCGTAGTGGCTACCTCGCTGTTCACCATCAATGAGGCGCAACTCGCCATCCGCACCGAGTTCGGCGCCATCGTCGGACTCGACTACGCGCCGGGACTGCACGCGAAGTGGCCCTGGGACCAGGTGGTGAAGTTCGACCGCCGCATCCTGTCCCTGTCCTACACCGGCGAGACTTTCCTTACCAACGACAACCGCGGCCTGATCGTCGATTTCTACGTGAAGTGGCGTATCAAGGACGCGTCGCGCTATTTCCAGGCGACCGGCGGACGCGAGGATCTGGCCGGCGAGCGCCTTGCCGAGATCGTGAAGGATGGCATCAAGAGCGTCGTCGCCCAGCGCACTCTCGAGCAGATCGTCGCCTCCGAGCGTGCGGCCGTCACCGGTGACATGTTCGGCCAGGCAAGCCGCAACGTCGCCAACCTCGGCATAGACCTGGTGGACGTCCGCGTCCAGCGCATCGACCTGCCCGACGATGTGAGCACGCGCGTCTACGAGAACATGAAGCAGAACTTCGCGAAGATCTCGAGCCGCCTGAGAGCGGAAGGCCAGAGTGAAAGCGTGCGGCTGCGGGCCTCCGCCGAGCGGGAGCGCACCGAGATCCTGGCCAACGCCGAGCGCGATGCGCTGCGCGTCCGCGGCGAGGGCGACGCGACGGCGGCCGAGACCTATTCGAAGGCCTACTCGAAGGATCCCGAGTTCTATGCCTTCTATCGCAGCCTGCAGGCATACGAGCACGCGCTCGGCAAGGACGGGGATCTGCTGGTCGTCACCCCCGACGGGGAGTTCTTCAAGTACCTGAAGGATCCCGGCCATCCGGCCAAGCACTGAAGCGTCGCGCGAAGGTTTGCGTGTCCGTCAATTTCTCGGATCTGCTCGCGGCTCTGGCGTTGTGCTTCGTGCTGGAAGGGATTGCCACCTTCCTGCATCCACGCGGGGTCAAGCGCGCCTTCCAGAAACTGCTGACGGTGACTGACCGTGAGTTGCGCATCGCCGGCCTCGGCAGCATGCTGGTAGGGCTGATCATTCTTTTTTTGGTGAGATAGAGGCGGGCACGTGGGCAAGTTCGTCGTCGTCATCGGCACGCAGTGGGGCGATGAAGGCAAGGGCAAGGTCGTTGACCTGCTCACCGAGCACGCCACCGCGGTGGCCCGCTTCCAGGGCGGTCACAACGCCGGGCATACGCTCGTGATCGGTGGCCGCAAGACGATCCTGTCGCTGATTCCATCCGGCATCCTGCGCGAGAACGTGCGCTGTTTCATCGGCAACGGGGTCGTGCTGTCGCTCGAGGCGCTGATGGCCGAGAGCACCATGCTCATGGAGCGCGGCGTGCCGGTGTTTGATCGGTTGCGCATCTCGCCCAACTGCCCGCTGATCCTGCCCTCGCACGTGGAGCTCGACAAGGCGCGCGAGCGGGCCCGCGGCCCGAATGCCATCGGCACCACCGGGCGCGGTATCGGGCCGGCCTACGAGGACAAGGTGGCGCGGCGCGCGGTTCGGGTAGCGGACCTGTTCCAGCGCGACCGTTTCGCGGCGAAGCTGGGCGAGGTGCTCGACTTCCATAACTTCGTGCTGAAGGACTACTTCCGGCAGCCGGCGGTGGATTTCCAGAAGACACTCGATCAGCAGCTCGCGCTCGCCGAACGCATCGCGCCCCTGGTTACGGACGTGACACTCGCGCTGCAGTCACTGCGAGACAGTGGCGCCAACGTGATGTTCGAGGGAGCGCAGGGCGCGATGCTGGACGTGGACCTGGGGACTTACCCGTACGTCACATCCTCGAACACGACTGCCGGCTTCGCGGCTACCGGCACGGGCCTGGGTCCGCTCGTCTTCGATGAAGTGATCGGCATCGTCAAGGCCTACACGACACGGGTCGGGGCCGGTCCGTTTCCTACCGAGCTGTTCGATGAGTACGGCGAGCATCTTTCCCGTGTGGGACACGAATTCGGCTCAGTGACCGGACGGCGCCGCCGCTGCGGCTGGTTCGACTCGGTGGCGTTGCGGCGCGCGATCGTGCATTCGAGCGTCTCGAACCTGTGCATCACCAAGCTCGATGTGCTGGACGGGCTCGACACGATCCGGGTGGGTGTCGGCTACCGCATCGGCGGCGAGCTGCTGGCGCAGCCCCCGCTGAGCATCGAGGGGTACGCCGGGGTCGAGCCCGTCTACGAGGAAATACCGGGCTGGGCAGAGTCCACGGTCGGGATTACGGAGTACGAAGCGCTGCCGGTCAATGCGCGCCGTTATCTCGAGCGCCTTCAGGCTCTCGTGAACGTACCCATTGGGCTGATCTCGACGGGGCCCGACCGCGACCAGATGATCGTGCTGCGGCACCCGTTCGCCGGGCCCTGAGTCTGGGCGTAGGCTAGTCCCACATCTCGCGAGCCGGGGGTCAGCCTGCGGCCGGAGCAGCGGCGGCAGGCTCTGCGGAATCAGTCGCAGCCAGTTCCCGCAGCCGCCGAATGCGCTCGAGCGCCGGTGGATGCGAGTAGTAGAACCGCGAATACAACACGTCTGGCGTCAACGTCGCTGCGTTGTCGCGGTAGAGCTTGACGAGTGCTATCGCCAACTCGCCCGCACTCGCGTGCCGCGCGGCGAAGGCGTCGGCGGCGAACTCGTGCGCCCGGGACCACAGCGAGCCGAGTGGAGTTGCGAAGAACAGAAATACCGGCGCGGCCAGAACGAAGAGCAGCAATGCGGCATGCGATGAAGGGACCGTGACACCGAGCGCGGCGTAAAAGCCGGGCTGCGCCGCCAGCCATCCAAGGAGGGCGAGGGCGGCAAACGAGCCGCCCATCGTCACCAGCAGCCGCTTGCGCACATGACGCAAGCGGAAGTGCCCGAGCTCGCGTGCCAGGACGGCCTCGACCTCCGGGTGGGTGAGACTCGAGAGCAGGGTATCGAAGAACACGATCCGCTTGTTGCGCCCGATGCCCGTGAAATAGGCATTGCCGTGCGAGGAGCGTCGCGATCCGTCGATCACGAATATTCCCTGCGAGGTGAATCCGCACCGCTGCAACAGCGACTCGATGCGCCCACGCAGGGCGGGGTCCTCGAGGCTGGAGAAGCGGTGGAAAAGAGGGGCGATGAACGCCGGCCAGGCCCAGGTCATGAGCACGGTCAGGCCGACCCATCCGCACCATGCCCACAGCCACCAGAAGCGGCCGGCCCGGTCCATGAGGAGTAGTGCACCCAGGACGACCGGGCCGCCGATGAGCACGGCAAGGGCGGCGCTCCTGGCCAGGTCGGCGAAAAAGAGCCGAGGGGTCATCCGATTGAAGCCGAAGCGCGCTTCCAGCTTGAACGTGCGCCAGGCCGACAGCGGAAGATCGATCAGGGCCGTCAGGCAGGCAACGGTCAGAATTACGGCCGCACCTGTCCAGAGCGCCGGCCATCCTGCCCGTGCCCACAATGCATCGATAGCGGTCAAGCCGCCGCCGACTGTCAGGGCCAGGGTGACCAGCGAATCCACGGCGAGCGAGGTCCGGCCCAGCAGCGCGTTGGCGACGGTGTAGTCGGCTGCCTTCTGGTGATCAGTCAGGGAGATCCGGTCCGCAAACGCCTCGGGCACCTCGTTCCGGTGGGCGGTGACCGCTCTTACCTGGCGTACGGACAGCCAGAGGCGCAGACAGACCCCACCCGCCATCGCGAGGATGAAAAGCTCGGTAATCCAGCGCATCCCGGGATTATGCCTCCCGGAGGGCCCGCTGGCGTGGCGGGCGTGATCCCGCCTGGCGTAGTGGCGCGATCCGGCGGTGGCGTGGTGGCGCGATCCGGCGGTGGCGTGGTGCGGTCGGGTGCCCGCTGAGGGCCGCGGGCGTGTCTGGTCCGCAGTTGGCGCGAGTCGCCCCGGGTCAAGAGCCCCCGGGGCGAAAGGCGTCCGATCGATTGGGCTTAGGCGCGTCTGAGGAAGGTGATGATGGCGAGGATCAGGAAGACGAAGAACAGGATCTTCGCGATGCCCGCCGCGCCCGCCGCGATGCCACCGAACCCGAGGATCGCAGCGATGATGGCGATGATGAAGAAGACGATCGCGTAATGAAGCATTTAGCTCTCCCGCACCCGCATCTTTGCGATGGTGATAGGTGCGCATCCTCCCCTGTAGCGCTCGGGCGCGTTATCGGAGCCAGCCGGAGTCGCGTGTGGGACCCGTCTGACGCGACCAGGCTCCAGCGCAACCTGCCCGTAACGCCGCATCCGTACAGTGCAAATGTCGCCACCGTACATCGCCGCGTCTTCCGTCTCGTGTTGCGATGGCGCATCGAGCTGACAGACTCGCAGAAGTTGTGGACAGCGGGTGCGTCAGCACGCAGGATTGAGCCGCGAAGGCAGGAGCGCCGCGCGCCGGCAGTGGTTGGATTCGCGCACGGACGCAGACAAGGCCATGATTTTTTTGGATGGCCCGATCCAATTTCTCCGCTTGCTGGGCGAGCGCCACTGTGGAAGGTTTGGGCCGGGGTGCCGTCCGCCTGAAGCCTGTGTTGCCTGTTCGCTACACGAGCGACCCAGGCCCGGGGGTAACGGCGGCTCTTCCGGGGCACGCAGTCAATAATCGGGGGGAGAGCAGCTTGAAAGCGAACCAGAAGGTCTATTGTGCGGTCGCCGCAATCCTGAGCGCGCACGCGCTGGCCGCAAACGCCGCAACACCTGCCGACACAACACCGGCGGCGGAAGAATCCAGCACCGGCATCAGCGAAGTCGTCGTCACGGCCGAGCGCCGCTCGGAAAACATCCAGGATGTGCCGATTGCCATCCAGGCACTCACCTCCGAGACGCTCAAGCAGCTGAACGTACAGACGTTCGACGACTACGTGAAATACATCCCGAGCGTCACGTTCAAGTCAAACGGCCCGGGACAAAGCCTCATCTACATGCGCGGCCTGAGCTCGGGCGCATCCGCCGGCACGCAGTCGACCGGCACGATTGGTGGCTTCCCGAACGTCGCCATCTATCTCGATGATCAGTCCGGGCAGCTGCCCGGCCGCAACCTCGACATCTATGCCGCCGACCTCGAGCGCATCGAGGTTCTGGAAGGTCCGCAGGGCACGCTGTTCGGCGCCGGCGCAGAGGCCGGAGTCATCCGCTACATCACCAACAAGCCGAAGCTCAACACCGTAGAGGCGAGCACGACGGCCAGCTATGGCACGACGGCTCACGGCGACAACAACAGCTCGATCCAGGCGGTGCTCAATCTGCCGGTGATCGCCGACACGCTGGCCGTGCGCGCGGTCATCTACAACGACGCGCGCGGCGGATATATCGACAACGTGCCCGGGACTTTTACCCGCAGGTCCACCGACCTGGGGATCTACTACGCGGACTACCCCGACGGGTGCAAGAAGACCCATACGTGCCAGCCGCCGCCGGGCAGTCAGGTGGCGACCAACAGCGGGCTGGCCCAGAACAACTTCAATCCCGTGACCTATCAGGGTATCCGCGCCTCGGCACTCTGGCAGATCAACGACGACTGGAGCGCCCTGGTCACCCAGATCTACCAGAACATGAACTCACAGGGCGTCTTCTACCAGATGCCCTTCAGCTCGGATGGCGCGCCCCTGGGGCCATGGCAGGCCACCATCTTCAGCCCCTCGTACTCCAAGGACCGGTTCGAGAACACTTCGTGGACCTTGAACGGCACGGTCGGCCCGATCAAGGCGATCTACACCGGCGGGTACCTGACCCGCAATGTGGATCAGCGCAACGACTACACCAGCTACGCGCGCGGCGTGTATGCGGACTATTACCAGTGCTACGGAGCATCGGGCAGTGCGCAGACTCCCAAGGTGGCCCGGTGCTTCTCGCCAGTGGCCTCGTGGCACGAGACGCTGCGCAATACGCACCAGAGTCACGAGATCCGGTTCAACACTCCCGATGACTGGCGGCTGCGCGGCATCGTCGGCGCCTTCTGGGAGCAGGTGAAGATCTTCGACAACACGGACTGGCTCTACAAGACGCTACCTCCCTGCACCACCGCGGGCCAGGAGGGTTGTCTCACCGATGTTGGTCCGGCGCCGAACTCAACCACGAACATTCCCGGCACGCGCAATGACAACGATGCGTTCTTTGAGGACGTGCAGCGCGGGTACAAGCAGTATGCCGCCTTCATGTCAGTGGACTTCGACATCATTCCGAAGGTCCTGACAGTGACCGCGGGGACGCGCTGGTACGACTTCCAGAACGTGCAGACCGGCACCGTAGTCAGCAGCTTCGGCTGCTTTGCCGGCGGACCGGCGCCGTGCACGGCCGGTGCGGTCAGCATCAACGGCGAGAACGAGCATTCGAGCTACAAGGGATTCAAGAGCCGGGCCAACCTCAGCTGGCACATCACGCCCGATACCCTGCTGTACTACACCTACTCGCAGGGATTCCGGCCAGGCTACTTCAACCGCACGGGTGGCTGCCATGTGCCCGATTCTCACGGCATCGATCAATTCTGCATCCCGTTGCCGATTGCACCGGACACCCTCACCAATAACGAGGTGGGCTGGAAGACCGAGTTCCTCGATCACCGCCTGCAGGTGAACGGGGCGATCTATCAGGAGCAGTGGGACAACGTGCAGGTCGGCTTCTTCGATCCGGGCCAGCTGGGCAACCTGACCTTCGGCACGAACGGTCAGAACTTCCGGGTGAGGGGTGCCGAGTTGCAGGTCGCCGCGCGTGTGACGCAGGGTCTGACGGTCACCGGTGCGGTCACCTACAACAAGAGCGAGCAGACCAACTCTCCGGCTTTGATTGCGAACAATCCGGCCTTGCTGGCGAATCCGGCTACGGCCGGCGAGTTCGGCAAGCCGCTCACCGCATTGCAGAACCCGTACGGCTCGATCGGCAGCCCGACCGCGAACTCGCCCCTGTTCCAGGGTAACCTGCGGGTCCGGTATGACTGGCTGTGGAACGAGTACAACATGTTCGCGCAGGTCGGCGGAACCTACTCCAGCAGCTCCTTCACTCAGACCAGCACCAATCCTTCGCTCTCCGCCGGCAGCTCGGTGAACACCACGTTGCTGCGATTCGAGAACCCGCCGTATGGTCTCTTCGATGCCTCGGTGGGCATCGCGAAGGATGCGTGGACGGTGCAGTTCTTCGGGGAGAACCTGGCGGACCGGAACGTGAGCCTGTTCACCTCCACGGGACAGTTCGTCATCAGCCAGACGCCGACCCGGCCGCGAGTCCTGGGTGTGCAGGTCGGCTATAAGTTCTCGCCGTAACGGTTTCCGGGACGAGCCGGCACCGGGGCAGATAGACGGTAGAATCGGGGGCGGAGCAGTCCGCCCCCGGTCGAGCAATGCAGTCAGCGAGCGCAAGCACCCCCGAGCCCTCCGTCGAGAGCGAAGTGGCCCGCATCCGCGGGCTCATGGAGGCGAACCAGTTCGAGCCCGCGCTCGCGGTCGCGGCTTCCCTGGCACGGCGGGTCCCCGAGAACCGGGATGTGCTGTACATGACGGCCGTGTGCCAGCGCTACCTGCACAGAATTCCGGAGGCACTGGCAACCCTCGCGAACCTGCAAGAGCTGCAGCCACGTTTTAGCCGGCTCTACCAGGAGCGTGGCCACTGCTACGTGGCGCTTCGCGATGCGCCGCATGCCATCGAGGCATTCCTGCAGGCGGTGAACCTCAACCCCGCCCTGCCTGCCAGCTGGCGCACGCTGCAAGCCCTGTATCGGCTCACCGGAAACATGAAGGACGCCGAGACTGCCGGCGCCCATGTTGACACCCTGGG
>Ga0134126_10007393_pt1 | contig 13797 bp, 16 predicted proteins | sample KB31752_FD_96881 | JGI IMG/M metagenome (GOLD analysis project Ga0134126, IMG submission 96881) | Terrestrial soil microbial communities with excess Nitrogen fertilizer from Kellogg Biological Station, Michigan, USA - KB3-175-2 | ecosystem: Environmental > Terrestrial > Soil > Unclassified ...
GTGCGGCGGAGGGCAGGGCAGAGGCGCATCGGACTGCCCGAGGCGGCGGGTTGCAAATTAAACTTCAGCAAGATTGGGCGGGGCGTCCGCTCCGGCGATCGCATCCGCGTGCCGGCAGTGGTTCGCCAGCGCGCCTCGTGACCTCAGGCGCGAAGCCCGACAGACAGGACCGCAGTCTTATGCGGCCCTTAGCGCCGCGGCGGCTGCCTCGCCTCGGCCCGCTGGGCGAGCTTGTCGTATTCGGCGGCGAGATTCAGAAACTGCGCGCGCATACTCTCACTCGGGGCCTCTTCGGCGAACCTGCGCATCTGCACCGCTTGCTCGCGGTAGTGGTCGGCGTCCAGCATCGAACGCTTCTAGCTCACGGACCGCCTCTCGACCAGATGAGCCCGCCAATTTCGCACACGCTCGCGCCTGGCACGCGCGCAGGAGAAGCAGCGTTACCCGCGTCTGCATGCCGCACATCGGCTGGCTTGCGGAGCGCCGTCCGAACAAAAGCGTTGCAATATGGTCGCATTTGCTCGAAGGTGCGAAGCCAATCTCGCAGGCCGACGCCCCGCGATCGAAGATTCTCGATCGAGAGCAATCCCGAGCCCCGCATTGGCATGGAGGTCGATCGTGGCTATTGGCACTGTGAAATGGTTCAACGCGCAAAAGGGCTATGGTTTCATCCAGCCGGAAGGCGGCGGCCCGGACGTCTTCGTCCACGTCTCGGCGGTCGAACGCGCTGGGATGGCATCGCTGCAGGAAGGCCAGAAGATTTCCTACGAGGAGCAGCGTGACGCCAAGAGGGGCAAGACCTCGGCGGAAAATCTGAAGCGCGTCTGAGCTCGCACGAGGGCACCGCCAGACGGCTGGCGCTCGCACCCTGCGTTCTGCTGCCGCCGAAGGAGAGAGGCTATGCCGTTCAAGCCCAACTATTCCATGCGGCGTTCGGACCGCCAAAAGGCGCAGCAGCAAAAGCATCAGGAAAAGCAGAAGCGCCGGGAGGAAAAGGCCGTCCAGCGCAAGGCCGCACGCGGCGAGGCGCAGCCAGCCGAGGACGATCCGACCGCCGACGCCTAGCTTGGAGTACATTATGGCTCGCAGGACACGCCGCACTGCCGACGGCTTCGTGTTGTTCAATGTGATCTATCAGGACGGCACGCTCAGCTCGAACCGCAAGGTAGCGGTGGCCGAGCTCGATCCGATCGACCCGGATGCGTCGGCGCTTGCTCTCCTTGAGGCGCAGGACCGCAAGATCGCGGCCATGTCGGGGCACGCGCGCCCCTCCATCAAGTCGATCACCCGCTCGGCGGCAGGCTGAGCGCATCGCACAGCGCGGCCGAGGCGCTCTTCAGAGGGGACGGGGCGCGGCGCGACTTGGCACCATACCCGCCGATCGACCACCAGGCCTTCTTCGGCACGGGTTCCTCGCCCAATCACAAGGCGCATGCCTTGGCGGTTCGGGACCGCTGTTGTCGACCACGAGGAGTGATTAAATTCCTCGACTGCGAGCGTAAAAGAGAGGACGATCGCATTCATCGCTGGCAATGCCTCGGCCCCAGCGACTGAGAGACCGTCTCCCGCCTGCACATGAGAGCAGCGCTCCCGCCAGCACTGGGAGCGCGCCATGCATGCCGATTGCGAGCAGCAGATCGCAGACCTACGAGCGAGGGCCGCGGGATTTCGGTGGCCTTTGACGTTCGAGAGCGCTTGGCTTGATCACCCTTTGCCCCGCATGAGCTCGACCGCCCTTGTGGCCAGCTCTTCCAAGCCGTCGGTTGCTAAGCGGCCTTCGGCGAAGGGATCTCGCTTGCAGACAGCGGGCTTCGCGTCCAACGAATGACAGGGAGGATCCGATGTACACGGTGGAGGTTGTGCTCAAGCCGGGCGACATCGCCTTGCAGATCAATCGATTTCGGCTTTGGCTGAAATCGCACGGCGTTAAGCCCGTCAGCTTCGAGTACAGCGAGAGGGGAACCGCCGTCCTGGTAAAGGTCGAGTTCGACGCTCGGGAAGATGCGGCGGCGTTCTCCGACCTCTTCGAAGGCGTCTGCCGTGAGAAGACCTTAGCGGCGACCAGCGAGGGCTGACGAGAGGGCCCGGCGTGTGTTCGCCAAAGGGAGTGGCAACGGCGCCAGCGCCTTGGATGGCCGAGCTGACCCGGAGCTAGAACGCCGGCCCGGTCGGAACGATAAGCGGGCTCCGCCATTGCCCTGGCACGCAGTCCACCTGCCGCCGCGCCGACGATCTCGTCCCATGTCGCCGATCTCGGCCCGACGCGAGCTTTCGCAGGGACACAATTCGCGGGCATTATGGAGGCGGTCTCTTGATCTATTCGGTACGGTGGAGAGCGGCCAGCGATGAGATGGAATACAAGTCGAGCAACCATCTGAGCACGACCGAAGCGACGGACTTCGCGTGTTCCGTCCTCGATCAAATGAATGTCTCCGATATCTCCGTCGTCGATGGCGGCGGACAGCAGGTCGTCAGGATGCCAGAAATCATCCGTTATTGGCGCCACAGGAAGGCCTGGTGACCGCGGCTCCAACCGGGCGCCGTCATTGACGATATTTCCCGAAGAATCTTGTTTCGGGAGATGTAGCTGGACGAGTGAGTGACGGGAAACTCGCATCGCGCAAGGATAAAAGCGAGGTACAAACGCGCTTGGTGGGCTAAGACCGTTGCGGAACCGTGCAGCCCCTTTTGTTGCTACCTCGCCACCCGGGATGAGCAACATTAGAAGGAAGGCTCTCGGGGTAAATCGTAGCCAGCGCTGTTGCTTCGAAGAATACGCAAACTGCTCCGCCGCGGAGCAGCCGGCTGCACTGCGAGCCCCTTGACCGGCAAGCGGGATCGGGCGCTTAATAGAACATAACAAGAACCTCGTGGCAAGGCTCATGACGAAGGAGGACCGAGATGAGCTTCTTCGCTTTTCCCGAAGACGGCCACTGGGACCAAGACCGCGACGCCGTCGTGTTCAGCGTGCTGCTCGGCGGGTATGAGGGCGAAGTGCGCGTGCCGCGGACTGTCATCCGTCGCTTGGTTGGCCGCGCTGTGACCCCGGAGGAATGCGTGGAGTTCTATCATCTCAGCCGGACGCGCTTCGAGCGAGCTGCGGAGGGGAAGCTGCGCCGGCGCGACCTCGATGAGGATGCCAACGTCACGCTCACCGGGCGCGACGTGCGCGACGCGCGGCCTCACCGATCATCCGGTAGCCGTCCCTCCCGAGCCTGGCATCGGGCCGCCGCTGCATCGGATCGGTCTGGCCGCCGAACTTCGCCGGTCGGCCCGGAGCGCCTCTGCCGCTAGTTTGGGGAATTTAATGGCTCACTGGACGTCGGTTCTCTCCGGATTCGAGATGGACACGGGCGCTCTCCGCGTTGCGGTGACTGACCAGCGCGATCGGCAGTGCGGCTGGTGCTGGCATGTCATTGCCAAGGAGGAGATCGCTCGCGGCGGCGGCGAGCTGACGGCCGAGGACGCCAAGCGCGCGGCCGAATCCTGGGCGCGTGCCTACTGCATGAGAACGCTCGCGGCCCTCGACGACAAAGAAAAGTAAAGTTGCCGAAGCTCTGCTCCTACGAGGCTTGTTCGGTCGAGTCGCCGCAAAAGGAGCGCCCGGACGCTCAGAATGGCGAATTTCCAATGGGTGCGTATCGCGCCGCCTCGCGTAAAAGCCGCGGAATACTGCGGGTTGACAATCGCAGGTGCTGACTGTATAATGTTCCACGCGAACTGCGAGGGGAGTAGCTTGCCCTTTACGCTATAGGCGTGCTATTATCCTTAATGCGAAAGGGGCAGACCCGCCGCAAACGGGTCCACCCCCTTCCGAGAGGATCACGGCAGAGCCTCAGCGGCAGCTCCCGGATCGGATCGGCGCCATGAGGCACGTCTCCCCCTCCCAACCGAGCCGGAGAGTAACCCAGCGGCGAGCAAAATTTCAATCAGCCGCTGAGGTACCTGACCATGTCCCAAAGAGGTGATCTCCCACCGGGCACTCCGACTCCGCGCTCTGGCATCTATGAGGAGCGCGGCCCGCGAGGCGGCCGGACGGGGGAGGAGGCCGACTCGACGCGCGGCAAGCCGCTCCCGCCGACTCCAAGCGGCTCCGGCCATACTTGGCATCTGAGGCGCCCATCTCACCATAAGGGCGACCGCTGACGTAGGCGGCCTCGAGCACATTGGGGACTCCCGCCCGAAGGGGGCGGGAGATCTCTCGACGATGCCGCCAAGTCGAACAGTGGAGAGATTTTCGCGCGCTGCGGCCACACAGCAGAAATTGGGGCGGCCGTATAGAATCTCTAGTGCAGGATCCTGGAGCAGAATGCTGGCGCGGAGGTGCCGTTCGTCCCAGCGGCTCTCGCAGCCAGCTGCTGGGAGGAGGTCGGCGCTTCATCGCAGCATGTGGCCCATGCCCCGACATAGGCGAGGAGTAGTGAATGTTGGTCGATAGCCGGATGATTTTACGGAAGGCAGAGACGGCGGGCGTTCTCGAACGACTCTGTCAGGCGCTCGAGCTGACTGCGGCACAATACGAAACTGCAAAGAGCCGGTACGAAGCCGTCGGCAAGTGGCTCGCGGACTCGGAGAGCCCGCTTCTACGCGAGCTATCAATCTATCTTCAGGGCTCGACGGCACTCGGGACGACCGTGAAGCCGATCGAGCAGAACGAGCATGACGTCGATCTCGTGGCGCACCTTCCTATTCTTGGCGGGCTGCCGCCTGCGGGCGTGAAGAGAGCTATCGGCGACCGGCTGCGGGCAAATGCGCGCTATGCGCCTCTTCTGCTGGAGATGCCGCGCTGCTGGCGCCTCAGCTACGCCAACGAATTTCACCTGGACATCACGCCCTCGATTCCGAATCCGGCGTGCGCCAACGGGGGCGAGCTCGTTCCCGACAAGGCGCTGAAGCAGTGGAAGGAGTCGAACCCGAAGGGTTACAACCGCCTCTTCGAGCGGCGGGCGGCGCTTCAGCCGCGCATGCGATTCGTGAAGAGCGAGACGGCGCAGGACCGCGCGCGCGCGGATAGTATTGAGCCCTATCCACTTGCGCTCGGCTTCAAGGGCATTCTGCGCAGGACGGTGCAGGTGGCGAAGCGGCACCGCGACGTTTATTTCGTCGAAATGGATCGGTCGTTCGCACCAATATCAGTGATCATCACGACCCTGGCGGCGCGGAGCTACGAATACTGCGTCGGTCAGTTCGTCTATGATAACGAGCTCGATGTCGTCCGGGACATCATCCGTCACATGCCTGCCTTTATCGAGATGCGGACAATTGCGGGCGAGACCCTGTGGTTCATCTGGAACGAGACAACCGAGGGGGAGAACTTCGCCGAGAAATGGAACAGTGATCCGAATCGCGCAGAGGCCTTCTTCGCCTGGCATGAGCGCGTTACCGCGGACCTCGACCGGCTTGTCGATATTGAGGGTCTAGACCGGCTCAACAAGAGCCTGAGCGAATCGTTCGGACGCGCCGTGGTAGCGAAAGCCTTCGACTCACTGACGGAGGAAGTTACCTCCGCGCGGAGGGAGAGCCGCCTGTCGGTGATGCCCGGCGTTGGGCTCGTGGTAGGTGGAATGACGGCCGGCGCGCCGGGGATTGCGGTGCCCCAGAATACCTTCTTCGGAGGGCGATAGGGTGCGGCCCGGACAGCGCAAATCCCTGACGGCGTCCCAGCAATTTCTAAACCTGCGCTCCAACCCCATCTGCGCCGGAGGCGGGAGGTTACGGTCCGGGCGGCTGGTTTGGCAATTCCGCACCTCTCCGACGCCACTGAGCCGTGAATATTCGGTGCGGATCGAATACCAGCAAGGCGACAGCCCCGACGTGTTCGTCGACGCTCCGGACCTAACGCTGCTCGCCGGAGGTCGTGCGCTGCCGCACGTCTATGAGGAGAAGCCGACGCGTCTCTGCCTATATCGGCCACGAGCGCGCGAGTGGGTGGGGGCGATGCGGATTGACCAGACGATCGTACCCTGGACAACGCTTTGGCTTTTCTATTTTGAGGAATGGCTGTCTTCGAACGAGTGGAAGGGCGGGGGCGAACACCCGGCGGGTGGCAAGAATTCAGCGCGCGAGATCCAGGTCTCTGCGGCGGCGGAATAAGAAGGATCGGTTGATGACGAATAAGGCGCGCCCGACGGCCAGTCGAGCGAATGGGCGGACGAATGCGCTAACGCCGCTCACGCGGATGATCTTGTGGGCGAAGGCTGCCGGACGCTGCGAGTATGCAGGGTGCAATAAGTCACTGATCGGCGATTTGATCTCCGGCGCCGAAGATAAGAATTTCGGCTTTGTGGCGCATATTGTCGCGGATACTGCGACAGGGCCGCGCGGCGATGCGGTGCGCTCGCCGTTGCTGTCGGACGATATCAAGAACATCATGTTGCTCTGCCACGTCCACCACAAGCTAATTGACATCGATGCAGTCACCGCACATCCAGAAGGCCGGCTGCTGGCCATGAAGGCGGCGCATGAGCTGCGCATCGAGACGGTCACCGGCATCGATGCCGATCGCGCTTCGCACGTGCTGCGGTACGCGGCGAACATCGGCGGACATGAATCGCCGGTCGCTTATGAACAAATCAGCGCGGCAATGCTACCGGAACGCTATCCAGCGGACGGCCCCCGTACCATCGATATCGAGCTGCAGGGCAGTGCGTATAGGGATCACGAGCCCGAGTATTGGGCACTGCAACGCGAAAACCTGAAGCGGCAATTCGCGACGAAGATCCGCGAGCGGATCGAAGTGCGCGAGATACACCACCTTTCGGTATTCGCTTTGGCTCCTCAACCGCTGCTCATAGAGCTCGGGCGATTGCTGTGCGATATCACCGCCGCCGAAGTGTACCAGCTTCACCGCGAGCCGAAGGGATGGCGGTGGCCAGAAAACGGCCGGGCGCTTCGTTACCGGCTACGCGAGCCAACGCAACAAAGCGGGCCAATAGCACTGGTGGTGGGGCTCAGCGCGACTGTGACTGATGACCGCATCACTGAAGTGCTGGGGCCTGACACGGCGATGTGGGCGATCGAGGCGGAGGAGCCGCATAACGACATTATGCAGCGGGTCTCAGATCTGGCGGAGTTTCGGAGGCTTGCGCGGCGCGTGTTCAACGCCATCAAGGCGAGGCACGGCGAGAGAGCGGTGATCAATGTATTCCCTGCTATGCCTGTTTCGGCAGCGGTGGAGCTCGGGCGCGTGTGGATGCCGAAGGCCGATCTTCCGCTGTTGGTTTACGATCAGAATCGCGAACTGAAGGGGTTCTCGCGCGCGCTCGAGATCGGCGCCGCGGAAAGCGCAAAGGGGCCGGGCGCCAACTGATTGGGTGAAGGCCCCCATGCATCCGAGTACGCTCGTCGCGATCAGGAGGCTTGAATGACCGACCACCGCCGTCCCACGGATTCCCGAACGCGTTCCAAGGCGGCCGCGAAAGCTGAGCTCGAGGCCGAGTTCGATCGCCGCCTCAAAGAGGGGATAACGCGGGGGCGTATGGAACCGGTAATGGCCGCGCGCGGGAAGGCCAAGGTCCGTTCAAAAGCAGGCCCGTCGTATTGAGCTAGCACCGCATGTTACGACCGTAACGTGCGGACGCGCCGCCTTACATAGGTGGCATGGTCTACTTCACGCGATAGGCCACAATCTCTCCCCTGCCGCCAAGCACCATAGGCGTCTCCTCCGGTTCCACGACCCACGGAGGAAGCAAGGGCACATCCATCGGGCACCTCACCGAGATTCTCCCGGAGGATTGCCTCTAACTCCCGCGCCCCGCGCTCTCTGACGACGTGCGCCGCCCAAAGAACTCCTGGATCCTTACCGCGAGCGCCGCCGGATCGCGCGTTTCGCATTCCCAGATGACCATGACCCGATAGCCCAAGCGATGTAGCTGGTCTATTTTCTGCTCATCTCTTTCGGCGTTCCGGCGAAGCTTTGGAACCCAATACTCCCGCCTGGACTTGGGGTCCGATGCCAGCTTGCAGCCGGCATGGCTATGCCAAAAACATCCATGGACAAAGACCGCCCACTTCCGGCGGACGTTTGCGAGATCGGGCTTGCCCGGCAGCGGCGATACATGGATCCGGTAGCGAACTCCCAGCTGATATACGGCTGATCGCACGCGCAGCTCTGGGCGCGTGTCCGTCGACCTGATGCGCGACATCATCTGCGATCTGGTAAGGGCATCGCGTCGCTGCCGCGGCGCGAGCGTTCCGGGGCGATGCTTTCGGATCATCAGCGCGTGTCAGCCGAACCAGGTGCCGCAGACTGCTTTTGGACGAGTATCGCCGGAAGAGCGCTTTCGGCCGCCATTATTGTCCATATGCTGGCTTGAATCCGTCCATCTCCACGGCTTCGGACAGAAACAAGACGTCGCCGCTCGCCTCTTTGCACAGGACCCGGCTCCCCGTGAAGCGACAACCGCATCACGATCCCCTGGTCGGAGAGGATGGTGTGGGTGGACCTAAGGTCCGTCAGAAACAGCGTGAACCGATCTCCATCATGCCCGCGTTCTATATCGGCCGCAGCACCTTCCGCAGCCGCAGGACCAGGGAACGGGCTAGAGGGGCGAGTCCGCATCCATGCCCAGAATGCCGGACAGATGGTTTGGAATCTGCACCAAGCGCATACGTCATCGGATGGCGACGCAATGTCAGATGGCGCTGAAGTCTTTCGAAGCGTATCGTTCCAGGCGTCGAGTTCCGCGACCGCGCGGTCGGCTTCCGCGTCGCATGCATTCGGATTGATTTCGATCTCCAGCCGACGTCCGGACGCACCCGCGATCAGTCCTCGCGTCGGCCAGGAGCCACGCGCCTCGGCGATAATCGCAGCATAGATCCGAACTTGACGAGCGTAGCGTTCAGTAGCTTCGGATTCCGGATCGTCCGCCCCCGGAAGCGAAGACTTATACTCTATGACTACATCTCCTTCTAACCGGTCTGGGCGACCGATCAGCTTTCCGCCTCGCGCCACATACGTGTGCTCGGATTGGGATGCTTTCCTCGCCGTGCCAGATGCCGAATCTCCTTTTCGTGGCCGACGGGCAGCCAAGTCTTTGGACGTGGCGAGGGCCCTCTGACGCATCAGGTAGTATGCCGGCCACTGCTCGGGACGGCCGAAGCGCCTGTCCAAGGGATGTGCGGTGGCTCGCTGGGCTGCCGCTGTAATCTCAGTGTTCCATGCGTCTTCAAGTGCGCCTTCGGGGGTTCCGGCCGCGGCCAGCTGCATCAGACGATGAAATGCGATCCCGAGCCAGGAGCGGGGATCGTGAAGCACCCACCGGTCCGCTCCGGCGGCTGACGCCAGGCCAGCCCGCAATCCGCAGTTACGCATATCCTCTGCCAGCGACGGACTGGTCCGCGATAGAGGTCCAATAGACAGGTGCTCTGGCATCTTAGAGAGGGCGGCGAAGCGCTTCGAATACGGAAACGAATGTCCGCTCGTTGACCTCGAGACCGTGGCGGCGTTCGGCCTCATCCCATGCCGCAGATAGCTCCGGGCCCATACTCGCCGGGGAAGTTATCCAGAGAGGATGTGTCACGATGAGGGCCTTCCGGCCATTGATGACCGCGTCGAGGCCCGCGATCTGGATCCGATTCCAGCCGGGCCGCGCCGCATGTAATGTCCGCGCCGCGACATCCGCGATCCGTTGCCATGGCGGCTGAGCGAGCGAAATGAGTGCGGCAGAGTCGAGCGCAAGCCGTGCCATGTCGATGGCGAGCCGCCAGTCGAGCAGATTGTGGTATGCAAGGTTGCTGTAGCTTCGCAGGCAATCAGGACAAGACGTTTCGCAGGCGCCCTCGTGCACCGCGCCGACAAGAAACTGATGAAACTCGCGCGGACCGGGATGCGCGATCATCTGGAGCAACTCTTCCGTGACGTCCGGCGCTCCCAGATAGGTGGCGTATCCCGCACCGTTTTCGAGCGTGTCTGAGAGGAATACTTGGCCTATGACGCCCGCCGCCGGATCGTCGTCGCTCCGGATGCCGGCCTTCAGTTCGTAGTCCTGGACGTCGAGCCGAACTGCGGCCGCGCGGCGCAGCATGAATGCAAGAGAGTAGAGCGCAGCTCGTCCCTGGGGCGTGCGCGGGTCTGCGGCACGGCCAGGTCCATAATTACCGATGCCAACTAGCATTGTGTCCGTTTCGCTGATCGAGGCCAAGGCGCAATGGACCTCGTTCCCGCGGGGGACAAGATTCAGCGGCACAGGCCTCTGCCCGATGGAGGCAGCATGTTTTGCGTTCGCGGATTCGGCGGCATCCCTGTCGATCATCGCTTCCGAATTGGGCAGAGACTTCGACAGCGTGAAGAGGCGGCCGGCGTTATCGTTGATCACGTATAACCGCGCCGGCCCTGCTCCGACGACGAAATTGCGACGGTTTACGGACGCAAAGCGCGGCCGACCTACTTTCGGCCGCGCCGCTCTCGGAACGAAATCGAACGAGCCGTCGTAGTCCCGTGCTTTCGCGTAGAAGCTGCAGAAACCTTTCGGCTGGCGCAGGTCTATGCTTCGGTAGTCAAGCGGGGTTACGCCGGCTGGGGCGCCGCATGCCGGGCACGTCGGCTGGTTGGGCTGCGCGGTTTCGACATGCTGGCATCTGCCGCAGAGCCCAATCTGCACGCTTGGACCAAGCGGATCAGGATCCTGCTGGAACGTCTGGCCGCGTCGCACGTAATGGGCTGCGCCGATCGCCGTATGGATCGTGCGCTCCTTCACGGTCTCTGCGCCAGGCGCAAACTGGCTGATCGCGAGTTCAAGCTCCCGGTCGACGTGGTTTGGCCTGTCGATGCGTGGAGGTCCGTGATGGAGATAACGGATTCCGGTTGGAAAACCGAACATCGGAAGGATACCGCGATTTGCCAGTCGCTCGCTCAGCCGGTCCTGCGTAAGCGCGGGATCGTTGGCGGCTTGCGTGATCGCGGGAACAAGGTCGTTCGCGACCCAGTGCAGCGCCGCCCCTCGTTCCACGGCGTTGCCGCTCATCCGCGTCCCTACGAGCAACGCGTCGCAGATCTCCGCAACCAGCTGCTGGTTTCTTCCAATCCAGGCTTCAACGATCTGCGCTACGGTCATGCCGGCGCATCCTGGGGGAATCTGGTCCGGCGCCTGGCTCCATCCGTCCGCCGGCCCGAATTCTCCATGCACGCTGTCGGCTTGTCCGGTCTGGAACAGAGAGAGCTCGGCGAAGGCTCGGCGCAGGACTTCCTTGCTCAGCACGCGCTGCAGGATCTGCCTACGGGACGTATCGACATACGGCGGAGGAGGCGGGTCCGCGGTTATCCTTTCTGGTCTCTGGAAATAGTAGTCATCATGGCTCCGGCCCCGGCAGAGCGTCATGGCAATCGAGAGAGCGGCTCCGCGGCGGCCGGCACGGCCGACGCGCTGCTGATAATTGAAGCGCATCGGCGGCATATTCGCCATCATCACCGCGAGCAGCGATCCGATGTCGACGCCGGCCTCCATAGTCGTGGTCACGCTAAGAAGGTCTAGGTCATCGGTAAGGGCATGCTCGTCGCCGACGGTGACGTTCTGGAACAGCCGCTGGCGATTTCGCGCCTCGAGCTTGTCCGTCTGGCCTGTCATTTCGGCGCAATTCAGTCGGAAAACTGGCCCGGCGTCCGTGGCCAGCCACCGGTAGTAGTCTATGGTCTCGTTTGCGTCATCGATGCCGATCCGGCGCGGAGCACCGAGTGGATTCTCGCAGTTGCTGCAGATGCCTCCGCTGTGGTGAAGGTGAATTCTCGAGCAGGTGCCGCACAGGTAATAGGTCTCGCCAGGCCGAACGACGCAAAGCTGCTCATAGACGAGAATGCCCCGGTCGTAGGCACGAGAGCCGGTAAGGACGTCCAGCACCTCGCGCTCGAGATCGGATGGCGGCCGGCCTCTCGCGTTCGCGACCGTCTCAATGAAGGACCGGGCGTATCTCGGCAGGGTATTGTCGTCTTCAGTGGTGCGGTGAGTCGTAATTCGCCGGACGCGGCCAAGCATTCTGATGCAGCCGTCTGCGGTCTGTTGGACGACCGGATCGGCTACCGGGTGCCGCACCCGATCGAATGTGACGATTCCAAGCTTCAACGATTCGAAATCGCGACCACCTCCTGAAAAGAGCGTTTCCGCGATTGCCTCGCGCGCCGAAAGTTGGATGCGCTGACGATGTTCCTGCTGCTCTATCGAGAGGTCTTGCCGGAAGACTGGAGGGGCCTGGTTCCAGTCAAATAACGCCGGCCAGTCCCCGGAATGATTGACTGGATCCGTCCACATCACGCTCCTGTCCACGCCGCCAGGATTCATCCCTACCGCCAGGAGACGTCGCTCGGCTTCGGACTGCAGCGCTAGCGTGGTGACGAGGCCCGCGCGCGCACGGGAAAGGGTCTCGGTTGCCAGCTGCCTCTGAGGGGGGCCACCGATGCCGAGATGATCGGCCTGGATTGCGGCTGACTCTACTGGGTTCGTTGCGAAGTATCGCTGAGCTAGGATCCGGTCGGCCGGCGTTAGGGGCTCGTTTCTGACAAGCCGCTGAAAAGCCAGAACTGCATTCACTTCGTTAGAAAAGGAGTCGACCAGCGCTTGCCGCAGGGCGTCAAGCCAATGCGACTTCGCCACGCCCACGGCGAGCTTGGCTGCATCCTGTCGGCTATCCGAAAACAGGACGAGCTTCCGGCGCGGATCCTCTGGAGCCCCCGGGGCAGGTGGCGCAACCTCGCGAAGCAAGGCGTCCGAGAGGACCTGAGCGATTTTCTGAAACCCGGTCCGCTGCGTCCTGATGGGGGCCGCATTCACCATGCCGCTCCAATTGGTATCGCACCGGGGACATACAGAGGGACGGTCGTTCCTCGCCGACGCCCGCAGCTGCGCGGGCGGCGGCACCTGGTGATTTGCCGGCACGTAGTAGATCCAGCCGGTCGCATCCACCGCCCGTCGCGCCAGCGAAATCTCGCCGGTCGCAGGATCGTATTTGGCCCTCTTCCAATCGCGCCTCACTTGATCGTGTCTCCAGTCGGTCCGTTGAGGCTGGAGAAGCTGACCGCCCGGCCGCCGCGCAGGCCAGTAGACCGCGTAGTTGCCGTATTCACGGTCCGCGGCTGAGTGGTCGGGGGCCTTCTCGATGTTCGGATCATCCGGCACCAGAATCCAGGCTCCGCTGTTCCCTGGGATCTCGCGCCGGTATCCGCCCAAAAAGACGTCGCCGCAGGGCTCGCAATACAGCATCTCGAGCACGCGGGAACCGCACTGGCACGTCGTAGTCGGACGGTCGTAGAGAGCGCCAACGAGGATGTCTTGGTCGCGCCGATGAACCGCCGCGCAGCGCGGGTTGCTACATGCCCAGACGCCCTGGACGTTTCTGAAGAAGAGATGAGCTCGAAGAGGCAGGACCGGATTCGCATTGCCATCGCGGGCGCGTGCCGTCGCCTCTATGAGACCGCGGCACCCTTCCACCGCATTGGCGGGTTCCTCATCCGGGAAGAGGCGAACAGCCCCATTCGACAGTGTGCGGGGGATTATCGTCGAGCTATCGGGCGCCCCATTCGCGCAGGCCGCCCGCAAAGCGTCCGACGCGCGGACGGCGCCTAAGGCGCGGCCCAAGCGCTGCTCGGCAGGGCCGATCTCCGGTCGCTCGATCTGGGCAGAAAGACTAAACGCGTCCACCGCATCATTGAGCTGCTGCTCGGTCGGTTCGCTCGTGAGCACCTGGCCGAGCTGGCCAAAGGCAGCGCAGAGGCTTCGGACACCGTCCAGGGCGCCGGGTGCTACTGGTTCGGCTCCGCCGCGGATGAAGGTCGCTGGAAAGGAGCGTCCGAAGAACTGCCGCAGATAA
>Ga0134126_10007395_pt1 | contig 13795 bp, 13 predicted proteins | sample KB31752_FD_96881 | JGI IMG/M metagenome (GOLD analysis project Ga0134126, IMG submission 96881) | Terrestrial soil microbial communities with excess Nitrogen fertilizer from Kellogg Biological Station, Michigan, USA - KB3-175-2 | ecosystem: Environmental > Terrestrial > Soil > Unclassified ...
CTGAAGAAGCCATCGTGAATGAGTTGGAGTTTTCTGCTTCCGGTTCTTTTGGAAAATTATCCGGGTTTTCGCCCATCACTTTATATTTCCCGTTATCGCTGGTAATTTCTACTGCATAGTTTTTATCGATATTAAAAGTCAATGGTTGCTCAGGAATATTTTTTAGCGAATCCTGTAAAATTTTTGCAGGAATGCAAACTTTTCCGCTTTCTTTGGCCTCAATATCCATTTGAATCTTCATCACAGTTTCCAAATCTGTGGCTACTATCGTGAGTTTATTTCCTTCAATTTCAAAAAGAAAATCTTCAAGAATCGGCAAAACCGTATTGCCACTGATAACGCCACTTATTTGCTGAACATGCTTTAGTAATTGCGTTGACGAAACGATGAACTTCATATAAAATGTTTAGCGTCAAAGATAAAAGATTCAGATTAATGAAAAGAAATAAAATGTACACGAATTATTAAAAGGAAAGCAAAGCAAAATTGTTTTTCACGAAAGAAATTTCTACTCAACTTTCTCTTTTTGCTTTTCTTTTTTATAAAGAAAAAAATTAGAAATTGTAAAAACAATCCATAGAAAAAGTAAGATTGCCTTAATCGCAATTTGTGAATTATCATGTTCACTAAAAGCAATTAACAATAAAAAAACTCCGATGAGAATCAATAAGATTCCAATTAGAGTAAGGAGCAAATAAAATCCACTTTTCTGAAAATTTTCTATTTTCATGTTGCGCAAGTTCGTAAAAAAAAATATGCGAAAACTGATCGTGCGAGCAGCAAATGCGTCTTTAAACTTACTTTTGTAAAAGAAAAATATATATGGAAGTAAAAAGCACCAAAATCGCCTTGTTGGTTGACGGCGACAATGCGCAATCAAAAATGATGGACCTCGTGTTGGAAGAAGCCTCAAAATATGGAAAAGTGACCATCAGAAGGGTTTACGGCGACTGGACTACGCAGCACATGAATCACTGGAAAAGCCAATTGAATGAAATGGCCTTTAATCCGATTCAAAAATTTTCTTACACCACCGGGAAAAATTCTACCGACAGTGCATTGATCATTGATGCGATGGACATTTTACACGCTGATCTGGTAGATGGTTTTTGTATTGTTTCCAGCGACAGCGATTATACTGGTTTGGCAAAAAGAATTCGTGAAGCGGGCATTTTTGTGATGGGAATTGGCGAGCAAAAAACACCGGCAGCATTTGTAAAATCCTGCGAAATATTTACCTATATTGAAAATCTGGAACCGAAAGCTGAAGTGCCTGAAAAGAAAGAAGCTGAAAAAAAGAAGAAAGAAAAATCTCCTATGAGCATGAAGCTCATCAACAAAGCGTACGACATGAGTATTAATGAAAGTAACGAAGCGTACATTTCCAATCTTGGAATTAACCTGCGCAAGCTCGATCCCAGTTTTGATGTACGCACTTATGGTTGTAAAACATTGACACAGTTTTTTTCAAAGCTTCCAGGATTCGTTGTGGTTGATAATGTGATCAACGGTCTCAATAATCCATTGATAAAAAAGAAATAAAACCGAATAAATGTCTGATGCATTTAGTAATAAAAAAGTTTCAGTTATTTACAGAATAACGGAGCCTTTTGTAATGATATTTCCAATGTATTTGGCGGCGTTGTTGGTTTTTCAAAGAAAATTGGATCAAATTTTACGATTTCTGGCAGATGGTTTTACTGGTGATTTTGCTGGTTTCTTTTATTGCATTTCTATTAGGAATTATTTTTAGGAGCATTCGTTCTTATAAAAATGGCTACAATGGACTTTCCGGTAAAAGCGGAACAGAATAAGAATGCTGTTTATTTATTTGTTTGCTGAGTAGTGGAACGTTTCTTTTCAGCCTCTGGCGCATTATCTTTCCAACTCCACAAATATCGGGAAGCATAAGTGCGATAAGGGCTCCATTTCAACGAAATTTTTTCTATTTTTTTCAATAGAATTTTTTTATCCGTTTCTTTTAGATTGTACAATTTGATAACACCTTGTTTTAATCCAAGGTCATCCAGTGCGAAAACATCTTCGCGGCCGAGCGTGAACATTAATATCATTTCTACCGTCCATTTTCCAACACCTTTTATTTGTGTAAGTAATTCAATTACTTCTTCATTTTTGAGGTTATGCAGTTGCGCATCTGTGATTTTATTTTTAATAAAAAACCTGCAAACATTATGCACGTATGATGCTTTTGCATTGGAAAAACCGATGCTTCGGAATGTTTCAGCGGGCGTATCTAAAATCTGTTGAGCGGTTGGTTCTTTATCGCTGTAAAGCGCCAGAAACCTTGCGTACAGCACTTTTGCAACCGTTGTGCTTAGTTGCTGGCTTAGAATAGAAGAGCATAATCTCAGGTAAATTTTATTTCTTTTTTGTAAAATAAAAGGCTTTTGCGCATCAATAATTTTTTTTAATCTTTTATCTTTTGATAAATGTATAACGTGTTCCATAAACTTTATTAGAATGTAGGATTTTATTCTTTTTTGAAGCCGACGGGTGCCACTTCTTCTTCCGGATGCATCGGCGTCATCGGTATGGAATTAAATTCGTTGCGGTAAATTTTTACCAATAAAATAAAATAACTGATCAGCAATGGCCCGAAAACGAGTCCAAGAAAACCAAACATGCTCACGCCAACGATAATTCCAAAGATAGTAATTAGCGGATGTACATTTCCGATTTTGCGAAGCAAAGTAATTCGCGCAACATAATCTACATTGGTAAGAATGGCCAGTGAATAAACCCCCAAACCAACACCCTGCCATGTGTGTCCGGAAGCCAATAAATAAACGGTAAGTGGCACCCAGATAATCCCGGTTCCTACGATGGGAATTAATGAAGCAACGCCGGTAAGAAATCCCCAAACGCCAATTTCATTTATTCCAAAAATAAAATAACCCAACGCGCCCACAAATCCCTGGATGATTGCCAGTAAAGGAATTCCGATTCCGTTTGCCCTGATCATCATCTCGGTTTCTTCACCCAGCATTTCACGGTTTTTATTTTTCAGCGGAATAAAATCATTGATATATTCTTCCATCTTGCGTCCATGAATAAGCATATAATACAAAACAAAAAACATTAAAAGAAGGTTGGTCACAAAATTGGCCGTGCCTGTCAAAAATAACGGAAGCTTGCCAGCAATATTTTTAGTCGCGTTCTGAAAATTCTCAACATTTGCGAGCTCAATTCCGGTTGCGTTTTGAATTTTTGCAGACAACGTTTTTACCGCTACCATCAGTTGAACCGGATTGTTAAAAACCGCCACCACCTTGGGCAGCAGCAGCACGACGGCCAGGTAAACAGGCAAAGCAATGATAATCGTATAACCTAATATATATAGCAACGCCGTCCATTGGCATCGCCATTTTCTTTCTTCAATCAGGTAGAAATAAGATTTCTTACTCAGAATATATAATGTAATAGAACCAAGCACGCCTGGTAAAAAAATATAAAAATGACGGATGATCAGTATTCCAATCAACAGCACTACTGCGAGTAATATGATTTGTCGAAGATGATTATTGAAATTGTTCATCCTCAAATTTATCAATTTAGTTTAAAGAAAAGAAAATGGTTAAAAGGCGTTTTTTGCAAACAAGAATCTTTTTTATTTATTGCTTTGCCTGCCGACTGGTCCGCTTTTGAAAAGCGAGAAGCACGGTAATGCAACAATTAATTTATAAATTTGCGCGGCTTTAAATATTAATTTTTATCAATGCAAAAAATCATTTTAATAACCGGTGGCGCAGGCTTTATTGGCTCACATCTGACAAGGTTATTTGTAAATAAATATCCGGATTATACGATCGTGAACCTGGATAAACTTACCTATGCAGGAAATCTTGAAAATCTGAAAGACATTGAGGGCGAACCGAATTACACTTTTGTAAAAGGTGAGATCGAAGATATGGTTTTGGTAAAAAGCCTTTTTGAAAAATATCAGTTTACAGGCGTTCTTCATTGTGCTGCGGAAAGCCATGTAGATCGTTCTATTAGTGATCCTTTGGCTTTTGTAAAAACGAATGTTTTAGGAACTGTTTCTTTATTGCAGGTAGCAAAAGAGCAGTGGAAAGACAATTATGAAGGAAAATTATTTTATCACATTTCTACGGATGAAGTGTATGGAAGTTTGGGTGAAGAAGGATTTTTTACAGAGGAAACAAAACATGATCCGCGCAGCCCGTATTCCGCTTCCAAAGCCAGTTCCGATCATTTTGTAAGAGCGTATTATCATACATATCATTTACCGGTGATTGTCTCTAATTGTTCTAACAATTATGGGCCGTTTCATTTTCCGGAGAAATTAATTCCATTAGCGATTCACAACATTATTAATAACAAGCCGATTCCTGTTTATGGAAAAGGAGAAAATGTTCGTGATTGGCTTTTTGTAGAAGATCACGTTCGTGCGATTGATACGATTTTTCATAATGGAAAAATCGGCGAAACTTACAATATTGGCGGACACAATGAATGGAAAAACATTGACATTATTAAAGAGCTAACAAGGCAAATGGACGAAAAATTAGGCCGCGAAAAAGGTACTTCAGAAAAACTGATCACTTTTGTAAAAGACAGAGCCGGACACGATTTGCGCTATGCTATTGATGCTACAAAATTGAAAGATGAATTGGGTTGGAAACCATCTTTACAGTTTCAAGAAGGACTTTCTAAAACTATTGATTGGTATTTGAAAAACGAGAGTTGGCTCAATGATGTAACAAGCGGTGCATATCAAAACTATTACGAAGAACAATACGAAAAAAGATAACGGTATGAAGGGAATTATATTGGCCGGCGGCTCCGGCACTCGTCTCTATCCAATCACAATGGGAATCAGTAAACAATTAATGCCGATTTACGATAAGCCGATGATTTATTATCCTTTGTCCACTTTAATGTTGGCAGGAATAAAAGAGATTTTAATCATCACTACTCCGGAAGACCAGGCCCAGTTTAAAAGATTGTTGGGCGATGGAAGTCAATGGGGCTGTGAGCTCTATTATGAAATCCAGGAAAAGCCAAACGGACTTGCACAGGCTTTTGTCATTGGAGAAAAGTTTATTGGAAAAGATGCCGCCGCGTTGGTTTTGGGCGATAATATTTTTTATGGAAGCCGTTTTTCTCATTTGCTGCAACAATCAGCAAACCCTGATGGCGCTGTGATCTTTGCTTATTCTGTCAGCGATCCGGAAAGATATGGGGTGGTTGAATTTGATCAGAACAATATTGCAATCAGCATTGAAGAAAAACCTGCAAATCCCAAATCGAATTATGCGGTTCCGGGATTGTATTTTTATGATAATTCTGTTGTGGAAATTGCAAAGAATATTGCTCCTTCTCCTCGTGGTGAATATGAAATTACGGATGTTAACCGGAAATATTTAGAAGATAAAAAATTGAAAGTAGCTGTATTGGATCGTGGGTTTGCATGGCTTGACACAGGCACTTTTGAATCATTGCATGACGCTTCAGAATTTGTAAGAGTTATTGAAAAAAGACAAGGATTTAAAATCGGTTGCCTGGAAGAAATTGCATACCGAATGCATTTTATTGATAAAGAACAATTGCTTTCTCTGGCCAGGAAATTTGAAAAAAGCGGTTATGGAGAATATTTAAAAAATATTGAAAAATAATTGATTTATGAGTTATTACGTTCATCCTTCATCAATAATTGATGATAACTGTCAGATTGGAGAAGGCACTAAAATCTGGCATTTCAGCCATGTAATGTCGGGAGCAAAAATTGGAAACAATTGCAACCTCGGACAGAATGTAGTTGTTTCTGCAAAAGTGGTTTTAGGAAATAATGTTCGCGTTCAAAACAATGTAAGTATTTATGAAGGCGTAATTTGCGAAGACGATGTTTTTCTAGGGCCAAGCATGGTTTTGACAAATGTGATCAATCCACGAAGTGCAGTCAGCAGAAAAGATCAGTACAAAAAAACTTTGATCAAAAAAGGTGCAAGCATTGGCGCAAACGCAACAATCGTTTGTGGAAATACAATCGGCGAATATGCTTTTATTGGTGCCGGTGCGGTGGTTACCAAAGATGTTCCCGCTTTTGCATTGATCGTTGGAAATCCCGGAAGGCAGAAAGGCTGGATGAGCGAATATGGACACAAACTGGAATTCAATTCAGAAAATATCGCTGTTTGTCCTGAAAGTAAACAGGAATATTTGTTGGAAAATAATGTTGTAAAAAGAATAAAATAGCTGATGAAAAATTTTGCTCTAATCGGCGCTGCAGGTTATATCGCCCCTCGTCATATGAAGGCGATAAAAGACACGGGGAACAGTCTGATAGCGGCTTTGGACAAAAATGATTCTGTAGGAATACTGGATAGTTATTTTCCGGAGGCAGATTTTTTTACCGAGTTTGAGCGCTTCGACAGGCACATTGAAAAACAAAAACGCAAAGGAATTAAAACAGATTTTGTGAGCGTATGTAGTCCGAATTATTTGCATGATTCTCATATTCGGTTTGGTTTGCGTGTAGGCGCCAATGTCATTTGCGAAAAACCGGTGGTACTCAATCCCTGGAATATTGACGCGCTGGCAGAAATAGAAAAAGAAACGGGCAATAAAATATTTACCATTTTACAACTAAGATTACATCCGGCAATTGTTGCATTAAAAGAAAAAATTTCAAATGAAACTGAAGGTCAAAAGCATCAGGTAAATTTAGATTATATTACGAGCCGCGGTCATTGGTATTATGCAAGTTGGAAAGGCGACATTCAAAAAAGTGGCGGAATTGCAACCAACATTGGCGTTCACTTTTTTGATATGCTTATGTGGGTCTTCGGCGCGGTAAAAGAAAATATCGTAACAGAGCATTCAGCGAGTACCGCTTCAGGAATTTTAGAACTGGAAAAAGCAACAGTAAAATGGCGATTGAGCATTGATGCCAATACGCTTCCCGATCAAATAAAATCTGCAGGAAAACGAACTTACCGTGCCTTAAATATTGATGGTGAATCTTTTGAATTCAGCGACGGGTTTACCGAACTTCATACAAAGTCTTATGAAAATATTTTGGCAGGAAATGGTTTCCCGTTAATGGAAACGAAACGTGCTATCGAGTTGGTTCACCAGATTCGGAATTATAAAAAGTAACTTTACATACGCGTTTCGAAATTCCGGTTCTTTTGCAGGGAATGAAGAAATAAGCGGTTTTTCAAGTTTCTTTGCCTGGTATTTTTTTTCTATAAATACTTATGTATTTACATACACAACTTCTGAGAATATATATCTTTTGCCGAAGTTGTAACCAACATTTTTTCATAAAATATTCTTGCCATTAAACTTTTGCTTTTGCTTGCAGTCTATCGTTTTTTGGTAAAAAGATTCTTCTTATATTCCTCAACAGGTTAATATGTCAATATCTAATCAATTAAAAAATCAGCATTTGCTGTGGCGTGCCGCTTTCGGGCCCATGACCGAAAATGTAAATGAACTTCCCGATGTTTCACAAAAAGAGTTATACAAAATATTAGAAAAAACCTCTGCTAAAAAACTGAGCGAATTAAATGTTGCCAGCAATACTTTTGATGGATTAATGAAAGGACTGCAGGATTTAGGACAAATGCAAAAATTGGGCAGGGATCAAAAAAAGCAACTTCGCAAACAATCTGTTGATGACATTAAAAACCTGAATCTTACCTGGTTGAACGAGATGATAAACAGCGAAGCACAATTACGCGAAAAAATGAGTTTGTTCTGGCATGGGCACTTTGCCTGCAGGGTTGTGAATATTTATTTTCAACAGCAGCTTTTAAATGTGATAAGAGCAAATGCTTTGGGAAACTTTGGAGATTTACTTCGTGAAGTAAGCAAGTCGCCCGCAATGCTTTCCTTTCTGAATAATCAGCAAAACAGGAAACAACATCCCAATGAAAATTTCGCCCGGGAAGTGATGGAATTGTTTACGATGGGAAGAGGAAATTATACAGAAACGGATGTACGCGAAGCCGCAAGAGCCTATACCGGCTGGGGTTTCAACGTAAAAGGAGAATTTATAAATCGTCCATTCGTACATGATACAGGCAGTAAAACCTTTTTAGGCAAAATCGGAAATTTTGATGGAGATGATATCATTGATATTATTTTGGAACAAAAAGCAACTGCAAAATTTATCACTGCAAAAATTTATAAATATTTTGTAAACGATGAAGTGAATGAGCAGAAAGTTGAACACCTCGCAGAAAAGTTTTATCGGAATAATTACAATCTGCAAAAACTCATGAATGAGATTTTTTTAAGCGATTGGTTTTATGAGGAAAAAAATATTGGAACAAGAATAAAATCTCCTGTAGAATTGATAGTCGGAGTGAGAAGACTAATTCCGATGGAACTGCAAAAACCGGAAGCGCAATTGTTGTTTCAAAGAGTGTTGGGACAGGTTTTGTTTTATCCACCAAACGTGGCAGGATGGCCGGGAGGCAAAAACTGGATAGACAGCAGCGCGTTGATGTTTAGAATGCGACTGACTCAGATTCTTACTAACGCCGAGGCGTTTTTAATAAAGCCAAAAGATGATGACGATACGATGATGGGAATGGAAGGAGTTGATAAAAATCCGAAAGCAAATCAACTGCAGACTACGGTTGCTTGGGATTCGGTGATAAAAGTATTTGATAATACCTCCCGCGAAAATCTGTCGCAAAAAGTAAATGATATTGTGTTACAAACAAAAAATTCCGTCAATCCAAATGTTTTAAAAAGATATGTAGAAAATACATCACGAGAAGGATTTATTAAATCAACGATGATAGAACTGATGAGTACTCCGGAATATCAGTTGTGTTGACCGGTGCTGGTTAGCAATTACAATAAACAAACAAATAACCTGTTTTATGCTTTTCAAACGTAAAGAATTTTTACAAATCGGCTCATTGGCTTCGGCTTCTTTGATGATGCCCAAGTTTTTAAAAGCTTTTGAAAAAAAGGCTGCGGTACCGCCCGGAAATAAAGTAATGGTGGTGTTGCAATTCAGTGGCGGCAATGATGGATTGAACACAGTGATTCCTGTCAGAAATGACATTTATTACAAATCGCGTCCGAAATTGGGAATACAAAAAGAACGGGCGTTGCAACTGACTGATGAAGCTGGTCTGAATCCTGCATTGCCTTTTTTCAAAGATTTATTTGATGAAGGAAGTTTAGGAATAATGAATAATGTTGGCTATCCGAATCCGGACCATTCTCATTTTAGAAGCATGGATATTTGGCAAAGCGCCAGCGACAGCACCCAATATGTCACCACAGGTTGGCTTGGGAGATATTTGGATGCACAATGCGATGGTTGCGGCAAACCTACACAAGCGCTGGAAATTGATGATGTGCTAAGCCTTGCATTGAAGGGTGAAAACCTGAAAGGTCTTGCGCTCCAGGACCCCAAAAAACTTTTTAGTTCCAGCAATGAACGATATTTTAAAGAAATAAACGCATCACATGATCATCAAGAAACGGCAGTGGATTATTTGTATAAAACATTAAGTGAAACACTTAGCAGCGCTGATTATATTTACGAACAAAGTCGGCGCCATCCTTCTTCTCAAACCTACCCTGCTACTCAGTTAGGAAAAAATTTAAAAACAATTTCTTCCCTTATTTTAAGTGATATCAACACCAAAGTTTATTATGTAAGTCTTGGCAGTTTTGATACACACGTGAACCAGGAAAACCAACAAAAAAGATTGTTCACTGAATTGAATGATGCAATCAGTTCTTTTGTAAAAGATTTGAAAAGCAACAATCGTTTTGAAGACGTGACCATAATGACTTTTAGTGAATTTGGCAGAAGAGTAGCTCAAAATGCAAGCGGTGGTACCGACCACGGCACTGCCAATAGTATGTTTTTTATTGGAGGCGGATTAAAACAAAAAGGATTAGTAAATCCCATGTGTGATTTGAGTGATTTGAATGAAGGAGATTTAAAATTTACAGTTGATTTCAAAAGCGTTTATGCTACTATGTTACACAACTGGCTGAACGCTGATGACGAAAAAATTCTTGGAAAAAAATATGAGATGATGAGTTTTGTTTAAAGAGTTTAAGGAATTCGGAAGAGTGAAAATGGCACATTCTTTTTGCTGATGTCCCTATACTTTCTTGTAAAAGTGAAAAAAACCGGAGTTGATCCGGTTTTTTTCAGAAAATACGCTCTTACGTGTACATTAGCTACGTCTGTATTTTCAACACAGCTAAGTATCCATCTCTGACGCTTCCACCACCACTTTGTTCAATCTCTTCGCTAAGGGGAAAAGCAGAATTCCGGCGATCATCGCAGCAATGAAACTTATCGCAAAGAACACGGCTTTGTTGTCAAATGTATCCCAGAAGCCGGCAAGAATTGCAGATACTTTTCCTCCTAAAGAGGTCGTGATAAACCATCCGCCCATCATTAATGCAGTTAATCTTCGCGGAGCAACTTTTGAAGTGAGCGATAAACCAACAGGACTTACAAATAATTCGCTTATCGTAAACACGCCATAACTCGAAAAGATCCACCAACTTGAAACTTTGTTCTGATAAATATCTGTTGATAAGCAAGCGAATATCATGATTAGCGACGACAATCCTGCAATGATGGTTCCCCACGCAAATTTGCTGGGTGTAGACAACTCTTTTCCGCGCGCTTTCATATATCCAAAGAACCCGACGATCAAAGGCGTCAAAACGATGATCCAGAACGGATTGATGGATTGATATATTTCCGTTGAGATAAGTTTCAAATCCTCTCCGGGTGGTGGATATTTATCTTTTTGCAGATTCTGGAAATAAAGATCAGTTCCCATATGGGTTTGTACTTTTCCATTAGCATCGGCAATCGGTCGAAATTGGTTGTCAACCTTTGGAACTTCCTGTGGCTTTGTACTAACATTTTCCAAAAAGCCAAAAGGCTTTAATGCAGATTGAACAACCTTAGGCGCTTCACGGTTTGTATATGTTTGCGCCCAGATAGTAAGCGCCGTGGAATTTTGGTTATAAATATTCCAGAAAACGATGGAAACGGCAAATAAAATTAATAAAGTACTGATGCGTTTTTTATCAAAACCTGTAGCGCGATACCATAAGCTGAGATAAAAAATGATAATTGGTATGCATGCAAAAATGAATGCATCGTTTGAGTCTGATCCGAGAATATTTCCGGGAATGAACCAACCAATTGCACCAGCAATTAATGCAGGTAAAAATACATAAAGCCCGATTTTGGAAAGCGGCATATCTTCTTTCTGGACAGGCTTGATCACGTCGGCTTTTCTTACATATTTCAAACCGAACGCAAACCAAATTAATCCAACTGTCATTCCAAATCCCGCGGCAGAAAATGCCCATCCCCATGAGAAATTATTACGCAAAAGGGCCGCCACAAAATTGCAGATAAAAGCGCCGATATTTATTCCCATGTAAAATATGTTATAAGCAACATCTTTCTTCGGTTTCAGATCAGGCCGGTTGTAAATATTTCCAAGTAATGTACTGATGTTGGGTTTGAAAAATCCCTTTCCAATGATCGCACAAAAAAGACCTGAATACATTACAAAATTGCTGCCGTTCAGCGCGATCAGAAAGTAACCCAATGCGAGCAAACCGCCGCCGAGGAAAATCGACTTTATGTAACCGAGATAACGGTCGGCTATTAGTCCACCAATAAAGGGTGTGAGATAAATCAGAGCGACATACGTTCCTACAATGCTTATTGCAGAAACATTATCAAGCCCACGACCACCATTGTTGGTAGTATCAGTAAGATAAAGGAGAAAAATACCAATCATTAAATAATAACCAAAACGTTCCCACATTTCAGTAAAGAATAGTACATAAAGGCCCCGGGGATGTTTACCTTTTTTTATATCAGCGACATCCGCCGTAATGATCTGATCTTCCATTTGTCTTGGTTTTGTTGTTGAAAATAATTTTTGGAAAATAAATTTAATCGTGTAAAGTAAAAATAAATTTGAAACTATATTTAATTTTTTAATTAAATAATTTATCAATAAAAATAATTTCATGAATTCAGAAAAGAGGATAAGAAAGCAACCAAACAAAAAAGTTGATTTTTTTTTCTCCTGATTAAAAATATGTCTCAGTAAAAAAAGAAATAAATGATTTTCTATTTTTAAAATTCAGCAGTAAATAAGACAAGTTTTAAAAGAAGAAGCACGAACTTTCCTAACTTGCGATTTCATTTTTCGAATAACATAAAATAAAATTCATTTTGAAAATTCTTATCCTTGGTTCCGGTGGCAGAGAACACGCATTTTGCTGGAAAATAAGCCAGAGTGAATTGTGTTCTGCGTTATTTATTGCACCCGGAAATGCGGGCACAGCACAGTATGGAGAAAACATTCCTGTGGATATAAATGATTTTGAAGAAATAAAAAATATTTGTGTTTCAGGTAATATTGAAATGGTAGTTGTAGGTCCCGAAGAACCTTTGGTTAACGGCATTTATGATTTTTTCAAAAATGATATCGACTTAAAAGATATTATTATCACTGGTCCATCAAAAGCCGGGGCTCAATTGGAAGGAAGCAAAGCTTTTGCAAAAGAATTCATGGAAAAGTACCAGATTCCGACTGCTGCTTACCGCGAGTTTAATACTTCAAATTTTAATGAAGGACTTGATTATATCCAAAATCATTCCGTCCCAATTGTTTTAAAAGCCGATGGATTAGCAGCAGGAAAAGGAGTAATTATTTGCCAGAATCATGTCGAAGCACTGGCAGAATTTGAATTGATGATCCAGCAATCAAAATTTGGCGAAGCCGGAAAAAAAGTGGTGGTAGAAGAATTTTTGGATGGAATAGAATTAAGTGTTTTTGTTTTGACGGATGGCAAAAATTATGTGTTGCTGCCTGAAGCAAAAGATTATAAGAAAATCGGCGAAGGCGATAAAGGACTGAACACCGGGGGAATGGGGGCGATAAGCCCGGTACCTTTTGCGACAGAGCATTTTATGCAAAAAGTAAAAGAACAGATCATTGAACCGACAATATTTGGTTTGCAAAATGAAGGAATTGACTACAAAGGGTTTATATTTTTTGGATTGATAAAAGTGAATGAAGAGCCGATGGTAATTGAATACAATTGCCGCATGGGCGATCCGGAAACAGAAGTGGTTCTGATTCGATTGAAAAATGATTTGGTGGAATTATTTATTGCAATGGATCAGCAAAAACTGGATGAAGAAAAAATAGAAGTTGAGAAAAACAATGCGGTTACTATAGTTGCGGTAAGCGGCGGGTATCCTAACGCTTATGAAAAAGGATTGCCGATTGAATTTTTATATTTGGAAAACCCGGAAGCAAGAAGACATATTGATGAAGGGGAAGGCGCCCTTGTCTTTCATGCCGGAACAAAAATCAAAGGTGACCAAACTGTTACCAATGGTGGGCGTGTTCTTGCAGTTTCTGCAATGGCTGAGGGGTTGGGCGATGCAATTGAACTATCAAAAACAATTCTCGAGCAAATTCGCTTTGATGGCATGTATTTCAGGGGAGATATCTGATACGAATTTGTTGATTAGTTTGCGATTGCTAGTTTTAATCTTTACATGATTTTTAGGATTTGCAAGTATTAATATTAAATTATTTTTCCCTTTAAACAATTTTGAATTTTTAATTGCGTTTCGTATAAAACCAGCAATAGTAATAGGTTGTAATTCCAAATTATTTCCACAACTTTGCAGGCATTAAATAATTTTCAATACCTCAAATAAAACGATGGGCCTTTTTAATTTTTTCACACAGGAAATAGCGATAGA
>Ga0134126_10007396_pt1 | contig 13794 bp, 10 predicted proteins | sample KB31752_FD_96881 | JGI IMG/M metagenome (GOLD analysis project Ga0134126, IMG submission 96881) | Terrestrial soil microbial communities with excess Nitrogen fertilizer from Kellogg Biological Station, Michigan, USA - KB3-175-2 | ecosystem: Environmental > Terrestrial > Soil > Unclassified ...
CCTGTTCCTGCGGCTCGAAGACGTCCGCGAAGCCGCGTACTGGTGGATGATCGAATACAACGAGCAACGACCCCACGACTCGCTCGGCGACCCGACGCCTGCCGAGTACCGTCAACAAGCCGCCGGAGGTTCTACTTTTGATGTGTCTGCTTGACGGGGAAGCTTACGAGGGAAGCTTACGGGGGAAGCTCACGAGTCCCTAGCGGCAACAATGCAAAACCATCATAAGAGGCTTTACGAAGTATCCATTCGACTCACGACCGCGTCCCAACGCCGCTCGCCGCGACCCACTGCGTTCGCGACAGTGGCTTCCATCCGGGGTGAACTGCCGACAACGACTCAGCATCAGCATAACGGCGCCAATCTACCCATTTTGCATCGTCATGTTATGCCAAGATGTTGCAAATCGCGACACACCGCTTGATACATCCTCAAACCGCGCCATTCGCCGCCGTTCGTACAACAAAGCACCAGAGTGCGGCCTCTCAAATTTTTTTGGGCACACCGCCAACTGTAGACAATATTTGCCATCGAATAGTAGCTTTATAAAAACAAACGGGAAGAGCCCAATCCACGTTTTCCACTGAGAGCGATAAGAGAGACAAAATCGCAAGTACTTAAACCTTAAATATAACGGTATCGAAAATTTTGTAACATCACCATTGGAAAGTAACGGCTTCATCACGTTAAAGAAACTACCTGTCAAACCGTATCCATTGTAAAGCGGGTATTGCCAAACGCGAGGGCGACTAGGCAATGTATCAGCGACCTTACAAGCGACTACGAACGCAGCGTCGTGATCTTGGTGGCCACCCTCCCATGCCGGCGCATAAACACCCTCTATATCTCGCATATTTTTCAGTGACTTATAGACAACATCAGCCGCGCGTGACATATTTTCGCATTCATATAAGACGCCATCTGGCAAGTTACACTCCAAACCTACAAATCGAACGTTTTCCGCAACGATCCCAAGCCGCTGAAGAACGCTCAGTGTTTCTCTCTTCCTGATAGCAGTGGACTGCCCACGATATCCGCCATCAGTAAGATAGTAGCACTCCACCCTATCGCCTGCTTCAGCCGCCGACCTTATTGACTCAAAGCATCCAAATTCGTCATCCGGGTGCGCGAATATAAACACTGAACTTTTCATGAAATAACCTAAAAATCAATAAGCATCGAAGTCGATAAATGAAAAACTCACACGATTCCTATCTATTGCTATCTCTCTATCAAGAGGTCTGAAAATAAAATTTAGTGGTGATGGCCGAAGTTTGTCGGGAATCGAAATGCTGAATTTGTTACGCACCGTATCAGACGGACTAATCCCGAGGAAAAGTCTTGGGCACAGATTCACTGGAGCAGATGAATTTTCATGAGGTGGCGTGGAGATCGGCACCTCACCCCATGCGTAAATAAACTTTTTGTCCGTTTTCGCGTATAACTCCGTGATTCCATCCGCATTGGCTCTCACAACCACCGGGTTGTACGGATTTCGAGTACGCCAGCTCAGCTGCGGCAGATCCCACTCACGTCGAAATTGTGAGACTCGCAGCGACCGTTCCCAGTCAATCGAAAGTTGGCGCCCAAAGCCTAGCCTTGCATCCAACTTGCGAACGAGCTGGAACCCGAGCTTGCGAACAAATCCTGGGGTACTATTCGCGTTTGCGACGCCGTAAACAGCGGAAAACCCACCTGATTCTGCGGCCTTGAAGGTCAACCTCGCCAAGTTGGTAAACAAACCTTGCCCACGAAAATCGGGGTGCGTCGCAGTATTGAGCGATAGCAGCGCATTGACGCTTGCCCCATTCAGGGCGACCTTCGCTGGTATACATGCATAATGCGCTGCGAGTTGGCCTCCGGACACCGCATCCATTCCGACAGCCTTTCCCGCTGGATTTTCAACGTATAGCCACTGCAAGTATTCCATTGTGAAGTGATGCGCACCGGGGAAACATTGCTTAAAAAGGACAGCGTATCGCTCCAGCGAAAAGGCATCGAATTGCAGCGTTCTGTACGAAAGCATATTCCACCTCGTTTGGATGAACGATCGGGAGTCGCGACGACCGACTGCCGTCGGATGCAATCTGTGGCACAGCCGCCTGACACCAGCAGATCACGGCGAATGCGCGCGGTCAGAAGCCGCGCGCCACGTCACCTTTGCTAACTGCTTGGATCCGACCGATGAAGCAGTCCGTGCACCGAAGAGCGCGGCTCCGAAGACACGTCAAACCCTAGCCATGACAACAGCAGCTGGGTGCCCAGAATAAGTGGCAGCGCCGCGAGCATCACGGTTCCAGCGCTGGTCGCCACACCATTGACGGCAGAGCGCCACCAGTGCAGGCCCCCGAACACAACACCGAACACCCACAAGGCCAAGCCCAGCAACAGTTCAACAGACGCCACCGAAAACGCGCGAAGGAAATAGCTATAAAAGATACGCCTGAACCCGTTTCGAAGATTTCCGCGCAGAAACGGCCCGATCATGCGCAAAGGCCGCAGGCTTGATGACTCACCCGCGTAACTCGATGCCATCGGCATCTCCATTACCAGTGCGCGCAGCTGGTTTAGGTGGTAAAGCATGTCTGACTCAAAAAAGTAGCGACGGGCGATGCGACTGAAGTCGAGTTCTCTCAAAAGTGCTCGGTGGATCGCAGTGAACCCATTGGTAGGATCAAACAGTTGCCAGTAACCAGATGAGAATTTGGTCATGAACGAAAGCACCGTGTTCCCAAACAACCGCATTGGTGGCATCCCTGCCACCTGACTGATGTGGTAAAAACGGTTTCCCTTGACGTAATCAGCACGTCCATCGAGCAAAGGCGCGCACAGCGTCGGAATGAGTGCCGGATCCATTTGCCCGTCACCGTCCAGCTTCACCACCGCTTCCGCCGGAAGCGCTGTGGCTGCCGCGTAGCCGGTCATCACCGCGCCACCAACGCCCATGTTTTTTTCGTGGCGTAGCACTCGCACTCGCGGATCGCTGCAACCGCGCTCAATTACATCCCCGCTGTGCTCAGGACACGCGTCATCGACAGCAACAATCCACCCGACCTCCGGGCCTATGCGCCCGATCACCCCCAACACATGAGCTGCTACGCGATAACATGGAATAACCACCGCAATTCGGGGCACCATAGGTTGATTCATGTCAACGCCACGCTCCGCGCGAAAAGTCCGGTCATCAGTTTGGATTATACGGGTTTAATCGTGATAAATATCGGATTTTGAGAATGCACCGAGCAAAAATGTCGCCACCCTGTCTGAAGGTCAGAACTGTATAAATTACTAGTGAGTGCCACCACCGTAGATCATTCGGCTTTCCGGAGATACCACACCTCAATATCTGATGGTAAAACATTCAATATCGGCATCATCAAGAGTACTGACCCGGCAATCACGGCAGCCTTGGTTCTTGACATCTGTCTGGAGCACCAAATCCTAGAGTACAGACCACTCACAACCACCGACGGCAAGCTAGTTTGCTTCACGACCTCTAGTCCCACTTCCCTTCCCAAACGACTGATTGACCGGGCATCAAAGTAGTGTACATGAGGGGATGGAAGCCCGAGTTGCCACATTCTTTCAAATGAACGCTCCCATCCACAACGCGCCATGAACTTCGCGAAGCGGTAAAGGCACCCCTTACGACACGGCGCGTTGATCACCAGCAGGCCGCCTGGGGACAAGTGGTGTTGGCACGCAAGCATCGCCGAGCGCACGTCCGGTATATGCTCCAACACATCATTGAACGCTACAACGTCGAACTTTTCGTCTGCCTGAAGGACATCCGGGAAGAACCCCTGCCGGATCGGTCCTACTCGCTTGCGGGTCGCTTCTGCGACCACCCTGTCCGGCTCTATCCCAACCACGTCAAAATTCGCTGAGCACGCCTGCATGAACCAACCATGCGCGCACCCGACATCGAGCAAACGCGGCCGCACGCCAATCCGGTTTTGCGGCACCATCCCCGTTACTTGGGTCGCGATAAGCAAGAAATTACGGTGACGAAGCGCTGATAGCGCATGCTCACGCGCGCCCTCGTCGATACCATTGCTCCCGGCGTTTGCCCCAATATCGGGTTCGAGACTGCTCCCTTCGTAACCACAGCACTTGCAAACAAGGTGCCACGACCGAATGCCCGTAGCTAACACGTTTCCACATGCCGGACACGTCTCGCGCTTCATGCGCGACCTCCCATCGCCACGATTACAACCCCGACTGCAATCACGAAGCTTCCGATAATGACAGGCAAAGTCAGGGCTTCCTTCAGAAAGATCCATGACAGCAGCGGCACCACTACGAATCCAAGCCCATAGAATGGGAACGCAAGCGTCAGAGGCACCCGCGAGAGGACAATTAACCAGCAAGCCGTCGCGGTCATATACAGTAGAAGGGCGGAAAGCAACGGAAGCGACAGCAATGTAACAGGACGAGAGAAGTCGAGGGTGCGTGATGCATACTTGAACAACACTTGACCAGCCGCCAGCATCCCAACCACGGCGAGGGTTGCACACACCATAGTTGCGCTGAGATTCCCACCGTCGCGATACGTCATGATCTGCCACCTATCCCAGTTAATTTCTAGCAATACCAGCGCATTTCGTTCCGATGCAACACCGATAATGTTTCATAAACCATAAACACCAAAACCTCGTACACTACTCCATCAAGCCACCCCACTTCAACTCGACTAAGGGGGATGTCCTGGTCGCAAAAACTGACCGCCACCTCAAATGTGCTAGTAAAAATGAAGTTGGGGTGAACTAATCCGCTCGTCTTGACGAGTCACCACAGAGTTCGAACACACGTTTGCTGTTACGTTGTCGAAACCCATGTGTACCGCTCCAGAAATCCGTGTAGTGCTTCCCAATAGCCGCGATCATCCGCGCATTCGGGGTTATCGCCAGAACTCCAACGCTGCTCGAACCCGCCCAGACAGGTCACGTTGCGCGGTCAGGTCGTTACGTAGACTGGCGCGGGCTGACAGTACATATAACCCCATGTCCACGGAGGGGCCGGGTTGGACGTTGACAGTCAGCTGGGTAACCCTATGGCGCACGGCGACATTCCAGGCAGAACGCGCACGGCCATCAGGTAAGCATGGTACCCACGCGTAGTGCTGATGGCGGCGGCCGCCGGCGTCGAGGAGATTCCACCCCACTACAACATGTCCGTTTGCGACACGCTGCGGGTTGCACCCAAACTCGAGTTCACCATTCATCAAGGTCTGCCGCAGCGGCGCAGCAGATGTATCGAAAGACACAATGAACCCGTGATTGACCTCTGATTTTACCGAGCCAAGATGCCCATCATCCAGTCGCCATAGATTTAATCCACTTATACCATTGTGCGCGTCGGTGGTGTACACCAACGTACCGTTACTATCATCTATCGCCTTTTGTATCCCACTCGTCACGTGATCACTAGTCGTCATCACGAGATTTGCCCCGGTTAAGCCAAATATTTGCATCCAAGCGGATGGGTTATCGCTATTACGTGCCTGGTTTAAAAGCGCAAGAAGTTTTGGGTCATACCAGCTATCTACAAATGCGCGACCATCAAACTCTGCGGCGAACGGCTGTGTATGATCCAACATCAATAGTCGTGCCTCGCTCCCATAGCGAGCCCGAACGACTTGAGCAGCGAGACGGGTCGGTGCGAATTGAGCGAGCACAGCGTCATTCCCTTGCGTTAGTAGAGTCTGCAGCGCGCCGCTCCTAAACTGCCACCATACATTTGTAATGAAGGCCAGTGTGACCAGTGGGAGTGCCCACAAAAACACGGTTCGGGCCTTTTCATGCCCTGCGTCCACAGATGTTGCGGGCAAGCCGCACAGCATCGCGGGTATCAATAACGCAATACCTGGTGTCGCGTAACGCAGGTACTGGATGATTGTCAGCGGCAGCAAAAACGACGCTGCCCCCGCAAGTGCAAGTGCGCGCGATCGCGGCCTAAGCAACGCAACAGCGAAACAACCGCTCAAGCCGATCATTGCCAGAGGTACGGCACCATTGCCATTATCGGCGTGAGTCGAAGAGTGAAATACCGCGCGCCAAACTATTTTCCAGCCGAACCCGCTAAGCCATCGCTTGTCGAAGAAGCCTGTCGAGCTATAATAAGAGGAATCAAAAATTTTGTTGAAAAGTGGAAGCACCGGATTACCGGTCAACAAGTACGCGTATGCGTAACTTGACCCGACAACTAAGACCGCAAGCAGGAGTGCGAATGGGGCCGCCTTCCAACTTAGTCGCCCGCGCCATTGCCAAAGACACCAAGCGGCCAATGGCAGTGCAAACCACAAGTTGCTGACCTTGATCGCAAACAATAAACCAAACAGTGTTGCGGCTATCAGTAGCCACCTCGGCTCGGACGTCCGCGATTGTTGGATCAACAGCGCCAAGCCAAGCATCACCGCAGTCGTGGATCCTTCGGTCTGCATCGATGCCAGCGTCAAAACGACTACGGGGGCCGAAGCGAGCAGGGCAAGTGCGAGCCAACGAGTACTTGGCTTGAGTTCTAACTGCTCGCACAGGCGCCACAACATGACACCGGATAGCGCGAACCACAACGTATCCACTAGCCCCCGCGACTCCGCCCCCGCGATCACCCATGCAATGCCTTGCAAGACGTCGGATGCCCAAGCGGTCACCGCCCAGACGTTGGAGCCGACGTTCATTTGGTAGTAACCCAGATGAGCGAGTTGAGACGGTAATGCTAGATGGGCCGCTAGGTCATCGTATTGCATCGTAGGCAGCCACGCGCATGTCGACGCCACTCCTACGCAGACCATTGCAACACCAGCCGCAATGGGTGCGTCAGCGACGGCCGAAGACCATGCCGGTGGTGCCGAGCGAAGCATCGCAACAATATCCGAACTGCGCCATGCGACCAACCCAATCGAAGCCACGACGTAGATTGCACGCAAGTATCCAGTGTCGAACGGCAGTGTCCAGCCGACCACGCCAACCATCAGCCCCATACCAACCAGTACAGAAAGCGCGATGCGCCCCCGCGCGTCGGCTGGAACTAAACAGCTCCCAATTGCCATGGCCGTTGTGACGATCAGCAACACCGCCAAGCTTGAAGCGAGGCCACCGAAGAACGCAAGTGCGAACATCCAGATCGCAAGCATGGCGGTCGCGAAACGGCAGCGTGCAAGTTTGCTCATCGCACCCGCTGCTACAACGGACACCACGGCGAGCACGCCCAAGAGCAGTGTCGGCCCGAGCGGGATGCTACGCCAAAGCCGAGTTGCTGCGAACCCAATCGCAAGCAGCACAAAGCCGGCCCAAAACAGGAAGATCGCCACCCTGTGATCGGCACCTGTACGAAGCTCGTTGAAGGCGTCCGCGATGGCGCCACGACACCCCATTACCCGCAGGGTGTCGCTGTCACGATGCGCTGAGCGAGGACGCGTCCACTGACATCATCCAGCAATTCAAACTTGGTATTGGCAATCACCCAGTTGTCCGTCTTGGCTGAACCCGTGTAGCCACTTTCGGCAAACAAACCAGGTACCGTTTGCCCAGGCCCGGACACCATGACTTTTACTTTGGGGGAGGAGGAATGCCAACTTACCGTAGCTACAATCGGCTGGTTCGGCTTGCAACCGTCAACGGTTGCAGGCTGCACGGTCAGTGTTGCGCTGGCGCTGGCGACACTGGTGTTAGAAGCGTCCGGCTGTGAGGAAATGTTTCCGCTCGATACGGCATCAGATTGCTGTTGACCCTGCCCACATGCGACCAGCGACGCAGTGAGAACCACTGCCACCACACCTAAACCCACCGACTTGATTGACATCTCAGACACCTCTCTTGAAAACCAACGTTTGTAAGGCTGCGTAACGCGTTGATGCGCCCAACTTTGAAGACGGTCTCTCACCTATACAGGCCGTGACGTAGCTTCTGCTTCCTTGGTAGCTGTTTCGAATTCCTCGATCTTGCTACCAAGCAGGCGCTCACTGCACCGGATCATCTCCGCCATCGCTCCGTTCTGGATACCCCAAAGCGTTGAGTGCAGTTGTTGCTTGTGACCCACAAGGAATGGGTAGCAAGCAAGCACTGAGAGACGCGTGCGTTCAAGATAGCGGTCGATGGTGTTTTTTACCACATCGCGATCCCTGTCGTCCCACAGGGACACCCGGTTAAACACGTTGCGATGGTATACGTTGAACACCATGCTTATCAGCCTGTTGGTGAGCACGAACTTGCGGTTGCGCAAATCCCGAATCTTCAGGATTTTGGCATCCGCATGCAGGTCGCCCAGCAGCCCCGAGAATACATCCCAGCGCTCGTGGGACCCCACCAGTTCGGCTTGGATTTCGGCAAAGTCCTCGGCAAACCCGGCGTGGAACTCGACATCATCCTCACAGATGGTGATCTGCGGCAAGCGCTGCTTGCGTGCCAGCATGATCATCAGTTTGTAGCTCATGCCGCACCCTACCCAGCCTTGGTAATGCCGCAAGCCCGGGAACACCGCGAACCCATAGTGGTTGTCCTTGTCGAAGCTTCGCCTTCGACCGAACCACTCGGGCAGGTTCAGGCACAACTTGTCGCCGTCAAGGGGCAGCTTGCTGCCCGCCAGCTCCCAGAAACGATGGAAGGTTATGATGTCCCAAGCCAGCAGGAACCTATAGAAGAAGTACTCGAAACGATTGGATTGCTGCGCAACCGCTTCGCGGTTGGCCTTGAGTCGGGCTACCCGGGTAGATTCATTGGCGAGCCAGTATTGCACACGCTCGACCATTCCGTCGACGTCATTCAAATCGACGAAATCCACCAACGATTCCAGATCGCAGTTTTCCGCCATGTTCACGGCACGCTCGGAAACCACCAGCTTGCCGAGCGATACGCATTCCCACAGGCGCGTGGTTTCCAGCAACGCGCCCTCGTAATAATGAATGTTGACGATCAGCTTGGCCTTGGCCAATTCCGCATGCAGGGCACCTCCGAAAAGGTTGTTGATTACCTTGACCTTGCACACCTTACCCAGCGCATCGAGGAACGCCTGCCGCCGGTCATTCTTGTCATCGCCATAGAACATCACGTCGTATTCATCGTCTTGCTCATCCCCCGGGGCGGCGTAGTTCGGGAGATAGCCAAGCGGCAGGTAGAAAAACTGTTTGCGTTGCAGCCCCTTTTCAACCAACGCTTCGACATTGGCAACGGAATAATCCAGGATCGCGAATGAGTTCTCCAGCATGCGCATGTAGGCGTCGGTGAACCAGCGCGTGCTGACCGATTGTTCCATCTGGAACGCCACGTACAGGCCGGGCAACTGCTCGAACATCTGCGGGCAGATCACGAAGTGCGGCAGGTCTTCATACCCAACTTCGGGGCGCGCGTGGATGATGCTCGTCTCTACACCGATTTTTTTGAGCGCATGCTGGATGGAATGCGCGACGAAACCACAGTGCGGCGTGGTCAGGATCACCGCTCGTCGTCCCAAGCCCGGGCGCAGATCGAAAACGGGCGTCGGAATGGGCGCATGCGGGCGCGGGCCGCCCCTGCGCAGATAGGCGAACGTGTGCTGAACGGTGGCACGTGGCCCGAGCATGCGCGCGAGCATGAGGTAGCGGGCGCGTCGTTCCGGATCGCCGAACGTCGCACGCAACGTATGGCCGACATGCCTTAGCTTTCGGATCGGCCGTAACAGTGCTGCCGCGACTCGATTGCGCACGAATGCCGACCCAAGACGCCGCACATCGCGCAGTGGTTTCGTAATACGCCAAGAGGCCGTCGCCTGGATGGCGGTGATGGCAAGGTCGCGCGCGGTGATCTCGCGTGCCTGCGCGGCCAGTTGGGCGCGCACCGCCACTCCTTCTTGCTCGATCTCGACCAGACGCGCTCCCGTTTGATACAACAGATCTGTTAGCACCTGAATCTGGCCGCTATTGCGTTTCGCGACCTCCATCCACTCGCTGGTTTTTGCATCGTTGGCCGCGACCACCGTCATCAGGGTCGAAACCTTGTCAAACAGCCCCTGCATCCGTTTTTCCCCTTGACGAATCAGCGCATCGCGACGCGCTATTTCCGCATCCTTTCTGCTAAGCAGTTCGTCGCGTCGCTGAATTTCCGCATCCTTGGCTTGCAATAACCCGTCGCGCCGCTCGATCTCCGCATCCTTGTCGCGGATAATTTGATCGCGGTTCTGAATCTGGATGTCTTTGCCGTGCACCGTCTCCAAAAGGCCATGGATGCGGCGCGCGCTGTCACGCGACTGCTCGTCGCGATCGCGCGTGACGGCATCGAACTGACCCATCAGGTGCTCACGGATTCGCTCAACTCCGGCGAGTTTTAGTTTTGTCTGTTCGAAATCCCCTGCAAACCTCGCGCTCGCATGTGAAGCGATCTTAGCGAGTGTAGCTAAAGCATCGACCCCGCGGACGGATTTGAGGCCGTATATCTCGTTGACCGGCAGCCTAACTCGCCCGAGTTCCTCCCACGTTGTCGCGTCTAGAGCAACTACTGTAGCACCCGGCAACGCTTCGGTACCAACGTTTCGGGATTTGCTCAGTCCAACGTAAAGCACCTTGCCTTGGCGCGCAAGACCGCGGGTGTAGCCGTCCAAACGTAGCCGCCGCAACAGCTTTCCCCCCGAGTCGTAGGCGTGAACCTCGAAAGCACCAGAATTGGCAAGTAGCAAATGATTGCCGTCCGGCGTCAGGCTGTGCGGCTGGCATAACCCGGTAATCCGACGATTGCCAGTTTCGAGATCTTGTACGAAACCCACTTCAAGTGGCGGATCCTTGTAAGCCCGGTGGCCTGTACGATCGGCAAAGGCCGAAAATACGATACGTTCGTTCCAGCGCGTGATGCTGTTGACGTGCCACGCATCGATCTCACCTGGAAACGTCCAGCGATGTTGCTCCTCGCCGTTGAAATCCAGTTGAACAATCTCATTGCCACGCGTGCTGACAACGTAACAGGAGTCGTCATCGAAAAAAGCATCGTGCAGGTCGTCTATGTTCGCCTGCTTGCCTGCAAATTCACGCGCAGAAGCATGGAACAGCACGAGACTTGCCGGCTGAATCGCGCGCACGATTCGTTCCCCACGCACGTCGAAACCGGTGGTATCGAAACCATCCAACTTGTGCGGTGTGCCCTTGTGCAGCAAAAACATGCCGCCACCGTTGGGACAGGACACGATCAAACCGTCGAACAAGTCAGCCATGGAACTGAACGCACGATTCACAATTGAAGTCGACCAGTTCGGTTGAAGCGTTTTCGGTGATGGGCAGGACGCGAAAGGCGATCGCATCCGAAATGCGATGCAACAATGTTTCCGGCTGGCCCAGCTCTTCCATACCGAAGACACCGGCGTTCATGAAATAGGTTCCCGGATTCAACATGCAATCGAAACGGAAATTGACATCGGCGGTCCACCCCTCACCATCGACATGCTTGCCGTCGAGCAATCGCCCTTCAGACATCGTGCCACAAATGGGGAGCCCCGTAATGCTTTTGATCAACATGCCGAACCTAACATAGTAAAGCTGTCTGGAAAACCTGACGTCGAACCGGTAGAGATACCGTCGTCCACGAACCAATCCATTGACTTGCCTACCGTCGAGCGTCAGCACCGCGGGAGATTGGATTTCCGCTCCCCGGGAGACAAAGTTGATCGTGCTAGTTGGCACCATTCCGGGATCGAAAATCTCGCGTTCCCGTCCGGGCTCATCCTCGCCATGCCGTGCCACCTTGGCCGCAACGATCGCACCACCGTCGGTAGCTTCCGGACGCGACTCATCACACCTGATTTCCTCGCGTATCTTCGCCGCCTCGCCAGCCGGCGCATACAAAAGCTTGTGATAAAAACTCACGACGCGTTTGGGTTGATCCACAGCCAACAATTCGCCTGAATCGATAAGGAGCGCGCGATCACAGAGGTCAATGACGGTTCCGGCAGAGTGTGAAACGAAGAGGATCGTTGCACCGTTGTCACGTATGGTCTCGATGCGCGCGAAGCACTTGCGTTGAAAAAGTTCATCACCAACCGACAACGCCTCGTCGATGACCAGAATCTCTGGATCGACGTTGATTGCAACTGAAAACGCCAAGCGAACCTGCATGCCGCTGGAATAGGTCTTGACTGGCTGTTCGATGAACTCGCCGATGTCGGCGAAAGTTGCGATGGCGTCGAAGCGATTGTCGATCTCTGCCCGGCTCAGTCCCAACACGGCGGCGTTCAGGTACACATTTTCGCGCCCGGTGAATTCGGGGTTGAACCCCGAACCCAATTCCAGCAGCGCAGCCACACGACCGTGCACATTTACCGTGCCCACGGTCGGTGTCAACGTACCGCAGATCAGCTGCAGCAACGTCGACTTGCCGGATCCGTTGCGGCCAACGATGCCGACTGTCTCACCCTTGTGCACGCCGAAACCGACATTCCGCAGCGCCCAGAATTCGTGGAAATAAACGCGCGCCTCCCGGCGCACGGCACGTTGCACGCGCGGCAGAATCATCTGCCTCAGGCGATCGGCAGGCTGCGAGTAGATCTCGTAACGCTTGGACAACCCATTCACCCGAATGCTGAGTTCGTCAGATGACATCGGCGAAGCCCTTGCGCGTACGCTGGAACCAGGCGAATGCCGCCCACGCGAACAGACCGGAGACGATCAGGTACATCCCCAAATGGTCCCAGCACGGCGGCTCGCCCAGGAACAGCACCTTCTGAGACGCCATCGCAATGACGGTCAAGGGGTTCAGGTACAAAAGGATCCGGTACTTGTCGGGGATCATGGACATCGGGTACAGGATCGGCGCGAGGAACATCATCGCGGTGGTGACGATGGCAATGACCTGTTTAAGGTCGCGCAGGAATACGCCGAGCGATGCCAGCAGCCAGATCGTGCCGGCCACGAACGGCAGGAATACCGCGATCACGATGGGAAACAACACCACAGTCCACGGAATGTGGTGGGTGGCGATCAGTTCGATGACCAGCAGCGCAATCGTGGAGATCAGGAGGTGAAACAGCGCGGCGCCCAGCACACTCCATGACAGCGATTCGAGCGGAAACACCACTTTCTTGACGAAATTGGTGTTGTCCACGATCAAAGTCGATGCACGGCTGGCGCACTCGGTGAACATGGTGCTGATATTCAGCCCGGCAAACAGGATAAGAGCGAAAGCAATGTGCCCGGTCACGTGCGTATCCCAGCGCGCCTTGAAGATCACGCCGAACACGAAGGTGTAGATGGCCAGCATCAACAACGGATTGAAGAACGACCAGAACAAGCCCATGAACGAGCCCCGATAGCGGCTCGCCACATCGCGCTTGGCCATCTGCACGATCAACGCGAAATGACGCTTCAGCGAGATGTAGGGTGACAGCGGGTCGAGAAGGCGATAAGCGGATGTCGTCATGATGGGTGTGGCTCCGTGCCGCGCGGCGCAGGCTGAAAGGTGCCGGATTATCGTGGGGCCTGACTGACTGGCGATTGTACCGGCCTGCCGCACACCCTACGCCAGCGCACGTTCCAGCTCGTTACGCAGATCGCGCATGTCCTCGACCCCCACCGACAGCCGGATCAACCCGTCGCTGATGCCGAGCCGCTTGCGGTTGGCGGGCGGCACCGAGGCGTGGGTCATGATGGCCGGGTGCTCGATGAGGCTTTCGACGCCGCCCAGCGATTCGGCCAGCGCGAACAGGTGGCAGCGTTCAAGCATCCGGCGTGCTTTTTTCAGGCCGCCCTTCACCTCGATCGTGACGATGCCGCCACCGCCGTGCATCTGGCGGCGCGCCAGCGCATGCTGCGGGTGCGATTTCAGGCCGGGGTAGATCACG
>Ga0134126_10007399_pt1 | contig 13794 bp, 6 predicted proteins | sample KB31752_FD_96881 | JGI IMG/M metagenome (GOLD analysis project Ga0134126, IMG submission 96881) | Terrestrial soil microbial communities with excess Nitrogen fertilizer from Kellogg Biological Station, Michigan, USA - KB3-175-2 | ecosystem: Environmental > Terrestrial > Soil > Unclassified ...
ATATGTTTTGGACTTTAGAACTTGCCTCACACCTGGAAGAAGCACCATGGCCTGCTACAAAAGATGAATTAATTGACTATGCTATTCGTAGTGGAGCGCCGATAGAGGTAGTAGAAAACTTACAGGAACTGGAAGATGAAGGTGGTGATATTTACGAAAGCCTTGAAGACATCTGGCCCGATTATCCCAGCCAGGAAGATTTCTTCTTTAATGAAGACGAATATTGATGATTGTTGAGCAAGTTCAGATTGTTTAGAAAACGATTTGAAAATATTATAAAAAGCCACTCAGAGAATTGAGTGGCTTTTTTTATTCCTAAACATGGAAAGTCTTTTGAGTTTGTTATTTCTAAAAAAATAAACCGGCAATCCAACAATTTAACAATAGTGCAATTTAAAAATGGAATAATTCAATAATTTACTTCTCCATTTGTTCTATCACACTATGTGTAACGCCTGTAGATGAAAATCCGCCATCATGGAAAAGATTTTGCATCGTAACATATTTCGTGAGATCACTAAACAATGTAACAATATAATTAGCGCAATCTTCTCCTGTCGCATTTCCGAGCGGACTCATCTTTTCAGCATAATCTATAAATCCGTCAAATCCTTTTACGCCACTTCCGGCTGTAGTCCTGGTAGGCGATTGCGAAATAGTATTGACTCTCACTTTATTTTTTAATGCGTAATGATAACCGAAACTACGGGCGATGCTTTCCAGTAAAGCTTTGGCATCAGCCATTTCGCTATAATCCGGAAATACGCGTTGCGCCGCTATGTAAGTGAGCGCTATCACACTTCCCCATTCATTGAGCGCATCCAGTTTGTAAGCTGTAGCCAGCAGACGATGTAAACTTGTGGCAGAAATATCCAATGTTTTTTGATTGAAACCATAATCGATTTCGGTATAAGGTTTGCTTTTCCTCATGTTAATACTCATCCCTACCGAATGCAAAATAAAATCGAAACTGCCGCCAAAATGTTCTTTGGCTTTAGTTATCAGGTTCAGCATATCATCGTTGCTGGTTACATCACAGGGAACGATAGGCGCATTTATTTTTTCCGCAAGCTTGTTGATTTCTCCCATACGCATGGCTATCGGCGCATTAGTCAGTAATATTTCTGCGCCTTCTTCGTGGCATTTCAATGCGGTAATCCAGGCAATGGATCTTTCATCAAGCGCTCCAAAAATAATTCCCTTTTTTCCTTTCAGTAAACTGTATGACATAGATTTCTAATTTTTGACAAATTAAGGATTTTAAATTGTTCTATTGTTAAATTGTTCTATTGCTAAATTGTTGATTCATCAAATCCACATACAGCAAACGAACAAATAACCAGGAATCTCATTTAATTTTTATTGTTGAATTGTTCCATTTTTAAATTGTTGAAAACAAAAGTTTGTCTCAGTAAACAGACAAATAACACAGATTTTCAATTAACTAATTAACCGATAATACCAATTGACCATTTAACCATTATCAGCTAGTTCTCCATCATTTCTTTCGCGTTCTCAAAAGCCGCAGCAGTGGGCTCTTTTCCGCTCAACATGGTGGCGATAGCTGTAACTCTTTCATCCTTGTTTAATATTTTGATAGACGTGATAATTTTATCGGCTTTGATTTCCTTATAAACATAAAAATGAGTGTCGGCTTTTGCAGCTATTTGCGGCTGATGAGTAATGGAAATTACCTGGTGTTCTGCAGAAAGCTCTTTTAAAATAACACCAACCTGCTTTGCCGCTTCGCCGCTAATTCCTGAGTCTATCTCGTCAAAAATTAAAGTAGGTAACTGCACGCTGCGGGCAACTAAAGATTTTATACTGAGCATCAAACGACTCAATTCGCCGCCACTGGCTACTTTGCGTAAAGGTTCGTATTGTTTGTTGGCTGAAGATAAATTGGCGTTGAATAAAAAGTCAATTGTATTGATTCCAAATAAATTCAATGCTTCGGCCTCTTTAATCTCCAGTTTAATTTTTGCGTTCGGCATCCCTACCTGTTTCAAAAGTTTGTTTACTTTTTCTTCAAACGGTTTTATTTCTTTTATTCGCTTTTCAGAAATAGCCCTGGCAAATTTTAAAGAATCAAATTGGTATTCTCTCGATTTCTTTTCTTTATCGTCGATCGCTGTGGTCAGGTCTGTTACTTTTTGTAATTCATTTTCCAGGTTGTTCTTAATTTCAATTAATTGGGAAGTTTCCTGCACGCCATGCTTTTTTAATAGCCCGTAACCCACAGCCATACGTTCATTCAGCACATTTATCCGTTCTTCATCATAATTTATTTTTTGATTGAAATTGTCAACTTCTGAAGAAATATCCTCCAACTCAATTTGCACAGAATTCAATCTTTCATTCAACGTTGCTATTTCAGGATATACATTTTTTACAGTTTGTAGTTTGTGGTTAATGGATTTTATTTGCTGCACAATGGGTTGCTCGCTTTCCTCAAGTTGAAAATAAATGTCTGTGAGAGCAGCTTTAATATTTTCAGCGTTGCTCATCAATTTTATTTCTGCATCAATGCTTTCAAGTTCATTTTCTTTGAAATCAGCTTCTTCCAGTTCATCGTATAAAAACTGGTTGTAGTCAAGTTCTTTATTTGCATCTGCCTGCGCCGACCTTAGTTGTTCCAGTTCCTGCAAAGCGATCCGGTATTTTTTAAATATTACCTGGTATTGCTCCAGCAATTTTCCGTTCCCCGCAAGCGCGTCTATCACCTCGCGCTGAAAATCGTTACTGTTCAATTCAAGGGTATCAAATTGCTGGTGCAGGTCAACAATTAATAAAGACAATTGTTTTAATTGTGAAAGTGTAACAGGAGTATCGTTTATAAAAGCGCGGGATTTTCCATTTGCCGATATTTCACGGCGGATAAGCATTTCGGAATCGAAATCCAATTCGTTATTCAGCAAAAATTCTTTTACCGCGGGATGGCTGGTTTTAAAAATTCCTTCAATAAAACATTTTTTCTCTTTATCAAGCAGGGCAGAAGTATCGGCTCTTTCTCCCAATATCAGGCTTAAGGCACCCATCAAAATACTTTTCCCCGCGCCGGTTTCACCGGTTATTATATTAAGATGATTGGAAAAATTGATATCTATTGAATCAATAATCGCGTAATTATGTATATGTAATTGCTGAAGCATAAAAAAGGCAAATTACAATATTTATTGAATCAATTCAGACACGGATTTGAGTTATGCCAAATGTATTTTAGGTTTTGCGTGAATGCCGATATAACAGCTTCATAATAAAATAAAACTTAAGAGAAATTCTGGCAAAGAACGTATAAAGTTCTCATCGCATAAAGTACATTTTCCCGTATCCTTTTGTGAAATATTTATCTGTATCGTCACCTTTATCGGTGAACTTATCCATCGATTTACCATTCAAATTGGTAAGCACCCGGTACAGGTAAACACCATTGGCTACTTTTTGCCCATACATATCAGTGCCATCCCATTTGAAATCGGTAATGTTTCTTCCGACATGCAGAGGCCCTAATTCGTTCTGGGTTATTTCCCTTATTATTTTTCCGGTGATGGTCAATATCTGGATGCGCATATTCTGCGGAATCTCGGATCCGGTAATCGTAAATACAAACGCAGTAGATGTGGTAAAGGGATTCGGATAATTCAATAAATTCGAAATCATCGGTTTACTGATTACCCTGAAACCAACACGGTAAGAAAGGTTTCCTGCGGGATTTCCGGAAGCATCTTTTCCTGAAACAATCAATTGATAATCGTCATCATCCCCGGTAAAAGCGGGCGAAAGATCTATAGTAGCAGTATTTTCGCCGGAAGCTAAATTAGCCGGGGTAAATTTCATCGTGTCATTATCAAAATGGTAAGTTCTTAAAGATCCATCAGGATATTGTATTTGCACATTTAATAAGGAGGTATCATTTAATGCCCTCGACTTACTTTCATCTTTTAGTTTCACAATAATGTGTGGCCTTGCCGAAACGATATCATCATTCAAAATATGAACTCCATCAAAAGTAACATCCAATAATGGATTGTACTTATCCGTACGCACGTAAAAATTGGTATATAAGAAATTATTAAAAAGGTATTGCTCCGGCTGATCATTGTCGGGATTGAAATTTACGAAAATGGTATTCAGTCCCGGATAATTTTTGGTATCAATATCATATCTAATGGAAATTGTGTCCCCGCTTACCAAAGGTTTTTGCCGGGGAATAGGAATAATATGAGCCACATTATTATTGTCCGTAATAACCAATTTAACTTTTAGACTGTCAAAAGCATGAATGCTGATATTTTTAAATGAAATGCCAAAATGCAATATATCACCTTGATCCAGTGTGTCTTTTGAAGTGAAAAATATGTTTGGCGAAAGCGCTCCTTCCGGCGGTGTTACATAATTTAATCGCCAGTAAGTAAGTTGATACGGCGTAAGAGTGATGCTGTCTGCGTTGCGCATCTTCAATTGGATGTAAGGATATTTAGAAGCGCTAACAGATGAAATATCTACATCCTGCTGAGATTTATTTACATTATAAAGTATCGTACTGTTTCCGGCAGTATCCAGCCCTATAATTTGTACAGTAGGGTTGTCAGTTGAGTTGGTCTCAAGGCTGGTTCCTCTCCAATGCATTTCTTTCCAGGATACCGCAGGCCCAAATTTTGGCGAGGTAATGTAGCCAACAGTATCCGGAGTCATAAAATTTTTCTTTAGATCTACCTGGTCTGTAGTTCCCTTGGTAAATTCAAAAACTGAATTGAAATCAGGATTGTTTTTCTGATAAATAAAACTAAATGCACGGGCGCGATAGAAAGAATCGATTAGTACGAAGCCCTGGTTCTTTAAGCTATTATATAATGAATTCCCATGTCCAAATGCAGCCGTATCCGACTCCCAGGTATTGGCATAGACGTTTTGAGAATCAACAGGGCCCGAAATATTCCGAACCATTACAATATAATTGTCAGGTATGGAATCCATGAAGCGCATTGCGGCCTGCCTGTCTTTTTGCGTGGTAGTATTGAATGCAAAATTGGCCGACCTGTCAGCCGCGCAAGCCGGGTAACTACCGCTCAAGCCCGGATTTTTATTGAACCATGGATTTAATGTAACAGGATCCACCACATTGAAAATAAGATTATTGGCAGGATTACAAATACCTTTCGAGAAATCATAGTTGTTAATACCGGCATAGCAATCTGATGCCGTAGCGCCACCAGTAGGAAAAACAGTGTTTCTTAATTCAAAATAATTTATCACACTTGAAAACTTCCAGAGCCTGGAGGCACTATCCAGTTTAATATTCTGAGTATCAGAAGCCAATTGCTGATAATAGTGAGATTGATTAACACCTTCGGAGCTGTTTTTTAAATAGATAAAAGAAGCGCCGTTCCAGTGATAATCTGAAGCTAAATTAGAGGCTGGTTTTTGAGCTACCCTCCAGTAGTAAACCGTATTATCAGTATAGCTAAATCCCGGATCAAATTCTATGACACCACCCAGTTGGTTCACAGTCTTCGATATTTTCAATGATGAGTTAAATAATGCAGTAGTGTCAATCTCCATCACGTAATTATTTGTGGTGGTGGTTGGATTGGAAGTGGAGGCATATAATTTTTGATTCGCAATATTGATAATCGCGTAGTCTTCCGGGTAGGCGGGGCTTACTTCATCTTCGTAAATATAAAATTGCTTCGTAATACTATTATTGCTCTCTGACATCTCGTTTACTTCATTGTCAGCATCTATGGTTACGGTAATTTGATTTAACCCCTTGTCACGTGTGGAAATGATTGGGATATTCATAGATATTGAATCAGAATAATAAGGCGCTGCAATTCTTTTTCTCATGAGAATAGCTGTACTTCCGTTAGGATAAGTTCTCTTTACTTCAAAGGTGATGGAATCGTTAATGGCCCTCCCAATGTTATAGGTAATTGCTTTCAGGGAAAAAGTATTGGCCGACACAGAAATATACTGTGGATTTATCAAAACATTTTGATCTTCCATCACATAATCGGGCTTAGGTTGCGGATTTACAACAAGTGCGGGATCTCCATGAAAAGCCAATTCTTCAAGATGCATTCTTGTAAAAAAATCTAAGGAAGGATTCGCGCCATCTAAATTTTTTATAGTGTTTTGCATATCATTGCCGACAGAACCTCCATAATTAACATCAGCTATCTGGTGATTCATTTGAAGATTATAATTGTTGAGGAACGGGCCAATACCATAATGGGTATCCGCGAGAAAACCAATACTTCCCCTTTCTTTGGCAAGAACGTAATTTTCTGATATAGACAAATTATTTTGAATAATACGAAGCGTATCATAAATATAATTATTCCCCGCTGTACAACCACTTACTATAAAAAAAGGATATTTTCCCGCATTATTATAATCGGTAGGATCACTTAAATTGAAGGCCAGGGTTGTGGCTGATGAATGGCCGAAATAACTCAGGATGCCAACGCCACTATTCATCAACTGTGTAATACGAATTCCCGAAACCAACTGAACTGCTGCGCTGGATTCTTTTGAAAAGCCTTCCACATTTCCACCAAAAAGGGTATCCTGAAGTATGTCCTTATATAAACTCTCATAATAGCCGAATTGAGCGTTGTCTGAGCTGTCAGCGCCACCAACGATGCTCACTACTTTTTTCATCCACAATTTATTGTCAAGCGTTTGGATGGTAGAGGTTTGGGTTTGTTCGTATTCTTGTATTTTTTGGAGGTAATTACCGACTTCATCGCCTGAAATAGCGGAAAGCCGCCCGATTGGTATGCTGGGAATTATGCTTCCGTACGGAGATGACAACAATACATCAGATGCCGGGTAGCCAAATGTCGGTACAAGATTCAACCTGTCAGCATAAATGCTGGATTGATTGATTGCATATTGATCATATTCAATTCCTTTCCCGATCAAAAAAACATATTTGGGCTTTATCGAAAAAGTGGCTGAAGCGTATTGTATGAAGTCTTTGATGGAAGCGGGATGCTTTTTTATTCCGTAAGCAAACTGATCTACCAGTTCATTAATGTCTATGATTTTGGTATTATAGCCACCACCCGCAGCGGAACTTCTGTATTTGCTGTACAAGTCCACATTGTTATCGCCATTAGCGCTTGTATAAAGCAGAGGATTGCTGATGATAAGATAATTTCCCTGGTTGGCTGCGAGGCCATAATTCACAAAATTTCTTTTCTGAAAAGAAGCAACATTTCTAACTATAGAAGATGCTTCACTTGACAATTGAAATTTTCTTAACGTAACAGCCGAGGCAGGCAATGCAAATTTTACCTGTCCGGGCGTACTGATATCTCCCATGTATCTCTTATTGGAAGTAATATCAAATAAAACCGGAGCAGTATTTCCATAATTAAAATTATTAATCACCAGGTAATTGCCAACATTGGACGCAGGCAATTGAAAATAAAAATCAGTTTGATTATTAAAATTGAAAGTACTCGGATAAGTAATTTCGGCAAAAGCTACTACGAACCTATCTGTAGTTACGGCAGAATTGTTTTCAAAGTTAATCTGCAAATTACTTAAATCCAGGAAAGCGCTGATCGGAATATTGTCAATTTCTTTTTTTAGATAAGAGAAAAGATCCATCGATTCAGTATCCACTACAGTATTGTAAATGCTTACTTTAATATTTCTATAATTGATAGCGTTGCCTGCCGCGCCAAATTTCAGCGTTGCAGCCGGTCCGTTTCTATAAAGATTGATATTAGTTAAATTTATTGAATACGGACGGCCAGGGATAACGTCCTGGGAAGTCCAGCCTTCCCCTATATCATAAGAAGATGAATAAACATAAGTTCCGGGATTTAAAAAATATCCCGGATTTAGTTTATCGTTAAGGTAGCTGCCCCTTACATTCATAAAATAAGGCTCTGGCGTAAGCGTATTACCTGCAACATTATTGGTATCATCATTGTATCTCAAATTGCTTCCCGAAGGATTTACCGTCAGAAAGAAGGCAGCGGTATCAGTCTCCAAACTGTAATGATCCGAAAGTTGATAATCCGCTACTCTGTATAATTTGGTATCAGGTTTTCCATCATTCATTTGTCCCCAAAACTCGATATACCCGTTTGAAGGCAATGGCCCCGTTGGAACGCTGGTGTACAAAGTAACCTGCTGTCCGTTTCTCCAAAGCTGGAATTGCTCCGCAGGCGTATTTTCTAATCCGAGACTGGTCAGTGTGGCCTGGGTAATATGATAAAGTCCGTTATTAGCGACTTTAAACTTATAATAGGTTTTGCTGTAATCAATCCAGCTATTGGAATAAGTCTGGCTGTACCCTACTGCAGTGATAAAAATAAAAAATATGGCGATTAATTTCTTCATGCTAATACGTTGATGCTATTTTTTTACCTTTTTTATCAAATCAATTTTTAATGAAAAGACATTCGTGTATAAAGGGTTTGACTGATTGGCAAGATTGGTAAAGGCGTAATCAATACTAACATTATTTATTTTAAAACCTGCGCCAAGGCTGGGTTGATAAATCCATACTTTTTTTTGATTGGTGGTATCGCCGTCTGCCAATGCCTGTTGAAAATTAGAGATTCCCGCCCGCACAAAAAAAACATTTTTGATAGAAGCTTCTATTCCCGCATGCGGATCGATGCTCAACGTCCTGGTGCCAATAACTGTATTTCTTTCACCGTCAAAAGTAAAGTCAAAATCTGCTTCGGCTAAAAGATTGATGGATGAACCCAACCTGAAGTTATAAGAATTGCCAACAGTAAGCCTCGGAGAGGTCAACTCCGTAGATTTTACGGGTATTTGATTTTCGGTGAGGTAAAGGACCTCTTGCTCTTTCTCATCAAAATGGAACGACCATGCGTTAAAAGTGGTGGTAAGGTCTTTTGCAACGATACCCAGACTCCACCTGTTTTTTTGCAATTTAAATCCCGCGTCGATGCCGAAACCCCATGCAGTAGCAAAATGCCCGACTTTTCTATAAATAATTTTAGCGTTAACGCCAAAGCTCGTTTTAAAATCATCTTCGTCAGTTATCTTCTGGGCAAATGAGAATAAAAACGCATAATCTGCAGAAGAAAAAGTAGTAATATTTCCATAATTGATACTCCCGTCAGGCTCTACTAAAAAGAGCGTGTTGGGAATATCATCTACCCCAAAACGCAGTGCAGTTAATCCTATTACTCTTTTATTATCATCTATCGGGATTGCTACACTGCCAAAATCGTATTTGCCAATATTATCAAAATAGCTGGCGTGCATCAAATTTACCTGGGGCGCTTTTTGCACGTCCGTTAATGCAGCAGGATTCCAATATCCGGCGGTACCATCTGAAACCGAAGCTGCCTCAGAGGCTCCCATGCCCAATCCGCGGGCTCCGGCGCCTATGTTCAAAAATTCGTTGGAATATTTTCTAAACTGTGAGAATCCTATGCATGGCAACAATAAAAGAATAGTCAATTTGAAAAGAAGGGAGATTCTCATACAGGGGGTCGTCAGTTATTTAAAGGATTTTCCGGGAAATTGAAACGGATTTTTCCAACGCTATATTGTATTTTACCCGTTCAATTCGCGATAAAAATAAGCAAAACTTGCAGTATTCATGTAATGATTTTGTCTTCAACAGATTTTTATAAAGTATTTCTGCTTCCTGCTTTCAAAGGATTTTCATAATCCTGTGAAAATCATTTTCCTTCGTAAAAAATGAAAATCACATATTTGATACAAGTCTTTTTATTTTTGTGCCCTATTTTTGACAGATTATATGGAAAATTTAATAGCAGAATTAAAATGGCGCGGGCTTATCCAGGATATGATGCCCGGAACGGAGGAGCAACTTTGCAAAGAACCGACGGCCGCTTATGTAGGTTTTGACCCAACGGCAGACAGCCTGCACATTGGCAACTTAATCCCCATAATTATTTTAAAACATTTGCAAAATTTTGGACACAAGCCGGTTGCTTTGGTGGGTGGCGCTACGGGGATGGTTGGCGATCCTTCGGGCAAGAGCGAAGAAAGGAATTTGCTGAGCAAAGATATTCTTGATAAAAATGTGGCGGCAGTAAAACAACAATTATCGAAGTTTCTTGATTTCACGTCCGGCAAATCAAACGCTGCAGAAATGGTAAATAATTTTGATTGGTTCAGTACGATTTCATTTCTTGATTTCATACGCGATGTGGGCAAGCATATTTCCGTTAATTACATGATGGCAAAAGACAGTGTGAAAAAACGCCTTGAAGGTGAGAACGGAATGAGCTTTACAGAATTCACTTATCAATTGGTACAGGGCTATGATTTTTACTGGTTGTATCAAAACAAGAACTGCAAGCTGCAATTTGGCGGCAGTGACCAATGGGGCAATATCGTAACCGGCACGGAACTGATCAGGAGAAAAGCAGGTGGCGAAGGATTTGCTTTTACTTGTCCGCTGCTCACAAAGTCTGACGGGAGTAAGTTTGGCAAAAGTGAAAAAGGGAATGTCTGGCTTGATGCAGGCAAAACTTCTCCGTATACATTTTACCAGTTTTGGCTAAATACCGCCGATGCCGATGCTGAAAGATTTTTAAAAGTTTTTACCTTTTTATCCGAAAAAGAAATTCACGATCTTGTTCAACAACATACAGGAAATGAACATCAACGTATACTTCAAAAAACATTAGCCCGGGAACTTACGTGCTTTGTTCATTCAAAACAGGATTTTGAATTCGCCGTGAAAGCCTCCTCCATTTTATTCAATAATGACACTGCCCAAATCTTAAAAGAACTCAATGAAGAACAATTGCTGCAGGTAATGGAAGGAGTACCTACTGTTGAAATAGAAAAAAATAAATTGCAGGACCTGGATTTAATTTCCTTATTAACCGACACAAAAATTTTGCCCAGCAAAGGTGAAGCAAAAAAAATGCTTGCAGGTGGTGGCATTTTTATCAATAAAGAAAAGGTAAATACGATTGATGAAAAGATAAAGCCTGATCAACTTTTGAACGGCAAATATTTATTGATACAAAAAGGGAAGAAGAATTATTATCTGATGAAGGTGGTGGGGTAGATAATTGTTGTATTGTTATACTGTCAAATTGTTGAATTATTTATTTGAGAAATAGAAATCGTTGTTATTTATTGGTTTACCGGAAGAATAGATAATTGCTGAATTGTTATATTGCTAAATTGTTGAATTACCTATCTGAGAAATAGAAATGTTGTTATTTGTTAGTTTACTATGAGATCGGTTGTTTTCAATTCGTGAGAATTCGCGTCATTCGAGGCAAAAGAATTTCTGTAACATCATTACACCGCTTTCAGATTTTTTTGTTTTTCTGAATTTTCCACCGATTTATATTCAGATATTTCCGGAACGAATTTTCTTTCCCTTAGCATAAAGCCATTTCCTTTTTCACAAAAGTGAACTTTTAGATTTTCAACACTTATCGGGTTTCCGTCAGGAATGTCAGCGATATTATTGTGTCCTATATCATGTCCGTCAATGACCATCACCAGGCCGCTGCCAACAGCTTCCATCACGTTTCCTCCTGTTATCAGCATGCCTGTATCTTCACCAAGCCCGATTCCGATCGCCGAGGGATTGGTTGCCACAGCCTGGGCAAGTCTTGCAAATCTTCCCCGCTTTTCAAAATGACTGTCAAAAATTACATCACCCAAAAAGCCGAGTCCGGTTGTGATTTTGACTTCACTTTTTAGATGAGCCGTTGTGGCATTTCCTTCATAAATCATTGTTTTGCTCATAGCCATGGCTCCGGCAGAGGTTCCGGCTACGAGAAAATTTTTATCTTCCATGTAGCGATGAAGGATTATTTCTAAAAATTCAGTGCCACCAAAAATTGCGGTCAACCTTAGCTGGTTGCCACCGCTAAACATAACGGCATCACAGTTTTTGATTCTTTGAATATATTCCGTTTTTGTAGCGTCGGCGCGGTTGCGAATTGGCAACAACCCAATATTGGTACAACCAATTTTTCCAAAAGCATTCAGGTAATTCTCACCTACTTCGTTTGGAATCATGGACGCAGTGGTAACCACTTCGATTCTTATAGCAGGGCCACCTGCTTCTTCTATTATCCGGCGAAGAATTCCTAATTCAAAAAAATTAAGATTATTCCTTAGCATTGCTCCTTTTTCCAAATCAACTCCTTTATCCTCGGCGCCGCCAATAGCAAAAAGTTTTCCCTTAGGTATTTCCATGAATTCTAGTTTGATAAAAACCACAAATGATGAATGTTAGTGTGAGGTGTTGTCTAATACGAAAATCAATATTTACAAAAATAACGGAATATCTATAAATGCATTGTTTGACCGCGCGTTAATTTTTTTGAGATTCCTTTTTTTCTGTGTTACCTTTTGAATCGTTTTTCATTCTTGTGCGTCTCACAATCTATAACAACTCATTTTTCTGTATATGAAGATCATTGAAATAAAAATACTCCGCGGGCCGAATTTCTGGAGTGTCAGGCGAACCAAACTGATACAATTGAAACTGGATCTTGAAGAAATGGAAGAACGCCCAACGAACACCATACCGGGTTTTAAAGAAAGACTTGATAAATTAATGCCCACGCTCTATGAGCACCGATGCAGCGAAGGCCATGCCGGCGGGTTTTACGAGCGCGTAATCGAAGGCACCTGGATGGGGCACGTGATTGAACATATTGCATTGGAATTACAAACGTTAGCAGGTATGGATACCGGTTTTGGACGTACCCGGGGCACAGGTGTAAAAGGAGAATATTATGTATGCTTCAGCTATATTGAAGAAGATGCAGGTGTATACGCAGCGAAGGCTGCAGTGAAAGTGGCACAGGCGCTGATAGATGACAAACCTTACGAACTGGATGAAGATATTATGCGAATGCGGGAAATAAGGGAGGATACGAGGCTCGGCCCAAGCACCGGATGCATTGTAGAGGAAGCAGCGAGAAGAGGAATTCCCTATATCAGGCTGAATAAACAGTCGCTGGTGCAATTGGGATATGGCATTCATCAAAAAAGAATACGTGCTACAATTGCAAGTACCACCAGCAATATTGCCGTTGACATTGCCTGCGATAAAGAAGAAACGAAAAACTTATTAGGTGCAGCAGAAATACCCGTGCCCGGTGGTACCGTAATAAGAACCATAGAAGGGCTTGCCGAAGCAGTAGAAAAATATGGCTACCCATTGGTAATAAAACCCATAGATGGCAATCACGGCAAAGGAAACACGACTAATATTACTACCTGGGAGCAGGCCGTAACCGCGTTTGACGCGGCTAAAGAATATGGCAGAAGCGTAATTATTGAAAAATATATTACTGGTTTTGATTTCAGAGTTTTGGTTATTAATTATAAGTTTATTTGCGCCGCTTTGCGCACGCCGGCATCAGTAATTGGTGATGGAAAAAACACGATTCAGTACCTGGTAGACCAAACCAACCAGGATCCACGTCGTGGCTATGGACATGAAAAAGTATTAACCCAAATTACCATCGATCAGTTTACCCAAAAAATATTGGATGAAAAAGGATATACTTTAAATTCAATACCGGCAAAAGGGGAATTGGTTTTAGTAAAACCCACCGCCAATCTCTCTACCGGTGGTACTTCCACCGATGTTACCGAAGAAGTTCACCCCACCAATATTGTGATGTGCGAACGCATTGCAAAAATAATCGGCTTGGATATTTGCGGTATTGATATTATGGCAAATGATCTTCGTACACCGGTAACTGAAAACGGGGGCGCTATCCTGGAAGTCAATGCAGCGCCGGGTTTCAGAATGCACATTGAACCATCAGAAGG
>Ga0134126_10007401_pt1 | contig 13792 bp, 9 predicted proteins | sample KB31752_FD_96881 | JGI IMG/M metagenome (GOLD analysis project Ga0134126, IMG submission 96881) | Terrestrial soil microbial communities with excess Nitrogen fertilizer from Kellogg Biological Station, Michigan, USA - KB3-175-2 | ecosystem: Environmental > Terrestrial > Soil > Unclassified ...
GCGGCGACGGCTGCGGCGAGCGCGAGCGCGGCGGCGGCCACGGTGCGCAGGGAAAAACGCATGGAGGTACTCCTGTCGGTGTTTTGAGTGAGGTGGTGGATGTTCTGTGCGGTGAGTCGAGCCGGGCTTGCGCCGACCGCACCCGGCGCTGCACGGATGCGGGTGACGCGGCGCACGCGGACACGCGCCGGGGCGCCCTCCGCCCTCGAAAGGTAGGCGGGGGCGCCCCGGAGACTTACTGCACTGGTGTGCTTGTGCGCCGCGAGACGCCGGTCAGCGGGCCGGCTGCCAGTTCAAGATCGACTTGAAACTTGATTCGAGCCCTGCGTTGTTCGTGATGCTTGCCGGGATCTGGCTCGCGCTGGTGATGTTCGTGTTGTTCTTGATCAGCACGGACTTGGAGTTATACGCCGCCGGGCCGTTGGTCCAGTAGTTGCCCTCGATGTCCAGCGGGTCGTACGTGCCGTTGTTCAGCGTGTAGTTGGTGTGCTTGCTGCCCCAGACGGTCGCCGCGATGTTGTATTCGCCGTTGCCGGTGATCGTGATGTAGCTGGAGCCGTTGTCGGTGTAGAGGCCATGTCCGGCGGTGGCGATCTGGTCGTGCACCAGTGTGCCGGTGATGTGCTCGCCGTTTGTCAGCGAGCTGCCGGTGATGCCGTTGGTGTAGATCGCGCCGCCGTCGGCGAGTACTGACATGTGGTTGTAGATCAGGTTGTCGGAGAACAGGTTGTGGTTCGAGTAGTTCGGCTCGGCTGGCAGCTTCACCTTGTCCGGCCAGCCGCCCCAGCCCACCGAGATCCCGGTGTACGGCAGGTGGTCGATCTGGTTGTGCGCGACCGTGGTCGTCTCGGCGTATCCGATGTCGATCGCGACGCCGCCGTGGTACTCCACCGAGGTGTTGTAGAAGTGGTTGTCCGCGACGGTGTTGCCGCTGGTGTGCTGGGCCGCGTTGGCCGGCTCGGTGATGTCCACTCCGGCCAGGTCCAGTCCGTTGCCTGAGATGTCGGTGAATACGGACCCTTCGACCGTATCGTTCTGCGATCCGTCGCCGAGATCGAGCCCGGCCGCACCGAGGTGCACGAAGTAGTCGTGGTCGAAGGTGACGTCATGGTCGTAGGCCAGTGAGACATTGCCTGGCATCTTGGTCCAGTTGCCATACGGGCAGGTGCCGCCGGAGACGAACTTGCACAGGCCCTGCGTCGCGTAACCGTGCGAGCCGGTGATCGTGTACGTGGCCTGAATCTCCGAAAAGCCCTCGGGCGAACTGGTCTGGGTGTCGGTCGCGTACGAGAACTGAATCCCGCGGAAGACCAGGTTGTGCACCGGCGCGCTCGCCGTCCCGACCGCGGAGATCAGCGTCGGGAGCGCGGCCGCCTCTACGTCCTCGCTGCCGATCGTCTCGCCGCTGCGCGGAATGTAGTAGATCCGGTGCGCCGAGGGGTCGAGGTACCAGTGCCCTGCGGTGAGCAGCTCGTAGGCGTTCTCCACCGCGGTCGGCGACTCGGTGATCGACTTGCGGCCGACCAGCTCGTAGGTGCGGCCGGAGCCGTCGGTCCGCATGACCCGCTGAGTCGAGTTGTTCCAGCAGGGCTCGGCCATCGTGATGGTCGTCGAGCTGATCGAGGAGACCGGGCAGCGCGGTTCGGTCCAGGCCCCCAGGCCGCCGCGGTACACGAATTCGATCGCTGACGGGTTGCGCCACTTCGCCATCGGATCGCCGGATGAGGTGGTGTAACCGGTCGAGGTCTGCTTTACCGACACCGGCAGGCTGCCGCTCGCTCTCGGAACGCGCGTGCCGTTGATATACAGCTGCCGGGTGCTGAGAGCGGAGGCGACTGGCGCGGACCAGATGTTCTTCGTCGAGTCCGTCTGCTGCCAGCCGGTGACTTGAACGCCGCCGCTGATGACCGGGGACGCCCCGGACTCGGCCTGCCATGTGACGTCCGCGCCGGAGCTGCCGGAGTCCGCTGACGTGAAGGTGAGTGAGCTGCTGAGCCGGTAGTCGCCGCCGGCGAGATTGACGGTCACCGGGCCGGATCCGGCCGCGAGCGCCGAGCGCACGGCCGATTGCGCGTGGGCGAGCGTGCCGAACGGGCTCGACGCGCTGGTACCGGAGTTGCCATCGCTGCCGGTGGGGGAGACGTAGAAGCTGACCGGGGCGGCGGCCGCGGCGCCGTGCGCGGCCAGCCCGGTGAGCGCGGTGGCGGCGGCGACCGCGGCGGCGGCCAGCCAGGTGCCCTTTCTGCTGAACATGATCGGCCCCTTACTTCGCGGTGGTCGGATGTATGCGGAGCAGGACTGTGCCGTGCGAGGGGACGCTCTCTGACCAGGTCGCTCCGGTCGTGTTCGTGGTCTTATGCGCCCACAGGTCGCGCAGCGCGTAGCCTGCCGCGCCGCCGAGACCGACCGCGCTCGCCGTGGTGGAGATCGACGCGCTCGAACCGGTCTCGTTGAAGAACGCCACCGCGACGTCCCCGTTCGCCAGCTTCTTGGCCAGCACCCGCAGGCCGCTGTTGTCACTGACCTGGACACCCTGCTTACCGAGGGAGTCCTGGTCGACCGCGATGACTTCGGAGTCGCCGAGTATGTCAAGGGTCTGTGTCGTTGCGGAGGCGAGCTTGGTGCCGATCAGCAGCGGTGCGGCCATCTCGGACCACATGCTGAACTGGGTGCGCTGCTCGGTCGCGGTCAGCCCGGAGTTGCCGACCTCGAGCATGTCAGGGTCATTCCACGCGCCGGGGCCGGCGAACTGGGCCAGCGGGATGTTCTTGTCGATGATCGAGTCCAGCCGGGTCCAGTTGGTGTGCACGTCGCTGGTGGTGCGCCACAGGTTGCCCACCTGGGGCGACCAGTCCTCGGTGTTGATCCCGTTGTCGCCCTTCTGGCAGATGCTGAACACGATCGCCTGCCCGGTCTGCTTTCGCGCCGCGGCCAGGCCGTCACGCATCGCCGTGTACCGCTGGATCGTGGCCGCGCGGGTGGCCTGCCCGGACGCCTGGTTGCAGTTGTCGTCCTTGAGATAGTCCACGCCCCACTTGGCGAATTGGAGCGCGTCTTGCGCCTCGTGCTGGAACGAGCCGGGGAATCCGTGCGAGCTGCACGTCTTGATCCCGGAATCGTTGTAGAGCCCGAGTTTGAGGCCGAGGGAGTGCACGTACGCGGCGGTGCCGGAGATGCCATCAGGGAACTTCTTCGGGTCGGGTACGAGGTTGCCGTGCGAGTCGCGGCTCGGCAGCGCCCAGCAGTCGTCGATGTTGACGTACTGATAGCCGAGCTGTTGCAACGTGCTGCCGCTGGACAGCTTGTGGCTGTGGAAGAATTCAGCGGTCTGCTTGATGAAGGTCTCGCTGGTGCCGCAGCCGACCGCGTTCCAGTCGTTGAAGCCCATCGGCGGGGTCAGCGCGAGGCCGTTGGCCAGTGCGAAGGCAGGAGACTGTGTGACAACCGTGCCGGTGAGCGCGCCGGCGGTCAGGGCGAGGGCTGTCAGTGCTCTGATCGGCCGGTTCACTTGGTCACCGTCTTGCCGTTGATGGTGACGTTGCTGAAAGAGACGCCGGTGACATGGCTCATCACGTCTGTGCCGTGCGAGATGTTGGTGAAGGTGCAGTGCGACGCGGTCACGCCGTGCACGGAGTCGTTGCTCAGGCCGGTGAAGTCGAAGGCGTACGGCGCCTTGTTGCACGTGGAGTTGGTGACTGAGATGTCGCCGAAGTCCGGCTTGAACGAGCCGGACTGCCCGTTGTACGCCATGGTGAGGAAGGCGAAGGCGCCCTTCTGATTCGACGCGGTGATGCTGTCGAGGTTGATATTGTCCGCGAACCCGCCGCGCTGTGTGTTCGACTTGATGAACAGCGCGTACCGGGTCGGGTTGGCCACGATCTTGTACGCGTACACGTTGCGGATGCCGCCGGTCAGCTCGCTGCCGCAGGTCACCGCGCCCCACGGCCCGCTCATGTGGCAGCCGACGATGACAATGTTCTGCGACGGTGTGTTGATCCTGCGCCCGTCGGCGTCCCGGCCGGACTTGATCGCGATGTTGTCGTCGCCGGCGCCGAGGGTGCAGTTCTGGATGACCACGTGGTCGCAGCACTCGGGGTCGCAGCCGTCGGTGTTCGAGTTGGTCGCCGAGGTGGTGACCGAGTCGACAGTCACGTTCGTGCACAGCGTCGGGTGCAGCTGCCAGAAACGCGAGTTGTGCAGCGTGACGCCCTGAATCAGCACCGTGTCGCAGGAGTGCGGCTCGACGAAAGTCGAGCGCATCTGGTGGCCTGAGCCCGGCACGACGCGCTGTGCGGCCGGCACTCCCTTCGCGACCAAGGTCTCCAGGTACGCGCGGTCAGAACCCTGATTCCAGGATGAGGTGCCGGAGGCGTCGAGCACACCCGATCCGGTCAGTGCGATGTTCGAGGCACCGTGTGCGTAGATCATCGGCGAGCGGTTCATGCACTCGATGCCCTCGTAGCGCGTAAGCACGAGCGGGTACTTGCTCGCGTCGCCGCTGAACTTGAGCGTCGCGCCGCTGGCCAGGTTCAGGTCCACGTTGCTGAGCAAGTGGATCGCGCCGGTCACGTAGGCGCCTGCCGGAACCGTGACGTGGCCGCCTCCGGCGGCGTTGCACGCGGCGATGGCCTTCGCGAACGCGTCGGTGTTGTCGGTCTTGCCGTCGGCGACCGCGCCGTACTTGGCGACCGGGAAGGTCGCGGCCGGGAACGCGGGCAGCTTCGTGTTCGCCACGATGGTGTTGGCGGCGGGCCAGGGCAGCGTCGGGATCGCCGAGGTGCGCACCCTTGTGACCGAGCCGGCCAGCAGCCGCCGGGGAGCCGGCGCCGCCTGCGCCCCGGCGGCCTCAAGCAGCGGGAGCGCGGCCGCCGCGCCGAGTGCGGCCGCTCCGGCGGCCAGCAGGCCGCGTCGACTGACGGCCGGCCGGGCGACCTCGTCGCGGCGGTCGGGGGTACTGCTCATGAAGTCCTCCGGGAGGGCTTGGGAAAGAAGAGTGGACCGACCGGGAGCGGCGGCGCCGGCCTGCTCCAGGGGCATGCAGTGAGCTGCGAAGCGGAGTCGAAACGCCCTGCTGTGGCGGTACGGGCGGATTTCGGCACTCGGATCAGAGGTCTACACCGCTGCCGGAAGGGGGTCAATGATTCATCGGATGTTTCAGGCCGTTACAACCGCTGACTGGTCAGAGACCTTTACTCCGCAGCTCAGCGCGCTGAACGAAGTTTGCGGCTCAGTTTGATGAATCAACACTCTTTGACGTCATTCGGCCGTGGGGATACACCAAGCCGCGATGACAGCAAACCTTTTCACTGCGTGTTTGCCCACTGAGGGGAATCGACAAAAACCGTGAAACGTACACTCATCGCGCTCTCGGCCACCGGCGGGCTGCTGGCCGCTTCGGCCACGACCGCGCTAGCAGTCGGCCATCCAGCCGCCGCGCAGGTCTTCAACGTCAAGTCCTATGGCGCCACCGGCAACGGCTCGACCGTCGACACCGCGGCCATCAACAAGGCGATCGCCGCGGCCAGCGCCGCCAGCGGCGGCGGGACCGTCGAGTTCCCGGCCGGAAAGTACAAGTCGGTCTCCATCCACCTGCGCAGCAACGTCGACATCCAACTGGATTCCGGCGCCACCATCACCGCGGCCTCCAGCGGCTTCGACGCCGCCGAGTCGAACTCGTTCTCGCAGTATCAGGACTTCGGCCACAGCCACTTCCACGACGCCCTCATCTGGGGCGAGAACCTGACCAACGTCGCGTTCACCGGATCCGGCACCATCGACGGCGCCGGCAACCTGAAAACCGGCAACATCAGCTCAGGACAAGCCGACAAGGCCGTCTCGCTCGCGGTCGTCGACGGACTGACCATCTCCGGGATCACCATCAAGAACGGCGGCCATTTCGGCATCCTGCTCAACGGCGGCAACCACGTCACGGTCGACCACCTGACCATCTCCACCGCCTCGAACCGCGACGGTTTCAACGTCATCAACACCGCCAACTTCACGGTCACCAACAGCAACATCGCCTCCAGTGACGACGCGCTGGTGTTCAAGAGCGACTTCGCCCTCGGCCGCACCTTCCCGAGCACGAATATCAACGTCAGCAACACGACCGTGTCCTCGACCGGCAACAACGCGCTCCAGTTCGGCTCGGAGACCTGCGGCGACTTCAGCGACGCGCACTTCTCGCACATCACCATCAAGGGCGCGGGCAAAGCCGGCATCGGCATCGTGTCGATGGACGGCGCGCACATCTCCAACGTCAGCTACAGCGACATCACCATGACCCATGCCGCGACTCCGATCTTCTTCAAGATCGGCTCGCGTGGCCGCTGCCCCGGACACCCCGGCGTCGGCACCATCAGCGGGATCACCCTGAACAACGTGACCGGCACCGGCTTGAGCGACAACGGTTCGTTCACCAGCACCATCACCGGACTGCCCGGCCACCCGGTCACCGACGTGACGCTCACCAACGTCAACCTGACCGTCCCCGGCGGCGACCCCGCCGCCGACTCGAGCATCAACCCGCCGGAGAAGCCGACCACCTACCCGCCGCGCGACTATGGCACCCGGCCCTCCTACGGCTGGTGGCTGCGGCACGTCGGGAACATCACGTTCCAGAACGGTCGGCTCGGTTTCGACAAGAACGACGGGCGTCCGGCCTTCCAGACCACTGACGGATCGGCGGTCAAGGTCAATAATGTCGTCGTACAGCGCGGCAGCGGCAGCACCTACGACGTCGGGTTCTTCTCTTCGTCCGGGTCGAGCGCGACCGGTCAGACCACGACCGGCGCGGCCCTGCGCGTGAAGACCGGCTGACGGCGCACGGCCGATCCTACGGACGATCAGGGTTTCCTCATGCCCTGCGAACGAGGAGGTAGGCGCGCGATGGCGGTCACGATCCGGGATGTGGCACGACACGCAGACGTGTCCATAGCCACTGTCTCGCGCGCCCTGAGCGCCCCCGACCTGGTTGCCGAACGCACCAGGGCGCGGGTCATCGCGGTGGCCCGGCAACTCGGCTATGAGCCGAACCGGGCCGCCCGCAGCCTGATCACCGGGCGTACCGGGTTCATCGGTGCGGTGGTACCCGACGTGGCCAATCCGTTCTTTCTCGGCGTGCTGAAGGGGATACAGGCGGCTGCGCGCGAACGCGGGCACCACGTGCTGCTCGCGGACACCTCGGAGGACCCGGTGGCCGAGGCCGAGCTGCTCAGCTCGATCAGCCGCCAGGTGGACGGGCTGATCCTGCTCTCCTCGCGGCTGCCGGTGGCCCGGCTGCGCGAGTTCCCTGGGCCACGCACCCTTCGGTCTACCGGTCTGCAATCCGGCGCGCTGCAATTGAATGGGAGTCAGGCGAACGGGCTCCAGTCGAACACCGTGCTGTTCAACCGGGTGTTGCCCGGTTTCCCCGCGGTGCTGCTGGACAGCGGCGACGGAATCCGGCAGATCGTCGCGCACCTCGCGGCGCTCGGCCACCGCCGGTGCGCGTACGCGGGCGGGCCGCGGGAGTCCTTCGCCGACGCCGAACGCCGCAGGGGGCTGGCCAAGGCCTGCCACGGCACGGACATGCGGATCATCGACCTGGGCTCCTTCGCGCCGCAGTTCGCCTCCGGCGCGCGCGTGGCGGACCTGGCGCTGGAATCAGGCGCCACGACCGTGATCGCGTACAACGATCTGGTGGCGCTCGGCGTGATCGCCCGGCTGCGCGACCGCCGGATCGATGTGCCGCTGGAGATGAGCGTGACCGGCTTCGATGACATCCCGATGGCCTCGATGAGCGCGCCGCGCCTGACCACGGTGTCACTGCCACTGGAGCGGGCTGGCCGGTCGGCGGTCGAGCTGCTGCTCGGCAAGGCCTGTGGCAACGCCGGAGCGGCGGGGAACGGCGCCGTGAATGCAAGCGGTTCGGCGGACACCGCGCCGCGCGGCCGATTGCTTCCGGTACGGCTCGTGGTCCGCTCGTCCACGGCCGCGGCCCGCCGATCCGTGGGCTGACTGTAATAGGCCGCCTTGGAGCAGCAGCGCCTTTGGTGCGTTCGCTTTCGCTAACAGCGAACGCACCAAAAGGCGCTGTGCCACACCGCGCCGATTGGCCGCGTGCCATGCTCGAATCATGGCGAAGCCTCCGAATGACCTTCCCCGCTATCGCGTGCTGACCGGCCCGGACGATGAAGCGTTCTGCCGGCGCGTCAGTGAAGCCCTCGACCTGGGCTATGTCCTGCACGGCGGCCCGGCGCTCACCGTGAACGGCGAGCAGACGATCGTCGCGCAGGCCGTCGTGTGGCCCGAGCCCGCCAAACCGAGCGATCACGTCGTCGGATTCGTGTCCTCGGGAGCGAGTTCCATCGTCGGTCGCGGCTGATCGGCGCTCCGCTCGTCGGAACAGGCCGCCGCTTTTGGGAGCCTCGCAGCTCGGCGGCGTTCGGCGGCTGACGATGGTACATCCGTGCCAAGCTGCCGCGCCGCGCCTTGAGAGTGGCGCCCGGTGCGCTATGGTCGATTTCCGACTCGGTGCTCGGCCGGGCGGCCAGGACGTGGTGAAAATGGCGCAGGAGACCTCGCCGTGAGTGACGCACCCGTCCCCTGCGACCAATCCGCAGCCTCCGGCCTGCGCCACATGCTCTATCCGTATTCCGGCACGAGCACCTACCTCGACGGGCTGATGGCCTACGTCGGCGAGGCACGCGCCGCCGGCGCCAGCGTGGTGGTCTGCGCGCCCGAAGACCGCTGTGACCTGCTGCGCGGCTATTTGCACAACGGCGACTCGGTCGCCTTTATGGACCTGACGGCCCTCGGCAACAATCCAGGCCGCCTGATTCCGGCCTGGCAGGAATGGATCGAGCGGCGCAGCAATGCGGGTGCGGTACACGGCATCGGCGAGTCCGTCTGGAGCGGACGCAGCACCGCGCGTTTATCCGAGCTGCGGTACCACGAGTGGCTGCTCAACGTGGCGTTCGAGCAGGCCCCCGCGTGGTCGCTGCTCTGCCCGTATGACACGACTGGCCAGTCGGAAGAGACCATCCAAGCCCTCAGCCGCTCCCACCCGTACGTATGGGACGGGGTTGCCGGCACCACCGCGGAGCAGTACGCGGCCGCACCGTACGCGTTCGCGCCGCTCGCAGGACCGCATGCTCCGTTCGACGAGAAGACCTACACGATCGAAGACCTGACCGCGCTGCGGGAACTTGTCACCGAGTGGGCGACGACCCATAGCCTGTCGACGGATCGGACGCGCGACCTGTTGCTCGCGGTCACCGAGGTCGCCTCGAACAGCATCCGGCACGGCGGCGGCGGAGGCACGCTGCGCATCTGGGTCGAGGATGGCGCGCTGGTGTGCGAGTTCCGGGACGCCGGGGTGATCAGCAACCCGATGGTCGGCCGGGTACGGCCCGCGGCGAACCAGATCGGCGGCTGCGGACTGTGGTTCGTGCACCAGCTGTGCGATCTGGTCGAGATCCGCTCCGGCCCGAGCCACGGCACCCGTGTCCGCCTGCATATGGATCTGCCCTACACCCAGGGCGAGGAGAAGACTTAGCGGGTGTGTCAGGGTCGGCGGCCTTTTGCGACGCCCGGCCGGGCGCAATGCACCCGGCCGGGCTCCCATCCCTAGTTGCAGTTGTGGATGTCGCTGGTCGACGAAGCGATGACCACGTCAAGCAGCCCGAGGGCCTTGATGTGGACCGCGTTCACGGTCAGGCCCTGATCGGCGCCCGGCACCGCGCTCTGCTCGTTGAGGACGATCGTCACGCCGAGCACGCTCACCGTGGTGTTCGCGCCCGGATGCAGGTTCACGTTCACCGGGATCCCGCCGACGCTCAGCGAGGTGACCGTCGTGTCGCCGGAGGAGCCGGCGCAGGTCGTCGTCGAGGAGGACTGGACCAGGCCGACCTTGATCACCGGCACGCCGAGCACGCCGATCGTCGCGTCCTGCACCGAGGCCGAGCCGGTCGACGTGCCCGGGTTCAGCGCGGTGACAACCTTCGCGCACAGCGTGTGCGCCGAGATCAGGCCGCTGATCGCCACGACACACGGCGGGCCGAAGGTGCCTGCCGCCGCCGTCGCGATCTGGCCGGTGTCCGGCACCGGCGAGATGCCGACCAGGCCGCTGGAGGACAGGCCGAAGGCGCGACCGGTCAGGTACTGGAACTTGAGCGTCGCGTTGGCCGAGGAGGGCTGGTAGTAGGAGTCCCCGGCGAAGGCCGCCGTGACCGGCACGGAGGTCGTCGCTGCCGGCTGATTCACCGAGGCGATGGTGCACGAAGCCGATCCGGACGAATCCGTCGTACCGGAGCAGGACTGCGCCGAGCCGCCGGAGCCGATCGTGAACGTCAGCGTGCGGTTGGCGATCGGCGCCGTGCCGTCCTCCTTCAGCACTCCGGAGAGGGTGAGCGGCGCACCGTTCGCGGCCTTGGCCGGACCGGTGTACGTGGTCGTCGTCTCCTCGTGCGTGACGGTGAAATTGGCCGAGGCCGACGTTCCCAGGTCGGTCGCGTCGCCCGCGAAGGTGGCGGCCAGGGTGTAGCCGCCCGCGGCCTCCTGCGGCGTGATCGAGCAGGACGCGACGCCGCTGCTGTTGGTCGTCGCCGAGCAGGTCTCCGCACCGTTCAGCGAGAACGTCACGCTCTGCCCGGCGATCGGCCCGGCGTTGTCGGTCAGCGTCGCGGCGACGGTGGCCGGGTCGTGGTAGTCGGCGCTGGTCGCACCGCCGGTGATGGACAGCGAGGACTGCCGCTGCTGCCAGAGCACGTTGACCGTGTTCGACGTGATCGTTCCGGCCGGGTTCGTGGTGGACGCGACATCGGTATCAGTGCCCAGAGTCGAGCCGGTGTAGCTGAACGGCGCGTCTCCGTTCTGGTCGGTCGTCGCGCTGCCGCTCTTGCCCGCGTTCGGACCGCTCTGGACCGCGAAGTCGATCTTCGCGCCCTGTAGCGCGGTGCCGCAGCTGTTGGCCAGGTGCGCGGTGACGGTCGCCGACGAGCCGATCGCGTCGGTCTGTGTCGCCGGAGCGAGCGAGAGTTCGGCGCCGGGACAGGACTGGGTGCCGATCGACGACCACTGTTCCGACTCATTCGGACCGCCGGCGCACACCGCGCGGTCAACGCCGCCGGTGTTGAGCACCTGGCCGGAGTCAGGGTACGCATTGGCTACGCCGTCGATCGTGGTGTCCACTTCGGGGATCAGGCCGTCCGGAGTGCAGTTCGTCCCGCCGCCGTTCGGCCCGATATCGGAGGTGTCGAAGCCACCGCTGGTCCCGGCGCAGTCCGCGGCGAGGTCCGTCGTGGTCTGCGTCACGATCAGCTGCTCGCCGGCCTGAAGCACCTGATTGTGCTGCCACATGTCGAACGTGCAGGTGCCCACCTTCACGACTACCGAGTTCACGGTCACCGCGAGCGGCGCGTTGTTGACAATGCGCACCGCCCCGGCGTCGAAGGTGCAGTTCGGCGTGCAGCCGTTGAAGACGACCGACGGCGAACCGGCCCACGGCGTCGGGAAGTTGGCCGGGTTCGCCCGCAGGTTGTCGGCGTACCCGACGAAGACCTGCACGTTGGCGGCCGCGAAGGCTGGGGCGGCGGGCAGCGCCACCACCCCGATCAGCGCGAGTGCGGCGGCGAGCAACGCGGCTAGCCGCCCGCCGAGTCGTGACTTACTCCATGCCTGAATCACATGACACCCCCTGCTCGGCGGCGTACACCGCCGCTCCGACCCGATTTCGAACCCTGACTCAGGGCTCTGGTCCAGAGTTGACGATAAGGAAATCGGGGCGTCACAACCAGGCGGAAACGGGGGCGCGCGAGACGCACGCCATGGCCCGTGACGTGCGGCTAAGTGCGCTCGAAACGGTTATTCGAGAGAAACTCGGCTTCGTAGAAGTCTGATTCGAAGTGGGGGAGGGTTCAGAGTTTCAGCCGATACGCCCGCGCGGCGGCGCCGCCGAAAACCTGCGCCAGCTCGTCCGCGGACAGCTGATCGGTCAGCTCCCGCGCCGCCTCGGCTACCCGGTCATACGAGGCCGCGAGCAGGCAGACCGGCCAATCCGAGCCGAACATCAGGCGGTCCGGGCCGAACGCGTCGAGCGCCGTCTGCGCGTATGGTCGCAGGTCTGATACAGTCCACGAACCCTGATTCGCCTCGGTGACCATACCCGACAGTTTGCAGAACACGTTCGGTTCGGCGGCCAGCTCGCGCAACGCGGTGGCCCACGGCTCCAATGCGCCCGCGGCGATCGGCGGTTTAGACAGGTGATCGAGCACGAAGGTCAGCTGCGGCAACGCGCGCGCTGTCTCGATCGCGGCCGGCAGCTGGTGCGGGAACGTCAGAATGTCATAGCAGAGACCTGCTTCGGCGACCGCGGTCAGGCCGCGGCGCACATCGTCCCGGCACAGCCATCGCGGATCAGCTTCACCCTGCACCAGATGCCGGATGCCGACCAGTCGATCGCCGCCCGGGCCTTCGCGCAACGCGGCCAACGCCGCCGACACGCCCGGCGCGGTCAGATCCGTCCAGCCGACGACTCCGGCCACCACGTCCGAACCCTCGGCCACGGCCAGGAACTCGCGCGTCTCCTCGGCGTCGTCGAGCACCTGAACCAGGATGCTGCGATCGATCCCGGCAGCGGCCGCGACCGCCGCGAACTCCTCCGGCGCAAAGGTCCGACGGATCGGCGCCAGTTCGGGACCGTCGAGCCACGGCTGCTCGCGCCGGGCCAGATCCCACAGATGGTGATGCGCATCGACTCTGCTCAAAGCCATGAGCAGGACTGTACCCGGTGGCTGTCCGTCCGGCCGCGTCCCATCAGGCTCGCGGCGCCGGGACGCTCCCGTTGCGCGGTACCGCGACGCCGTCGGCGCTGTAGCTGCCGTCGATCACAGCCACCTTCGGCTCCATCACCCGCTCGAAGCCGACCTCGCGCCGCGCTCCGATCATTTTAAGCCGCGCGGTGCTGCGGATATCAGCGCTCGACGCGCCGATCCGCAATTCGACCTCGCCCGGATCCACCTGCCGCTGACCCGCTCGGCCGGTGTACGCCGTCAGGTCGGCGTGCAACTCGATGGTCACCGTACGCTCGCCGCCGGGCGGCAAATCGATGCGTGGCGCGGCGATCAGCTTCTGCACCGGCCGCGCCACCTCCGCTACCGGGTCGTGCAAATAGACCTGTACGACCTCTGACGTCGGGACCGGTGTGCTGTTACGCAGCGCGACTGTCACCTGGTAGGTGCCATCCGTCGCCCAGGTCTGCGCCGCAGCCTCGACGCCGATCCAGGTCGCCGGGGCGTAGGAGAGGCCGTGGCCGAACGGGAACAGCACCGTCTGGTCGATATTGCTTACTCCACTCGCCTGGCCCAGCGGGGGAACCAAATAAGTCGAGGGCTGATTCACTCCGGCCGCCGGGAAGGTGACCGGCAGCCGTCCGGACGGATTGACTCGGCCGGACAGCACGTCCGCGAGAGCGTGCGCGCCCTCCTCGCCCGGGAAGAAGCCGCACACCACCGCCGCGAGCCGGTCCACCTGCCGGGATAGCTCATACGGCCGCCCCACCAGCAGCACCAGCACGACCGGCGTGCCGGTCTCCAGCAGCGCGTCGAGCAATTCCTCCTGCCGGCCGGGCAACCGCAGGTCGGTCGCGTCGCAGCCCTCGCCAGAGGTGCCGCCGCCGAACAGGCCAGCCTTATCGCCGAGCACTGCGACGCACACCTCCGCGGCCCGCGCCGCGCGCACCGCCTCCGCGATGCCTTCATCGCTCCCGCCGAGCACCGGAACACCCTGCGCATACGAGACCTGATACCCGGCC